>Ga0114986_1000064_pt1 | contig 28107 bp, 28 predicted proteins | sample Shrwel1BS1Day17_FD_96988 | JGI IMG/M metagenome (GOLD analysis project Ga0114986, IMG submission 96988) | Subsurface microbial communities from deep shales in Ohio, USA - Utica-3 well 1 S-1-Day17 | ecosystem: Environmental > Aquatic > Deep subsurface > Shale gas/oil reservoir > Produced... | reverse complement strand
CGGTCCAGCCAGGCCAGGGGGAGGGCGATCAGGCCGAAGGCCAGGTAGCGGCCGAAGGCCAGCTGTGCGGCAGGCACCTCGGGCCACCACAGCGGCAGCACGAACACCAGACCCCACATCAGGCCCGCCGCCAAGGCGAAGAATGCACCCGTCCATACCATGGGCGGCAAGGATAGCTGTCGAGACCGGAGCCGGCTCAGCCGAAATCGTCGCCGCTGGCGCTCACGACCCGGGTGTTGCCCAGGCCCAGCAGTTCGCGCGCCTCGCGCAACAAGGGCATGACCTCGCGCAGGTTGCGGTCACGCCGCGAATGCACCAGGTAGCGCTCGATGTCGAGCACCAGCTCCCCCAGCTCCTTGGGCGTGCTGCAGCGCGCCAGCCGCGCGGGCACCCGGGAGGTGAAGGGCGGGGGCTCGCGGCGCACCACGGTGCGCAGCAGCTCGAGGACCTGGTCGTGCAGGGCCGTTTCCGAGGGGGTGGCCTCGGTGCCCGGTTCGTCTTCGACCACGGTGAGCACGGGCAACTCGACCGGCATCGTCAACGTGAGCGGCGGCAGTTCCGGATCGGCAGGCGGCTTGCGGCCCGCACGCGGCGTGGCGGACTTGGGCGGGCGCGCCTTGGTTGGCGGTGAAGGGGGCGGCGAAGGCGGCCGGGCTGCCTCGGCGGCCCTGGGCGGGGGCGCTTCGGCCTGCGGGGCAGGCGGCACCAGGGCCGCTTCGGCAAGGGCTCGGGCCAGTGGGGCCAGGGGCACGCCCGCCTGCGCTGCCGGGTGGGTGAGGTCGGCTGCCGCCTCCATGGGCGCGGGGGCCAGCGCCGCCACGATCGGCACCGGGACCGACACCAGCAGGCCCGCGGGCTCCTCGGCCGGTGGCGACGGGGCCGGCTGCGGCGGGGTGGGCATCTCCACCAGGCCCAGGCGCAGCAACTCCTCGAAATGCTGGGTGCTCGCCCCGGCCTTCTGCGCCATGCCCAGCACTTCGGCGAGCGGGCGCACGCCATCGACCAGCAGCAGCACCGTGCGATGGCGCTGGCTGAGCCGGTGGACGCGGTGACGCAGCTCCTCGTGGCCGAGGGAGGTCTTGGTAGGGATTGCGGGTGTGCTCATCGCCGAAACGAAGCGCGGGCTCACATTGTGGCGTACCGCCAGAGTGCGCGCCGTGCATCCAGCACAAATCGGGCTGTCGGCGTCGGTGGAAAGTCACAGTCGGGACGCTCAGCGACCCTCGGACAACAACCGCGCATCATGCACCAGCCATCGGGCCCGCGGGGCGCCGATCGGGCGAGCGCCCCCCAGATGTGTGGATGCAGGTGCACAACGCTGGCCTCGGACCGTCGCCCGGCCTAAGGTGGGCGGCTCCAGAACCGCTGACGAGGCCGGCACAAGGCCCGAAGGAGACAAACCCATGCATTCCGTCTGGAAGACCCTGGTCCCCGGGGCGCTTTGCGCCGCCCTGCTGGCCGCCTGTGGCGGTGGGGGCGACGCGCCCACCGATGTGGCGGCGCTCGACGTGTCCGCACAAGGTGCCGGCCACGGCGCCGCCGCGCGGCTCGAGATCGTGTCGAGTCCGCCGCAGTACGTGTCGGGAGGCGACGCACGTGTCGTCATCTCCGCCGCCCCCGGCCTGCGCCGCCACCTGGAGCTCTGGCTCAACGGCCGCAAGCTGATGGACGCCGACGCGCTGCCGGCCACGACCGATGGCTTCGAGGGTGTCGTTGCCGGCCTGCGCAACGGCCCCAACACCCTGGAACTGCGCCACAAGGGCCGGGTCGTGATGGACCGCCTGGCGCTGAAGAACCATCCCATCACCGGGCCGATGTTCTCAGGCCCCCAGCAGCAACCCTTCATGTGTACGACCACGCAGGGGGCGGTGGGCCGCCAGCCGGTGGTGGAGTCGGCCACGGGCCCGGGCTTCCCGGTGTTCGATGCGTCCGGCAACCGCATCGGCTACACGCGGACGTGCTCCATCGACACCTTCGTGACCTACTGGTATCGCACCACGACCAACCAGTGGCAGTTGCTGCCGACCGACGGCTCGACGCCTGCGAACATGCAGCGCATCACGCTGGCCGATGGCCGCGAGGTGGACTTCATCGTGCGCCAGGAGCGCGGCAGCATCAACCGCTTCCTCTACAGCTTTGCGATGCTGGCGCCCCGCGGGGAAGATCCGTCATCGCCGGACCTGAGCCTGTGGAACCGCCGGCTGCAGTACTGGTTCCAGGGCGGCGTGGCGATCGGCCACAGCCAGGGCACGCTGCACAGCGGCGCGATGAACGCCGACATCCTGCGCACCGGCCAGGCCATCGTGCATTCCAGCGGCAACAACACCGGCACGCACTACAACCTGCAGGTGGCCGCGGAAACCGCGATGATGACCAAGGAGCGGTTCGTCGAGCGCTACGGGCGCCCGCTCTACACCTACGGCCTGGGCGGCTCGGGGGGCGCGATCCAGCAATACATCCTGCAGCAGAACAGTCCCGGCATCCTCGACGCCGCGCTGCCGGTGCAGTCCTACCCCGACATGGTCACCCAGACCATCCACGTGGGCGACTGCGAGCTGCTCGAGCACTACATGGACGCCACCGACCGCGCCAACCCGAAGTGGCGTGTCACCAAGAACCGCACCTGGCTCGTGGGCATGAATGCCGAGGAGGGCTTCGCGCGCGTGAACGATGCGCTTGCGCCGCTCAAGCAGGCACTGGGCTACAGCACGGCGCCGGGCTCGACCGAGTGCATCCCCGGCTGGCGCGGCCTGTCACCGCTGGCCATGAACCCGCACTACGGGCAGGCCCCCAACCAGCAGCTCTACGAGCCGCAGAGCGCGGTGGCCGCGATCCGCTGGACCCACTATGACGACCTGCGCAACATCTATGGCGTGGATGCCACCGGCGCTGCCCGCCCCACCTGGGACAACGTGGGCGTGCAGTACGGCCTGCGCTCGCTGCGCGCCGGGCTCATCACGCCCGAGGAGTTCCTGCACCTGAACTGGCACGTGGGCGGCTGGAAGCATCCCAGCCAGATGGTGCAGGAGGGCTTCCCCTTCTTCGGCACCACGCAAGCCGAGATCAACCGGGCCCTGACCGAAACCGGCTACTTCGACCCCTGGAGCCGGCGCAACATGAACCTCAGCCCCGGGCCCGACCAGCCCGCGCCACGCACCGCCGGCGATCCGCTGGCCATGCGCGCGGCCTACACCTCGGGCATGGTCTTCGGCGGCAAGCTCTCGCTGCCCACCATCGACCACCGCCAGTACATGGAGCGCGAGCTCGACATGCACAACGTGCACCAGAGCTTCGCGGTGCGCCAGCGCGTGCTGCAGGCCATGGGCCATTCCGATCACCTGGTGATCTGGTTCACCGACACGGTGCCAGGACAGCCCAAGGCGAGCAACACCTTCGATGCCATCGCGGTGATGGACGAATGGATGGCCAACATCCGCGCCAACCCGAAGAAGGGCATCGCTGCCAACCGCCCGGCGCGTGCGGTGGACAGCTGTTTCGACGTGCACGGCCAGCTCATCTACGCCGGCGCCGACGCCTGGGACGGCATCCTCGACAACAAGTACCCCGGCCCCTGCACCCAGCGCTTCCCGATCTACGGCACCTCGCGCACCGTGGCCGGCGCGCCCATCGAGGGCGGCATCTACCGCTGTGCCCTCAAGCCGGTGGAGCAGGCCATCGCCGACGGCACCTACGGGACGTGGATGCCCAGCGGCGCCCAGGTGGCGGCCCTGCGGCAGATCTTCCCGCAGGGCGTGTGCGACTACAGCAAGCCGGACCAGGCCCGGCCGAAGTGAGCTTGTCGTGCGTGACCGCCAGGGTCAGTCGGCTCGGTAGCCGCTGGCCTTGGCAAAGGGTTCGAGGCGCTTGAGTTCCTCGCGTTGCGCCTGGGCCAGGCCCGCGCCGTCCAGCGGCGCGGGGTGCATGGCTGCCGCCACCAGCCGCTGTTGCACCTCCGGGGTGTTGACCGCCTTCATCGCTGCATCCGCCAGTTGCTTCACCAGCGCGGGCGGCATGCCGGCCGGGCCGTAGAGCCCGATCTTTGCGCTGCCGCTCACGTTCACACCCGATTCGATCATGGTCGGCACCTCCGGCAGCATCGGGTGGCGCTTCTGGCCCGTCACCGCGATGATGCGGATGCGACCGGCCTTGTGCAGTTCCATCATGTCGTTCAGCGACGTGACCACCAACGGCACGGTGCCCGCGGCCAGGTCCTGTACGGCCGGCACACCGCCCTTGTAGGGCACGTGCGTCACCTCCACCTTGGCGGCCTGTCCCAAGGCCACGCCGCTGAAGTGCGGGAGGGTGCCGTTGCCCGGGCTGCCGTAGGGCACCGGTGCGTTGGCGCGGGCCCACGCCAGGAACTGACCCATGTCCTTGAGGTCCACCTTGGGCCCCACACCCAGGCCCATGTCGAAGTCCGCGATGCCGGCAATCGGTGTGAAGTCCTGCGGGGTGTAGTCGAGCTTGCTGTAGATGTGCGGGTTGATCACGAAGGGCCCGTCGGTCACGATGATCAGCGTGCGGCCGTCCGGCGCTGCGCGGCGCACTTCGCTCAGGGCCAGGCGCTGGCCGGCGCCCGGCTTGTTGTCGACCAGCACCGGCCGGCCCAGTTCGGCGCTCATTCTTTCGGCCACCAGACGAGCCGCCACGTCCACCGTGCCGCCGGGCGACAAGCCCACGAGCAGACGGATGGGTGACTTGTCAGTCTGTGCAGCGGCCGCGCCGCTCCACAGCAGGGCCAGGCCGGCGGCCAGCGAAATCAGGGTACGGCGGGTGGTCATGAGCTTGTCTCCTTCAATGACGCGAGTGTGACCAGGGGGCTTGGGGGCAGCCTTCGGAAGAGGTTGCATCAGCTCTATTTAACGATCGGTCAATTAAGTATACACTCGGTTAATTGATCCTCGTCAACAGCTTTTTCGGGAAGGAGTGGCAGGCATGGAGAGACTCGAGGGGGTGCTGATCGCAGGCGCGGGGCCGGTCGCCCTGGTGACGGCGCTGGTGCTGGCGCGCAGCGGTGTTCCAGTCACGCTGCTGGAAGGCGAGCCGCAGATCATTCCTTCACCCCGAGCGATCGTGTACCACGCCCCCACGGTGGCCGTGCTCGACCGGCTGGGGGTGCTGAGCGATGCCCTCGAAGTGGGCATGCTCAAGCAGGACTACCAGTACCGCCAGGCGGATGGCCGCATCGTGGCGCGCATGGACATGTCGGTGCTGGCGTCGGACACAGCCTTTCCCTTCAATCTCCATCTGGGCCAGGACATGCTGGCCGAGATCATCCTCAAGCACCTGCTGCAGACCGGACGGGCGCAGGTGCGCTGGTCTCACCGCGTGGTGGCGGTGGACCCCGCGAGCCACCACGTGGTCGTCACGGCCGACACCCCGCAAGGCCCGCGCCAATTCCATGCCCCGTGGCTGGTGGGGGCAGACGGTGCACGCAGCGGTGTGCGCCAGGCCCTGGGCCTGAGCTTCGATGGCCTCACCTGGCCGGAGCGTTTCGTGGCCGTGAACCTGCAGTACGACTTCGAGGCGCACGGCTACGCGCGAGCCAACTTCGTGCTCGACCCCATCGACTGGGCCATCATCCCGGTGCTCGATCAGCACAACGGATGGCGCGTCACCTACGGCGAAGACGCCTCCCTGCCGGAAGAGGAGGTGATCGACCGGGCCCCGCAGCGCCTGGCACGGCTGCTGCCCGACGACACCCCCTACCGGATCGACCGCATCGCGCCCTACCGTGTGCACCAGCGCACGGCTCCCCGCTATCGCGTCGGGCCCGTGCTGCTGGCCGGCGATGCCGCCCACATCACCAATCCCTGCGGCGGCCTTGGATTGACCTCGGGTATCCTTGACGCCGTCCACCTGGGCGACGCCTTGGCTGCTGTCATCCAACGGCGCGCCCCGGACCACGTGCTGGACGACTATGCGCAGGAACGACGCAATGTGTTCCTGACGTTTACGTCGCCCACTGCCAGCGAGAACAAGCGCCGCCTGAGCGAGCAAGACCCGTCCAAGCGACAGGCCGACCTCGAGCGACTGCGGCGCCTGAACGATGACCCCGAGTTCCAGCGCGAAGTGCTCACCGCCACGCGGCACCTGCAGAGCAAGCCCTACGACTTCGCGCTGGGTTGACCGTGAAGGAACCGCCCACCGCCATGGCCACCACGAAACCGCGCGGACGACCCCCCGGCCCCCGCACCTGGGACGGCCAGTTGCCCAGCCCCGAGGAACAGCGCGGCCTGAAGGAAGAGGCCATCCTGGAATGCGCCGGGCGCTGGTTTCAGCGCCATGGCTTCCACGGCGCTTCGCTGGCAGACATCGCGCAGGAACTGGGCGTGACCAAGGCCGCGCTCTACCACTACGCCAGCGGCAAGTCCGAACTGTTGTTCAAGCTGCACATGCGCTCGCTGGCCGCTGCCAAGTCGGCACGCGAGCAGGCCGTGCAGGAAGGCAGCGACGGCATGGACCGCATTGCCCGGCTCGTCTACAACGTCGTGCTGCTCATGACCGGGTCGGTCACCAACACCTTCATTCTGGTCGAGCCCGGCACGCTGGACGCCCCCCACTGGGAGGCGGTGGCCGGCGAGCGCCGCTGGCTGGAACACGACCTGCGAGACCTGGTGCAGCAAGGCATCGAGGACGGCAGCATCGTGCCGTGCGATCCCAAGCTGGTGGCCTTCCTCATCATCGGCGCCCAGAACTGGGTGGTCAACTGGTACCGTGCCGGCGGAAGCTGGACGGGCCGTCAGGTGGCCTACGGCTATGCGCGGCTGGTGCGGCGCATGCTTGGCAAGCGCCGCGCCTCTGCCATGCCCACCGACCTGGCGAGCTGCCCGCCCGACATCGGTTTCGATGCGCCATGGTGAGCCCCGCCCTGGCGCGCGAACTGAGCCTGCTCGCGGGCGCCATCACACCAGCCACGGCCCAGGCCACGATGCAGCTGCTGGCGCCCTGCCATGACATGACCCCGCCCGCCGGCATGGTGCTCATGCGCAACCTGGCCTATGGCACGCACCCCCGACAGGTGCTCGACGTGTTCCGCCCCGCCGCAGAGCACACCGCGCAGCCCGTGCTGGTCTTCGTGCACGGGGGCGGTTTCGTCGGCGGCGACAAATGCGAGTTCGGGCCCTTCTACGACAACATCGGTCTGTGGGCCGCCCGGCAAGGCCTGACCGGGGTGAACATCAACTACCGCCTGGCCCCGGACCACCCCTGGCCCGCGGCGAGCGACGACCTGCAGTCGGCCCTGCAGTGGCTGGCACGCCATGCCTCTCCCGTTCCCCAGCCATTGCGCCCCATCGTGCTGATGGGCCACTCGGCTGGGGCCTCCCACGTGGCAGCCTGGGTCGCGCGCCATGGCGCCCATGCGGCGGCCCTTGGCGTGGCGGGCGTCGTGCTGGTGTCCGGGCTGTATGACCTGGATGCTGCCGCGCCCACACCGGGCAGGGCGGCCTATTTCGGCGCAGACGCTGCCGAGCGCGCCTCGCGTTCGCCCCTGATCGGGCTGAGCCAGGCCGGACTTCCCATGCTGCTGGCTCATGCAGAGTTCGATCCCCCGGAGAACCACGACCAGACCCTCCGCCTGGCCACCGCTTGTGCCGACACACCGTCCGGTCGCCCGCTCGTGGTGGATGCCGCGGGGCACAACCATTTCTCGACGGTGCTGCAGCTCGGCGCCTTCGAGACCGGGTGGTCCGCGGCCCTGCGGGACTTTGCGCTCGACCGATCGGTGACGCCAAGGCGGCCGGCCTAGGGCCTTGGCCGCTTCGGGTCCTTCAGCAGATCCCCCACCACCGCCATCAGCCGCGCCAGGTCCAGTGGCTTGGTGAGGTAGGCGGCGAAGCCGGCCGCCTTGCCACGCTCCAGGTCCTGCGGCATGGCATTGGCGCTCACGGCCACCACCGGGATCGCTGCGGTGGCCGGGTGCTCGCGCAGACAGCGCATCACCTCGTAGCCGTCCATGTCGGGCAGGTTGATGTCGAGCAGGATCACGGCCGGGTGGTGGCTGCGCGCGAGCTCCAGCCCCAGCCCTGGCGCCATGGCGGTGAGCAGCTGCACGTCGGACCGCCCCGCAAACACCGCCTCGACCAGGCGCAGGTTGGTGGGGTTGTCCTCGATGCACAGCACCTTGGCGGTCGGGCCCGTCGATGCCCGCACGTCCGGAACATCCTGCACGGTCAGGGCGGCCGGTGCCTCTGCAGGGGCCTCGGCCACCGGCAGGCGGATCCAGAACTCACTGCCTGCACCGGGCTGGCTGTCCACCCCGATGGCGCCGCCCATCATCTCGATGAGCCGTTTGCTCAGCGCCAGCCCGATGCCGGTGCCTTCGATGCGGCGCGTCTCGGCGTCGAGCCGCTCGAAGGGCACGAAGAGCCGGGCCTGCTGTTCCGGGGTCAGTCCCTCGCCGGTGTCGCGCACCGCCAGACGCACCCAGGGCTGGCCGGCGCGTGTCTCGGGATGGCAGCTGATGCCCACCACACCCTGGGGACGGTTGTACTTGATCGCATTGGACAACAGGTTGAGCAAGACCTGCTTGAGCCGGGTACGGTCGGCCCGCACCTGCACTTCGCAAGCCTTGAGGGTCTGCACCGAGGGGTCGGGCCATTGCACGCTGCGCTCGCGGGCCAGCGGCCGCAGCAGCGAGACCGCCTCCAGCACGGCGGCGTGCAGGTCCACCGGTTCGGGGCTGATCGACAGCTTGCCCGATTCCACACGGGCCAGATCGAGCACGTCGTTGATGAGGGCCAGCAGATGCTCGCCGGCCTGGCGGATCTCGCGCACCTGGCGGTTGTGGCGCTCGTCGTGCAGCTCCAGTTCGAGGAGCTGACCGAAGCCCAGGATGGCGTTGAGGGGCGTGCGCAGTTCGTGGCTCATGCGCGAGAGGAACTCGCTCTTGGCGGCGTTCGCCCGCTCCAGCTCCCGCGTGCGCTCGCGCACACGCTCCTCCAGCGCCTCGTTGGCGCGGCTGAGTTGCTCCTCGGCGCGCTTGCGCTCGCTGATGTCGCGTACGAAGGCGAGCGAGTAGTTCTCCGATCCCGAGCGGATGTGGCTGACGGCCACCTCCACCGGGAAGCGGGTGCCGTCCTTGCGCTGGTGCACCGTCTCGAACAGGGCCCAGCCCTCGCGACGCAGGCGTCGGCGCAGGTCGGCCAGCCGCTCGGGCGTGAAACTGGGGTCAAAGTCGTGGATGGTCTTGCCCAGGATCTCCTCTTGCGTGAGGCCCAGGCTCAGGCAGGCCTGCTCGTTGGCGCGCAGCACCCGCCCGTTGATGTCCAGCGACATCACCGCGTCGTGGCTGTGGTCGATGGCGAACTGCATCAGCTCGAGGTTGCGCTGCGCCCGCTTGCTCTCGGTGATGTCGTGCAGGGTGAACTGCAGCAGGATGCCCTCGGGCCCCTCGAAGCGCATCAGGTGCACTTCGGCATCCCACAGCGTGCCATCCGGGCGACGATGGCGCCACTCGAACAGCGTTTCGCCCTCGGCCATCGCTCGCTGCATGTGCTGCTGCGCGGCCTGCAGAGAATCGGTGCCATCGGCCTGGGTGGGTGCCGACACCTCAGGCACACCTTGCCCCACTGTCTCCTGCGGGCCGGCATGCCCGTACAGGGCCGAGGCCGCCGGGTTGCAGTCGATGATGCGGCCCGTGGTCGCCTCCATCACGCCGATGGCCACCTGCGAGCCCTCGAACACCCGTTGCCGGAACGCCTGGCTGGCCGCCATCTTCGCCTGCTGCCGCGCCAGCAGCAGGGTCATGCCCACCACGCTGCCCCCGAAAAGCACCAGCAGGGCCAGCACGGCCAGGCCGACCCTGCGATCGATGCGCAGCGATTCCTCCAGCGGCGCCAGCACGGTGTCGTCCGACAGCCCGATGGCCGTCACCAGCACGCTGCCTTCCAGGCGTTGCCAGGCGTAGGTGCGCCAGATGTCGTCGACCTGCCCCTTGGCACGGAACAGTCCGGTGCGAGCCGACGGGTCGGCCAGGAAGGGCCGGTCCGCAGGGAGGCGCTGCCCCATGGCCTTCTCGTGGTCGGTGCTGCGCGCCAGGAAGCGGCCCTCGCCGTCGATCAGGGCCACCACGTCGTGCTCCGACAGGCGCAAGCCGGCGAGCTTGTCCGACAGGTACTCGGTGGACACCGAGGCATTCACCGCCCCGGCATAGCGGCCATCACGAAGGATGGGCCGGGTGGCCACGAGGGTCCAGCTGCGGCCCAGGCGCGAATACACCGGTGTGCCCACGACCATGCGGTCCTGACCGTCCTGGTGCGCCAGGATGTGGGGCCGGTCGCCCACGTACACCCGCTCGCCGGGGTGCACGGAGTTGTAGGCCGTGTAGCCCTCGCCATCCACCACGGTGAAGTGGCTGACCGCCCCCTGCGGCAGCTTGCCCATCAGGTCGCGCACACGCACATCGAAGCCCTCGGGCGACCCCGTCCATTCATTGCGCAGCTGCAGCAGGGCGAGATCGATGGTGGTGAACAGGCCGGCCACCTGCCCGGCCATGGCATCGGCCAGTTGCAGGCTGCGCTTTTCGGCCTGGGCCACGAGCTGGTCGCGCAGCAGCGTCTGCGTGCGCAGATGTTGCCAGGCCCACAGCGCGATGCAGGCGAGCGTCAGGAAAGCAACGAGGGCGGCCACGAGGCCGGGGCGGGGGGTCAGGGTCCGGGACGCGAGCCGACCTCGCGGGTCAACCGGTGGCTTGGGGGGTGGTACTGCGGGCACAGCGGGTCCGATGTGATTGGCCGGAGCCCCACTGCTGCTCACCCGCTGCGCAGCATCCCGGACGGCTCCTGGCAGATCATCGCATCGCCGCAGGCCCGCCTCAAGCGGCCCTGCGCAAACTTCCACACGGGCTTACCCGAAGACAAGGCTTGACTCGCGACAAGACACGCGCGCTGGGATTTGGGACGAAGGCCTGCGGATCCGTTGCAGGTGCCCAACACCCTTTCGGGGGAATTCGTGGTCAAAACTGGCACTTTCACCCATGTGCTGGGGGCCGCGGCAGGGCCTGCCCCAAGGGGCACTTGTATAAAATTGTGAATGGTTGTGCGGCTCTCGGCTGAGGAGCCGGACCGCACACTGAAGTGCCCGACGCGGGGTCGGCATTTCCACTCACAAAAGATCCCCTGATCTGGGAGGAATGAGCATGCGTTTCCACGTTACGGCTGCCACGCTTGTCGTGGCGGCAGCCCTGGCCGGCTGCACGTCTGCGCCCATCATGAATGTTGAAGAGGCGCCGGTTGCGACGGCCTCGGGCAAGACCCTGTCGGCCCAGGATGTGCGCGGCGCCATTGTGCGTGCCGGTGCCTCGCTGGGCTGGCAGATGCGCGATGAGGGCCCCAACAAGATCGTGGGCACGCTGAGCCTGCGCACGCACACCGCCGTGGTCGACATCCCCTACAACGCCCAGAGCTACAGCATCAGGTACCGCTCAAGCGTGAATCTGCAAGAGGCAAACGGCCAGATCCACAAGAACTACAACGGCTGGATCCAGAACCTGACGCGCACCATCAACGCGCAACTCAGCGCCGCGTCATGAGCGCCCTGATCGCCAGCACCACGGCCGTGTCGGCCCGGGAACTCGCCGTCCTGGTGGTGGAGGCCCTGAACCTGGAGGACACCGATCCCCAGCAGATGGACCTCACCGCCTCGCTGTTCGATGACGGCCTCGGGCTCGACTCGCTCGACATGCTGGAGATCTCCCTGGTGATCCAGCAGCGCTACGGCGTCAAGCTCAAGGCCGGTGACCCGGCCAACGAGGCCATCTTCGCCTCGCTGCAAAGCCTGGCCGACCACCTCAGCACGGCCCGGGCCGCCCAGGCCTGAGCCGCCCAGGGACGATCCGTGGTCCCGAGTGACATCGGGTCAGTCCTGCGCTGGCTGCCGGTGGCCGCGCTCCTGGCGTTGGCCGTGTTCTTCGGACGCACGTTGGCGTCCGGGCAGACCCCCTTGATCGAGCGCATCGCGCGCGTCGGCCTGCCCGCGATGCCGGCGGCGCTGCGGCGCTACACACGCGGCCTGACGGGCTTGTGGTGTGCCTGGTTCGTGCTGGCCGCCGGGGCGCTGGCCTGGCTGCAGCCGGGGCTTGGCATCGGCAGCACCGTGGCCTGGGCCGGCACGGCCGTCCTTTTTGTGGGTGAGCACTTGCTGCGACCCTTCTTCTTTCCAGGCATTCGTTTCCCCGGACTCGTTCAGCAGGTGCGCGACACTTGGCAGGTCTGGCGACCGCCTGCCTGAGCTCTCCATGCGCTCCCTGACCTCCTTGCCCCTGGCCAACGGCCCTGCCTGGCAGGACCGCCCAGCCGTGTTCCGCGGCCCCGACGCCTGGACATGGGGCGAACTGCATGCGGCCGCGCTGGCCCTGGCGGCCGAGCTGCCCACCCGCGGCACGGTGTGCAACCTCTGCCACGGCCGCGTGGGTTTCCTGGTGGGCTGGCTGGCGGCGCTGCGCCGCGGGTGCCAGCAGGTACTGCCGCCCTCGGGAGGCCCGGCCGACCTGGCCGCGTTGTTGGGCGAAGCCGTCGAACCCGTCGTGCTGGCCGACGACCCCCAGATCCTGCAACCCGGTTGGAACGCGCTGGCGCGCTGCGTGGTGATCCGCCCCGAGCGGCTTGCCGCCACGGCCGCCCACTGGACACCCGACGCCCGGCAGTTGCGCGTGCGCCTCTACACCTCGGGCAGCACCGGCCGGCCCGAGGCCCAGGACAAGTCCCTGGCCCAACTGGCAGAGGGCGCCGTGGTGCTGGGCCAGCGCCTGGAGGCCGAACTGGACGGTGGCTTGGGCTCGTTGCAGGGCCTGGTGTGCAGCGTCCCGCCGCAGCACATGTTCGGCCTGGAGGCGTCGGTGATGCTGGCCCTGGTGCACGGCCTGCCGTGCCTGGACGAACGCCCGCTGCTGCCGGCGGACGTGCGCGCCGCCTTCGAGAGGTGCAAGAAGCGGGATGAAGGTGAAGGCCGCTGGGCCTGGATCACCACGCCGCTGCACCTGCGTGCACTGGTGCGCGCGGGCGAATCACTGCCGCACTGCGGCCTGGTGCTGGCCTCCACGATGCCGCTGGCCCCTGGCATCGCGGCCCAGGCCGAGGCCCGGGTGGCGGCCCCGGTGCTGGAGATCTACGGCTCCACCGAAACCGGCGCCGTGGCCCTTCGCCGCACCGCGCGCGAGCCGCTGTGGCGGGCCCTGCCCGGCGTGACGCTGTCGCCGGCGGCCGAGGGCACCGAGGCACACGGCACGCATTTCTCGTCGCCCCAGACCCTGGCCGACCAGATCGAGCCGGAAGGCGCGGTGGGCTTCCGCCTGCTGGGCCGCCAGGCCGACCTGCTCAAGATCGCTGGACGGCGCGCCTCGCTGGCCGGACTCAACCTGCTGCTGCAGGACCTGCCCGGCCTCGACGACGGCGTGTTCTACCTGCCGGCGTCCGGCGAGCCGGCTGAGCGCCTGGTGCTCATTCATGCCGGCGCCCCATTGGACCGCGCGGCGGCCCTGGCCTGGCTGCGCGAGCGCCTGGACCCGGCCTTCCTGCCGCGTGCCTTCATCCACGTCGACGCGCTGCCGCGCAGCGGCCCGGGCAAACTGGCACGCACGGCGCTCGATGCCCTCTATGCGCAGTGGGCGGCTCAGCGGAGGGCCCCGTGACGATCGAGGCCCGCCTGAGCATCCCGGCCAGCCACCCCGCGCTGCCCGGGCACTTCCCCGGCCAGCCGATCGTGCCGGGCGTGCTGCTGCTCGACGAAGTGCGCGTGCAGGTCGAGACTGCCAGCGGCCGGCGCGTGACGCGCATCGTGCAGCTCAAGTTCATCCAGGCCCTGGGCCCGGGCGAGCCGGCCTGGCTGCAGGCCCAGATCCAGGGCGACCGCGTGAGCTTTCGCGTCACGGCCAACCGCGCAGGCGACGCGCTCACGCTGGCGCAGGGCGCCCTGGTGCTGGCATGAAGGCCTGGACCGAGCGCAAGGAACGCGGCAGCGAGATGCTGATCCGCCTCATTGCCTGGCTGGCGCGCACGGCCGGACGACCGCTGTGCCGGCTACTGCTCTACCCCATCGTGCTGTACTTCGTGATCACCGATGCCCCCGCCCGGCGCGCCTCGGCCGAGTTCCTGTCGGCCGTGCACGACCGCCCGGCTCGCTGGCGCGACGTGTTCGCCCACCTGCACAGCTTCGCCGCCACGCTGCTCGACCGCGTCTACATGGCCGCGGGCGAGTTCGATCGCTTCGAGGTGACCATCGAGGGCCTGCCGTTGGTGGATGCGGCGCTCACGCAGGGCCGCGGCTGCGTGCTGCTGGGCTCCCACCTGGGCAGCTTCGACCTGATGATGCTGGCCCACCGCGCGATGGACGGACGCCCGGTGAGTGCGATGATGCGCGTGGATCCGCACTCACGCCTACGCCGCATCGCCGGCATCGACGACAACGCCTTCGACCTCATCCCCCTCGGCCGCCCCGACAGCTTCCTGCGCGCCCACGAGGCGCTCACGCAGGGTGGGGTGGTGGTGGTGCTGGCCGACCGCGTCGACGGCGCGGCCCATCGCAGCGTGTCCTTCCTCGGCCGCACTGCCTGGCTGCCGGTGGCGCCGCATGTGCTGGCTGCCCGCGCCGAAGCCCCGGTGCTGATGTGCTTCGGCCTCTATGAAGGAGGCAAACGCTACCGGATCGAGTTCGCCGAATTCGGCCCGGCGGCTGCGCGCACGGCGCGCGGCGAGGCGCTGCAGCCCGTGCTCGAGCGCTATGCCCGGCACCTGGAACACTACGCCCGGCGCTATCCGCTGAACTGGTTCAACTTCTATCCCTACTGGGCCCCGCCGCCCGACGCCCCATGAAGCTCATGCGCACCGTGTTGCTGCAGCTGGCCCTGGGTCCCCTCGGGGCGCCTGCGTTCGCATGGTCGCTGCCCGAACTGCAGGGCTTGCTGCAAGCGCAGCCCGCGCGCGCATTGGCCTTCGAGGAAGTGCGCGAATCCCCTTGGCTGGCCGCACCGCGCACCTCACGTGGCACGCTGCACTCCAGCGCCCAAGGCCTGGAGAAGCGCGTCTCCGAACCCCGCGCCGAAACCTGGCGGCTGCTGAGCGACCGCATGGAATGGGTGGGCGCCGAAGGCCAGCCCGCGCGCATCCTGCGCTATGCCGACGCGCCGGCCGTGGCCGCCCTGGCCGGCGCGCTGCGCCTGGCCGTGGCAGGCGACCTCGGTGCCTTGCAGGACGACTTCCGCATCGAGCTGGGCGGCAATGCCTCGCTGTGGACCGCGCGCCTGGGCCCGCGCCGCCCCGAGGTGGCGCGCAGCCTCGACCATCTGGAACTGCAGGGCACCCAGGGCCGGCTGCAGGTCATCATCGTCCACGAGCGCTCGGGCGAGCGCACCACCACCCGGCTCCAGCACTAGGACTGCTTCCCCATGTTCGACAAGGATCCTCTCACCGCTTTGCAGGCCGTCAGCGCCGCCCAGTGGCTGGCCTTTGCGCCGCTGGCCTTCCAGGCCACGGCCGTGATGCGCGACCGCGGCGTGCTGGCCGCGCTGGCCGAGGCGCCGGCGGGCGAGGGGCGCAGCATCGACGAGGTGGCACAGGCCACCGGCCTGTCGGCCTACGCCGTGCGGGTGCTGCTCGAAGCGGGCCTGGGCCTGCACATCGTCTGGCGCCGCGAGGGTCGCTACCACCTGGGCAAGCTCGGGCGCTTCCTGCTCGACGACGAGATGACCCGCGTGAACTTCGACTTCACGCGCGACGTCTGCTACCAGGCCGCTGCCCACCTCGACGCTTCGCTTACCGAGGGCCGCCCCGCGGGCCTGCAGACGCTGGGGCCCTGGGCCACGCTCTACGAAGGCCTCTCGGTGATGCCCGAGCCGGCGCGACGCAGCTGGCACGACTTCGACCACTTCTATTCCGACCAGGCCTTCCCCGTGGTGTGCGAACGCCTGGCCCAGCAAGCGCCGGCACGTGTGCTCGACGTGGGCTGCAACACCGGCAAGTGGGCGAAGATGTGCCTCACGCGGCTGCCGCAGCTGCACATGGGCCTGGTGGACCTGCCACCCCAGCTGGCACGCGCCCGCGCCCATCTGGCCGAGGCCGGAGTAGCCGAACGGGCCGCGCTGCACCCGGTGAACCTGCTCGACCCCGCCGCCGAGCTGCCTGGCGGCTACGAAATCATCTGGATGAGCCAGTTCCTCGACTGCTTCTCCGACGAGGAGATCGTCGCCATCCTGGGCAAGGTGCGCCGCGCCCTCCCGCCGGGCGGACGGCTGTGGATCCTGGAGCTTTTCTGGGACCGCCAGCGCTTCGAGGCTGCCGCGATGAGCCTGCAGCAGACCTCCCTGTACTTCACCTGCGTGGCCAACGGCAACAGCCAGATGTACGACTCCGAGGTGTTCTTGCGGCTGATCGACCGCGCCGGCCTGCAAGTGGTTACGCTACACGACTCGGTGGGGGGCTATCACACCCTCATCGAGTGCCAGGCCGCCTGAGACGGCCCCGGAACCCAGGAGACCCGCGTGCTTGCCCTGACTGCCACCACGGTCGTTCACCCCGCCGGATGCGGCTTGGACACGCTGTGGACGGCTGCTGCCCACAGCCGCAGCGGCCTGCAGCCCAATCCGCTCGACTGGTGCACGCTCGACGCCTGGCTGGGCGCCGTGCCCGGTGTGGACGAGGTGCCCCTGCCCGAGCCCCTGGCCGCCTGGGACTGCCGCAATCACCGCCTGGTGTGGATGGCGCTGCAGGACACGGTCTTTGTCCAGGCCGTGCGCGAGGCCGTGGCCCGCCATGGCGCCCATCGCGTGGGCCTGGTGCTGGGCACCAGCACCTCGGGCATTCGCAGTACCGAGATCGCCTATGCGCAGCGCCACGCCAGCGGCTGCTGGCCCGAGGGCTTCGACCTGCGCCGCAGCCACACCGGCGACGCACTGGCCCGCTTCACCGCCGAGGTGCTCAAGGTGGCCGGGCCGATGGCCACGCTGTCCACGGCCTGTTCGTCCAGCGCGAAAGTCTTCCTGACGGCTCAGCGCTGGATCGAGGCCGGCCTCATCGATGCCGCCATCGTCGGTGGCGCTGACAGCCTGTGCCTGTCGACGCTGCACGGCTTCGATTCGCTGCAACTCCTGTCCCCGCGCCTGTGCCGGCCCTTCGACGCCACGCGCGAAGGCATCTCCATCGGCGAGGCCGCCGGCTTTGCGCTGCTGGAGCGGGGCAAGGGCGAGGTGCACTTCGTGGCGGGTGGGGAATCCAGCGACGCCCACCACATGTCCACCCCGCACCCCGAGGGCCTGGGCGCCGCCCAGGCCATGCGCGCCGCTCTCGACGCTGCCGGACTCACCCCGTCGGACATCGGCTACGTCAATGCCCACGGCACGGCGACACCGGCCAACGACCGCTCAGAGGCGGCCGCACTGGTGTCGGTCTTCGGTGAGCGCGGCGTGCCGGTCTCGTCCACCAAGGGCATCACCGGCCACACCCTGGGCGCCTGCGGCATCGTCGAAGCGCTGATCACCGCCGAGGCACTGCGCCACCAGCAACTGCCGCCCAGCGCCAACCTCCTCCGGCCCGATCCCGACCTGCCGCTGGACCTGGTCACCGCCGCGCGTGACACGAAGCTGCAGTACGCGATGAGCAATAATTTCGGATTCGGCGGCAGCAACTGCACGCTCATCCTTGGCCGCAGCAACTGACGTGAGCCGCCTGCGCTTTTCCCTTCACGCCGCCGGGGTCCTGGCCCCCGGCCTCGCCTCGCTCGATGCGCTGCTCGATGCCGCACGCCGCGGCACGCCGCTGACGCTGTCCGGCGACCCCCTGGCCCTGCCCGCACCGTCGGCCCTGCCACCCAACGAGCGCCGCCGCGCCAGCCGCGCCGTGCGCCTGGCCCTGGCCTGCGTGGAACAGGCCGTCGCGGACACGCCTTTCGATGTGAGCACGCTGCGCTCTGTCTTTGCCACCGATGAGGGCACCGGCGAGGTCTGCCAGCAGATGCTCGAGACCCTGGCCACGACGCGCCAGGTATCGCCCCTGGTGTTCCCGAACTCGGTGCATAACGCCCCCTCGGGCTATTTCTCCATCGCCCACCGCAACCGCCAGCCAGCCACCGTGGTGAGTCTGGGTGAAGACAGCTTTGCCAGTGGCCTGCTGTGTGCGCTGACGGAAGCCCGGGCCACCGGCGAGCCGGTGCTGCTGGTGGCCTACGACCCCGCGCTCACGACCCCGCTGGACGAACTGCTGCCCCTGAGGGAGCCGCTCGGCACGGCTTGGGTCCTCAGCGCGACGGACACGCCGGTGCAAGGCCCGGTGCTGGGCCGCGGTGAACTGATCGTGGCGCCGGCCGGCGACTCGCCCGCGGCGCCCTGGCGACCCGCCTGGCTGCCCGAGGCCTGGACGCACCACAGCAGCGCCCGGGCCCTGGCGGCGCTGGGCCTCTTGGCCGCGCCGGCTGGCTCAGCCCTCACCCTGCCCCTGGGCGGCCTGCACCTCACCCTGACGCTGAGGCCCGCTGCATGAAGCTTCATCGCGCCGACATCGAACGCCGTGTGCCTCACGCGGGCGCCATGTGCCTGCTCGACGGCGTGCTGCACTGGGACCGCAAGCACATCGTCTGCGAAGCGGCCGCCCCTGGCGCCGACCACCCGCTGGCACGCGAGGGCCGCGTCTCGTCGGTCATCGCCCCCGAGTACGCCGCACAGGCCACGGCCGTGCACGGTGCCCTGCTCGATGCGCAGTCCCACCCGCGCGCCGGCGTGCTCGCCAAGCTGGCCCAGGTCGACCTGCTGCGCGCAGACATTCCGGGCAACACCGGCGCCCTTCGGGTGCAGGCCGAGTTGCTCAGCCGCGAAGCCTCGGGCTGCCTCTATGCCTTCGAGGTCGGCGCCGCCGGCCAGGCCATCGCACGCGGCCGCCTCATCGTGGCCTTCAGCAGCGAGGAGGCAACATGAGCCGTCGTGCCCTCGTGACGGGCGGCAGCGGTGGCCTGGGAGCCGCCATCTGCCGCGCGCTGGCCGCCCAGGGTGTGCAGGTGCTGGTGCACGCCCACCGCGGGCTCGATCGCGCACAAGCCCTGGCCGATGAGATCGCCGCCACAGGCGGCCAGGCCCGCGCACTGGCCTTCGACCTGGGCGACGCCGACGCGGTGGCCCGCTCCATCGAGCAGATCCTGGCCGAGGGCCCGGTACAGATCCTCGTGAACAACGCCGGGCAACACCGCGACGCCCCGATGGCCGGCATGGACGCGGCCACCTGGCACGAGGTGATCGACACCAACCTGCACGGCTTCTACCGCGTGACCCAGCCCCTGCTGCTGCCGATGATGCGCACGCGCTGGGGCCGCATCGTCAACATCAGCTCGGTGGCAGGGCAGGCCGGCAACCGCGGCCAGGCCAATTACGCCGCGGCCAAGGCGGCACTGCACGGTGCCACCAAGTCGCTGGCGCTGGAACTCGCTTCGCGCGGCATCACGGTGAATGCCGTCGCGCCCGGCATCATCGACACTGCGATGGCCGAGTCGGCCTTTCCCCCCGAGCGCATCCAGGCGCTGGTGCCTGCAGGCCGCGCGGGCCGGCCCGAGGAAGTCGCCGCGCTGGTGGCTTTCCTGGCCTCCGATGCAGCGAGCTACGTCACCGGCCAGGTGATTGGCGTGAACGGCGGCATGTATTGATGACGACCATGGACTGGCAGGATGTTTGGATAGCGATTCCCGCGTACAACGAGGAGCGCACCATCCGAGCGCTGGCGGAGGGGGCGCTGCAGCAGTGTCCACACGTGATCGTGGTCGACGACGGGTCGAGCGATGGCACGGCGGCGGCCTTGCAGGGCCTGCCGGTGAACCTGCTGCGCCACGCCGCGAACCAGGGCAAGGCGGCCAGCCTGCGAACGGCTTTCACCTTTGCACTGGCGCGTGGCGCGCGCTGCGTGATTGCCTTCGACGGCGACGGCCAGCACGACCCCGAGGATGCGCCCCTGCTGCTGGAGGCCTGGGGGAGCGCGCCCGAGCGCATCGTCATCGGCTCAAGGCTGCACGACCGGTCGCAGTTCCCGCCGGCCCGCTACCGCGCCAATCGCTTTGCCTGCTTCTGGATCTCGTGGGCTGCGGGCCATCCCATTGCCGATTCGCAATCGGGCTATCGCGTCTACCCGCGCGAGGTCATGCGCATCGCATTGGGCCCTCGGGTGCATGGCACGCGCTTCACCTTCGAAAGCGAGATCCTCATCGAAGCCGCCCGGCAGGGCCACCCCACGCTGGCCGTCGCCATCCCCGGGCGATACCCGGTGAATGCCCGGCCCAGCCATTTCCGCCCGGTGGCCGACATCGCGAAGATCGTGATCATGGTGGGTGGCCGCCTGCTGCGCCGGGGCATGGCGCCTCTGGCCCTGTGGCGCAGCCTGGGCCCGGCACCCGTGCTGCCCGGGCGCACCTCGCAGGGGCCGGCCGGCCGATGAGCACCGCACCCGTGCTGGTTGCCGAACAGCTCGCCTACCGCTACCCGCGGCAGCCCGAGGCCGCGCTGCGTGGCGTGGACCTGGTGCTGCATCGCGGTCAGGCGGTGGGGCTGCTGGGACCCAACGGCTCGGGCAAGTCCACACTCATCAACCTGCTCATCGGGCTGCGCACGCCCCAGGGGGGCCGCCTCGTGCATCCTCAAGGCGCAGCGCCGCGCATCGCCTGGGTGCCTCAGGAATACGCCTTCTATCCCGAACTGACCTGCCAGGAGAACCTGCAGCTCTTCGCCGATCTGCTCGACGTGGGCGCCGCCGAGCGACAGCGTCGCATCGAGACAGCCGTGGCCAGCGGCCAGCTGCAGGAGTTTGTGTCGCGCCGCGCGCGCCACTGCTCGGGAGGGGTACGCCGCCGCCTCAACCTCGCCATCGCCCTGCTGCAGCGACCGGACGTGCTGTTGCTCGACGAACCCACGGTGGGGGTGGACCCGCAATCGCGTGCCTTCCTGCTGGCGCGCGTGCGCGAGCTGGTGCAGGGCGGCACCGCGGTGCTCTACGCCACGCACTACATGGAAGAGGTCAGTGCGGTGTGCTCGGACATCGTGCTGCTCGACCACGGCCGGGTGATCGCCCACGGGGACCTGGCCACGCTGCTGCAAGGTTCCGAAGGAGGCGCCCCGTTTGCCGATCTCGAAGCCTTGTTCATGCACCACACGCACCGCTCTCTGCGCGACTGAAGCTGGCCGCCATGACCCGCTTCGCCCATCGACTCCGTCAGATCATGCGCCTGGCCGTCAAGGAATGGCGGCTGCTGGCACGCAACCCACATGGCCTGGCCGTGCTCTTCTTCATGCCGGCCATCTTCGTGCTGGTGATGTCCTTCACGTTGAAGAACACACTGGTGGCGCGCATCGACCTGCCCGTGGCCGGCTGGCTGGTCGAAGACACCCACCCCGCCGCACAGGCCTGGAGCCAGGAATGGCTCGACCGCCATGGCGGGCAGCGCTACGACAGCCGCGAGGCCCTGCGCGCGGCCCTGCGCGCGCGCGACATCGACGCCGCCGTGGTGGTGCGGTCGCCCTGGCTGGGCGACGATGGCCAGCCGCGGGCTGAGCAGGTGGAGCTGTGGCTGGGCAATCGGGTGCAGCCCGCGGCTGCTGCGCGGCTGCGCACCGAGCTGAGCTTCTCGATGCTGCAGGTGCGCATGCGCATCGCCGCCGCCGAGGCCGGGCCCTTTGCCAGCGTGCTGCTCGACAGCGCCGCCACGCCTGAGCTGATGGGCGAGGGCGGTGGACCCCAGGTGCGCTACCTGTACGAACTCGAATCGGGCCGCCCCATGACGGCCGTGCAGCAAAGCGTGCCGGCCTGGCTGGTGTTCGGCATGTTCTTCGTCGTGATCCCCATTGCCGGCGTGCTCATCCAGGAACGCAACGAGGGCACGCTCACGCGGCTGGCCAGCTTCGGCGTTTCGCCGGGCACCGTGCTGGGCAGCAAGCTCGTGGCCTTCATGCTGCTGAACTGGGTGCAGCTGGCGTTCATGATCGCGGTGGGCCGCTGGCTGGTGCCGCTGCTGGGTGGCCCTGCCCTGCAGCTCGACATCGCACCTGGCTGGTTTGCGCTGATGGTGCTGGCCACCAGCGCTGCCGCCGTGGGCTTGGCCCTGCTGATTGCCGCCCACAGCCGCAGCTTCGACCAGGCTGCAGCACTGGGTGGCGGGCTCAACGTGGTGCTGGGCGCCATCGCCGGGGTGATGGTGCCGCGCATGCTGATGCCCCCAGGCCTGCAGACGGTCTCCGAGTGGTCGCCCATGGGCTGGGCCCTGGATGGCCTGCAGGCTGTCTTCCTGGGCGACCCCCAGGCCGGCGACATCGTGCTGCGCGCTGGCCTGTTGCTGGGCTTTGCGCTGCTGTGCCTCATGGTCGCGTGGTGGCCCATCCGACACCAGGAGAGGGCTGGCTGAGCCCAGCTCTCAGGCTGCCACCAGGCCGGGCTGGTTGATACAGTCGAGCGGCTCCCGGCCATCCAGCACGGCCAGCAAATTGTCGGCCGCTCGATGCTCGATGGCCAGGCGCACCTCCTGGACGGCCGAGCCGAGGTGCGGTGTGAACAGCGTGCGCGGAGCGTCCAGCAGGGCGGCCGGCACCTGCCGGGGGCGGTCGGGCAGCCCCCAGTCTTCGCAGGCGAACACGTCGCTCGCATAACCGCCCAGCTGCCCGCTCTGCAGGGCCGAGGCCACGGCCTCCTCGTCCACCACCGAGCCGCGGCCGATGTTGACCAGCCACTGGCCCGGCCGTGCACGGGCCAGCCGGGCCGCATCGACCAAGCCACGCGTGGACGGTGTGAGCGGCACGGCAAGGAAGACGAACTGCGACACCGCCAGGGCTTCATCCAGCGAGACGTTGCGGGCCGCCGGGTGCCGAGCTGCCGGATCCACACCCAGGATCTGGGCACACCCGAAGCCCGAAAGGCGGTCCACGATGGCCCGGCCGACCAACCCCAGGCCCACCACCGACACGGTGGCATGACGCAGACCGGTGCCGTACAGATGGGCCCTCCAGCCGGCATACCCCGGGGCGCGCACCACGGCATCACCGGTGCGCACATGGCGCGCCAGGCTGATCGCCAGACCCACCGCCAGCTCGGCCGTGGGTTCGGTGAGCAGGTCGGGCACGATGCTCAGCCAGACGCCACGCCGGGTGCAGGCGTCGACGTCGTAGGCGTCGTAGCCCTTGAGGGCGCAGGCCACGATGCGCAGCTGCGGCGCCTGGGCCAGCAGCGTGTCGTCGATGCGGTCGGTCATGAAGCCCATCATGGCCGTCGCCGGGCGCAGGCGGCGCCCGAGTTCTTCGCTCGACCAGGGTTCGAGCCCGGGATTCATGTCCACCTGGGCCCGGGCCTGCAGGCGCGCCAGCACCTCGTCATGGATGCGGTTGGTCACCACCACGTGGTGTTGCATGGAGGGAGGCTCCTTCACTTGAGCTTGCGGCGCAGCATCGCGCCGATGCCGTCCACCACCACGACGCAGGCCAGGATGGTGAGCAGGATGGCCGCGACCTCGTCGTACTTGATCAGGCGCAGCGCGGCCATCAGCTCGAAGCCGATGCCGCCGGCGCCCACGATGCCCAGCACTGCCGAGGCGCGGAAGTGGTATTCCCAGCGGTAGATGGTGATGTCGGCCAGCTGCGGCAGCACCTGGGGCAGCACGGCATGCGTGATGACCTGCAGGGGACTGGCTCCGGCCGCGCGTGCGGCCTCGATGGGCTTGGGGTCGACGTGTTCGATGGCCTCGGCGTAGAACTTGGCCACCATGCCCACCGAATGGCAGGCCAGGGCCAGCACGCCCGGCAGGGCCCCGAACCCGACCGCCGCCACGAAGAGGATGCCCAGGATGATCTCGGGCACCGAACGCAGGGCGGCCAGCAGCGTGCGGGCAGCCCGGTACACCACGGGGTGCGGCGTGGTGTTGGGGGCCGCCAGCAAGGCCAGCGGCAGCGACAGGATCACCGCCAGCGCCGTGCCGGCGATCGACATGGCCAGGGTGTCGAGCAGCGGGCGCAGCCAGTGCTGCCAGCGCGCGAAGTCGGGCGGCACCATCTCGCTGGCGAGCTGGGCGATGGCCGGTGCGCCCTCGATGAAGCGTTGCGCGTCAAAGAAGCCGGTGAGGGCCAGCGACGCGATGCACACCACCCCCACCGCGAGCACCAGCCTGAGCTGGCGACCGGCACGCACGCGGTGCGCGGCCAGGATCGCGGTGTAGTCGGGCCTGCGGGCAGCGGCGGCGTCCATCAGTTCATCCGTCCCAGGTCGAGCTTGAGGATGGTGGCCGTCTCACGCAGGATGTCGTAGGCCGCATCATCGGTGGGCGCGAAGCCTTCCACCCGGAAGGCCTTGAGCACCTGCGGGTCCTTCAAGCTCAGGAAGGCCTCGCGGATCGCCGCCTTCAACTCCGGCGCCAGCCTGCCCTGCATCACGATCGGGTAGTTGGGGATGGGCGGCGAGAGGTCGAGCTGCACCACCTTGGCCGGGTCGATCATCTTGCGGCTCACCAGGTTGTCGAAGATCGGTTTCGACAGGGCGCCTGCAGGCACCTGCCCCGCCTGGACCGCACGGGCCACCGCATCGTGCGTGCCCAGGTGCACGGGCTGGTAGTCGCGCCCGCCTTCCAGGCCGACCTTCTTCAGCAGATGGGCGCGCGGCGCCAGGTGGCTGGACGTGGAGGCCTGGTCGCCATAGGCGAAGGGCTTGCCGCGGATGTCTTCCAGGCGGCTCACCGGGCCGCCGGCCGTCGCGATCAGCACCGAGTTGTAGGTGGGCGCGCCGCGTTCCACGCCCACGGCGAAAGGTTCGATCTCCGGGGCACGCGACTTCGCCAGCACGTAGGAGAACGGGCCGAAGTAGGCCACCTCGATGCGCCCGAAACGCATGGCTTCGATCATCGAGGAGTAGTCGGTCGTCACGACGATCTCGATGTCCTTCTTCAGCGTGCGCTCGAGGTAGGTTTTCAGCGGCTGCGCGTTCTGGATCAGCGTGGCGGCGTTCTCGTCCGGCAGAAGGGCCACCCGCAGGCGCGAGGGGTTGGCGGTCTGCGCCTGGGCCAGCGGGGTCAGCAGCGCAAGCGCCAGGGTGGTGCTGAGCAGGTGACGACGGTTCATGATGGGGCTCCTTGCAGTCATCGGGTCAAGAGGGGTCAATGGGCCTGGGCGCCGTACAGCTCGGCCACGGCGGACTCGTTCAGCGACGACGGGGGGCCGTCGAACACCACGGCACCACCGCGCAGCCCCACGATGCGGTCGGCATGGCGGCGCGCCAGCTCCACCTGGTGCAGGCTCACCACCGCCGTCAGGCCGTCGCTGCGGCAGATGCGGTGCATCAGGCTCATCAGGTGTTCGGCCGTGGCCGGGTCGAGGCTGGCCACCGGCTCGTCGGCCAGCAGCACCCGGGGTTGCTGCACCAGCGCCCTTGCCACGCCCACACGCTGCTGCTGTCCGCCCGAGAGTTCGTCGGCCCGGTGCAGGGCACGCTCGATCAGGCCCACACGATCGATGGCCGCCAGGGCGCGCTCCTTCTCCTCGCGCGACCAGGGGCGCAGCGTGGCCCAGGACGCGTGGTAGCCCAGCCGGCCCATCAGCACGTTGGCCAGCACGCTCAGGCGGCCGATCAGGTGATGCTGCTGGAAGACCATGCCGGTCTGGCGGCGGTGCTGTCGCAGGCGGGCCGCTTCATCGAGCGTGCCCAGGCCCTCGACCCGGACCTGGCCACCCGTGGGTCGGACCAGGCCGTTCAGGCAGCGCAGCAGGGTGGATTTGCCGGCCCCCGAGGCGCCCAGCAGCACCGTGAAGCGCCCGGGATCGAAGCGAAGCGTGGTGGGTTGCAGGGCCTGCGTCCCGTTGGCATAGCGCACGGCCACCGACTCGGCATGGACCGCCACACCCGCCGCGCCGCGCACGGCGTCCATCTCGGTTTCGTCCCTCGGGAGGGTCCATCGCAAGGCTGCGGTCACGGCGATCTCCAGTGCGGCAGTGGGGAAGTCCGCAGTGTCCCGAGGCTTCATGACAAGCCTCTCCATAAAACCGTCACAGGAACCGAATAGCCTATAGACCATGTCTATGGGTGTGTCCTCCTCGGCCGAACTGCGGGCGTTCGAAGCCACGGCCCGCGCGGGCAGCATGTCGGCTGCGGCACGGCAGCTCGGCCTGAGCCAGCCCACGGTCTCGGCCCACATCGCCAGCCTGGAGCAACGCTTCGGGGTGGAGCTGTTCTATCGGCGCGGTCGCGGCGTGGCGCTGACCGAGTTCGGCGCGCTGCTGCACGAGGCCACCCACCGCATCCGCCGCGCCGAGGAAGAGGCCGAACTGCTGCTGCTCAGTGCACGCAGCCAGTACCAGGGGCACCTGCGCCTGGGTGCCATCGGGCCCTACAACGTGCTGCCCATCCTGCGGCGCTTCCGCGCAGCCTGTCCCAAGGTGCAGGTGAGCGTTCGCATGGGCGATTCCCGTGCGGTGCTGCGCGGCGTGCTCGACCTGGAGCACGACGTGGGCATCTTGCTGCATGCCGTGGACGATGCCCGTGTGCATTGCCTGCCCTACCGTCGCCAGCCGCTCGTGGTGCTGGCTCCTCGGGCCCACCCGCTGGCCGCACGGGGGCAGATCTCGCTGGCCGAACTGCACGGCCAGGAGTTCGTGCTGCGTGAAGCGGGTTCGGGCACGCGGGCCGTGTTCGAGGCGGGGTTGGCGGCAGCGGGTGTCCAGGTGCGCTGTGCCCTGGTGATGGGCAGCCGCGAGGGGGTCAAGGAGGCCGTGGCCCAGGGTCTGGGGCTGGGCGTGGTGGCCGCAACCGCCTGGGTGCCCGATGACCGCGTGGTGGCGCTCCCGGTGCAGCCCGCCGATCTGGCCACACACGTGCACGTGGTGTGCCTGAAGGATCGCCTGCAGGCCTCGCTGATCCAGCGCTTCCTGCAGGCGGTCCAGGCTGCGCGCGCAAGCCTCTAGCCGCGCTCAGGCCAGCGCCTGCGCCGCGCGGTGGAAGTCCTCCTCGTGCACGATCAGCAGCGCTTCCCCCGCGCGTTGCAGCGCCAGGGCCTGGTCGAGTTCGCGACCAAAGAGCGCATAGCGCCAGCCCGGGTTCGATTCGGCGCCCACCACCACATCGGTGCCCGGCGCCACGCGCGGCACCGGCGTGCCGCCCAGGGCCGTCACGCGCGCGGCAAACAGGGCCGGCGGGTAGTGCACGGACTGCCCCACGATGCAGCAGCGCTTGCCCGCCACCTGCAGGTCGATCACCGGCGTGCACAGCGAGGCCAGGCTGGGCATCTCGTCGCCCGCGGCATCGCGTTCGCCGCGCGTCCCGGCCGGCGCGGCATACACCGCAAAGGCTTGCTGCAGGAAGCGCTGCTCCTGCGCGTCGATGCGCCCATCGGCCAGCACATGGCTGACCACGCTGCTGAGTTCGTCGTAGGGCCAGCAACCGCGCAGGTGGCTGTGGTCGGCCAGCCACTGGCGCATCCCCTGCAGCTCGGCATCGCTGACCACGCCGTCGGCCAGCACGGCCGAGAGTTGCGCCTGCAGCCGCTGCACGCCGCCCGTCATGACGTCGAAGTACTCCTCGCTGGTGATCTGCTCGCACAGCCACAGGATGTCGAGCCGCTCCTGTTCGCTCAGGCGGCCATCGCCCAGGGCCTGGCGCACCACCGGCACGATGTCGGAATACGGGTGCCGGTTGCCGCGCGCCGAGTGGGCCTGCATCCAGTCGTGCAGCAGGGCCAGTTCCTGAGGGTGGATCTGGCCGTCGCCGGCGATCCCGTCGAGCAGGCCCACGAGGCGGTTGATCGAAGCCTCGAAGGTGGCCCGGTCCCAGAGGTCCTGCGGCAGTTCCAGCGTGTCGTCCATGTGGTGCCCTGGTGGGAAGAGGAGGGGTCCAGTATTGGCATGGCGCCGCCTCGTGGCAAGCACCCCGAGTCTGGCAAGTGTGTCAGGGTGCACGCACAATCGATGGTTTCCCGTGTCCTGAACCGCCTGCACTCCGCCCATGACCTACCCCCACACCCAGCTCTTCATCGCCGGCCAGTGGTGCGATGCCGCCGACGGCCGCACGCTCGCCGTCTTCAACCCCGCCACCGGCCAGGAGATCGGCCGCGTGGCCCATGCGGCCCAGGCCGACCTCGACCGCGCCCTGCAGGCCGCCCAGCAGGGCTTCGAGACCTGGCGCGACATGG
>Ga0114986_1000063_pt1 | contig 28192 bp, 23 predicted proteins | sample Shrwel1BS1Day17_FD_96988 | JGI IMG/M metagenome (GOLD analysis project Ga0114986, IMG submission 96988) | Subsurface microbial communities from deep shales in Ohio, USA - Utica-3 well 1 S-1-Day17 | ecosystem: Environmental > Aquatic > Deep subsurface > Shale gas/oil reservoir > Produced... | reverse complement strand
TTGCGGCGGAGAACTATCCCTTCTGCACGATCGAGCCCAATGTGGGCGTGGTCGAAGTGCCTGACCCCCGCCTGCAGCAGCTGGCCGAGATCATCCAGCCCGAGCGCATCGTGCCGGCCATCGTCGAGTTTGTCGACATTGCCGGTCTGGTGGCCGGCGCCAGCCAGGGCGAGGGCCTGGGCAACCAGTTCCTGGCCCACATCCGCGAGACCGACGCCATTGTCAACGTGGTGCGCTGCTTCGAGGACCCGAACGTGATCCACGTGGCCGGCAAGGTCGATCCGATTGCCGACATCGAGGTGATCCAGACCGAGCTGTGCCTGGCCGACCTGGGCACGGTGGAGAAGGCGCTGCAGCGCTACACCAAGGCGGCCAAGAGCGGCAACGACAAGGAGGCCGCGAAGATGGCGCAGATTCTGCCCAAGGTGCAGGCCGCGCTGAACGAGGGCAAGCCAGTGCGTGCGCTGGACTTCACGGATGAAGAGAAGGCGCTGCTCAAGCCGCTATGCCTGATCACGGCCAAGCCGGCCATGTTCGTGGGCAACGTCAGCGAGGACGGCTTCGAGAACAACCCGCTGCTGGACCGTCTGAAGGAATACGCCGCCAAGCAGAACGCGCCGGTGGTGGCCATCTGCGCCAAGATCGAGGCCGAACTGTCGGAGATGGACGATGCCGACCGGCTGGAGTTCCTCAAGGAGTTGGGCCAGGACGAGCCGGGCCTGAACCGCCTGATCCGCGCGGGTTTCAAGCTACTGGGCCTGCAGACCTACTTCACCGCCGGTGTGAAGGAAGTGCGCGCCTGGACCATCCACATCGGCGACACTGCGCCCAAGGCGGCGGGTGTCATCCACGGCGATTTCGAGCGCGGCTTCATCCGTGCCCAGACCATTGCGTTCAACGACTTCATCGCCTACAAGGGCGAGCAGGGCGCCAAGGATGCCGGCAAGATGCGCGCCGAGGGCAAGGACTACGTCGTGCAGGATGGCGACGTGATGAACTTCCTGTTCAACGTCTGACCCACGGCCGGCGGCTTCAGAAATTGAAGCCGCCCGGAAACAGCCACAGCAGCGCCACCGTCATGGTGATGTAGCGCGCCAGCTTGCCGATGGCCATGTAGAGCAGGCAGGCCCAGAAGGGCTGGCGCAGCCAGCCGGCCACGGCGCACAGCGGGTCACCGATCACCGGCAGCCAGCTCAGCAGGCAAGCCTTGGGGCCGATGCGCTCCAGCCAGTCGAGCGCGCGCAGGTGGGTATTGGAATGGCGGTACTTGTCCACCAGCTGGTGCGATGCATAGCCCATGCCCCAGCTGACGGCGCCGCCCAGCGTGTTGCCGGCGGTGGCCACCAGCACGGCGGGCCAGAACAGTTCCGGGTTGAGCTTGATCAAGCCGAACAGGGCTGGCTCCGAGCCCATGGGCAGCAGGGTGGCCGACACAAAGGCAATCAGGAACAGCGTGCTCAGGCCGTATTGGGGCAGCGCAAGCTGTGTCAGCAGTTGGTGGATCCAGGCTTCCATAGACGCAGCGAGTATAGGCAGCGCGGCCCGGTTCTGGGGCGGCATTTCAATTGCTGAAATTTTGTGCAGCTAGAATACGCGACCCGGCTGCTGCCTGATTTTTCGGCAGCGTTTTTCATTCCAGCACTCCGCCTCCTCCCATCCGCATGAACATCGGTCCTTACGCTTTGCCGAACACCCTGTTCGTCGCGCCGATGGCCGGGGTGACGGATCGGCCGTTCCGCCAGCTGTGCAAGGCACTGGGCGCTGGCTACGCGGTGAGCGAGATGGTGACCTCGCGCAAGGATCTGTGGAACAGCCTCAAGACCTCGCGTCGTGCCAACCACGAGGGTGAGGCCGGTCCGATTGCCGTGCAGATTGCCGGTACCGACGCGTCCATGATGGCCGAGGCGGCGGCGTACAACATCGACCGTGGCGCGCAGATCATCGACATCAACATGGGCTGTCCGGCCAAGAAGGTCTGCAACAAGTGGGCCGGCTCGGCCCTGATGCAGGACGAGACGCTGGCGCTGCAGATCATTGAGGCCGTGGTGGCCGCCTGCGCACCACGCGGGGTGCCGGTGACGCTGAAGATGCGCACCGGCTGGTGCCAGGCGCACAAGAACGCGGTGGCGCTGGCGCGTGCCGCGGAGAGTGCCGGCGTGCAGATGATCACGGTGCACGGCCGCACCCGCGAGCAGGGCTACGGCGGGGCGGCCGAGTACGACACCATTGCGGCCGTGAAGGCCGCGTTGCGCATTCCTGTCGTGGCGAATGGCGACATCAACTCGCCCGAGAAGGCGCGCGAGGTGTTACGACTGACCGGCGCCGACGCGCTGATGATAGGCCGTGCCGCGCAGGGCCGGCCGTGGATCTTCCGTGAGATCGGCCATTACCTAGCCACGGGCGAGCATCTGGCGCCACCGCTGGTGGCCGAGGTCAAGCGCCTGCTGTTGGCGCATCTGCAGGACCACTACGCGCTGTATGGCGAGTTCACCGGCGTGCGCAGCGCGCGCAAGCACATCGGCTGGTACGTCAAGGCGCTGCCCGGCGGTGAGGCCTTCCGCGCGCGCATGAATGCGCTGGAGGACAGCCAGGCTCAGGTGCAGGCAGTGGCGGATTTCTTTGACGAACTGGGCAGCCACATGGACCGCATGCCCGCGGCCGTGGTGGATGCCCCCCTGGATGAAGACCAAGAACAAGCTGTAGCGCTGGACACCTGAAGGCGTCGTTTCTTGACGAGACGACCCTCGGTCTGGCGTGGAGGTAAGCGAATGAGCAAAAAACACATAGAAGAATGCGTACGCACCAGCCTGGAAGGCTATTTCAAGGACCTGCGCGGCACCGAGCCGGACGGCATGTACGACATGATGGTGCGCATCGTCGAGAAGCCGCTGCTGGAGGTGGTGATGCAACAGGCTGAATACAACCAGTCGCGCGCGGCCCTCTGGCTGGGGCTGAACCGCAACACCCTGCGCAAGAAACTGGTCGAACACAAATTAATCAAGTAACCAAGCAACCATGAACGCTCTCCTTTCCGTTTCCGACAAGACCGGCATCGTCGAATTCGCCCAGGCTTTGCATGCGCTGGGCATCAAGCTCATCTCCACCGGCGGCACCGCCAAGCTGCTGGCTAACGCTAAGCTGCCGGTGACCGAGGTGGCAGAAGTCACGGCCTTCCCCGAGATGCTGGACGGCCGCGTCAAGACCCTGCACCCCAAGGTACACGGCGGCCTGCTGGCCCGACGCGACGTGCCCGAGCACATGGCCGCGCTGAAGACACACGGCATCGACACCATCGACCTGCTGGTGGTCAACCTCTACCCCTTCGAAGCGACAGTGGCCAAGCCTGGCTGTACGCTGGAAGACGCGATCGAGAACATCGACATCGGCGGCCCGGCCATGGTGCGCAGCGCGGCCAAGAACTGGAAAGACGTGGGCGTGCTGACCGATGCGTCGCAATACCCCGCTGTGCTGGCGGAGCTGAAGGCCAACGGCAAGCTGTCCGACAAGCTGCGCTTTGCCTTGTCCGTCGCAGCCTTCAACCGCATCAGCCAGTACGACGCGGCCATCAGCAACTACCTGTCCTCGGTCGATGTCGAGGCCGACATCGCCGGGGGTGCGCCGACCCTGCTGCCGTTCTCGGGCCAGTCGAACAGCAACTTCGTCAAGCTGCAGGACCTGCGCTACGGCGAGAACCCGCACCAGCAGGCCGCCTTCTACCGCGACCTCTATCCGGCCCCGGGTTCGCTGGTGACGGCCAAGCAGCTGCAGGGCAAGGAACTGTCCTACAACAACATCGCCGACGCCGATGCGGCGTGGGAATGCGTCAAGAGCTTCGACGCGCCGGCCTGTGTCATCGTCAAGCACGCCAACCCCTGCGGCGTGGCGGTGGGCAAGGACGCGCTGGAGGCCTACAGCAAGGCCTTCCAGACCGACCCGACTTCCGCGTTCGGCGGCATCATCGCCTTCAACCGCCCGGTGGACGGCGCGGCGGCCGAAGCCGTGAGCAAGCAGTTTGTCGAAGTGCTGATGGCGCCGGCCTACACGCCGGAAGCACTGGCCGTGTTCAAGGCCAAGGCCAATGTGCGCGTGCTCGAAATTCCGCTCGACGGCGTGAAGCGTGACGGCAAGACCGCCTGGGAGCGTGGCCTCAATTCACACGACGTCAAGCGCGTCGGCTCCGGCCTGCTGATCCAGACCGCTGACAACTACGAGCTGCAGCGCAGCGAACTCAAGGTCGTCACCAAGCTGGCGCCGACCCCGCAGCAACTCGACGACCTGCTGTTTGCCTGGAAGGTGGCCAAGTTCGTCAAGAGCAATGCCATCGTCTTCTGCAAGGACGGCATGACCATGGGTGTGGGTGCCGGCCAGATGAGCCGCCTCGATTCGGCGCGCATCGCTAGCATCAAGGCCCAGCACGCCAACCTGACGCTGCAGGGCACGGCAGTGGCCAGCGATGCCTTCTTCCCGTTCCGCGACGGCCTGGACGTGGTGGTGGACGCCGGTGCGACCTGCGTCATCCAGCCCGGCGGCTCGATGCGTGATCAGGAAGTGATCGACGCCGCTAACGAGCGCGGTGTGGCCATGGTGTTCAGCGGCGTGCGCCACTTCCGCCACTGAGTTGGTGCAAAAAGCCATCGCCCGACCTTGATGGACGAGCGACAGATGCTATCAAATCGATAGCTATCTGTCAGGCTTTCGGCCCGCCGCTGGCGGGTCGTTTGTCGATGAAGGCCTGCACGCCGTCGAGCGCGCAGTCGTCCATCATGTTGCAGGCCATGGTCTGGCCGGCCAGCTGGTAGGCGGCGTCGATGCCGCACTCCAGCTGCTGATAGAACAGCTCCTTGCCCATCGCCAGCGCCAGCCGCGGCTTGGCGACGATGCTGGACACCAGCCGCTCCACTTCCGCGTCCAGTTGCTCCGGCGCGGCCACCCGGTTCACCAGGCCCTTGGCCAGCGCCTGCTCGGCGCTGATGAACTCGCCCGTGGCCAGCATCTCGAACGCCGCCTTGCGCCCCAGGTTGCGCGTCAGCGCCACACTGGGCGTGGCGCAGAACAGGCCGAGGTTGACGCCGCTGACCGCAAAGCGCGCATCGCTGGCCGCCACGGCGAGGTCGCACATGGCGACCAGCTGGCAGCCGGCGGCGGTGGCGACGCCGTGCACGCGTGCGATCACCGGCACCGGCAGACGTTGCATGGCCAGCATCACCTTGCTGCAACGCGCAAACAGGCTCTGGTAGTAGGCCGCTGAAGGCTCGGCGCGCATCTCTTTCAGGTCATGGCCGGCGCAGAAGGCACGGCCGGCGGCTGCGATCACCACGGTACGTACGCTGCCGTCGGCCGCCAAACCCTCGAAGGCGGTCTGCAGCGCCGCCAGCAGATCCTCCGACAACGCGTTGAAGGCCTGCGGCCGGTTCAGCGTCAGCGTGACCACGCCGCGCGTATCGCGGGTGGACAACAGCAGCGGCTCAGTGCTGGACATGGTGGCGTTCCTTCCGGCTGGCAATGTGAACAAAATCGGCCTTCAGCCCTTTCGGGATAAGCGCGATAAGCTACTAACTTTGTAGCAATCGGAAGGCGTCGCGCGCGGCCGCCACGGTCTGCTCCAGATCGTCTGCGCTGTGCGCCGCGCTGACAAAGCCAGCCTCGTACAGGGCCGGGGCGATGTAGACGCCGCGCTCCAGCAGGCCGTGGAACAGGGTATTGAATTTGGCGCCTTCGGTCTTCATGACCTGGCCGTAGTTCTGCGGCAATTCGGGCAGCAGGAAGAAGCCGAACATGCCGCCTTCGCAATCGGCCGAAAACGACACGCCTTCCGCGGCCGCCGCAGCGCGCAGGCCCTCCATCAGGTCGCGGGTCTTCTGCGCCAGTGCGTCATAGAAACCGGGCTTGCTGATCTCGCGCAACGTCGCCAGGCCGCAGGCGGTAGCCACCGGGTTGCCCGACAGCGTGCCCGCCTGGTAGACCGGACCCAGCGGTGCCATCTGCTCCATGATGGCGCGCGGGCCGCCAAAAGCCGCCAGCGGCATGCCGCCACCGATGACCTTGCCCAGCACAGTCAGATCGGGCTTGAAGCCGGGGATGGCCTTGGCGTACACGCTCTGTGCCGAGCCGAGCGCGACGCGAAAGCCGGTCATCACCTCGTCGAACACCAGCAGCGCGCCATGTTGCGTGCACAGTTCGCGGCAGCGCTGCATGAAGGGCACGGAGGCGCGCACGAAGTTCATGTTGCCAGCGATCGGCTCGATCATCAGGCAGGCCACGTCCTGGCCGTGCAGGGCGAAGGCCTCTTCCAGCTGCTGCACGTTGTTGTACTCCAGCACCAAGGTGTGCTGCACCACCTCGGGTGGCACACCGGCGCTGGTGGGGTTGCCGAAGGTGGCCAGGCCCGAGCCGGCTTTCACCAGCAGGGCGTCGGCATGGCCGTGGTAGCAGCCCTCGAACTTGATGATCTTGCTGCGGCCGGTGGCACCGCGCGCCAGGCGCAGCGCGCTCATGCCGGCTTCGGTGCCGGAGCTCACCAGGCGCACCATCTCCATCGATGGCACGTGCTTCAGGATTTCTTCCGCCAGTTCGATCTCACGCTCGGTCGGGGCGCCGAAGGAGAAACCGTCGACGGCAGCTTTCTGCACGGCGTCGAGCACGGCGGGATGGCCATGGCCCAGGATCATCGGACCCCAGGAGCCGATGTAGTCGATGTAGCGCTGGCCGTTGGCGTCCCAGAAGTAGGCGCCTTGGGCGCGCTGCACGAAGCGCGGCGTGCCGCCGACGGCGCGGAAGGCGCGCACGGGCGAGTTCACGCCACCGGGGATGACGCGCTTGGCGCGCTCGAACAGGGTGTCGTTGCGGTCAGTGTTGTGTGTCATGCGGAGGAAATTCAAAGCTGGAGGAGGAATCGGACGGCGTGCCGCTGTCTTCACCCTCCTCGGGTTCATCATCGGACTCGGCCCAGAACAGGCGGTCGGGCACCACATGTCCCATGCCGGGGCGAAAGCCGCTGTCCAGGCAGCGGTCGAGGTAGCCCAACGCTTCGCCAAAGGCGTCGCCCAGGTCGCAGCCGCTGGCGATCAGCGCTGCCAGTGCCGCGGAGAGCGTGTCGCCGGCGCCGGAGAAGACGGCCTCGAAACGCTCGAACTTGACGCTGCCCAGCACCGCCTGCGGCGAGGCCAGCACGTTGTCAATGAACTGGTCGGGTGCCGGGATGCCGGTCACCAGGGTGTAGGGCACGCCGAACTCGCTGGCGGCGCGGGCGATGTCGCGGGCGCTCGGAGCGCGCTCGCTGTCCCAGTCAGGCAGCAGCCAGCGCGACAGCGTGCTGTGGTTGCCCACCAGCACGGCGGTCTGCGGCAGCACCAGTTCCTGAAAGGCGTCGAGGTAAAGGTCGATCTGCACCTCGCTCCACCACGACAGGTTGGGCATGTAGGCGATCAGCGGGATGTCCGGGTAGTCCGAGGCCGTCTCGGCGATCACGGTCAGGTTTTCCGGCGTGCCGGCAAAGCCGACCTTGATGACCTGCACCGTCACGTCTTCCAGCAGGGTGCGCGACTGCTCGGCCACCACGTCCTCGTCCAGCGGGAAATGTTCGAAGATCTCCGCCGTGTCACGTGCGTAGGTGCCGGTGAGTACCGGCAGCGCATGCGCTCCGACCGAGGCGATGGCCGTCGCGTCGGCAGACAGGCCACCGGCGCCGCTGGGGTCGTTGGCGTTGAACACCAGGACGCAGGCCGGGCGGCCGGCTTCGTGTTCGGGCTCGTGGGAAGGGGTTTGCATGGGGCGGCCTGTGTTTGTCATCAGGCAGAATATCGCACGACTTGGCGCAGGTGCCCTGAGAGGGGTGCGTTGCGTCTATACAATGATTGAATTCTATTCGAAGGCTCCGTAAGCTGTGAGTGATACCAAGACGTGGATGTGCCTGATCTGTGGCTGGATTTATGACGAGGCGGCCGGTGATCCGGAGCACGGCATCCCGCCCGGCACCAAGTGGGCCGATGTGCCCATGAACTGGACCTGCCCCGAGTGCGGCGCCCGAAAAGAAGACTTCGAGATGGTTCAGCTCTGAAATATCTGTAACAAGATGTCTGTCGTAGACCCCGCCCATGTCTGATCAGGAGCAGCGCCCCGTGACTACCCCAGATTCGGCCCTCAAGGTCCTCGTGATCGATGACAGCAACACGATCCGGCGCAGCGCCGAGATCTTCCTCAAGCAGGGGGGGCACGATGTGCTGCTGGCCGAAGACGGCTTCGATGCCTTGGCCAAGGTGAACGACTACGAGCCGCATCTGATCTTCTGCGACATCCTGATGCCGCGTCTCGATGGCTACCAGACCTGTGCCATCATCAAACGCAATCCCAAGTTCGCCTCAGTGCCGGTGGTCATGCTGTCGTCCAAGGATGGCGTGTTCGACAAGGCGCGCGGCCGCATGGTCGGCGCCCAGGACTACCTGACCAAACCGTTCACCAAGGACCAGCTGTTGCAGGCGGTACAGCAGTTTGGCATAGTGACCCAAGGAGTAAATTGATGCCGGTAAAAAAAGTACTGATCGTCGACGATTCCAAGACCGAGCTGATGTTCCTGTCCGATCTGCTGCAGAAGAACGGCATGACGGTCAAGACCGCGGAGGGCGCCGACGAAGCCATGCGCCGGCTGGCCGAAGAGAAGCCGGATCTGATCCTGATGGACGTGGTCATGCCGGGGCAGAACGGCTTCCAGCTGACCCGCGCCATCAATCGCACGCCGGAATACACCGACATTCCGATCATCATCTGTTCCAGCAAGAACCTGGAAACCGACCGCGTCTGGGGCATGCGCCAGGGCGCACGTGACTACGTGACCAAGCCGGTCGACACGGCGGAACTGCTGGGCAAGATCAAGGCTCTGGGCTAGACGCAGAACCCATGGCCAATCGCGAAGCACTCAGGGAGTTACAGACACGCCTCGCCAGCCGCCTGCAAACGGCCAAGGTCGAGGGCCTGTCCATTTCGTGGCTGGCCGTGCGTGCGGGCGGAGGCAACTACCTGCTGCCGTTGGCGCAGTCGGGTGAAATCTTTCCGTTGGCCGACATCCAGGTCGTGCCCTATGTGCGCCCCTGGTTTCGCGGCGTGGTGAACCTGCGCGGCGGCCTGTACGGCGTGGTCGATCTGGCTGCCTTCATCGGCCAGGGTGGCGAAGGCCGCGAGGGCGCGCGCGCCGAGACCGCCACCGGTGAGGCCAGTGTCGTCACCTTGAACGCGGCGCTGGAAGTCAACAGTGCGCTGCTGGTGGACGGGCTTGCCGGCTTGCGCCACGTCGAGACATTTACCGGAACCGAGCCACCGTCGGCCCAGGCGCCGGCCTATTTCGGGAATCGGTACACGGATGCCAGCGGGGAGCACTGGCAGGAGATCAATCTCCAGCTGCTGTCACAGCTGCCGGAATTCCTGAGCATCAGTGCTTGAGTTTCAACTTGGGGTTACACCATGTCTGTTGTTGATCAACTGAAAAACCTGTTCGCCAAGAAGAAGGCGCCCGATTCCGAGCAGGCGTCGAACCTGAGCCTGGCGACGCCGGACGAGACGGTAGGTGGTCCGGCCCTCACGGAGCCGATGGGGGACAGCACCCAGGCTGATGTCGTGGTCGAGATCAGGTCGGCCGCCGCGGCGTCGGAGCCAGCTGCGGCACCGGATCTGAGTGACCTCATCTCTGTCCCCCTGCTGGGGCGGCGCACCGTGGTGCAGCACCAGCGCCTGCTCGCGATTCTGCTCGGTCTGTCGCTGGCAGCGCTGGCGGCTGTGGCCGTGGTGGGGCTGAACGGCGCCGACAAGGTCGCCCAGCAGGTGAGTGCCACTGGCCAGTCCCTGATGCAGTCGCAGCGCCTGGCCAAGTCGGTGTCTCAGGCGCTGGTGGGGGTGCCCCAGGCCTTCCCGGAAGTGGCAGAGAGTTCCAGCTTCCTGTCGAAGACGCTCAAGGGCCTCAAGGATGGTGACGACGAGCTTCGCCTGCAGCCGCTGGATGCCGAGCTGCAGCCGCAGCTCGACAAGGTGCTGACGCTGATGCTGAAGGCCGAGAAGAGTGCAGCCACCATCATGGGGCAACAGAAGATCCTGACCCAGGTGGGCACGGCGCTGCGCACCATCAACCGCCAGTCCTCGGACCTGCTGGAGATTGCCGAGACGGTCTCCTCGCTCAAGCTGCAGCAGAACGCGCCGGCGACCGAAATCTCCGCTGCCGGCCAGCTGGTGATGCTGACCCAGCGCATCGGCAAGTCGTCCAACGAATTCCTGACCGCCGAGGGCGTGAGCCCGGAGGCGGTGTTCCTGCTGGGCAAGGACCTGAACTCCTTCAAGGAGATCGCCCAGGGCCTGCTCGACGGCAGCCCGGAGTTGCGGCTGAGTGCGACCAAGGACCCGCAGACGCGCGAACAGCTCGCCGCGCTGATCAAGCTCTACGAGCAGACCCGCACCGAGGCCGGCGCCATTCTGGGCAACCTGCAAGGCCTGGTATCGGCGCGTGAGGCGCAAGTGACCATCATTGCCGACAGCGAGCCGATCCGCCGTGACCTGGAAGAACTGCAGGCGCGACTGGCGGCCAACACCGGCCTGGGGCCGGTGGCCCTGCTGTCGCTCGGTGGCGCCGCGCTGTTCTCGCTGCTGTGTGCCGCCGGTCTGGCCTATGTACAGCTGCAGGACAGCCGCAAGCGTCAGGTCTTGGCCGAAGCGCAGCGACTGGAGGCTGAGCGGCAGGAACAGGAGGCCAAGCGCGTCAATGATGCCAACCAGGCGGCCATTCTGCGACTGATGAACGAACTGCAGACGGTGGCCGAGGGCGACCTGACGCAGGAAGCCACGGTGACGGAAGACATCACCGGCGCCATTGCCGACTCGGTCAACTACACGGTGGAGGAGTTGCGCCTGCTGGTGGGCAACGTGCAGAACACCGCAACCAAGGTGGCGCAGACGACCGCCGAGGTGGACCAGACGTCTACCGAGCTGCTGGCCGCCTCCAACGAGCAGCTGCACGAGATCCGTGAAACCGGCCGCTCGGTGGTGGACATGGCAACCCGAATCAACGAGGTGTCGGTGCAGGCGCAGGAATCGGCGGCCGTGGCGCGCCAGTCGCTGCAGGCGGCCGAGTCCGGGCTGAAGGCCGTGCAGGACGCGATCGGCGGCATGAACTCGATCCGCGACCAGATCCAGGAGACCTCCAAGCGCATCAAGCGGCTGGGCGAGTCTTCGCAGGAGATCGGTGAAATCACCGAGCTGATCTCGGACATTACCGAGCAGACCAACGTGCTGGCCCTGAACGCCGCCATCCAGGCGGCCTCGGCCGGCGAGGCTGGTCGCGGCTTCTCGGTGGTGGCGGAAGAGGTGCAGCGGCTGGCGGAACGTTCGGCCGATGCGACGCGCCAGATTGCGGCGCTGGTGAAGGCCATTCAGACCGACACCCAGGACGCGGTGGCCGCCATGGAGCGTTCCACGCAGGGTGTGGTCGAGGGGGCCAAGCTGTCCGACAACGCCGGCACCGCCCTGACCGAGATCGACAGTGTGTCGCGCCGACTGGCTGAGCTGATCGAGGAGATCTCGGCGGCGGCCTCCAAGGAGGCGGGCCTGGCCAATGTGGTGGCCGACAACATCCAGCACATCTTTGCCGTGACCGAGCAGACCGGCGAGGGCACGCGTTCGACCGCGGCGCAGGTGCGTGAACTCTCCCGCATGGCTGAAGAGCTGCGCCAGTCGGTGGCGCGCTTCAAGATCGCCTGATCGGATGATCAGCTAGTTCTCATCCGCAGGAGCCAACCCAGCCATGCAAGCGTACGCAGCCTACAGCAGCGACCCTGACGCAGCGGTCAATGACCTCGGGCCCTTGGCCTGGGTGCTGGACGAACTCCGCAAATCACTCGACGGTGCCACCAAGGCCATCCGTCGTTTCGTGCGGGATGCCGAGCTGGCCCGTGGTTCCGAACTCGAGTCGCTCGACGCCAGCCAGCTGCGCATCGCCCGCCAGCAGCTGCACCAGGCGGTGGGCGCGCTGGAGATGGTGGGTCTGGGCGCACCGGCCAAGGTGCTGCGCGCCATGGAGGCGCTGGCGCAGAAGTTCGTGCAGCGGCCCGAGTTTTGCAGCGAAGATGCCGCCAGCAAGGTTGAACGTGCCAGCTTCGCCCTGATGGAGTACCTGGAAGGGGTGTTGCGCGGCAAGACGGCCTCGGCCGTGGCACTGTTTCCGCAGTACCGTGACGTGCTGCAGCTGGTCGGCGAGGACCGCATCCACCCCGCCGATCTGTGGACGCTGGAGTGGCGCTGGATCGACATGGCGTTGCCGGCGCCGGCAACGCCCTTGGCCTATGCGCCGGCGGTGCGTGCCCAGATGGACCCGGCCGTGCTCAACATGGTCAAGACCGGCAACGTGGCCTCGGCGCGGACCTTGCGCGACATCTGCCTGGGCCTCGCGGCGGGCGAGCAGATGCTGGAGCCGCGCGTGTTCTGGAAGATCTGCGCCGCCTACTTCGAGGCGTCGGCGCAGCGTCTGTGCGTGGCGGATGTGTATGTCAAACGTGCCGCGTCCCGGGTGCTGTTGCAGTACGCCACCCTGGCGCGCGGTGACCACAGTGTGTCGGACCGGCTGGCCCAGGACCTGCTGTTCTTCTGCGCGCAGTCGGTGCCCGCCTCGGAGTCGGATGCGCCGGTACTGGCCGCCGTGCGGCGGGCCTACGGGCTTGCGCAGGCGCGCACGGTCGACTACGAGACTGTGCTGTTCGGGCGGTTTGACCCGGCGCTGCTGGTGCAGGCGCGCAAGCGCATCGCCACCGCCACTGAAACCTGGTCCGCGCTGTCGGGTGGGGACACCAATCGCCTGAAGGTGGTGACCGACCAGTTCAATCTGGTCTGTGACTCGATTCTCAAGCTGCACCCGGAATGCGGCGAGCTGGCGCGCGCCCTGATGCGGGCCGTCGAGAGCACCGTGCGCGCCGGCGAACCGCCGGTGACCGCCGTGGCCATGGAGGTGGCCACGGCCATTCTGTATCTGGATGCCGCCTATGAGGACATCGATCCGAGCGACACCAGCATGGCCGAGCGCAGCCAGCGGCTGGCACGGCGGCTGGAGCACGTCATGGCCGGCGGGCAGCCGGAGCCGCTGGAAGGTTGGATGGAGGAACTCTACCGGCGCGTCAGCGACCGGCAGACCATGGGTGGCGTGGTGGATGAACTGCGCACCACCCTGGCCGAGGTCGAGAATGCGCTCGATCAGTTCTTCCGCAAACCACAGGACAAACAACCGCTGAACGAGGTGCCCAGCCGTCTGGGGCAGATGCGCGGCGTGTTCTCGGTGCTCGGCCTTGACCAGGCCGCGTTGGCCACGCTGCGCATGCGCGACGCTGTCGAACGCTTGCTGGTGGACGAGATCGATGAGGCTTCAGCGCGTACCGGCATCTTCGAGAAGCTTGGCAGCAGCCTGGGCGCGCTCGGTTTCCTGATCGACATGCTGAGCTACCAGCGGGCACTGGCGAAAAAGCTCTTTGTCTACGATGAGGAGCTGGGCGTGTTCAAGCCGCTGATGGGACGTGAGAAAGCACATGTCCTGCCCGAGGCGGCGTCGCCGGCCATGCAGGAGCCGGCCCCGCCAGTGAACGCGGCGGTCGAGCCAGCGGAACAGTTGCAGGAGGTGTCGGCCTTGCTGAGCGAGCCGCTGCCTGTGGCTGCGCCGGACGAGGACGAAGACACCGACCTGCGCGACATCTTCCTGGAAGAGGCGCGCGAAGTGGTGGGCAACGGCCAGGAGGCCCTGGCGGCGTTGGCAAGCGATCCGGGCGATCTCGATCAGCAGACGACGGTGCGGCGTGCCTTCCACACCCTCAAGGGCAGTTCGCGCATGGTCGGGCTAGATGAGTTCGGTGAAGCAGCCTGGGCCATGGAGCAGTTGCTCAACAGCTGGTTGGCCGAGCAGAAGCCGGCCAGTGCCGATTTGCTTCATCTTGCCGGCGAGGCCATGCGAGGCTTCGCCCGTTGGGTCGAAGATATTGCGCAGGGCCAGGCACAAGCCTGGAGCGCGGCGCCATTCCGCGCCGCGGCCGATGCCTTGCGTCTGGAAGGCAAACTGCAGACACTCTTGCTGCCGGGGACGATGGAGCCGGAGGCGCTTGATGTGACGCCCGTACCGACCCTTGCCCCTGAAGTTGTGCCCGAGGTTGCGTCGGCGCCCATGGTCGAATCCGAGCCGGCGCCGGCCGGGGTGGAGTCGTCACCGACCGAGCCGATCGCTGAATCCCCGCCCGAGTTGGCACTGTCGCCGGACTTCGAGCTGGATCTCCCCGAGTTTCCCGCCGCAGAAACCACTGAGCCGCCTGTGGCCATGGCGGAACCGCTGGAGGTGACCGAGATTGACTTCAGCAGCCTGGCCGAACTGTCACAGGCGCCGTCGGAGCCTGCGATGGCCGACGAAGAGGTCACGCGACCGGGGGAACTGACGCCTGTGCCGGACATGCCCGTGGTGCAGGAGTTGGACGACGTGTCACTGGCCTTGCCGCCGGAGGTGCTGATGCCGGAGGCGGCCGCCGACATCCCCTTGCCGGAACTGCTGTTGCCGCCTGAACCGGCCGAACCGGAACCCGAGGTGCCGACCGCTCCGGTGGCCGAAGCGCCGGCGGATGAGCAGGTCAAGGTCATCGGTTCGCTGCGCATTGGCATCCCGCTCTACAACGTCTATCTCAACGAGGCCGACGAATGGTCGCGCCGCCTGCAGACAGAGCTCAGTGAATGGGCGCTGGAACTGCACCGCCCGATTGCCGACTCCACCATCGCACTCGCCCACTCCTTGGCTGGCAGCTCGTCGACGGTGGGCTTCCGGGCCCTGGCGGAGATCGCCCGCGCGCTGGAGATGGCGCTGCAGCATGTGCGCCTGCAGCCGCTGGGCCAGGCAGAGCAGGTCGAGGTTTTTGTGGCGGCGGCGGATGACATCCGCCACCTGCTGCACCAGTTTGCGGCCGGCTTCCTGAAAGAGGCGAACCCGCAATTGCTGCAGGCCTTGCGCGACATCCTGGAGACCGAGTTTGCAGCCAGCGGCCCGGCGTCGCTGGCCGCCGTACCGGCCCCATCGCCCGCGTGGGCCGAAGAGTCTGATCGGGCCGGCGCCGACACCGTAGCCGCCGAAGAGGACTACTCGCTGGACTTCGTGGCCGAGGCACCGCAGGCGCTGCCCGCAGGGGCGGAGGAAGCAGCGCCCGTGCCGCCGTCGACCGGGGCAGCACGGATCGTGCTGGAGGACCATGACGAGGACCTGGATGCCGTCGATAGCATCGACCCCGACCTCTTCCCCATCTTTGAAGAGGAAGCTGCCGAACTGCTGCCGACCCTGGGCGGTGCCTTGCGCGCCTGGTCCCGGCAACCGGCCGACAGCGAGGCGCGTGCCGAAGTCCTGCGGGCCCTGCACACGCTCAAGGGCAGTGCGCGGCTGGCCGGTGCGATGCGCCTGGGCGAGATGGCGCACCGGATGGAGTCGGCCATCGAACAGATGGGGGCGGATTTTGTCCAGGCCTCGCAGATCGACCCGCTGTTGACGCGCTTCGATGCCCTGCAGCAGGACTTCGATGCCCTGAGCCGGACAGGCCAGCAGGCGCATAGCGCCGGGGCGCCGGGTGTCGAGATGCCCGCATCGCTGGCGCCCGCTGCGATGCCTGCGCCGTCGGTGGCCGCGATGCCTGTGGTTCCAGCGGTTGCCGGAATGCAGTTGCCGGCCGTGCGTCACGGCACCGGGCAGACGGTGCGGGTGCGCGCGCAATTGCTGGATCGTCTGCTGAACCAGGCTGGCGAGGTCATGATCACGCGTTCGCGCCTCGACGCGCGCGTCAGTCAGCTGCGCAGCTCGCTTGACGAACTGACCGGCAACCTCGACCGCCTGCGCCAGCACCTGCGTGACATCGAGCTGCAGGCCGAGTCGCAGATGCAGTCGCGGCTGGCGCAGGCCAAGGACATGGCGCAAGGTTTTGATCCGCTGGAATTCGACCGTTTCACCCGCGTGCAGGAGCTCACGCGCATGATGGCGGAGTCGGTGAACGACGTTGCCACCGTGCAGCGCAACCTGCTGCGCACGGTGGAAGGCACAGAGGACGATTCCGTGGCCCAGGCGCGCCAGGCGCGCGAGCTGCAGCGTGACCTGCTGCGCACGCGCATGGTGGAATTCGAAAGCATTGCCGAGCGTCTTTACGGCGTGGTGCGGCAGGCGGCCAAGGAGGTCGGCAAGCAGGTCAAGCTCGACATCATCGGCGGTACCCTGGAGATGGACCGCGGCGTGCTGGACCGCATGACGCCGGCCTTCGAGCACATGTTGCGCAATGCCGTGGCGCACGGCATCGAGCCCACCGCGCAGCGTGAGGCTGTTGGCAAGCCGGCGGCCGGCACCATCACGATCGAAATGCGCCAGGAGGGCAATGACGTCTCGATCGCCTTCGGCGATGACGGTGCCGGGCTTGATCTGGTGCGCATCCGCGAAAAGGCGACGGCCCAGGGCCTGGTGCCGGCAGGCAGTGCCCTGTCGGACGCTGAGGCGGCCAACCTGATCTTCATGCCGGGCTTTTCCACCGCGAGCCAGGTGACCGAACTGGCCGGGCGCGGCATCGGTATGGATGTGGTGCGCTCCGAGGTCTATGCGTTGGGCGGCCGGATCGAGACCGCCACGCAAGCCGGCCAGGGCACGCGTTTCCAGCTGGTGTTGCCGCTGACGACCGCGGTGACGCAGGTGGTGATGCTGCGCATGGGGCACCTGTCGGTCGGCGTGCCGGCCAACCTGATCGAGATCGTGCGCCGGGTGTCGGGTGACGAACTCGCGCAGGCCTACGAGCACGGTAGCTTCGACTATGGCGGTGAAACGGTGCCGTTCTTCTGGGCCGGCGCCCTGCTGCAGTCCTCCGGACGCAGCCATGAGACGCAGGGCAAGACGCTGCCGGTGGTGATCTGCCGAAGCGCGGGCCAGCGGCTGGCCATCCACGTTGACGAGGTGCTGGGCAACCAGGAAGTGGTGGTGAAGAACCTGGGGCCACAGCTGTCGCGCTTGCCGGGTCTGGCGGGTATGTCGGTATTGGCGTCGGGCGCTGTGGTCTTGATCTACAACCCGGTCGCCCTGGGGGCGGTCTACGGCGAGCGTGCGCACGAACTGCAGCGCGCGGCCCAGCAGGGTGACCCCCTGGCGCAAGGCGGTCACGCGACGCCCGAGGCGTTGCTGGCGGTCAGCGAGTTGCCGCTGGTGCTGGTGGTGGACGACTCGATCACGGTGCGCCGTGTGACCCAGCGCCTGCTCAAGCGTGAGGGTTACCGCGTGGCACTGGCGGCCGATGGTCTGCAGGCGCTGGAGCGGCTGCAGGAGGAAAAACCGGCGGTGGTGCTGTCGGACATCGAGATGCCGCGCATGGACGGCTTCGACCTGCTGCGCAACATCCGCATCGACGCGCGCCTGCGTGATCTGCCGGTCATCATGATCACCTCGCGCATCGCCGAAAAGCACCGTCAGCATGCGCGTGAGCTGGGTGCCAACCACTACCTGGGCAAGCCTTATTCCGAAGACGAATTGCTGGCCTTGGTGCGCCAGTACAGTGCGCGGCAGCTTGAGGTCTGATCTGGCCTCTCGATCTTGTGGCATGTGCGCCAATAGCTATTGAATTTGTAGCGACTCAGGATTGCTTCCGCACCACGGCGTAGCGCGCCAGCGTCCGTTCGCGCGCCATGTCGTGTGCCACCACCGGCAAGGGGTAGTCGCGTCCGAGCGCCACGCCTGCGGCCTGGAGTTCCAGCGGACTGGCCTTCCAGGGTGCATGCAGGGCTGCCGTGGGAAGGCCGGCCAGTTGCGGCAGGTAGCGGCGGATGAACTTGCCGTCGGGGTCGAACTTCTCGCTCTGGCTCACCGGGTTGAAGATGCGGAACCAGGGCTGTGCATCGCAGCCGCTGGAGGCCACCCATTGCCAGCCGCCGTTGTTGGCGGCCAGGTCGAAGTCATTCAGTTTCTCCGCGAAGTAGCGCTCGCCCCAGCGCCAGTCGATACCGAGGTCCTTCACCAGAAAGCTGCCCGCCACCATGCGCAGCCGGTTGTGCATGTAGCCGGTCTGGTTGAGCTGCAGCATGGCCGCGTCCACCAGCGGATAACCGGTGCGGCCCTCGCACCAAGCCTGAAAACCGGTCTGTGCCTGGGCGCCGCGCTCCCACTGAATGGCGTCGTACTCCGGCTTGAACGCCTGGCCGACGACATGCGGGAAATTGGCCAGGATCTGGAAGTAGAACTCGCGCCACACCAGCTCACTGAGCCAGACGCTGGCGCCGCGACTGCCGGCCAGGCTGCGCTGCCAGGCGGTGGCCACCAGCTTGCGGATCGACACGGTGCCGAAGCGCAGGTGCACGCTCAGGTAGCTCGGCCCCTTGACGGCGGGGAAGTCGCGTGTCTCCTGGTACTGGTCCATGCGTTCGAAAAAGTCCTCGAACAGCTGGCGCGCACCGCTGGCACCGGTCGGGATCTTGAGTGCAGCGAGGTTGGTCGGCTCGAAGCCGACGTCCTGCAGTGAGGGAACAGGCCGGCGTAGTGCTGGCGGCTGCGGGGCGAGCGCCGCGGCCGCCGGCCGCGGGTCCTGGATCAGCGGCAGGTGGTCCTGCAGCCGGGCCAGCCAGGCGCGCTGGTAGGGCGTGAAGACGCCGTAGGGCGAGCCGGTCTTGGTTAGGACCTCGCGACCTTCGAAGATGACGTGGTCCTTGCAGGTGTGCAGGGCGATGCCCAGGCTGGCGAGCTGGCCGCGCACGGCGGTGTCGCGCGCAATCGCCTGCGGCTCGTAATCGTGGGCGGCGAACACCGCCTGCACGCCCAGCTGGCGGGCCAGCGCAGGCACTTCGGCGGTGGCCGCACCGTGGCACACGATCAACCCGGCTTCGGCGCGGCCGGCCAGCGCGCGCAGCTCGGCGTCGAGCTCCAGCAGCGCCGCATGGATGAACTCGACCCGGCGGTCGGCGCGCGGCAGGGGGACGAGGATGTCGCTGTCGAAGACAAAGACGCAGTGCACCTGCCGGCACTGTTGCAGTGCCAGGCACAAGGCCGGGTTGTCGTCGACGCGCAGATCACGCCGGAACCACACCAGCCCGGAGTCGAACGGTTTATGCATGTTCGCCGCTAAAATTGGTTCATGTCCGATGATTCTGCACCCATCAACCTGACGAATCATTTCCTGATTGCGATGCCCGGGCTGGCGGATGCGGCTTTCTCCAAAAGCGTGGTCTACCTCTGCGAGCACAGTGAGCGGGGGGCGCTCGGACTGGTGATCAACAAGCCCAGCGACATCAAATTGCAAGGGCTGTTCGACAAGGTGGACCTGCCGCTGGGGCGCACCGATCTGAAGGACGAACCGGTGCTGCAGGGCGGCCCGGTGCAGACCGAACGTGGCTTCGTGTTGCACGAAGCCATCCTGCCCGAAGGCGAGCGGACCGAAGAACCCTTGTACGCCTCCACCATGATGATTCCGGGCGGGCTGGAGATGACCACTTCGCGCGATGTGCTGGAGGCCCTGTCCACTGGTGGCGGCCCGCGCCGGCTGCTGGTGACCTTGGGCTACGCGGCCTGGGGTGAGGGGCAGCTGGAGTCGGAGATCGGCGAGAACAGCTGGCTGACGGTTGACGCCGATCGCAGCGTGATCTTCGACACCCCGGTGGCACAGCGTTACGACAAGGCGCTGTCCCTGCTGGGTCTGCAGGCTTGGATGTTGTCACCTGAAGCGGGTCGGGCATGAAGGCCGCTGCGCCCATGGACGCCCAGGTGCCTGCCAACCAACAAACCTTTCTGGCGCTCGATTTCGGCCTCAAACGCACTGGCGTGGCCGTGGGGAGTCGCCTGCTGCGCACCGCACAGCCGCAGGGCACCATCCAGGCCGAGGGCGACGCCCGCTTCGGCAAGATCGCCGAGCGGCTGCGCGAGTGGCAGCCCGATGCGCTGGTGGTGGGCGTTCCCTTTCATCCCGATGGGGCGGCGCACGACAATACGCTGCGGGCGCAGAAGTTTGCGCGCCAGCTGCGCGGCCGCTTCGGTCTGCCGGTGTACGAGGTGGACGAGCGCTACAGCACCACCGAAGCGCTGGCCGCCGGTGCCAAGGATGCCGATGCGGCGTCGGCCTGCATCATCCTGGAACAGTTTTTGAGGACGATCGAATGAGCAATCTGGTTTTGGATGCCGAGGCGCTGTACCGCGAACTGCTGCGCGGCGTGCGCGGGCTGTGCGACGCGCAGACCCGGCTGGTGGGGGTGACCTCCGGTGGCGCCTGGCTGGCCGAGCGGCTGCAGCGTGACCTGGGTCTGCCGGGCGAGCCGGGGGTGATCTCGTCGGCCATGCACCGCGACGACTTTGCCCAGCGCGGGCTCGCATCCGGCGGGCAGACACGGTTGCCATTCGACGTGAACGAAGCCCAGATCCTGCTGCTCGATGACGTGCTTTACACCGGCCGCACCATCCGCGCCGTCATCAACGAGCTGTTCGACTACGGTCGACCGGCCAGCATCCGCCTGGCGGTGCTGGTGGACCGCGGCGGGCGTGAGCTGCCGATCCAGGCCGACTACGCGGCCGCCCGCGTCTCGTTGCCCGTCAGCCAGTCGCTGGCGCTGGCGCGCGACGGGCAAGGCCAATTCAGATTCTCGGTACAAGGGGAGTGACCGGCTGCCGGCGGACCCTCCGAATCCATCGCCCCCGAACGTCCAACACATGCCATGCTTTATAAACGCAATCCCCAACTGAACAAGAATGGTGAGCTGATTCACCTGCTGTCGACCGAAGGGCTGCCCAAGGACATCCTGACGCACATCCTCGACACCGCGGCCAACTTCGTCAGCGTCAACGACCGCGAGGTCAAGAAAGTGCCGCTGCTGCGCGGCAAGAGCGTGTTCAACCTGTTCTTCGAAAACAGTACGCGCACGCGCACCACCTTCGAGATCGCGGCCAAGCGCCTGAGCGCAGACGTCATCAACCTCGATATCGCGCGCTCCTCGGCCTCCAAGGGCGAGTCGCTGCTCGACACCATCGCCAACCTGAGCGCCATGGCGGCCGACCTGTTCGTGGTGCGTCACAGCGAGTCCGGCGCGCCCTACCTGATTGCCCAGCACGTGGCGCCGCATGTGCACGTCATCAACGCGGGTGACGGCCGCCATGCGCACCCGACGCAGGGCCTGCTGGACATGTACACCATCCGGCACTACAAGAAGGACTTCTCCAATCTGACGGTCGCCATCGTCGGCGATGTGCTGCACTCGCGCGTGGCGCGCTCCGACATCCACGCACTGACGACACTGGGTTGCGCTGAAGTGCGTGTGGTTGGCCCCAAGACCCTGGTGCCTGCCAACATGGCGCCCATGGGCGTGCGCGTCTGCCACACGCTGGAGGAAGGCATCAAGGACTGCGACGTCATCATCATGCTGCGCCTGCAGAACGAGCGCATGAGCGGTGCGCTGCTGCCTTCGAGCCAGGAGTTCTTCAAGAGCTACGGCCTCACGCCGGAGAAGCTGCAATTGGCCAAGAGTGATGCCATCGTCATGCACCCCGGGCCGATCAACCGCGGCGTCGAGATTGATTCGGCGGTGGTCGACGGCAAGCAGAGCGTGATCCTGCCGCAGGTGACCTTCGGCATCGCCGTGCGCATGGCGGTGATGAGCATTGTTGCCGGGAATGAAGCTTGAGCGAGGCAGAACAAAAATGAAACTGTTGATCAAAGGTGGCCGCGTCATTGATCCGGCCAGCAACCGTGACGAGATCGCCGATGTGGCGATTGCGGCCGGCCGCATCATTGCCATCGGCGAGGCGCCAGCCGACTTCGCGCCCAATCGCACCATCGAGGCGGCGGGCTGCATCGTGGCACCCGGCTTGCTGGATTTGGCGGTGCGCCTGCGCGAACCGGGGCACGAGCACGAAGGCATGCTGGAGTCGGAGATGGCCGCGGCGGCGGCTGGCGGCGTGACCAGCCTGGTCTGTCCGCCCGACACCGATCCGGTGCTCGATGAACCCGGCCTGGTCGAGATGCTCAAGTTCCGCGCCGAGAAGCTGCATCAGGCGCGCGTGTTCCCGCTGGGCGCGCTGACACGCAACCTCCAGGGCGAGGTGCTGACCGAGATGGTCGAACTCACCGAGTCCGGCTGCGTTGCTTTCAGCCAGGCCGATGTGGCGCTGGCCAACACCCAGGTGCTGCAGCGCGCCCTGCAGTACGCCAGTACCTTTGGCTATGCCGTCTGGTTGCGTCCCAACGACTACTACCTGGGACAGGGGGTGGCCGCGAGCGGTGCGCTCGCAACCCGCATGGGGTTGTCGGGTGTGCCGGTGGCCGCCGAGACGGTGGCCATGCACACACTCTTCGAATTGATGCGCGCCACGGGTGCTCGCGTGCACCTGTGCCGTCTCAGCAGCGCGGCCGGCGTGGCCCTGGTGCGCCAGGCCAAGGACGAGGGCCTGCCCCTGACCTGCGATGTCAGCATCAACTCGCTGCACCTGACCGACACCGACCTCGGCTACTTCGACAGCCGCATGCGCCTCAATCCGCCGCTGCGTCAGCAGGCCGACCGCGACGCCCTGCGCGAGGGGCTGGCCGACGGCACCATCGATGCCCTGGTGTCTGACCACAACCCGGTCGACGAGGATGCCAAGGCCCTGCCTTTTGCCGAGAGTGAGCCGGGCGCCACCGGCGTCGAGCTGCTGCTCAGCCTGGCCCTGAAGTGGGGGCAGGAAAGCGGCGTGGGCCTGACCCGCGCACTGGCGGTGCTGACCAGCGAACCGGCGCGTGTGCTGGGCCCCGCCCTGGGTACGCTGCAGATGAGCGTCGGCCAACTGGTGGTGGGCGGCATGGCCGACGTCTGTGTGTTTGACCCCATGGCCGAGTGGACCGTGAAACCGGAAGCCCTGCGCAGCCAGGGCAAGCACACGCCGTTCTCGGGCTACGAAGTACCGGGGCGCGTGCGCTGCACCATCGCGGGTGGTCAGCTTGCCTTCCAGGCCTGAATCGCGCGTTTCACGCTGGCGTGCCGCCTGGCGCCTGCTGCGGGCCCTGCAGCACATCCTGGCCGGGTTGCTGACCATCCTGGTGCGTTTCCCCCGCCTGTCGCAGGCGCAACGGGAAATCCGGGTCCAGGTCTGGTCGCGCGAGTTGCTGGCGCGGCTGGGCATTCACCTGCAGGTCACCGGCACGCCTGCGCCCATGGGGCCGGTGCTGCTGGTGGCCAACCACATCTCCTGGCTTGACATCACCGCATTGCACGCGGCCCGCTACTGCCGCTTCGTCTCCAAGGCCGACGTCAAGGCCTGGCCGCTGATCGGCGCGTTGGCGGCCGGCGTCGGCACCCTGTTCATCGAGCGCGAGTCGCGTCGCGACGCCATGCGCGTCGTACGCCACATGGCGGACAGCCTGCGGGCCGGCGACGTGCTGGCGGTGTTCCCGGAAGGCACGACCAGCGACGGCGTGCAACTGCTGCCCTTTCATGCCAACCTGCTGCAGTCGGCCATTGCGGCCAACGCGCCGGTGCAGCCGGTGGCGCTGCAGTTCATCGACCGCCGCAGCGGCGAACGCAGCCTGGCGCCCTGCTACGTCGGCGACGACACGCTGCTGGCGTCGGTCTGGCGCACGGTATGTACGCGCGGCATCACGGTGCAGATCGCCTTTGGTGAAGTTCAGTCTGCGCAAGGGCGCGATCGCCGGACCTGGGCCGACGACTTGCGGCGGGTGATCGAGCAGTTGCGCCAGCCCGCGGGCGGGCACTGAGACTCAGGCGAGGTCGGCGCAGGCGGTCTGCTGACCGGCGCAGGGCCGGTCGCACTGGGCGCCCTGGCGCAGCGAGCAGGCGCGGTTGAAGGTCACCACGTGGTCCACTTCCGGCCGGATGCCGATCCATTCGCCGATCCGGTGGTCGTGGTGGCTCGGGACATGGGCCATCACGGTCTGGCCGCCGGCCAGCCGCAGGGTGTAGAGGAACTCTGAGCCGCGAAAGGCCTTGCGCACGATCTCCGCCTTTACCGGCGCGGCATCGTCGTGCACGATGTCGTCGGCACGCAGCAGCACGTCACATTCACCGCCCGCAAACGCGCAGGGCAACGGACACTCCGCCACATCGGTCAGATCACCCAGCGGCGTCTGCACCACGATCTGCTGATCACGGCTGCGGATGGTGGCTGGCGCAAACACGCCGTGGCCGATGAACTCGGCCACGAAGCGTGTGGCCGGGCGGTGGTAGAGGGTATAGGCGTCGTCCCACTGGTGCAGGTGGCCTTCGTGCATGACGCCGATGCTGTCGCCGATGGCAAACGCCTCCAGCTGGTCATGCGTCACGAACAGCGCCGTAGCCTGGGCGGCCTTGAGGATGCTGCGTACCTCATGGGCCAGCCGCTCGCGCAGTTCGACGTCGAGGTTCGAGAACGGTTCGTCGAGCAACAGCAGTTGCGGCCGCGGCGCCAGCGCCCGCGCCAAGGCAACACGCTGCTGCTGTCCGCCCGAGAGCTCGTGCGGAAAGCGCGCTGCGCTGCCTTCCAGGCCGACCAGGGCCAGCACTTCCTGCACGCGGGCTGTGCGCTCCGCCACCGGCAGCTGGTGAATGCCGAAGGCCACGTTGCGCCCCACGTCCAGATGGGGAAACAGCGCATAGTCCTGAAACACCATGCCGATGCGGCGCTGCTCGGGCGGCAGCTGCCTGCCCGGGCAGCTGACGGTCTGGCCCGAGAGCCGGATCTCACCACCGGTGACGGGCTCCAGCCCGGCGACGGCGCGCAGCAGCGTCGTCTTGCCGCAACCCGAAGGGCCGATCAGCACGCCGATGTCCCCAGCGCGCAGGCCCAGCGACGCGCCCGCCACCGCGGGTTGGGCGCGGCCGGGGTAGCACACCTGGAGCTGGGTCACCTCAAGAAACATGGTGCCTCATTGTAGATGCTTACAATTCTCATTCATTCCGAGTGATCACCTTGCCCCCTCACTTCATGCCGTTGCGCCGGCTCCGTCACCTGCTGCTGTTGCTGTTCACCGTCTTTCTGATGCTGCCGGTGCTGGCGGTGCTGGCATCCTGGCTGCCCTGGGGCGAGCAGGGGGCGCAGACAGCCCAGATCCTGGGCGAGATGGCGCGTACGGTCTTGCCCGACTATGCGCTCACCACACTCGTGCTGTGCCTGCTGGTGGCGTTCGGTGTGGTGGCGGTGGGCCTGTCCTGCGCCGCCGCCGTGACGCTGTTCGATTTTCCCGGGCGTCGCATCTTCGAGTGGGCCCTGCTGCTGCCGCTGGCCATGCCGGCCTATGTGGTCGCCTATGCCTACACCGACTTCCTGCAGTTCAGCGGGCCCTTCCAGTCCTTGTTGCGCGATCTGACCGGTCTGCAGGGGCGGGTCTTTCCTGAGATTCGGAACACCGCCGGCGCTGCCTGGGTGCTGACCTTCGCGCTCTACCCTTACGTCTACCTGCTGGCGCGTACGGCATTGGGGGAGCAGGCGAGCCACCTTATGGAGGCGGCGCGCCTGCTGGGCGCACCGCTGTCGCGCCGTATCCGGGAGATTGCGCTGCCGCTGGCCCGGCCGGCGGTGGCGGCCGGGGTGGCGCTGGCGCTGATGGAGACGCTGGCGGACTTCGGTGTCGTCAGCTACTTCGGCGTCCAGACCTTCACCGCCGGCATCTACAAGGCCTGGCTGGCCATGGACAACCGTCTGGCGGCGGCGCAGCTGGCCACCATGCTGCTGGTGCTGGTGGTGCTGTTGCTGCAGCTGGAGCAGCGTGCCCAGCGCCGCATGCGCTTCGCCACCGGGCGGGGCGCCCGGGCTGGCAGCGCCGAGGCGCGGCCGGTGCAATTGACTGGTGGGCGCCAGTGGCTGGCCTGGGGCGTGTGCAGCCTGCCCTTGCTCATGGGCTTTGTGGCGCCGGTGCTCTTCATGTTCCGCCCGCTGTTGGCGGAGTGGGCCATCCTGCCCTGGGAGCGCTTTCCCGTGTGGGCCTTCAACAGCGTGCGGCTGGGGACGCTGAGCGCCGTGCTGGCGGTGGTCCTGGCCCTGCTGCTGGCGTTCAGCCTGCGGCGCACGCCCGATCTCGTGACGCGTGCCGTGGTGTACCTGGCCGGCCTGGGGTACGCGGTACCCGGCGCGGTGATCGTGGTGGGCCTGTTGCTGCCGGTGGCATGGATTCAGGGGCTGTGGCCGCAAGCCAGCGTGGCGTATTACATGACGGCCACCTCGCTCGGTCTGGTCTGGGCTTACCTGGTGCGCTTCTGTGCCGTGGCACTGCAATCGGTGCAAAGCGGTTATGCGCGCATTCCCCTCAGCCTGGACGACTCGGCGCGCATGCTGGGCGTGGGGGGCGGTGGCCTGCTGCGGCGCGTTCATTGGCCCTTGCTGCGTCGCTCGGCCGTGGCGGCCACGCTGCTGGTCTTCGTTGACGTGATGAAAGAGTTGCCGGCCACCCTGGTGCTGCGTCCCTTTGACAGCGACACGCTGGCCGTGGTGGCGTACCAGCTGGCACGCGATGAGCGTCTGGGGGAGGCGGCGCTGCCCTCGCTGGCCCTGGTGCTCGTCGGCTTGATTCCCGTGGTGCTGCTGAGCCGGACGTTACGCGAACGGGGCCACTGACCGGGTAGGCATCGCACGGGACTGCGTATAAAATGAGCAGATACTTATATTGCGAACGAACTCTGCCATGACCAAGCGAACCATACATGCGACCCCGGGAAGCGTGACGGAGCCGGACCAGGTGTTCGAACTGGCGGCCGAGGTGTTCCGGGTGATGTCGGCGCCGATGCGCCTGAAGATCATCAGCCACCTGTGCGATGGCGAGCGCAATGTGAGCTACCTGCTCAGCAAGATCGACACCACGCAGCCCAACATGTCACAGCATCTCACGACGCTGTACCAGGCCGGTGTGCTTGGCAAGCGTCGTGAAGGCGTGCAGATCTATTACCGCATCGTGGACGACCGGGTGGCCGCGCTGTGCCGTGCGGTGTGCACGCAGATTGCGACCGAGGCGAACTTCGAGCCGATGGCTGAATCCGCCAGCTGAAGCCCAACGCGTGAGCGTACCGATGCCGGGGCCTGCTACCCCGGCATTTTTGTTTCAGGGCTTGAGGTAGACGTAGCCTTCCTGGGCTTGCAGGCGCGCCACTTCAGCCACGCCCGAGGGCACGATCTTGGCTTCCATCGCCACCTTGTCCGGGCTGATGTTGCGGCTGGTCAGCGTGTTGTTGCAGACGCGGAACTCCACCCCCTTGCTGGACAGGTCACCAATGGTGCCGCTGAAGTCGCGCCCTTGGGCATCCTTGGCATCCTGCAGCAGGAAGTTGATGCCCGGGCCGTGGGTGACGACAACGATCTTGGCCTTGGGGTCCGCGTTCAGGTGGTTGCGGACGTTGTTGAGGATGGCCGGGACCGTGTTGACGTCGGTGTTGATGTGGTAGACCGCCTTGATCTGCTGGTTCGCTTGGGCATGGGCGGTGCCCGCGAAGTTCAGGCTGGCAGCAAGGGCGAGCAGCAGGGTGGTAATAAATCTGTACATGATCATCTCCTGAATTTGTGAGCCAAAAAACAAGGGGTCGGCTGCTGCCGACCCCCTCCAGGTCCGAAATCGGTCCGGAACTGCAGGCTTAAAGCAGTGTATCAGCCCAGATATTCTGCGCCCAGTTCCAGGCGTAGATACCCTCGAGCTCGTTGGGGGCGGTCGACACGCCACCCGAACCGGGCACGGTCTTGAAGGTCTTCTCGGCCGCCACGTACTGGTGCACCGACGCGACGTGCACCACCAGCTTGTCGTTGACGAAGCTGTAGCAGGTGTTGGTCAGCAAGGGCTGCGGGTTGACGTCCATGCCCGAGAGCTGGGCCACCACGGCGGCGGCGACCACCTTGCCGTGCGAGTTGGCCATGTGGCCGGACTTGGGCATCAACGGCGCGGCCAGCACCGAGTCGCCGATCACATGCACATCCTTGGCCACCTTGGACTCGAAGGTCAGGTAGTTGACATCGCACCAACGGTTGTTGACGTTGGCCAGGCCCGACGCCATGGCGATGCTGCCGGCGCTCATGTCGGGCAGCACGTTCAGCACGTCGGCCTTGATGTCGCCCTCGGTCTCGAACTTGACGGTCTTGCTCCTGGCGTCGACGGCAATCGCCTTGTGGTTGCCGCGGAACTCCAGCATGCCGGCGTAGTTCTCGGCCCAGAACTTCTTGAACAACGGCCCCTTGGAGGTGACATCCGGGTTCGCATCGAGGATCAGCACCTTGGAC
>Ga0114986_1000062_pt1 | contig 28503 bp, 20 predicted proteins | sample Shrwel1BS1Day17_FD_96988 | JGI IMG/M metagenome (GOLD analysis project Ga0114986, IMG submission 96988) | Subsurface microbial communities from deep shales in Ohio, USA - Utica-3 well 1 S-1-Day17 | ecosystem: Environmental > Aquatic > Deep subsurface > Shale gas/oil reservoir > Produced... | reverse complement strand
GGGCATCGCCGGGCGGCGTAATCGCAACTGGACTCACGGCAGAGGGCGGCTAAACCGCCGTCATGAGCCACATTGCCACCATCCTGCTGCTCGGTTCGGGCGAGCTGGGCCGCGAATTCGTGATCTCTGCCAAACGCCTCGGGGCACGGGTGATCGCTTGTGACAGCTATGACAACGCTCCGGCGATGCAGGTGGCGGATGCGCGCGAGGTGTTCTCGATGCTCGACGGAGCGGCGCTCAGGGAGGCGGCGGAAAAGCACCGGCCTGATCTGATCGTCCCTGAGATCGAAGCGATCCGCACCGAGGCGTTGGCCGATCTGGAAGCGGAAGGCTTCACCATCGTTCCCTCGGCCCGCGCGGCACAGCTGACCATGAACCGCGATGCGATCCGCGATCTGGCGGCGGGCGAGCTGGGGCTGGTCACCTCGCAATACGGCTATGCCGAAAGCTTTGCCGAGGCGCAGCAGGTGGCCGCGCGCGTCGGCTATCCGCTGGTGATGAAGCCGGTCATGTCCTCCTCGGGCAAGGGCCAGAGCAAGGTCGATACGCCGGAGGCTTTGGAGGCGGCTTGGGACTATGCCGTCGCCAATATGCGCGGCGACCGGGCTCGGGTCATCTGCGAACAGTTCATCGCTTTCGACTATGAAATCACCCTGCTGACGGTGCGCCATGCCGGCGGCATCAGCTTCTGCCCGCCGATCGGCCACCGGCAGGAGCGCGGCGATTATCGCGAAAGCTGGCAACCAGCCGCCATGTCTGCTGCGGCACTCGCGATCGCGCAGGATATGGCCGCCAAGGTCGTCATGGCGCTGCAAGGCGGCGGCCGCGGCTGGGGGCTGTATGGTGTCGAGTTCTTCGTGAAGGGCGACGAAGTGATCTTCTCCGAATTGTCGCCTCGCCCTCACGACACGGGCATGGTGACGCTGGTCAGTCAGGACCTGACCGAATTCGACCTCCACGCACGCGCGATCCTCGGCTTGCCGGTGCCTGACAGCATGGCCGCCCGGCCCGCCGCCTCTGCCGTGATCCTCGCCGACCGCGACAGCGACGCCTTCGCCTTTGAGGGACTGGCCGACGCGATGGCATCCGGCGACACCGATGTGCGGATCTTCGGCAAGCCTGTCACCCGCCCATACCGGCGCATGGGTGTGGCGCTGGCCCGCGCGGGCGATGTGTCTGCGGCGGTCGACCTCGCCAAGCAGGCCGCTGCCTCGGTGCGGATTGTCTATTCGCCCTCCAGCGACTAGGGCGCGGACATGGAAACCTATCCCAAGACAGCCGCGATGATGAAGCGCGGCACCGACTTCCTCGGCTGCGAGACCGCGATCATGTGCGGCGCGATGAGCTGGGTGAGCGAGCGCAACCTTGTCGCCGCCATCTCCAACGCGGGCGGGTTCGGCGTGATTGCCTGCGGGGCGATGACCCCCGAATTGCTCGACCGCGAGATCGCGGCGACCAAGGCGCTGACGGGCAAGCCCTTCGGCGTCAACCTCATCACCATGCACCCCGCGCTGTTCGATCTGATCGCGGTGTGCCGCAAGCATGGCGTCACCCACGTGGTGCTGGCAGGCGGCATCCCGCCCAAGGGCAGCGTCGAAGCGATCAAGGAGGGCGGCGCGAAAGTGATCTGCTTTGCCCCCACCCTGGCGCTTGCCAAGAAGCTGCTGCGGTCCGGCGCGGATGCGATGGTGATCGAGGGTATGGAAGCAGGCGGCCATATCGGCCCGGTCTCCACCTCGGTGCTGGCGCAGGAAATCCTGCCGGAACTTAGCGCCAATCACCTGATCTTCGTCGCCGGCGGCATCGGCCGGGGCGAGGCGATTGCGAGCTACCTCGAAATGGGCGCGGCAGGCGTGCAATTGGGCACGCGCTTCGCCTGCGCGACCGAGAGCATTGCGCATCCCGATTTCAAGAAGGCCTTCTTCCGCGCCTCGGCCCGCGAGGCGGTCGCATCGGTGCAGATCGACCCGCGCCTGCCGGTGATCCCGGTGCGCGCCCTGAAGAACAAGGGTACCGAAGAATTCACCGCCAAGCAGCGCGAAGTCGCCGCGCTTCTGGACGCGGGGCAGGTCGACATGGCCGAAGCCCAGCTCCAGATCGAGCACTTCTGGGCCGGTGCCCTGCGCCGCGCGGTGATCGAGGGCGATGTCGAAAACGGCAGCGTCATGGCGGGCCAGTCGGTCGGCATGGTGACCAAGGAAGAACCCGCCGCCGACATCATCGCCGAGTTGATGGCGCAGTGCGAGGCGGCTCTCGCCCGATAGAATGGCGCAGCCGCTCGTCCTCACCCTCGCCTGCGCGGACCGGCCCGGCATCACGGCCAGGGTCACCGGCTTCCTGTTCGAGCGCGGGTGCAACATCCTCGACGCGCAGCAGTTCAACGACCGTGCCGAGGCGGGCGGCACTGACCGCTTCTTCATGCGCGTGGTGTTCGATCCCGATGGCTCCACCCGCGAAGCACTGCGGGCGGACTTCGCCGCACTGGCGAGCGAATTTGCGATGGAATGGAAAATGGCGCGGGAGGACCGCCCGCGCCGCACCATCATCATGGTCAGCAAGTTCGACCATTGCCTCGTCGATCTGCTCTATCGCTGGCGCACCGGAGAGCTGGCAATCGATCCCGTCGCGATCGTCTCGAACCACCCCCGCGAGGCCGCGATCCGGGTGGATATCGGCGACATCCCCTTCCACCACATCCCGGTGACGCCCGAGACCAAGCCGCAAGCCGAAGCGCAGTTGCGGGCGCTGGCGGAAGAGACCGACGCCGAGCTGGTGGTGCTGGCGCGCTACATGCAGGTCTTCTCGGACAACCTTTCCGCCCATTTTGCGGGCCGCGCGATCAACATTCACCATAGCTTTCTGCCCGGTTTCAAAGGCGCGCGGCCCTATCACCAGGCGCACGCGCGCGGGGTGAAGATCATTGGCGCAACCGCGCATTTCGTCACCGCCGACCTCGATGAAGGCCCGATCATCCATCAGGATGTCGAGCGCATCACCCATGCCGACAGCCCCGAAGACCTTGTCCGCAAGGGCCGCGATATCGAGCGCCGGGTGCTGGCCGAGGCAGTGCGCCTGTTCGCGCAGGAGCGTGTGCTGATGAACGGGCCGCGGACGGTCGTTTTTAGGGGTTAGCCCCGGCTTCCAGCAACGCCCGCCACGGGCCCGCGCGCGGATCGTCGCTGTCCAGCGGGTTCCACACAGCCGCCATGCGCGCGCGGGCCTCGGGCTCGGGCACCCCCGCGGCACAATCGAGCAAGTAGAAGAACGCAGTAACGCGGAAGTTCGCGATGCAGTGGACATGATGAGGACCGGGATGCACGGTCACGGCCTCGGCCATGGCGGCGACATGAGCGGGGTTCGGGGCGTCCAACGGTACTGGAATATGCGTGTATGCGATCCCTGCCGACGCCATGAGCGCTGCCTCATCGCATAGCACCTCGGGATGATCGTCGAGCGCGAGGTTCACCACATGGCGCACGCCGATCGCAGCGAGGCGCGCGGGATCATGCGGCTCTAGCTTGCCCGAGGTCGTGATTCCGTCGGGCCGCCGCTGCCAGTTGCGGATGTCGGCAGGATCGCCCGGCTGCATCAGCGCCGGGCGACCTTTTTCGCGGCCTCCAGCCCCTTGTCCTCGTTTGCGCGCTTGATGACATAGGCGCGGATCGCCTCAATCTCGGGCTTGCTGAGCGATCCGGCGAAGCTTGCCATGCCGTTGTCCTTCAATGCGCCGTCATGCACCACCGCGCTCCACGCCTGTGCACTTTCAAGCGAGCCGGCGCGGCGCAGATCGGGCAGCACGGTCGACCCGACCGCGCCGGGCGCATGGCACACCGCGCAGTAACGGCCATATTTGGCCTGCCCCACAGCGATCACCTCTGCCGAGGCAGTGCTGGGCGGCGGATCAAGCGGCAGATCGGCAAGGGCTGGCTCAGGCGGGAGCTTGGCGGTGCCGCCGAGCTTGAAGACCAGCAGACGGCTGATGTTGCGCACCGGCGCCTTGCGGTTGATGAGGTCGCCGTCGACCGACAGGGCATAGGCCCCTCCCCACCCCGCCAGCACGGCGACATATTGCTCGCCGTTCACGGTGTAGGTGACGGGCGGCGCGACCACGCCGGTCTGGGCCGCGAAACTCCAGAGCTTCTTGCCGTTGGCCGCATCATAGGCATTGAATTCGCTGCCCGTAGTGCCCTGGAACACGAGGCCGCCTCCGGTCGCCAGCAGCCCGCCGTTCCACGGCCCGGGATGCTCGACCGTCCAGCGCGCCTTCTGCGCCACCGGGTCCCACGCCACCAACATGCCTTTCAGCGTGCCCGCGACCTGCTTGCGGAAACCCTCGTCAGCAGGAACATCGCCTGCGCCAAGATTGAAGCCGACATTGAACCCGCGCGCGGTGTCGGGCTTCCAGTTCGCCTCGGGCGCGTACATCATCCCAGCCTCGAAGGCCGGGATATAGACCAGGTTTTCGTTGGGGCTGTAGGCCATCGGGTGCCAGTTATGCCCGCCCAGCGCGCCCGGCGTGACCAGCGCGGGCTTGCCGGTCTTGTCGACCCGCGTTTCCGGATTCTCGATCGGGCGGCCCGTCTTGGGGTCGATGCCTGTCGCCCAATTGACGCTGACATAGGGCTTGGCGGAGATGAACTTCCCCGTCTCGCGGTCAATCACGTAGAAGAACCCGTTCTTGGGTGCCTGCACCAGCACCTTCCGCGGCTTCCCGTCGATTTCCATGTCGACAAGCATGATGTGCTGGGTGGCGGTGAAGTCCCATGTCTCGCCCGGCGTGGTCTGGTAGTGCCAGACATATTCACCTGTCTTGGGCCGGATCGCGACGATGCTGGAGAGGTAGAGGTTGTCCCCCTCCCCGGTGCCGTCCTTGCCGGGCGAGCGATAGGCGCGGTTCCACGGGGAGCCGTTGCCGACCCCGATATAGAGCAGGTCGAGATCCGGGTCGTAGGCCATCGAATCCCACACCGTGCCCCCGCCGCCGATCGCGTCGTTGGCGCCCAGCACATCCATGTTCCAGGTTGCCGCGGCCTTTTTGAGGTGCGCAGGCGCATCATCACCCTGCCCGCCTTCGGGGACGGTGTAGAACTTCCACAGCTGCTCGCCGCTGTCCGCATCATAGGCCGCGACAAAACCGCGCACGCCGAACTCAGCACCGCCATTGCCAATGATCACCTTGCCATCGATCACGCGCGGCGCGCCGGTGATGGTGTAGCTCTTCGACTGGTCGACGGTGACCTTTTCCCACGCGACCTTGCCGGTCTCGCGGTCGAGCGCGATCAGGCGGCCATCCAGCGTGCCGAAGAACAGCTTGTCACCATAGGCCGCAAGCCCGCGGTTGACGACGTCGCAGCACGCCTTGACCGCGGTCTCGCCCGGCACCTTGGGGTCATATTCCCACAAGGGCTTGCCACTGGTGGCGTCAAAGGCCTTAACCTTGCTCCATGCCGTGGTCAGGTACAGCTTGCCGTCGATCACCAGCGGCGTTGCCTCCTGCCCGCGTGCAGTGTCCATATCGGCGTACCACGCGAGGCCCAGCTGGCCCACGTTATCGCGGTTGACCCCATCCAGCGGCGAGTAACGCTGTTCGGAATAGGTGCGCCCGTGGCTGATCCAGTTCGCGCTATTCCCGTCGGCGCCGACCAGCATTGCGGTGGTGATGCCCTCACCGCTTTCGCCTTCACCGAAAATCTGGCTGCAATTTGCCAGCATTCCTGCGGACAGCAAAACAGCTGCCCCGGCAGCCCACCGCTTTATATCCATGGAACCCGCTCTCCCCGTGTTCTTTTGCAACCCATGTTGCCGAGTCCTTCGTGGCTTGTCCATTCCCGCTTGTCGTTCCGCACCGCCCGCGCCAGAACATGTGGCGGGTGGGCTGCAAGGAGAATTTCGATGTGCGATGAAAGCAAGCTCGAGGAATGGGCGCGTTCCACCATCAGCCGCCGCCAGTTCGGCGCGCTGGGCGGCGCGGCGGCGCTGGCGGCCTGCGCCGGGGGGACGGGCGAGGGCATGGCCTACGAACCGCGCCCGCCCGTGAAGGAGCGCATGGTCAGCTTCCCCACCCCTGACGGAACGATGGACGCCTTCTTGGTCCACCCTGCAAGCGGCAAGGCCCCTGCGGTGATCCTGTGGCCGGACATTGCCTCAATCCGCGAGGCGAAGCGCAACATTGCCCGGATTCTGGCCAGCCAGGGCCATGCCGTGCTCGTCGTGAACCCCTATTACCGCGATGTCGCAGGAGAGCAGTTTGCTGACTTCGCTGCGTTCATCAGCGCTGGCGGCTTCCAGAAAGTCGGCCCGTGGCGCGGCAAGCTGAACGCCGAGGCAATCATGCGCGATGCGACCGCGATCACCGGCTGGCTCGATACGCAGTCCGCCGTCGACACCGCGCGCGGGATCGGCACGCAGGGCTATTGCATGGGCGGGCCGTTCACCGTGTGGAGCGCCGCCGCTGTCCCGTCGCGCATCAAGGCGGCGGCAAGCTTCCACGGCGGCGGGCTGGTGCGCCCCGACGCGCCGATGAGCCCGCACAAGGTCCTCGACAAGGTTGATGCCAGCCTGCTGATCGCGGTGGCGCAGGACGATGACGCCAAGGCCCCTGCCGACAAGACCACCTTCGCCGAAGCCGCCAAGGCTGCGGGGGTGGCAGCGCAAGTCGAAGTCTACGCCGGCGACCATGGATGGATGGTGCCCGACAGCCCCGCCTACAACACGGCGGCTGCAACAAAAGGCGAAGCCGATCTGTTGCGGCTTTACAGCAAGGCGCTGGGATAATCCCTGCCAACCCCTCCCCGTTCTGCCGGAACGGGGAGGCGGCGAAAACGTGGCGCGGCAATGCACTCTACCGGATCATTCCTACGCTTCCGGTGGCAATGCGCCATTGCTGTTCAAGGTCTTGGGACATTCCGGTTCCGAAGACGTAACGGTCAGGTCGCACCAGCACTGCTTCGGTCGCATGGCGATCAAGCCAGTCCCGCAAGACATCCGCAAAGGGGATGAACGGGCTCTCCTCCAGAATATCTCGGGCGATCAGCCACGCGCCCGGTCCCAGCACATCGTCGAGGCGAAGACCGTCGCTGGCGACCGCTTGCGGAAAATAGCTGCCCGCCCCCGGTGACCCGGCCAGAATGACCCCTCTTTCCAGCGGCGGATAGGCGGGCGGACCATCGGGAAGTTTGCCGAGGACCCGGGCGAGGGCAAACTTCGCATCGCGAAGCCCAGCGGCAAGCGGGTTGGTGGTGCACACCATCCGCCCCATCATGATCGCCATGTCGATCGTCGCGCGCAGGTTGGGCGCGCGTTCGGGCTGGTAGGTGTCGAGCAACGCCGCCTCCGCCTCGCCGTTGCTTACCGCGGCAAGCTTCCACGCGAGGTTGGCGGCATCCCGCAGGCCCGAGCACAGGCCTTGCCCCGCGAAGGGAGGGGTCTGGTGCGCGGCATCTCCGGCGAGGAGCACGCGGCCCTTGCGCCACTGTTCGGCGATACGGGCGCGGAAGGTATAGACGGCCGTGCGCTCGATCCGCACCGCGCCCGCGACGTTCCACGGGCCGAGCAGGCGGGCAACGGTTGCGGGGGAGCTGACTTGCTCCGGCGTCTCTCCGGGGAGGATCATGAACTCCCAGCGGTGGCGCCCCTCGCCCATCAGCACGCAGGTTGTGGGCCGCGCGGGGTCGCAGATCTGGAGGTTGCTGGCGGGGAGCTTCGAGGGATCGTCGACCAGCACGTCGACCACCAGCCAGGGCTCTTCAAAGCCGAGATCCTCGAAGGTGATCCCGCAGGCCCTCCTCACAGGACTGCGCGCCCCGTCCGCTCCGACGAGGAAAGGGGCGCGCAGGGAGCGCGCGCCTTCGGGCGTGGCGAAATGGGCGGTGACGCCGTCGGCATTCTCTTTGAAAGACAGGAGCTCCCACCCGCTGCGCAAGGCCTCTGGCGCACGCTTTGCCAGCGCGCTGCGCAAAGCTGCCTCAACCGAGGGCTGGTGGATCATGTTGGCGATAGGCCAGCCACCCGGACCGATTCCGGCAGCACCGTTGAATGCCATCAGAACCCTGCCATTGGCATTGCGGAATTCGTAAGCGTCTGCGCGGCGGCTGGTCGCCATCACTTCCATGGCCGCACCCGCTTCCTGAAGAATGCGCATGCCTTCGTGATCGATATGCGCCGCGCGGGGAAGCGGGAAGACTGCCGCCTCCTTCTCGGCGACGATCACGCTCGCGCCGCGACCCGCCAGCAGCGCGGCGAGCGTCAACCCCGTCGGCCCGCCGCCGACGATCAGCACTTCGCAATCGAAGTCACCCTCCCCAGCCACCGGTCAGTCCTCGGCGACCATCGTGCCCTCGATATGCCCGATCCAGTCGATCTCTGTCCGCACCACATCGCCGGCCTTGAGGAACACCCGCGGGTCCATCGCCGCGCCGATCCCGCCGGGGGTCCCCGTAAACAGGCAATCGCCAGGCTCAAGCGTCATGCCGACCGACAGATGCTCGACCTGCTGCCACACGTTATAGACGAGGTGCCGCGTGCTCGAATTCTGCCGCTGCTCGCCATTGACGAAGCAGCGGATGCCGAGATTGTGCGGATCGCCCAGCTCGTCGGCGGTCACAATCCACGGGCCCATCGGCGCGTGGGTATCGAAGCTCTTGCCGAGCGCCCATTGCGGCACGGCGTGCTGCCACATCCGCTCGGTTACATCGTTGCCCACGGTGTAGCCGAAGATCGCGGCAGGCGCGTCGGCGGCGGCGATGTGCTTGCCGCCCTTGCCGATCACCGCGACCATCTCAGCCTCGTAATCGGGCGTCATGGTGCCGCGTGCGATCAGGATCGGATCATAGGGTGCGTTGACCGATGTCTGGGCCTTGGTGAACCACACCTGCCGCTCGGGCGTGCCGAGGCCGCTTTCGGCGATGTGGTCGGCATAGTTGAGCCCGATGGCGAAGATCTTGCCGGGGCGCGGCACGGGTGCCTCCAGCTTGACTCCGGCCAGCGGAAAGCCTTCTCCGGTCGCGGCCTTGGCTTCGAGGCCGGGCCTGAGTGCATCCCAGTCGCGGATCAGGTCGATCATGCTGCCGGGCACGCCGGTTTCGATCACGGTGTCGCCAACGACGATCCCGGTGCGGGTCTTGCCATTGTGGGTGAAGGTGCAGAGTTTCATCGGTCAGGCTTCCTTGGGGGTGCGAGAGAACAGGCGCTTCACGCGCAGCTGCATGGCGGTGACGAAGGCAACAAGGCCGGGGGGCGGGGCCATTTTTCCGGCGAACATCGGGTGCGGCGCGCCCCATTGCACCGCGAGCAAGGCCTGCATGCTCTGTATTGCGGGCGGATCGGCGGCGGTGAACAGGTCACCGTCGGTCCAGTGCTCGAGCTCGTTGCCGAAGGGGTCCTTCCAGTAATCGAAGATCTGGCTGCCCATGATATGGCGGCCAACGCCCCAAGCGGCCTCGCGGCTTCGGGCTTTCAGGTACTCGTGGCCGAGCATCAGGTCATCGAGGCTCTCGACTTCGAAGGCCGCATGCAAAAGCCCGAGCGCGCCCGGCAGCTGGGCGAGGAAGATCGTGTGGTGATCGGAAGGCATGTCACCACGGTCGCAGCGCATGAAGGCGCCGAGCGCGACATCCGGAGCAGCCTCGATCTCGTCCGAGGTAAGGAGGCCGAAACGGTCCTTCCACCATTTTTCCGAGGCGCGGAAATCGCTCACCTTGAGCACCGCATGGCCGATGCGGCGGACGTGCGCAGGGGCGGGTTCAAGACGGATCGGCTCGCGCTGGCGCGGTTTGTCGGCAGCGGAATTGAACTTCGGGGCGTGGACAGGGGCAGGAGCCGCGCGAGTCTGACCAGCCACCACCTCGACCATATAGCCATCGGGATCGGTCAGGCGGACCACCATGCCTCCGCCCGGTTCGTTCAATGGTTCGACAGGGACGCCTTCCCGCAAGGCAAGCGTGTCGAGATCGGCGACGCTTCCCGCGCGCAGACCCACGGCGAGGAACTTCGCCTCGCCGGGTTCGGTCACGTGGACGAAGGGCCTGCCATCGCTGCTTTTGCCATAGAGCCGCCCGCCCTCTTCGAAACAGGTGAGCCCGAAGTCCTCGAGAAACCCCCGCATCAGCGCAAGATCGGGCGCGGCAAAACGGACATGCGCGATATCTTCGACCTTGATGATGGCCATGACCCCCTCTCCCCCTGCGTCCGGCATTCCGCGCCGAATCGTATCTGACTATTTGGTCAATCTGCTTGAATTTGACTATCCGGTCAAGTATGTACCTTGCATGGCTATTCATGCGCCCCGGCAAACCAAACCTTCCCGGACCGGAAAGACGCGTGCTGCGCTGATCGCAGCGGGGCTGGATCTGTTGGTGGAACGCCCCATCGATGCCATCCCGATCGACGATTTCGTCGCCCGCGCAGGCGTCGCCAAGGGCAGTTTCTTCAACCACTTCAAAGATAAACAGGATTTCGCCGCAGCCGTCGCCACCGAAGTGCGGATGGAGGTGGAAGCCCTGGTGGGGCAGGCCAATGACGGCGTTGCGGACCCCGTCGCCCGGATGGCCGGCGGGATGGCTGTGGCAGCCAGAGTTGCAATCGAGCAGCCGCGCCGCATGATGGTCCTGCTGCGCAGCCTTGTCCCAGCCACCAGCCAGACCAACCCGCTCAACCGTGGCCTCAAGGACGATATCGATGCAGCGCTGGAACAAGGCCTGCTGAGGCCTGAGGCGCGCAAGCTGGGGGTAACCTACTGGCTGGGCCTATGCCAGGTGCTGATGATGCACCTCATCGAGATACGCCCTTCACGCGATCTTGCGGCAGAGCGTCTGGCCGACATGCTGCTAATGGGCCTGACCGGCATCGGCGTGCCGCATGCCAAGGCGGAACTCTATGCGCGGGAGACCCGCCTGTAGCGCAACGGCCATCGGTTCCGGCAAAAGCGCAGGGCTCTCGCGCGGACTTGCTCGCGTGGTTCGCCTTTCGGAAAGGCCGCATCCATGACATGAGACAAAACGGAGTGAGCGCGCTGGTGCAGCACGGCGCGCTCTGGCCGTAGGCGGCGGTAAGGGGGGCAATCCGATATGCAAAAGGCAAAGGGCGTTCTGGGTGCGCTGACAGCAGCGTCGCTGATGCTGGCGGGGTGCGGGGTCAAGCCGGTCGACTTCGTCAGGACACCGCAGCAGACGCCCCGCGATATCGTATGCCGCGACATCATCATGCAAAACGCCCGCATCCCGCTGCCCACGCTTCCGGCCAACGCCGAAGCGGCGGTTCAGCAGGAAGGCGGGTGGGAAGACGATTATGCCGATGAGAGCATCGGCAAGGCTCTCGAGACGATGCTGAGTTCGCCCTTGCCGACAGAAAGTCCGGTGTCGCGCCAGCACCCTGTCAGTGAATCTGTGCTGATCCTGTCGGGGGGCAGCCAGCAGGGCGCGTTCGGTGCCGGGTTCCTCAAGGCATGGGCGGTCAAACGCAGAGGCCACCTGCCGCGCTTCCGGATGGTCACGGGCATCAGCACCGGCGCGTTGCAATCCACCTTCGCCTTCCTCGACAGGACCGACGTGCCGGTCGAGGAATACAGCATTGCGGGGGAAGGCGATCTGCTGAAGCCGCTGGTCCGCGGGAAGCTTGACGACAAGCCCCTTTCCGCAGCCCGCGCGCTGGCCGGACAGGGGACTCTGGCAAAGCTTCAACCTCTACGCGAGCGCCTCGACAGCCTCATCAGCCATGACATCATGATGCGGGTCGCCGCAGAGGCCAGCGCGGGGCGCAAGCTGCTGGTCGGCGCGGTGGAGATGGGATCGGGTGAAATGGCCGTCTTCGACCTCACCAAGGCCGCGACCATCTATGCGGATGGCTACGATGCCAGCGGACAGACCAGCGAAACCGACCATCCCGGCGCACCGATGCGCAAATGCTATATTGAGGCGCTGATGGCGTCGTCCTCGGTGCCGATGTCTGCCGCGCCGGTGTTCATCGACAACAAGATGTATATCGATGGCGGTGCGCGGTTCGGAGTGCTGGCGGATCTCACCGCAGGTGCGTACCGGAGCGTGGCGATCAAAGCCGCGGCGAAGTACCGGAAGACCTATGAAGGGCAGGACACTCCGGCGGCCCCCGAAGACCCCACGCCCCGCAACCTGTTCATCCTCGTCAATGCGACACTGGAGGTGCCGCAATTGTGTCGGCTCAGCGCATGCCCGGTCGACGAGAATGGCAAGCCCCGTCCGCCCGCCGATGACGTGCCGCACAGCGAATGGGATTTCCTGCAGCTCGCGCAGCGATCGGTCAGCGTGCTGATCAATCAGTCCTATCGCAGTTCGGTCTTTATCGCCGACGGCCAGTTTCGCGCGAAGGAGTTCAGGTCCCACTTCGTCAAGCTCGAACCTGATCATCTGCGCTATGCCACCGCGATAGATTTCCCCGGTGCGGGCAGTACGCCGCGGACCTGCTGGCAATGGCGGCAGGAGGACGAACGCATCGACAAGCCGATGGAGTTCTTCCCGCGATATATGCGCTGCCTGATCAGATATGGTGAACAGGATCCGCGGGTCTCCGGGTTTGTGGCGGCAGAATAGGCATCTGACCTCCGCCCGCCCTCAGCGAAAATCGCGCGGGCGGATGTCGTATTTCGCGAGCTTGTCATAGATCGTCTTGCGCGGTGTCTTCAGCACCGCCTGAAGCCGCGCCACATCCCCGCCGCAGGCGCGTAACGCATCTTCCAGCACGGTCCGCTCGAAATCGGCGACGATCTGCTGGAGCGAGCGTTCGCCATCGAGCGGGGCCGCGCGCCCATCCCCCTCCGCCAGCCCCAGCACGAAGGCGCGGGCGTAGCTGCCCAGTTCGTGGAGATTGCCCGGCCAGTCATGGGTCTGGACATGCCGCCACACCGCCTCGCCGATCGACGGTGCGGACATGTCGAGCGCACGGGCATGGCGGGCGATGAACAGGCGGAAGAATTCGGGCACATCCTCGCGCCGGGCGGAAAGCGGGGGAAAGGCGATCTGCACCGCACCCAGCCGGTGCCACAGGGGATCGCGCGGGTCCTCGCCCCCGTCCGGACGGGCGATGATGATCCGCAGGTTCAGCCGCCGCGCAGTGACCGCGCCCAGCGGGAAGACCTGCCGCGTCTCCACCAGCGCCATCAGCCGCGCTGTCAGCGCTTCGCTGGCGGCGGCGATATCGTCGAGGAACAGCGTGCCGCCATTGGCCCGCTCGACCAGTCCGGTGCGCGACAGGCCGGCGCCGCCCGCCCCCGGATCGCGCCCGAACAGCAGCAGTTCGGCATCCTCGTGCGCGAGCACCCCGGCATCGACCGTTACGAACGGACGGGCGCGGCGCGGGCCGAGATCGTGGATGGCGCGCGCGGCGTGGCTCTTGCCGGTGCCGTGGGCGCCGGTCAGCACCACGTCGATTTCGGACCGGGCGACGCCCTCGATCACCGAGCGCAGGCGTTCTGCCGCTGCCGAAGTGCCGGGGATCGCCCCGCGCGGCCCCCGCCCTGCCTCCTCGCGCAGCATCCGGTTTTCCAGCGCCAGCGCCCGGCGCGCGGAGGCGGCGCGCACGGCGCGGATGAGATCGGCCGAGGCATAGGGCTTGGACAGGAAATCCGCCGCGCCGTTCTTCATCGCCTCCACCGCCATGGCAATATCCCCGTGACCGGTGACGAGGATGACCGGCAGATCGGCGTCGATTTCGCGCAGGGCCGCGAAGAAGGCGATGCCGTCCATCCCCGGCATGCGCACATCGCTGACCACCACGCCCGGGTAATCGGCGCTCAGCCAGCCAAGCGCGGCGCGGGCATCGGGAAAGGCGGTGACTTCGGCCCCTTCAAGGGTCAGCGCCTGCATGGTCGCATCGCGCAGGACGGGATCGTCCTCGACCAGCGCGACATGCAGCGGGGGGGCAGGTGCAGCAGCGTTCATGCGGCGGGCATGACCATGGTGAAGCGCGCGCCGGAGGGCCTGTGCTCATGCAGGAGTTCGCCGCCCAGCTGGCGCATGATGTCCTGCGCAATCGCCAGCCCGAGGCCAATGCCTTCGGCCTTGGATGTCACGAAGGGCTGGAACAGCGTATCGCGCAGGGCGGCAGGCACGCCCGCGCCGTTATCGGTGACGGACAGGCGCACCTCGGCCCCCATGGCGACAATGTCGAGCACGATCACGCCCCCCTCCCCGCAGGCCTGCACCGCGTTCTGGATGAGGTTCACCAGCACCTGTTCCAGCTGCACATGGCGCGCGCGCACCGTAGCGGCGGCGGCATCGGCCGGCGGCTGGGTGAGTGTGATGCCCTTGTGCCGGATCTGGTCGCGCAGCAGCAGCAGCGAACCCTCGATCACCTCGGCCAGACGGATATCGCGCGGTTCTTCGACAGAGCGGCGGCTGAAATGGAGCTGTTCCTCGGTGATCTCGCCGATGCGGGCGGCAAGTCCGGCAATCCGGGCGAAATTGTCCGCCGCCTCGTCGCTGCGGTCGGCGGCGAGCAGGCGCTCTCCGGTTTCGGCATAGACGCGCATCGCGGCGAGCGGCTGGCGGATCTCGTGACCTAGCCCGGCGGTAATCTGGCCGAGCGTAGCGAGGCGGTTGGCCTGCTGGAGCTGTTCGCGCAAGGTTGCGGTCTGGGCGGCGATCTCGGCGGCGGCGCGGGCCTGTCGCTGGCGCCGCCACAACCACGCCCCTGCTCCGCCAAGCCCAAGCAGAGCCAGCACGCTCACCCCGGCAAGGCGGCCATTGGCGAGCGCAACCGAAAGCCGCGCGCTGGGATCGGCCAGCAGGTGCAGCTCCCAGCCGGCAGGCGCAATCGGCTGGATTTTCTCGATCATGCGCACCGGCTGCCCCGACCCGCCCCCGGGCAGTTGCAGAGGCTGCGGCCTGGCGACACCGAAGCGCATCGCATCACGCGCCGGATCGCGCGGCGCCGCCTCTCCCGCCACCGCACGGAAACGCCATTCGGGATTGCTGGCGAGCAACACGATGCCTTGTGGGTCGGTGACGAACACCATGTCCTGCGCATCGCGCCACTTGGCTTCCAGACTGTCGAACTCGACCTTGACCGCGACCACACCCAGCGGCGCGGCCGCCGGGCCGACGCGTTCGGCAAGGTAAAGACCGGGCCGGCGGCTGACCGTGCCGAGCGCGAATTCGGTCTCTGTTCCGTCGCGCATCGCACCCGCGAAGTAATCGCGGAAGCGGTAATTTGAACCGATGAAAGTGTCGGGCCGGCCCCAGTTGCTCGACGCGAGCGTCAGCCCGCGCGCGTCCATCAAATAGATCGCCGCCGCCCGCGTCTGCTGCGCCAGTGCCTCCAGCCGCCGGTTGAGCAGATCGCGCTGGCCGGCATTGCCGCCGAGCAGTTCGGCCACATCCGGGTCCGCTGCCAGAACGCGGGGCACGAGCGTAAACTTGTTGAGCTCGCTCTCCAGCCCCGCAGCGAGGATCGCGGCCTGCCCGTCGGCGGCAGCGCGGGTCTCTTCAAGCGCCTGCACCCGCATCGCGCGGTCGAGCACCAGCATTCCGAGCCCGGCAAGCAGCACCATCGCCACCAGCGCGACACTTACCAGATACCAGCGCCCAAGCTTGCCCTGCACGTCTCGCACGCCTCCTGTGCCGCGTTCTACGAGAGCTTGTGCGGATTTCCGCAATTTCGGCAAGAAACTTGTGCGGATTTCCGCAATTTTTGAGCAGGCACTCGTCTCAAATCGCTGATTTCCCGACACCATCCCTCCCCGCCGGGCAAGGCTTGCCGCCCTTGCGCACCCGTCCGATAACGGAAGACGGAGAGACGCGCAGCGGGGAGAGCGGCGGCCGATGGGTTCGCACACAGCACTTGCGACGGGGGATAGCGCCCCTGCGGCGAAGAAGCCGTTCTACCGCCTGCTCTATGTGCAGGTGCTGGCCGCGATCGCGCTGGGCGCTGCTGTCGGCCATTTCGCGCCCGAATTCGGTGCGGCCCTGAAGCCGCTCGGCGATGGCTTCATCAAGCTGGTTAAGATGATCATCGCCCCGGTGATCTTCGTCACTGTCGCCACCGGGATCGCCGGGATGCGCGATCTGAAGGCGGTGGGCAGCGTGGCGGGCAAGGCCTTCGCCTATTTCCTGACCTTCTCCACGCTGGCGCTGATCATCGGCCTGATCGTCGCCAACGTGGTGCGCCCGGGCGAGGGGCTCAACATCGATCCCGCCACACTCGATACCGCCGCGGTCGCCGACTATGCCGACAAGGCCGAGGCGACGACCATCACCGGCTTCCTGCTCGGCATCATCCCCGACACGCTGTTCAGCGCAGTGACCGATGGCCAGATCCTGCAAGTGCTGCTGGTCGCGATCCTCGCCGGGGTGGCCATCGCGGCCACGCGTCCGGCGAGCGACCTTGTGACCGACGTGCTCGTGTCCTTCGGGCAGGTCGTGTTCAAGCTCGTCCACATGCTGATGAAGCTCGCCCCGATTGGCGCCTTCGGGGCGATGGCCTTCACCATCGGCGAGTTCGGCATCGGCAGCCTCGCGAACCTCGCCGCGCTGGTGGCGACCTTCTACCTCACCTCGCTGCTGTTCGTGGTGGTGGTGCTGGGGCTGGTCGGCTGGGCGGGCGGCTTCTCGATCTTCGCGCTGATCCGCTACCTGCGCGAAGAGCTGCTGCTGGTGCTGGGCACCTCCTCATCGGAAGCGGCATTGCCGAGCCTGATGGAGAAGATGGAACAGGCAGGTTGCCGCAAGGCAGTGGTCGGGCTGGTGGTGCCGACGGGCTATTCCTTCAACCTCGATGGCACCAACATCTACATGACGCTCGCCGCGTTGTTCATAGCGCAGGCCGTGGGCGTGGACCTGACGCTGGCCGATCAGCTGACGCTGGTGCTGGTGGCGATGATCAGTTCCAAGGGCGCGGCGGGTGTGACCGGATCCGGCTTCGTGATCCTGGCCGCGACGCTTTCGGTGGTGCCCGGCGTGCCGGTTTCGGGGATGGCGCTGATCCTCGGCATCGACCGCTTCATGTCCGAATGCCGCGCGCTCACCAACTTCATCGGCAATGCCGTGGCGACGATCATCGTCGCCCGCTGGGAAGGCGCGCTCGACCGCGACCGTCTGGCCGCCGCGCTGGCGGGCACGCCGCTGCCGCTGCCGCCGGAGGATATCGAGCGGCATGAACGCAGCGGCCCGGTGAGCGAGAAGCTTGCCAAGGTGCTGGAGGAAACGCCGTGATCCGCCGCCTCGCGCTCGCGCTCGCCGCAGCGATGGCGCTGCTGGCCGCTCCCGCACTCGCTGCCGGGGACGCCGCCGCCCGCGAGGAAATCCGCCTGTGGCCGGGCACTCCGCCCGGCAATGGCAAGGTCACGGGCAAAGAGAAGATCGGCGCCGAAGGCAGCGGGCTTGGCGCAGTCTCGAACGTGTCAGTGCCGCGGATGCGCGTCTACCGCCCCACCGTTCCCAACGGTGCTGCCGTGCTGGCGGCAGGCGGAGGCGGCTACTTCCGCATCCAGCTCAAGAAGGAAAGCACCCCTGCCGCCGAGTGGCTGGCGGCGCAGGGCTTCACCGTCTTCGAACTGATCTACCGCCTGCCCAATGACGGCTGGGATTCCACCGCCCCCTTCATGGACGCGCAGCGGGCGATGAAGATCATCCGCACCCGCGCGGCAGAATTCAGCCTCGATCCGGACCGCATCGGGATCATGGGCTTTTCCGCCGGAGGCCATCTGGCGGGTTTCACCGCCTACCAGCCGGAGCGCGCGCTGTATGACGGCAAGGACCGCTTCGAGCACGTCTCGGCCCGCCCCGATTTCGCGGTGCTGCTGTTCCCGGTGGTGACGCTGCGCAAGCCATACGACACCACCCGCACCCGGCGCGAGATCGTGGGCGATAAGGCGAGCGAGGCGGCCGAGATCGCCTGGTCGCTGGACACCTACGCCAGCAAGGACGCGCCGCCCACGATCATCTTCGCCGCCGCCGATGATCCCACCACGCCGCCGGGGCACGGCATCCTGCTGTTCCAGTCGCTGATCGCCGCAGGCGCAAGCGCGGAGCTGCACCTGTTCCGCAACGGCGGCCACGGCTGGGGCCTTGGCACGCCGGATCAAGTCATCAGCCAATGGCCCGGGCTGTTCGCCCATTGGGCCCAATCACTGCAAATCACGAAAAAACGGGGAGAATGACCATGTCCACCAAGCTTTTCAGCAGGCTTGTCCTGATGTGCAGCGGCAGCCTGATCGCTGCCAGTGCCGCCCATGCCCAGCAAGTCGACACGCCGCCGACCACCCAAGACGAGGACCTGCGCGAGATCGTCGTCACCGGCACCCAGATTCAGGGCGCCAAGATCAACGACGTCCTGCCTGTCACCGTGGTCGACGAGATCGACATTGCCAACGTCGCGGCGACATCGGGCGACGAGCTGTTCCGTTCGATCCCGCAGGCGGGCGGGGTGGCCTTCAACGAACAGAACGACGTCACTTCGAACAATGCCCGCGGCGATGCGGCCTCGATCAACCTGCGCGATCTGGGCACCGGCAACACCCTGCTGCTGATCAACGGTCGGCGCATGGTGCTGAACCCCGGGTTCCAGACCGAGTTGTTGGTACCGGTGGTGAGCCCGGACACCAACGAGATCGCGCCGGGCTCGGTGCGCCGCATCGAAGTGCTGCGCGACGGCGCCTCGGCGATCTACGGCGCGGACGCGGTCGCCGGCGTGGTCAACACCGTGCTGCGCGGCAACCGCAAGGGAGGCTACCTTGAAGGGGAATACCGGCTTTCGGACGGCACCAACGCCTATGCGACGCAGATCAACGGCGGCTACGGCTTCGACTTCGCCGACGGCCGCGCGAACCTGACCGTCTATGGCGGCTATTTCCACGAGAACGCGACGCCTGCCTCGGCGCGGGCCTATTCCGCCGATGACGACAAGCGGCCGCTGCTGGTCGGCACCGATTTCGCAGGCGATACGCAGTTCAACAACCGCAACACCTTCGGCCCCTTCGGCCAGTTCGACATCCAGATCACGAACAACAACCAGACGCCGATCCGCGATGACGACTTCTATCTCCAGCCGAGCAGCCAGACGGGCTGCCGCCTGCAACTGGGCAACGGGTTGTGTGCCCGCAACGGCGACAACCCGGCAGTCGACGTGCGCTACAACCGCGCCTTCGGCACCACGCTGATCAGCGAGAAGAGCCGCTACAACGCTGCCCTGCTGCTCAACTACCAGTTCAGCAACAATGTCGAAGGCTATTTCGAAGGCACCTATTACCGTTCGGAAAGCAGCCGCAACATTACCCCGGCCGCGATCCTCAGCGCGGTGCCGGTGGGGATTTCGCGCAATGCCTACTGGAACCCGTTCGGCCCGGTGACCTTCCCCGGCGGCGCGGCCAACCCGAACCGTGTGCCCGGCACCACCATCCCGGCCGGCGGCGCAGACATCATCATGGAGCGTTACCGCTTCGTCGATGCAGGCAATCGCACGGTCGATGTCGACAAGGACTCCTACCGGCTCGTCGCGGGCCTCAAGGGCAATTTCGGCGCGTGGGATTTCGACACCGGCTTCGTCTATTCCGAAGCCAAGAGCACCGACCTTGAAGGCAACCGCGTTTCGCTGACGCTGTTCCAGCGCGCGGTCAACCAGTCGACCCCCAACGCCTACAACCCCTTCAACGGCGGCTGCGTCGATGATCCGGCCAACGGCGATTGCACGCCGAACCCGGCGAGCAGCATCGATCCGTTCCGGATCAGCGTGTTCCGCAAGGGCGGCACCAGCCTTGCGCTGGCCGACTTCAAGGTCAGCAATGCCAGCCTGTTCACGCTGCCCGGCGGCGATGTCGGCATTGCGGCGGGGATCGAATGGCGGCGCGAGACCTTCTTCGATGACCGGGACCCGCGCATCGATGGGACCATCACCTGGACCGACAGCGTCACCGGCGTGTTTGATGGCAGTGATGTGGCGGGGACCAGCGCCTCGCCCGACACCAGCGGCACGCGCGAGGTGTGGTCGGCCTTTGCCGAAACCTACGTCCCGCTGGTCAGCGAGGACATGGACATCCCGCTTATCCGTTCGCTCAACCTCCAGCTCGCCGGCCGGATGGAGCATTTCAAGGACATCGACCAGACCGCCATCGTCCCGCGCGCCGCGGCATCGTGGACCGTATTTCCCGGGCTGATGCTGCGCGGCGCATGGTCGCAGGGCTTCCGCGCGCCCAACCTTGTGCAGGTCAACGACGAAGGCACCACCCGCTCGAACACCCGCGACGACTTCGTGCGCTGTCAGGCGCAGGTCATCAAAGGCCAGCTCGCCAACCTCGGCCTGTGTCCGGGCGAAGGCGTGATCAGCTTCCGTTCGGGCACCGACCAGCTTGAGCCCGAGGAAAGCGAGAGCATCAATCTGGGTGCCGTGCTTGAACCCGAATTCATCCCCGGCCTGACCCTGACGGCGGATTACTGGCGCGTGAAGCAGACCGGCCTCGTCGGCACTTTCGGCGATGACAACGCGATCGCGCTCGACCTGCTTTTGCGCCGGGGCGGCGGAAGCAACGCCAACGTGATCCGTGCCGCGCCGACGCAGGAGCAGATCGATCTCTATGCCGGCACCGGCCTTGCGCCGGCGGGCGACATCATCCGGGTGCTCGATCCCTATCTCAATCTCGACAGCCGCGTGTCGAAGGGATGGGACTTCGGCTTGTCCTACAACGTCCCCGAATTCGGCCTTGGCAATTTCCGCCTGCGCGTCACCGCCGCGCGGCTGGAAGGGTTTGTCCAGTCGGCCGGAGCCGACGGTCAGACGCTGCTTGATGCGGTGGCCAACGGCTCCCTGCCCTCCGAAGTGCGGGTTGAAGGACTGGGCGAGCTGCTCGAACTCGACGGACGGCCCCGGTGGCGCTTCAGCGGCTCGGTCAACTGGGGCAGCGGTCCGGTCGATCTGGCTGTCTTCGCCAATTATGTCGGCGAGGTGTGGAACACCAGCGTGACCCGCGACGTCCCGATCGTGTCGGACGATCCCAATGCCAACTTCTGGCGCGTCAACGACATGCTGACGATCAATACCACTTTCACATTCACGATCGACGACACCGATGGTCCGCTCGACGGCACCCGGCTTCGGGTGGGGGTGAACAACCTGTTCGACAAGGATCCGCCGCTGGCCGACGAGACCTACGGCTTCCTCAGCCAGCTGCACTCGCCGCGCGGGCGCGTGGTGAGGTTCGAAATCCGCAAGAACTTCTGATAGGCCTCTCGCCCATGGGCATCGATATCCGATACGCATGGGTGGGCCTCACCCTGCTGGCGGCGGCGTGCACTCCGGTGCCGCCACCGCCAGCGGGGATCGCGACCCCGGTCGCGGCAGCGGCTTGCCGCACGCCTTCCGTCACCATCGCCTTCGACTTCCCGGGCGCGCCGCCCCATGCCTGCGCGATCACGGGCGAGCGTGCTTTCGAACTGCTGGTCGCGCCCGAACACGCGCCACCGATCAATCCCAGCCCGTGGTACGCCTTCCGCTACGATGCGCGCGGCGGCGCGCCGGTCAGTGTGACGCTGCGCTACATCGAGAGCGGGCACCGCTATGCGCCCAAGCTTTCCGCGGGCAACGCGTGGCGCGATCTTCCCGTCACGGTCAGCCGCGACGGCAAGAGCGCACAACTTGAGCTGCCGCCGGGCGATGGGCTTGTGGCTGCGCAAGAGTTGGTCACCCCGGGCGACGCCGCCACCGCCCTCGCAAAATGGAGCAAGGTGAGCGGCGCCACGATTTTTCCCATCGGGCTTTCGCATGATCATCAAACGATCGGCGCGATCCGCCTCGGCCGACCCGATGCGCCGCGCCTTGTCATCCTGCTCGGCCGCCAGCACCCGCCCGAGGTGACGGGGGCCATCGCGATGGAGGCCTTCGTCGATGCCCTCGCCGAACGCGCCGATACGCTTGGCGATGTGCAGGTGCTCGTGGTGCCGATGCTCAACCCCGATGGCACCGCCCGCGGCCATTGGCGGGCGAACCGCGGCGGGGTCGATCTCAACCGCGATTGGGGCGAGTTCACCCAGCCCGAAACCCGCGCGGTGAAGACATGGCTCGATGCCCTGCCCGCAGGCGTGCGCCCGGTGCTGATGGTCGACTTCCACTCGACCGCGCGCAACCTGTTCTACGTGCAGGGCGACGAGGCGAGTCCGGCGCAGCAACGCTTCCTCGCGCAGTGGCTGGGGGGGAAGGAGAACACGTTTGCGGGCTATCCTTTCACCATCGAACCACGCAACGCCAACCTCGGCAGCGGCACCGCCAAGAACTGGTTCCACGCAACCTACGCCATCCCGTCCTACACCTACGAGGTCGCGGACACCGCCGACCGCGCCGCCACGCGCGAAGCCGCCCGCGCCCTTGCGCAGAGCCTGCTCGGCGTTCTCGCCAGCGCGCCGGAGTAAGCTTGACATCACGGGCCGCGAGCAGTGTGTTGTGACACTCGGTGCAAGGCGCGCAAGGGGGCGATCATGGTGCGGTTCTGGCTTGGATTTCTGGCGCTGATCCTGATCGGGACCGCGCCCGCCCGAGCCGATGCCGATCACGACGCCGAAGGCTACGACCGCCTGCTCGCCCTTCATGACGAATTGCGCGATTACATGCTGCCCGGCTTCACCGCCGGCGTGGTGCTCGATTCCGGTGCGCGCATCGGCGAGGTCTATTCCGATGCCGTCTTGGCGGAAAAGCACGCTGGCCTGACCCGCTTCGATACCGCGCTGGCCGCCCTGCCGGTAGCTGATTGGCCGCGCGCGCAGCAGGTCGATTACCTCGCGGTCAAATCCATCCTCAACGGCTACCGCTTCAACCTCGAAGTGCTGCGCCCGTGGAAGCGCGATCCCGGCTTCTACCTCGATCCGCTGATGGCGGTCGCCTTTACCGAGGTGACGGGGGACGAGGCGAAGATTGCCCGGCTGCGCGAACGCCTGCGCGCGGTGCCGCCGCTGCTCGCCTCGGCGCGCGGGAATCTTACCGAAGTCGCAGGCGATTTTGCCGATCTGGCGCTCCACAATCTCGACAACAGCGACGGGGTGAACCACTACCACCCCTACCGCGCCGTGCCGCCTGCGGGGATCATCGGCTGGTATGAAGACCTGCTGGCGCGCAGCCGCACATCTCGCCCCGATCTGGTCGCCGATGCCACCGCCGCGCGCGATGCGCTGGTCGCGTTCCGGGACTGGCTGCGCACCGAAGGCCCGCGCATGACCGCACCCGGCGGTGTGGGGGCGGACCGCTATGACTGGTACATCCGCCATGTCCGCATGATTCCGCTGACCGCCGCCGGGATGGAAACCCTTGCCGAGCGCGAGCACGAACGCCTGACCGCGGCGCTGGCGCTGCTGCGTCATCGCAACCGCGACCTGCCCCAACTCTCCCTATCGCAAAGCGCCAGCGAACAGGCCGGAAAGATCGCCGAGACCGACCGCATCGTCCGCCAGTTCCTGAAGGACGAGGACATCGTCACTGTCCCCGCCGACATCGGCGATCTCGGCAGCAATACCCCCTATATCGAGCGGCCCGGCGGCCCCAATTTCTGGGAGCAGATCCAGTTCCGCGATCCGATCCCCGATCACCTCCACGCCGTGATCCCGGGCCACCGTTTCGATGCGGTGCTGGCCGAGCGCGACACGCGCCCGATCCGCAGCACTTACAGCGACGGCGGGAGAGCCGAAGGCTGGGCGACCTATCTGGAGGATGCGCTGACGTTGGCGGGCGCTACCCGCCACTCCCCGCGCGCCGACGAGTTCATTGCCCTGTTCGGCATCTTCCGCGCCGCCCGTGTGCCTGCCGACATTGCCATGCAGCACAACCGGTGGAGCGTTGCCGAAGCGGTCGCCTATATGCGCCGGCGCACACCATGGCTCGACGAGGATGTGGCGCGGGTCGATGCGGAAATCTACCTCCGCCGCCCGCCGGGCTACGGGGTCGCTTACACCATCGGCAAGATGCAGATGGACGCGCTGCTCGCCGACCGCGCGACGCAGCTGGGGGAAGCCTTCTCCCTGCGCGAGTTCCACGACCAGTTCCTCGCGGCGGGCCGCCTGCCGATCGCGCTGGTGCGATACGAGATGACCGGCGCGGGTGAGGAAGTGGCGCTGTTCTGGAACACGCCCCCGATCCCGCCCGCAGAACGCTAGGCAGCGGCGCTGCTCAGACGGGCGCGGGCCTCGGCCTCGCCGATCAGCGGGAGCAGCTCGCCCATGTCGGGGCCATGGTCCATGCCGGTGAGCGCCTGACGCAGCGGCAAGAACAGCGCGCGGCCCTTGCGGCCCGTGGTATCCTTGAGCGCGGTGGTGAGCGCACCCCACGGGTTGTCGCCCCATGTCAAAATGCCGACCGCCTCGGCGAGGAACGCCTTGTCCTCATCGGTGAACTCCGGCTGCGCGATCGGACCGGTGACAAGCCGCCACCACTCCGCCGCTTGACCGACATGGGCAAGGTTGGGGCGCACCGCGTGCCAGCCTGCGGCGTCCATGCCCTCGGGCAAACGCGTGGCGACCGCCTCGAAGGGTAGCTGGTGGACGATCCCGGCGTTGAGCCGCTCCAGATCCTCCTCATCGAACTTGGCGGGCGCGCGGCCGAAAGTGGACAGATCGAAGCTGGCGGTCAGCGCGGCGCGATCCGCAATGGGCTCCACCGGCTGTGATGTGCCGAGCCGCGCAAGCAGGGCGATGATCGCCTCGGGCTCGATCCCGCGTTCACGAAACGCATCGCAGCCCAGCGAGCCGAGCCGCTTGGACAACTTGCCCTCGCGCCCCACCAGCAGCGCCTCGTGCGCAAAGGTGGGGAGCGAATTTGCTGCACCGACGCCCGCAGCATGAAGTGCGGTAAATATCTGGATTTGAACGGCAGTATTGGACACATGGTCCTCGCCGCGTAGCACCTGTGTGATCCCCATATCGATATCATCGACCGCACTCGGCATCATGTAGAGCCATGAGCCATCGGCGCGGCGGATGACCGGATCGGAAAGCTGGGCGGGATCGAACTTCTGCGATCCGCGAATGCCGTCCTGCCACAGGATCGGCTCGGCATGATCGAGCAGGAAGCGCCAGTGCGGGGCCGTGCCTTCCGCCTCTTTCTCCGCGCGTTCGGCCTCCGTCAGCTTCAGCGCCGCACGGTCATAGATCGGCGGGAGCCCTCGAGAGAGCTGGATCTTGCGCTTTACGTCCAGTTCCTGCGCAGTCTCGTAGCAGGGGTAGATGCGCCCGGCTGCATGCAAGGCCTTGAAGGCCGCTTCGTAGCGATCAAGGCGGGCGGACTGGCGCTCCTCGCAGTCCCAGGACAGGCCCAGCCATGTGAGGTCGGCACGGATCGCCTCGACATACTCTTCGCGGCTGCGTTCGGCATCGGTGTCGTCGATGCGCAGGATGAAGGTCCCGCCCGCCTGCCGCGCCAGCATCCAGTTGTGCAGCGCGGTGCGGATATTGCCGACATGCAGCCGGCCGGTGGGCGAAGGGGCGAAGCGGGTGGTGGTCATGGCGAGGGCGGTAAAGCGCGCGCGCCCGGCCCGCAAGCGTTCACAAGCTGCGGACTTCGGCCGCCGCCAGCGCCAGCGCACTCTCCCACAGACGGTGCGCGCGTTCGGGGCGGATCAATCCGTGGAGCGCGGCTTCGAAAGCGCGGCGGTCGCCATCGGCTGCGGCATCGACAAAGGCGCCGATGGTCGCCTCGTCATGGCTCAGCAGGCGGCAGCAGAGGCGGGAAATGGCGATGTTCTCGGGCCATGTGGCAGCAATCGCCTGCGCGAGGATCAGCGCCTTGGCGGCGACATCGACTGACCCGAGGCGGTTTGCTAGTTCCGGCACGGGGTCATGCCCTGCCCGGTCGTGCACCGCGATCAGCCGCAACGCATGGATGAAGCGCCCCGCAATAGGCCCGAGCCTTTCCACCCTTGGCGGAGTCGCAAGGGCAACGATGATTGATCGGGTCGCAGCGGAGGGTGTGCGGGGGTCTGGCATGGAATCTCGCTCTGGCTGATGAGGATACGCCAAGGCTACACTTTTGCGAGTGATTTGCAATAGCAAGATAGTCACCCGCCCAAGAAAAGCCCCGCCAAAGCTTTCGCTCGGGCGGGGCAATTCGTGCCGTGAAGGCGGCGGGGTCTTACTCCTCGCCGTCGTCCTCGATATCGGCTGCGGGGGCCGAGGCCGCCATCGCAGCCATTGCGGCCTTCATCTTCTCTTCCGAGCCGATCGCATCGGCAGCCGGTTCGACTTCGCGCTGGCCAGTCGCCACAAGAGCATCCTGCTGCTTCTTCCAGGCCGCCTTCAGCGCCGCATCGCGGCTGTTGGCGGTGACGCGCAGGCGATTCATGCCCGCACCGGTACCGGCGGGGATGAGACGGCCGACGATCACGTTCTCCTTCAGCCCGATCAGGGTGTCCTTCTTCCCTTCAACCGCCGCCTGCGTCAGCACGCGGGTGGTTTCCTGGAACGAGGCCGCCGAGATGAACGAGCGGGTCTGGAGCGAGGCCTTGGTGATGCCGAGCAGCACCGGCTTGCCTTCCGCGGGCTGCTTGCCCTTGGCCAGCTTGCCGTTGATCTCCAGCATCTCCGCCAGATCGACCTGCTCGCCCGGCAGCAGGGTGGTGTCCCCGCCATCGGTGATCTCGACCTTCTGCAGCATCTGGCGAACGATCACCTCGATGTGCTTGTCGTTGATCTTCACGCCCTGCAAGCGATAGACTTCCTGGATTTCATCCACGAGGTATTCGGCCAGCGCCTCGACACCCATGACTTCGAGGATGTCGTGCGGGTTGGGCGAGCCGGAAATCAGGGTATCACCCTTCTTCACGTAGTCGCCTTCCTGCACGTCGATCACCTTGGTCTTGGGGATCAGGTACTCGACGGGTTCACCCTCCTCAGGAATGATCGCAATCTTGCGCTTCGCCTTGTATTCGCGGACGAATTCGATCCGGCCGGAAATCTTGGCGATGACCGAGACGTCCTTGGGCATACGCGCCTCGAACAGTTCGGCCACGCGCGGCAGACCGCCGGTGATGTCGCGGGTCTTGGCGGCTTCGCGGCTCGCACGGGCAAGAATGTCGCCCGCTTCGACCGTCTGGCCATCCTCGACCGACAGGGTGGTGCCCGGAGCGAGCATGTAGCGCGCCGCTTCGGTTTCGCCGCTGCCTTCAGCCAGCAGGGTGAGCCGCGGACGAAGGTCTTCCTTCTTCTTGCGACCCGTCGCCCGGTTCTCGGTCACCACGCGCTGCGCGATGCCGGTGGCATCATCCATCTGTTCCTCGAGCGTGATGCCCTCGGCCAGATCGACATACTTCACCACGCCAGACTGTTCGGTGATGATCGGCAGGGTGAATGGGTCCCACTCGGCGAGACGATCGCCGATCTTGACCTGATCCCCGTCGCGGAACTTGATCACCGTCCCGTAGGGCACCTTGTGCATCTCGCGCTCGCGCCCTTCGGCGTCGATCACGGCGATTTCGCCGCTGCGCGACAGGCTGAGGATGCGGCCCATCTTGTCGGAGATGGTCTGCATTTCGCGATATTCGACCTTACCGTCGGAAATCGCCTCAAGGTGCGAGGTTTCGTTGAGCTGCGCCGCGCCGCCGATGTGGAAGGTCCGCATCGTCAGCTGGGTGCCGGGCTCGCCGATCGACTGCGCGGCGATGACGCCGACCGCTTCACCGATGTTCACCGGGGTCCCGCGGGCAAGGTCACGGCCATAGCAGGTCGCGCACACACCCTGTTCGGCTTCGCAGATCAGCGGCGAGCGGATCTTGGCCGACTGCACTTCAGCCGCCTCGATCGCCTTGACCATCGCTTCGTCGAGCAGGGTGCCCGCCGGAACGATGACTTCGCCGGTCGCCGCGTTGAGGATGTCCTCCGCCACGGTGCGGCCGAGAATACGCTCGCCGAGCGAGGCGATCACCGAACCGCCCTGCACGATGGCGCGCATTTCCAGCGCGTTCTGGGTGCCGCAATCTTCCTCGACGATGACGCAATCCTGCGACACGTCGACGAGACGGCGGGTCAGGTAGCCCGAGTTCGCGGTCTTCAGCGCGGTGTCCGCGAGGCCCTTGCGGGCGCCGTGGGTCGAGTTGAAGTATTCAAGAACGGTCAGACCTTCCTTGAAGTTCGAGATGATCGGGGTCTCGATGATCTCGCCCGAAGGCTTGGCCATCAGGCCGCGCATCCCGGCGAGCTGCTTCATCTGCGCCGGGCTACCACGCGCCCCGGAGTGGCTCATCATGTAGATCGAGTTGATCTGGGCTTCCTTGCCCGTCTCTGCATCGATCGGCTGCGCCTTGATCTCGGCCATCATCGCGTCGGCGACCATGTCACCGCACTTCGACCAGGCATCGATCACCTTGTTGTACTTTTCCTGCTGGGTGATGAGACCGTCCTGGTACTGCTGTTCATAGCCAGCCACCAGTTCCTTGGTCTCGTCCACCAGTTTGATCTTGGCGTCGGGGATGATCATGTCATCCTTGCCGAAGCTGATCCCGGCCTTGAACGCGTGGCGGAAGCCCAGCGCCATGATGGCGTCGGCGAACAGCACCGTGTCCTTCTGGCCGGTGTGACG
>Ga0114986_1000061_pt1 | contig 28542 bp, 23 predicted proteins | sample Shrwel1BS1Day17_FD_96988 | JGI IMG/M metagenome (GOLD analysis project Ga0114986, IMG submission 96988) | Subsurface microbial communities from deep shales in Ohio, USA - Utica-3 well 1 S-1-Day17 | ecosystem: Environmental > Aquatic > Deep subsurface > Shale gas/oil reservoir > Produced... | reverse complement strand
TCGGTGGCTTGCGCCGCCAGCGCGTCAACCTGAGCCTGGCTCAGATCCTGACGCGCAAGAAAGACGTGCTCGTAGAGCGCCATCTTGCGTCCTTTCACTTCCTGCCGATCGCTGGCTGATCCGCGTCAGATACGCGGGGCCCCTCCGGCTTTCTTCGATACATCGCCGGGCGGTTCCCATGCGAAGCGGCGGCCCTTACAGCTTTCCGGGGCAATTGCAAGTCTTGTCCGGCGGGAACCGGACGGGCAGGCGCAGGGTTTGCATTGAACGATTCGCAACAGGGGGAATTGCCGTGCCGTCAGGATTGGTCGCGCTGCTGGATGATATTTCGGTGATCGCCAAGGCGGCGTCTGCCTCCATCGACGATGTGGCGGTCGCCGCGGGCCGCGCGGGGACGAAGACGGCGGGCGTGGTGATCGACGATGCGGCGGTCACGCCCAGCTATGTCACGGGCCTTTCCCCGGCGCGTGAGTTGCCGATCATCTGGAAGATCACCAAAGGCAGTCTGAAGAACAAGCTGATCTTCCTGCTGCCGGGCGCGCTGCTGCTGTCCGAATTTCTGCCCGCGGCGATCACCTACCTGCTGATCATCGGCGGGTCTTTCCTGTGCTATGAAGGTGCGGAGAAGGTGATGGAAAAGCTCGGTTTCGCCAAGCATGGCGAGACGCTGGAGGACGAGATCACTGATCCCGTCGCCTTCGAGAACGCGCGCGTGGGCGGCGCGATCCGCACCGATTTCATCCTTTCGGCGGAAATCATGGCGATCGCGCTGGCCGAGGTCGCGGACGAGAGCCTGGTGATGCGCGGGGCGGTGCTGGCGCTGGTGGCGGTCGCGGTGACCGTGGCGGTCTATGGCGCGGTCGGCCTGATCGTGAAGCTTGACGATATCGGCCTGCACCTCACCAAGAAGGCGAGCGCGGGCGCGCAGGCCTTCGGACGCTTTCTGCTGCGTTTCGTGCCCAAACTGCTCACCGCGCTCTCGATCATCGGCACCGTGGCAATGCTGTGGGTTGGCGGACACATCGTGGTCGACAGCCTGCACAAGCTGGGTCTGGACTGGTTCTACGCCCCGATCCACGGCGCGGAACATGCCGTGCACGAAGTGGCAGGCGGCGTGGCTGGCTGGCTGACCGCGACGACGCTTTCGGCGATCTTCGGCCTGATCCTTGGCACCATCATCGCTCTTGTCCTGCACAAAGTGCTGGGTGTGGGCGAGGGCGAGGCGCACTAGATCCACGTGCCATGACCAAACCTGTCCTGTATACCTGCGCCCGTTCGCGCGGCCTGCGCGCGACGTGGGCGGCGGAGGAAGCCGGGGTCGATATCGACCTCAAGATCCTCCCGTTCCCGCCGCGCTACCTTGCGCCCGAATACATGGCCGTGAACCCGCTCGGCACGGTGCCGATGCTGGTGGACGGCGAGACGAGCCTGACCGAGAGCTGCGCCATCGCCCATTACCTCGCCACCCGCGATGGCTACACCCCGCTCGCGGTCGCGCCGGGGGAGCGCGATTATGGCGAATATCTCGACTACACTTACCACGCCGATGCGACGATCACTTTCCCGCAGACGGTCTACATGCGTTTCTGCCTGTTCGAGAAGGACAAGGGGCTTCAGGAGGCCGGCCACGCCTATGCCAAGTGGTTCCACAAGCGCCTGATCAAGGTCGAGGAGCGCCTTCAGGGCCGCGAGTTCCTGTGCGCCGACCGCTTCACCGTCGCCGATATCTGCGTCGGCTATGCGCTGATCCTCGCCGAAAGCGTGGGGCTGGACGACGGTGTGCCGGAAAGTCTCAAGGCCTATCGCGAGCGGCTGACCGCGCGCCTTGCCTACCAGCGGGCCTTCGCGCGGGAGGAAGCGGGCCGCAAGGCGCTTACTCCCGCCCCGCCAGCCCCGTAAGGCCGAGCGGCACGTAATCGCCGATCGCCAGCTGCTCGAACACCCCGAGCCCCGTCTCGCCATCCGGCCCCGTCACGCGGGAGAGCATCTGCACATGCAGGTTGTCAGGCCGTGCCGGATCGATGGCGGCAAGATCGATATCCTCGCGCTCCACCTCCAGCGTGCCGTGATCGAGGCCGTGGCCCCATTTGGGCGAGGTGTAGCCGAGCCCGCGCATCTGGAAGCGGCTGACGGGCTCGATCGCGAAGGTTTCGCCGCCGACCGTCAGCTTGCTTGCCGCGGGCCAGCGGGTGCCATCGGCAAGGCGTGTCGTCATGCGCGGTTCGTGGTGTTCGGTGAAGCTGCCCGCCCCCGCACCATCCGGGGCGATCACGGCGCGGGTGTTCCAAGCGCTGCCATCGGCATGGGCGTTCAAGTGGAAGAACAGGCTGCGGGCCGGCAGGTTGACCGGCGTCCACTGCCAGAAGAACTGCGGCACAGAGCGCCCGGCGAATTGCGGATCGGCCGCGCCGATGGGCCGCACCCCCCAGCTGCGATCGCGCGTGCCCATGCTGCCTGCTGCCAGCGTCTCGCGTGCGCCATCCACTTCGATCCAGCCCTGATAATGACCGTTCTGGGTGAGGCGGGTGTAATCCATCACCGTGCGCGGGCCCACCCGCCAGGTGAAGCGCGGCTCGCTGATCGGAAAGGCGCGGCCGGTGAAGGTCAGGTCGGCGGCAATCTCTTCGCCATCGACGATCACCCGCAGCGCGTGCAGCGGCTCCACCACCTCGATGCGGATCGGGCCGCAGGACAGATCCATCCGCTCCATGCCGAGCCGCCTGCTGGCGTGGAGGCAATGCTGCACGCCGTCCCTGACGATGCAGAAATGCGCGTCCGCCACATCAAGATGCGGATAGACGCCAAAGGCCGCGGCAAAGAAGCTGCTGCCATCGGGCGCATAGCCGTTGAAGAAATAGCGGTCGTAGAAATTGCGGTCCGTGCCGGAAAAGGCGACCGGATCGGGGGTCTGGTGGATCGGGTAATCATCGCCCCGGCTCAATGCCATCACGCTATCCTTGCTCGAGAAGATCGAGGCTGCCGTGCGCAAGGCACAGCGCACAGGCGCCGCGCGCCATCGACAGGAAATTGGCATCGCCGCGCTCGGTCTGCACCACGAAGGCGCTGCTGAACACGGCGGTCGATACGCCGTGGAGCGCGCCGACCACATAATCGCGCCAGACCGCCTCCACCGTCAGCGGCACGCCCCACGCGGTCATTTCGGCGCAGTAAAGTTCGAGCAATTCGCGCTCTGCCTCGCGGCGCAGACTGTCGCCGATCCCGCAGCCGAGGAAATAGCCGATGTCCGTGAGGCCATTGCCGATGGTCAGCGTCTGCCAATCGAGCACCGCCACGCCTTCGGTCCCGCCCTTGATATCGAACAGCACATTGTCGAGCCGGAAATCGCCGTGGACGAGGCAGACCTTCTCGGGCGTGCGGTCCGTGGCGGCGGTGTGTTCGGCCAGAGCCTCGCACAGGGCCATGAATTCGGGTTCGAGGGCATCGCGGTAACGGTCCCTGAACACGGCCTGCGCGCGGGGGTAGAGCGCCTTGACCTGCGCGGCGGCGGCGGGATCGGGCTGGAGCCACGCCAGATCGAGCATCGCGGGATTGTGCCAGCTTGGCGCATGCAGCGCGGCGGCTTGCCGGATCACCGCCCGGGCATCCTCGATAGTGCATCCCGCCAGTTGGTTGCCGCCCCGCGCCGGGCCGAGATCCTCGAACAGCAGGACGAAGCTCGTGCCATCTTCCGCCATGTCGGCAGCGAAGGTGCGGGGCGTGCGGATCGGCAATTGCGGGGCGAGGTCGCGGTAGAAGCGCACTTCCTTGGCATAGAGGCCTAGCATCGCGGCAGTCGCGCGACTGGTGGGATCGGCAGCGGCGAACTTGCCGGCCAGCGTGACCCCCGGCTCATCGGGGAAATCGAGAGTGAAGCGCACCGAATCCCCGACCTGTCCGGTGCCGATCGGCTCCCAGCGCCAGCGGGTCGGCACGCGGCCGATAACCGCGTTCCACCAATCATCGGTGATGTCATCCGGATGCACCGGAAATGCGTTCATCCCACTCTCCCGGGGCCAGGATAGGCGAGGGCGGGCGCGCGGCGCAAGGGCTGTCAGGCGGCCTGATCGGGGGTGACGGGCCTGGCCGACAGCTCGCGCCGCAGCAGCTTGCCGATGGGGTCGCGGGGCAGGCTGTCCACGAATTCGATGTAACGCGGGCGCTTGTAACCGGCGATCCGGTCCTTGAAACGGGCGGTGATTTCCTCGGGGGTGAGGGTCATGCCCGGTTTCAGGACCACGAAGGCCTTGACCGCCTCGCCCCATTGCTTGTCCGGCACGCCGCAACAGCCTGCGTCGGCGACCTCGGGCATGGCAGCGAAGATCGCGTCGACTTCGGCGGGGTAGACATTCTCGCCCCCGGTCTTGATCAGCTCCTTGGCGCGGCCGAGCAGGTATCCGCGCCCGCGATCATCCATCGTGCCGAGATCACCCGTGCGCAGCCAGCCGTGGCCGAGCGCGGCCTCGGACGCCTCCGGATTGCGCCAGTAGCCGAGCATCACGGATGGGCCGCGCAAGGCGAGCTCGCCTTCCTCGCCGGGGGGCAGGTGATTGCCCTCGGGATCGAGCACAGTCATGGTCACATGCGGCAGGGTCCAGCCGATCGAGCGCGGGGCTTTGAGCATGTCGGGATAGTCGATGAAGGTCGCGAAGCCGCAGATCTCGGTCTGGCCGTAGCCGCCGACAACGCGGGCGTCCCAGTCCTTCTCGATGAACTCGTACATCTGCGGGCGGCCCATCCCCGCCCCGCCGGTGTAGTTGGTGAGCGGCATCCGGCCCTCGCGCACCGGGTTCATCGCCTGCCACGGGAAAGAGATGGTGGGAAAGGCGCTGGTGATGGTGCAGGCTTCACGGTGGAGCAGATCGAGGATCGCGGCACTGTCATCATCGCGGCCCGCGAATACGCTCGTTCCCCCGCAGGCGAGCATCGCGGCGACCTGCTGCATCCCCACCACATGGAACAGCGGATTGACCGAGAGCAGCACCTCGCCCGCTGTGAAACGGCGGTGCTGCGCAAATCCCAAGGCGCTGGCGGCGACCGCGCTCCCGGCTTGCAGGCAACCCTTGGGCCTGCCGGTCGTGCCGCTGGTATACATCATATAGAGGGGGCGGTCGGGGGCGAGGTCCAGTCCGAGATCGTAAGGGTGAGGCACCGGACCGTGCGGAGTGGTCGCCGCTGTCTCGAAGAAGCCGTCCGCGGCGTGGCGTTCGTCCACCATGTGCAGCTCGCCAGCTGCCGCGCCTTCCAGCAGGGCGGCAAAACGCGGGTTTGCGAAGGTCATGGCGGGCTCGGAATTGCCGCAGATCCACGCCAGTTCGGCGGGCGCGAGCCGCCAGTTGAGCAGCACCGCAATCGCCCCGATCCGCGCCGAGGCCAGCAGGATGGTGAGGAACGGCGCCCCGTCGGTCAGCAGCAGCGCAATACGGTCCCCCGGCGCGATCCCCCGCGCCAGCATCCAGCGGGCGAGGTTGGTGACGCGGGCATCAAGCTCGGCCCATGTCAGGCGCTGGGTGCCGTCGACCGTGGCAAGACGGTGGGCATATCGCTGCGCGCAATTCGCAAGCAGCGTATCGAGACTGAAATCGCGGGGGTGCATGGCGCTAGTTAGCCTTGCCCGGGCCTGCGCGGCCATCAGCGTTTTTGCGAAGGGAGCACAGTGTCGAGATCAAGCCCGCAGCGCGCACAGCTGCGGTTCGGCCAGGGCACCACGAAAGGCCCGCGGAAGAAAGCGTTCTTCCCGCAACGCGGGCAGTTGTAGCGCAGCATCGGCGCGTTCGCCACGATCAGCATGACGATGGCTGCGGCAAAGGCGATGGTCGAGTGGCCGTAAAACCGGTCGACTGCCAGCACCAGCAACACTGCCAGCGCCAGCACGCCCAGCATCCGCCCGGCATGACGTCCGGCGCGGGCGTAAAGGCTCAGGGAAGGCGGGCGAGGATCGATTGCGCGAACTCCGTCAATGTGTCGTCGCGCGCGCCCATCACCGCGATCCTGTCACCCGCACGGGCGAGGGCGGCGATCCGCGCCCCGCATTCCTCGCGCGAGGGGATGTGTTCTGCACGGCCGCCGGCAGCGCTGATAAGTTCGACGATCCGCTCCGTGCCGACAGAACGGTCGACCGTGCCGCCGAAATAGACCGGATCGCACATGATCGTCAGGTCATCCGGCCCCAGCTCGCGGGCGAAGGTGCGGGCCAGTTCCTCGCCCATCTGCCGCAGCGGGCCGTAGCCGTGGGGCTGGAAGAAGGCGATCACCCGTCCCGGCGTGGCCTTGAGGGTGCGCAACGTTGCCGCGCATTTTTCCGGGTTGTGGCCGAAATCGTCGATCACCGGAATGCCGCAGGCCGAGGTGCCGACCACGTCGAACCGCCGGGCAAGCCCCTTGAACCTGCTCAGGGAAAAAGCCGCATGGCCCACCCCGATCCCCGCCGCGCTCGCCGCGGCAATCGCTGCCAGTGCATTGGCAAGGTTGTGCATCCCCGGCATCGGCAGGATCAGCGGGAAGACCTCGCGGCTGCGGTTGTCGATCACTGCCGCGCTGATCCCGAGCGGGCTCTGTTCGATCGAGTCCGGATCAACCGTGATGTCGGCCCCCTTCGCATTGATCCCGAAGGTGACCTTTGCCTGCGCGCGGCGCGCCAGATAGGCGGCTTCGGGACTGTCGAGGTTGATCACTGCCGTGCCCGACGCGGCGACGTAATCGCCGAACAGCACCCGCAATTCCTCGATGCTCTTGTGATCGAGGCTGACATTGAGCAGCACGCCAATAGTGGGGCGGTAAAGCGCGATAGAGCCATCGCTTTCATCCACCTCGCTGACGAACAATCCGGCAGAGCCGATCCGCGCGGAGGCGAAGGGATTGGCGGGGGAGACGAAGTTCTTCATCACCGCGCCGTTCATCACCGTGGGATCGTGGCCCGTTTCAGCAAGGATCCAGGCGATCATGCCGGTGACGGTCGATTTTCCCGAAGTGCCGCCCACCGCGACCGAATAATCGGCGGCGTTGAACAGCCTGGACAGCAGTTCCGCCCGGCTCAACCGCTCGCAGCCGAGTTCTCTGGCGCGGGCCACTTCGGGCACGGTATCCTCAATCGCTGCCGAGGCGACGAGCACCTGATCGGGCGAGGTCACCCCGCTGCCGTCCTGCGGGAACAGGGCAAAGCCGTTGGCCTGCATCCACGCGAATTTCTCGGGGGAGCGGCCGGAATCGCGGCTGCGATCCGATCCAGCCACGGGATGGCCGAGCCCTCCCGCGATCTGCGCGAGCGGCAGCATCCCGGACCCGCCGATGCCGCAGAAGAACAGCGGCCGCCCTGTGAGCGTGCCGGTCGTGACCCCGTTATCCATATGATGCGTGGTTATTGGCTTGCACGCACCCTGACAAGCGCCATAGGCTGGGGCGTATGACGAATATCGCGATCTGCGCACCGGCCACCCCGATCACGCGCGAACAGCAGGCCGCGCTTGAGGCGCTGGTCGCGGCCGAGTTTCCGGGACACCGCGTCACTTTCCACGATCAATGCTTCGAGCGGGCGGGGCATTTTGCGGGCGATGACCTGCGCCGGCTGTCCGCGCTGCTCGAATTCGCCAATGATCCGGCCTTCGATGTCGTGTGGTTTGCCAAGGGCGGATACGGCTCGAACCGCATCGCAGAGGCGGCGGTCGCGCAGATGAACCGTGCGGCGCGCACCAAGACCTATATCGGCTTTTCCGATGCCGGTTACCTGCTCGCCGCGCTGTACCGGGACGGGATCGGGCAATGCGTCCACGGCCACATGCCGGTCAGCGCGCGCTCGGAAGGGGGCAAGGAGGCGATCCGCAGGGTGCTCCGCTGGCTGGAGGGGGACACCAGCGGGGTGGAACCCAGCCTTGACGGGACGACCCCGGCAGCGGCCTTCAACCTCATCACCCTCGCCATGATCGCCGGCACACCGCTGATGCCCGACCTCACCGGCCATGTGCTGATGGTCGAGGAAGTGGCCGAACACATGTATTCGGTCGACCGGTTGTTCTTCCACTTGGCCGGAACGCTGCCGCGGCTGGCGGGCCTCCGATTGGGGGCGGTCACCGATGTGCCGGAAAACTACGTCGAATTCGGGCAGGGCGAGGAAGATATCGCCCGCTTCTGGTGCGACCGTATGGGGGTGCCCTATCTCGGCCGGGCGTTGATCGGGCATTATTCTGCCAACAGGGTTGTACCCTTCGGCCTTGCCAGTCCGCCCGCGCGGACGTAACGGCGCGCCCCAATTCATAACGGATGGGGTCAGGAATGCGCGCGTTCATCTTTCCGGGGCAGGGTAGCCAGAAAGTCGGCATGGGAGTGGAACTCGCCGCGGCGAGCGAAGCGGCCCGCGATGTGTTCGGCGAGGTCGATGAGGCGCTCGGCCAGAATCTGTCGAAGCTGATGCGCGAAGGGCCCGAGGACCAGCTCACCCTCACCGAGAATGCCCAGCCCGCAATCATGGCCAATGCCATCGCCACGCTGCGCGTGCTGGAGCGCGATTTCGGGGTGAAGCTGCTGGAGACGGCCAACTGCGTCGCGGGCCATTCGCTGGGCGAATACACCGCGCTCGCCAGCATCGGCGCCTTCAGCCTTGCCGATACCGCGCGCCTTCTGAAACTGCGCGGGACAGCGATGCAGGCCGCAGTGCCGCTGGGCGAAGGCACGATGGCGGTGCTTCTGGGTGCGGACATCGATCAGGCCAAGGCGCTGGCTGAAGCGGCTGCGCAGGTCCCCCACGCGGGAGGCGCAAAACTCGTCTGCGAAGTCGCCAACGACAATGATCCCTCTCAGGTCGTGCTGTCCGGCCACACCGCCGCGATCGAGCGGGCCGTGGCACTTACCAAGGAACACGGGATCAAGCGCGGCATGATCCTCAATGTCTCCGCACCGTTCCACTCCTCGCTGATGGCTCCCGCCGCCGCGCGCATGGCCGAGGCGCTGGGCGAAACCCCGCCGGGCGCGCTCGCGCTGCCTCTTTATGCCAATGTCACCGCCGCCGCGGTCACCGATCCCGAGGAAGCGGCACGGCTGCTTGTCGAGCAGGTGACCGGCCGGGTGCGCTGGCGCGAAAGCGTGCTTGCCATGCGGGCCGATGGCGTGGAAAGCTTCGTCGAACTGGGCGGCAAGGTGGTCGGGCCGATGGTGAGCCGGACATCCCGCGAAGCGCAGGTGACCAGCCTCGTGACCATGCAGGATCTCGAGGCCTTCGCGAAGGAGAGCTTGTGATGCGTGGAATGCTGCTTCTCGGGGCTGCTGCCCTGACCATGGCCGTGCCGGCCTGGGCGGGGGAGGCATCCGAGCTTTCCTGTCTCCCGAACAGCTACACTGCTGAACAAAAAACGGAAATCGACGGGCTGCTTGGCAAGGTCAACTTGCTTGGCGAGGGCGAGGATCCGGCGATGGATGCGCTCGGCATGCTGGTTCTGGGCGTGGCCGAGGATTGCATGACGCAATTCGACTGGACCGAAGCGGAGATCGAGCCGGCGCTGCTCCACGAATTTGGCCGCCTTATGGAAGTCGGGTTCCGGCGGACTGCCAGCCTGTCCGCCAACGAGATCGCGCAGGTCGATGCGGCGCTCGGACGGGGTGACCGCACCGCCTTATGGGCCGCGCTGGAGGCGCAGCTGGCACAGGGCATGGGCGGCGATACCGAAACCGTGAGCGATGAAAACGCGGCGGTGTTCGGCCTGTTCATCTTGGAAACCGGCCTTGCCCTCAGCGAAGCCAAGGGCGAACAGGTCGGCGTCTATCTCGCCTCCAAGGCGATGCAGCGGGCCAGCGCCCGTCAGTTCACCGCCGCACAGTAAAGGGACGCACGAGGATGTTTTCACTCAAGGGCATGAACGCGCTGGTTACCGGCGCATCGGGCGGGATCGGGTCCTCGATTGCCCATGCGCTCGCCTCGCAGGGCGCGCGTCTGGCGCTGTCGGGCTCGAACGCGGCAAAGCTGCGCGCTTTCCGCGATGAACTGAACGAAGCCTATCCGCACCACGATCACGATGGTCATGTCGAAATCACCTGCGATCTGGGCAATCAGGAGCAGGTCGAAGAGCTGATCCCGGCGATGCTCGATACGCTCGGCAGCATCGACATCCTCGTCAACAATGCCGGCATCACCCGCGACAATCTGGGCATGCGGATGAAGGACGAGGAATGGGATCAGGTGATCCGCATCAACCTCGAAGCCAGCTTCCGCCTGATGCGCGCCGCCGCCAAGCCGATGATGAAGGCGCGCTTCGGCCGGATCGTCAACATCACCAGCGTGGTGGGCGCGACGGGCAATCCCGGGCAGATGAACTACTGCGCAGCCAAGGCGGGCCTCACCGGTATGACCAAGGCCTTCGCGCAGGAAGTCGCCAGCCGCGGGATCACCGCCAACTGCGTCGCCCCCGGCTTCATCCGCACCGCGATGACCGCCGCCCTGGACGAAAAGCAGCAGGCGGCGATCAACAGCCGCATTCCGATGGGTCGCATGGGCGAGGGTGCCGAAATCGGCGCTGCGGTCGCCTTCCTCGCCAGCCGCGAGGCCGCCTATGTGACGGGCGAGACGCTGCACGTGAACGGCGGGATGGCGATGCTTTGAGGCCGGGGGGGCCTGTAGCGCCCCCTTATCCCCAACGGAGTGGCCCCTCGCCAAGCCGCCTGCTTGCCCGGCGCGCCGCCTGCGCTAAGGTTTTGCGAACTTTCCGGCGCTTGAGGGCGATTCCTCTTCCCTCACGCAAGACACAGGACCGATAGGGACAAGCGATGAAGGCCACGATCGAACGCGCGACGCTGCTGCGGTGCCTTTCCCATGTTCAATCCGTGGTGGAGCGCCGCAACACCATCCCCATTCTCTCCAACGTGCTGATCGATGCCGATGCGGGCGGAAGCGTGCGGGTGATGGCGACCGACCTCGATCTCCAGGTGGTCGAGACGATGAGCGCCTCCTCGGTCGACCAGCCGGGCGCGATCACCGTGTCGGCGCACCTGCTGTTCGATATTGCGCGCAAGCTGCCCGATGGCAGCCAGGTCAGCCTCACCACCAATGACAACCGCCTGGAGGTCAAGGCAGGCCGGTCCAACTTCAAGCTGCCGACCTTGCCGCGCGATGATTTCCCGGTGATCGTCGAAGGCGATCTGCCGACCAGCTTCGAACTGCCCGCGCGGATGCTGGCCGAGCTGATCGACCGCACCCGCTTCGCGATCTCGACCGAGGAAACGCGCTACTACCTCAACGGCATCTTCCTGCATGTTACGGACGAGGACGAGCCGCTGCTGAAGGCTGCTGCCACCGATGGCCACCGCCTCGCGCGCTTCACCCTGCCGCGCCCCGAAGGTGCCGCCGGGATGCCGGACGTGATCGTGCCGCGCAAGGCCGTGGGCGAGCTGCGCAAGCTGCTCGACGAGGCGCTGGACGGCAACGTGCTGATCGACCTTTCCGCCAGCAAGATCCGCTTCACCCTCGGCGGCGAAGGCGGGGTGGTGCTCACCTCCAAGCTGATCGACGGGACCTTCCCCGATTACAGCCGCGTGATCCCGACCGCGAATGACAAGCTGCTGAAAGTCGATCCCAAGCTGTTCTTCTCCGGCGTTGACCGCGTGGCGACCATCGCCACCGAAAAGACCCGCGCGGTCAAGATCGGGCTGGATAACGACCGCGTGACGCTCTCGGTCACCTCGCCCGACAACGGCACCGCCGCCGAGGAACTGGCCGCCGAATACCGCGCCGAAGGGCTCGAGATCGGTTTCAACGCCAATTATCTCAAGGACATCCTCGGCCAGATCGACAGCGACACGGTGGAACTCCACCTTGCCGATGCGGGCGCGCCGACCCTGATCCGCGAGAACGAATCTGCCCGCGCGCTCTATGTTCTGATGCCGATGCGGGTGTGATCCCCGCCCATAAGGAGGGGAATGCGATGAACGCCGTTCAGGTCCATGTCCGCAAGGCCGCGCTGACCGATGCCGCGCTGGCCGAACTGCCGCTTGGCCCGCTGGCTGACGGCGCGGTTCGTCTCGCCATCGAAAGCTTCTCGGTCACTGCCAACAACGTCACCTATGCGGTGGTGGGTGACGGGTTCAAATACTGGGACTTCTTCCCCGCGCCTGAAGGTCTGGGCATCGTGCCGATGTGGGGCCATGCGCGGGTGATCGAGAGCCGCTGCCCCGAGATCGCGGTGGGCGAGCGGGTCTATGGCTATCTGCCGATGGCGAGCCATCTGGATGTGCTGCCGGGGCGGATCACGCCCGGTGGCTTTTCCGACACTGCTGCCCATCGCCAGCCGATGAGCCCGGTCTACAACAGCTACACCCGGCTTGCCGCCGACCCCGAGCATGATCCTGCGCGCGAGGCCGAGCGGATGATCTTCGGCCCGCTGTTCCGTACCGGCTTCCTGATCGAGTATTTCCTGCGCGGCGCCGACTGGTTCGGGGCGGAGCAGTTGGTGGTCACCAGTGCATCGTCGAAGACCGCGATGGGCCTTGCCAGCGTGGCGCGGCAATCCTCGCCAGGGGTGAAGCGGATCGGGCTGACCTCGAAGGGCAATGTCGCCTTCGTCGAGGCGAGCGGGCTTTATGACGAAGTCGTCGCCTATGACGATATCGACCGTCTGGCGGTGGTGCGCAGCGTCAGCGTCGATTTTGCGGGCAATGCCGATGTGCTGGGCCGGATCCATCGCCATTTCGAGGATGCGCTTGCACACTCGGCGCTGGTCGGCGCGACGCATATCGAGGCCCGCTCGACCTTCGGTGCGGGCGGAGAGCCGCTTCCCGGCCCCAAGCCCCAGTTGTTTTTCGCTCCCGACCATGCGGTCGCCTTCTTCAAGGCGCACGGCCCCGAGGAAGGCGGCAAGCTGGTTGCGGCGGCATGGCGCGAATTCCTCAAGGCTGCCGATGGCACGATCGCGATTGAGCGCCACAAGGGTCTCGATTCAGCGCGCGCGGTGTTCACCACGATGCTGGCAGGACACATCGATCCGGCCAAGGGCATCGTGATCGAACCCTAGGCCGGGCGGGGCGGTGGCGGGTTACTCCGCCGCCTCTGCCAGCTCGACGCGCTGAGGCCCGCGGATCAACCCGCCGGGGGTTGCTCCCGTCCATGCGCCATCGCGGAAGGTGACGGTGCCGCTCTTGATCGTCGCCACATAGCCATCGGCCTTCTGCAACAGGCGCTTGCCGCCAGCCGGAAGGTCGAAGGCGAGCCACGGCTTGCCCAGCTTCAGCCGATCCAGATCGATCACGTTGAGATCGGCGAGATACCCCGGCGCGATCACGCCGCGATCCTCCAGCCCGTAAAGCACGGCCGTGTCGCGGCATTGGCGCTTGATCGCCTGTTCGAGGCTGATCCGTTCCCCGCGGCGGCGAGACTTGACCCAGTGTTCGAGCATGAAGGTAGGCGAGGCCGCATCGCAGATCGTCCCGCAATGCGCGCCGCCATCGCTGAGCGAGTTCACCGTGTCATCGGCATGCTGGAGCGGAACGAGGAAATCGAGGTTGCCGTCGGCGTAGTTGAGGATGGGGAGGTAGATGAAGCCCGTGCCTTCGCCCTGGCACAGCAGGTCATAGGCATATTCCTGCGGCGCCACGCCCGCCGCCAGCGCGCGGGCATTGATGCTGGCATCCGCTGCCGGTTCGTAGTCGAAATCCGGGTCCATCTCGTATTGCAGCGTCCAGCCCATGCTGATCGCCATCACGACACCGCCGATGTCCTTGGGCGCGTCGGTATAATCATTGGGTTCGGCCAGCAGCTGGGCGCGGAACGCCGGATCGAGCAGCTTCGCGCGCTGTTCTTCCCACGGCAGGTCCTCGATCGCCATCCAGCTCGGGCGGAAGCGGAAGGGGTGGACGGTGCCCTGCCACGCCATGATGATCCCGTTGCCGCGCAGCGCGATCTGGGCAATGATGTTGGCTCCGTTGTCGTTTTCGGCGCGCATCGCGGCAATCTGTTCTTCGAGCGGCATTTCCTTGGCGACCGATTGGAGCGCGGCGAAGGTGACGGGGATCTTCGCCGCGCGGCTCAGTTGCCCCATCCAGCCGAACTCGTTCCATTCGCGCTTCAGGTCGCTCGCCATCTCGAACACCGCGTGGCCGCCCGCCGCCGTGGCACGGCCCATCGCCTTGCCGATGGCAATCAGTTCCGCGGCGGTGGCGGTGGTGCCGGGGACCAGCTCTCCGTCCACGGACTTGTGCAGCACCGTGCGCGAGGTGGAAAAGCCCAGCGCCCCCGCGCGCACGCCTTCTTCCACGATGCGGCTCATTTCGGCGATGTCGTCGTCGGTCGGCACTGCGCCGGGCTGCTCGCGGTCCCCCAGCACATAGGCGCGCACCGCGCCGTGGGGGACGTGGGTGCCGATATCGACCGTGCGGGGGAGTTTCTCCAGCGCATCGAGATATTCGGGGAAGGTCTCCCAATCCCAGGTCATCCCCTCGGCAAGCGCGGTGCCCGGAATGTCCTCGACCCCCTCCATCAGACTGATCAGCCATTCGTGGCGGTCGGGACGGGCGGGCGCGAAGCCGACCCCGCAATTGCCCATTACCACCGTGGTCACCCCGTGCCAGCTCGATGGGGCCATTTCCTGATCCCAGGTCGCCTGCCCGTCATAATGGGTGTGAATGTCGACAAAGCCGGGGGCGACGATCTTGCCCGAAGCGTCGATCTCCTCCGCGGCGCTCCCGGTGATCCGGCCGACGCCTGCGATCAACCCGTCCTTCACAGCGACATCGCCGGTGAAGGCTGGTGCCCCGGTGCCGTCGACGATCGTGCCGCCCCGGATGATGAGGTCGTATTGCGCCATTTTGTCTCTCCCTTATGGGAGGAGAATGTCGCAAAGCAGGCGGCCCGACAAGAGGCGGGGCGCTAGCTAATCAGGCACTCCCGGAGCAGGGGATTTGAGCATGGGTCGAAGCATGATTTTTCGCAGTACAATTGCGGCGGTGGCCGGATTGGCGCTGGTGGTTCCCGCCGGAGCGCAGGAGGCGGGCGCGTGGCGGCTTGCGCCGGAAACTGACCTGTCGGCGATGCTCGATTGTTTCGAAGCAGCGGGGCAGACGCTCGTTTCGGCCCATCGCGGAGGGCCGACGCCCGGCCTGCCGGAGAACGCCATTGCCACCATGGATGCCCTGCTGATGGCGGCGCCCGCGATCATGGAGGTCGATGTCGGTCGCAGCCGAGACGGGGTGCATTTCCTGCTCCACGACGACCGGCTCGATCGCACCACGACCGGCACGGGCGAGGCGGCGGCGCAGGATTGGCCGGCGCTCAGCCAGCTGAAACTGAAGGATAACTGGGGCTGGGTTACGCCCTATACAATCCCCACGCTGGGCGAGGCGCTGGCATGGGCCAAGGGGCGCACGGTGCTCCAGATCGATTTCAAGCGCTCGGCCGATTACGCCCAGGTCGCCGCGGCGATCCGGGCGGCGGGAATGGAAAAGAGCGTGATCCTGATCGCCTATTCGGTCGAGCAGGCGGCTGCCCTACACCGCGCCGCGCCGGAGATGCTCCTGTCGGTCTCGGTCGATGCACCCGAGGATGTCGCGGCACTGAAGGCCGCCGGCATCCCCGAGGATCGCATGGTCGCCTTCACCGGCACCCGCCTGCCGCGCCCGGAACTCTACCGCGAGCTTGACCGGCAGAATATCGAGGTGATCTTCGGCACTCTCGGCCGCCCGCCGCGCTCGATTGATGCGGTGATCGACCGCTTGGGGATGGACGAACGTTACGCCGAACTGGGTAAGGAAGGCGCCGATATCCTCGCCACCGACCGCCCGCGCGAAGCGGCGGCCGCGCTGGCCGAGGCGGGGCGGCTGCCCAAAGCGGGGCAGTGCGGGGTCAATCGGGGCGGCTAGCGCGGCTCACGCAGCCGCGCGCTTTGCTTCTTTCCCCGCTTCGGGCGCGTCCAGGAACTCGCGGATCGCCGCCACGCTTTCGTCCGCGTGGGTCAGCAGGAACAGATGCCCGCCGCCTGCGAAGGTCAGCAGCCGCGAATTGGGGATCATCGCCTTCAGGATCTTGCCGTTAATGACGGGCACGATCTGGTCGTCCTCGCCCATCATGATCAGCGTTTCCTTCTTCATGAAGGGCAGGGCGGGCAAGCTCGTCCAGCCCAGCATGCACATGAGCTGGTACATGTAGCCGCGCGGGGAAGGGGGCTTCAGCCGCCCGATATGGCTGTCCTTCTGGTGTGCCGCCCCGTCCTTGTCGACACCGCCGTAAAGCGTGGCGAAGTGTTCGTTCATGAACTCGGGATCGATATAGCGGCGCGGGTCGGCCATCTTGGTGAAGGCGGCGGGGTTGCCCGGCACCATCAGCATCCCCGGCGTGGTCGCGATCAGCGTCAGGCGGCGGGTGAGGCCGGGGTGCTGGAGCGCGAAGTGCTGCGCCATCGCGCCGCCCCACGAAACGCCCATCACATCGACCTTGTCGAGGCCGTATTTCGCCAGCAGCTGCGAGGCCGTCCAGCTCATGGTGAAGGGGTTGTAGGGGACCAGCGGATCGGGTGATTCGCCCGTCCCCGGCATGTCGAACATGATGAAGCCGCGTTCCGGCAGGGCGGCTGCCAGCGGGGCCACCGCCTCGATATTCGCACCGATGCCGTTGAAGAACAGGATGGGCAGATGTTCGGAGGGCATATCGAGCCGCCAGGCAGCAGTCCGTAGCGTCCGGCCGCCCACTTGCTCCATCGAGACGATCGCGTCGTCCATGGGATTGGTCACCTATTCACGTCCTTTCATGCGCTCCCGCGAGGGGCTTTCTGCGCCCCCGCAAGAGGCGGGTTGGGCGCGCACACCGATCCCATAGCGCGCGCGCCCACAAGCTTTTGCGCAGGGCTTTCCGCTGCCGGATCGCCCGCTACGCACCGGTCTCTGTATCAGACTTCTTCGACGACGTAGAGTCCCGGTGCAGGATCGGATGCGGGGAAGGCCTTGCTGCCGACTTCGGCAGGTGCCGCCTTCTTCTTGCCCGAACGCTTCTGCACCCACTCCATCCACAGCGGCCACCAGCTGCCCTTGACCTCATCGGTGCCCTGCAACCACTCGTCGGCGGTGGCGGGGAGCTTGCCCGGTTTCGCCTGCACGAAATACTTCGCCTTGGGGTTGCCCGGGGGGTTGAGGATCGCCTGCATGTGGCCGCTCTGCGAAAGCACGTAGGTCACGTCCTTCGATCCGAACAGCTGGGTCGAACGGTAGGTCGCCTTCCACGGGGTGATGTGATCGGTCACCCCGCCGAGGATGAACAGGTCGGCGGTCACCTTGCTGAGATCGACCTTGTGCCCGGCCATCTCCACCTCGCCCTTCTTCGTGAAGGCGAGGGTTTCGAACAGGGTCAGGAAATCGCCCATCAGACTGGAGGACAGGTTGGTCGCATCCGCGTTCCAGAACAGCACGTCGAAGGCCGGCGGGTCCTGCCCCAGCAGGTAGTTGTTGATGACGTAGTTCCAGATCAGGTCATTGGGGCGAAGCCAGGCAAAGCCGCGCGCCAGATCATCGGCCTTGATCACGCCCTGCTTAGCCGCGCGCTGGCGGGCGAGCTTCATGCCGTTCTCGGAGACCAGCGAACCGGCCTCGATGTCGGTGGGCTGCGGGTGCAGCACGCAGACCATAAGTGTCAACGTGCCGAGGATCGGGTTGCCGGTGGCGGCGAGCTTGGAGGCCAGCACCGAAGCGGTTTGCCCGCCCGAGCATCCGGCCGAGACATTGACCTTCTTGGATCCCGTGATCGAGGAGACCACCTCCAGCGCCTTTTCGCAGGCCGCGATGTATTCGGCCATGCCCCACTTGCCCTGTTCCTTGGTGGGATTGCGCCACGAGATGACGAAGGTCTGGATGCCGTTTTCTACCTGCCACTTGATCACCGACTTATCGGGCGACAGGTCGTTGATGTACATCTTGTTGATCTGCGGCGGGATGGTCAGCTGAGGAATTTCATACACTTCCTCGGTGGTCGGCGCGTATTGCAGCACTTCCATGATCTCGTCACGGTAAACGACAGCGCCCTTCGAAGTCGCGATGTTCTCGCCGATCTTGAAGGGGCGCTTGTCGACCTGGCTGACCATGCCCTTGTTGTGGACCATGTCATTATAGGCGTTCTGGAGCCCCTTGATGAGGCTGAGGCCGCCCGAATTGATGATCTGCTTTTGCGCGGTGGGGTTACCGATCAGCGAATTGGTGGGGGCAAGACCATCAAGGATGATGTTGGCGATGAAGTTGGCCCGGTTCCGCTCCAGCTCGTCCAGTTCCAGGTCTTCCAGCCAGTTCTTCATGCCCTTCTGCACGGCGAGATAGTATTGCGCGCCGGCGCGGAAGAACGGATTGTATTGCCACGCCGGGTCCATGAACCGCTTGTCCTTGGGATCGGGGGCGAGTTCGCTCTTTCCGGTCATGATTTTCACCATGTCCTGCGCCATCGCCGTGCCGTGCCGCAGGAAGCGCGAAGGGTCCGAGGCTGTTTCCCGCAGTAGCAGCGCAACTGCGCTGACGAAGTCTTCGCGCGCCACCCCGATCAGCGGGCCGAGCGCGTTTGTGGACTGGGCTGCTTCGTTTTCGAGCTTCACTTCGCTACGTGCCATTCGGATCCCCTTTGGTTGACCTTGCGTCCTGCCGCCCGTCGCTCGGATGGGTTAACGCGGCCTCTCCTCCGAGAATGCAGCCTTGCATGACAAGTTGCAAGCGGCTGCGAGCGGCCAGCCGTGCGCCATGAGGCCAGTCAGGTTGAAGAATTAAGCATCCCGATTAACGACTTTCTAGGCCATCGTCGGGCATGGGGAAGCGATGCCCGGGGAACCTGTCCGCAAGTTTACTACCGACAATCCGCGCCCTCTCGGGGGCGCGCGGGACCTGCGCACCGTGGCTGCTGCCAAGGCCGCTGCCGAGGGCCGTGCGGTCGGCCAACAGCGCGGCCGCGGCGAACGGCGCGGGCCGGAGCGGGTGCGCCTCGAAAGGGCGGGCGGCCTCCATCAGGCGATTGACGAGCCGGCCAGCGAGCAGATCTTCTTCCTGCCGCGCGAGGCGGGGGGCATGACTCTGTTCCTGCTGGCGGCCTTCGCCATCGCAACCATCGTGTTCCAGGGCCTGCCTTCGACCAAGACGCTGTCCTATGCGCTGGCGTCAGCAACCCTGTTCGCCTGCGGTTCGCTGTTTGCCGAGACCGAGCGCCGACCCGACACGGCAAGGATTGTACGGCTCGCGATCGTGATGGTCGGGATCGTGATGCCGATGGCCTGTGCCGGCCTCGCGCTGGCGCTGTGGGTGGGCGAGGGCATGCCCTGGCAATGGGCGATTGCGACGCTGGTCTGCATCAATGCCGCAGCCGCCGCGCTGTTCGACATGCGCATCGTCTCGCTGTTCTGTGCCAAGATCGCGAGCTGGACCGGGTTTGCCGTGCTGGTGCCCCATAACGTCACCTTTGCCGCCGTGCTGGCTGCCGCGATCACCCTCTCGCTGATCGCACGGCTTGAATGGAAGGCGGCCGAAAAGCGCCGTCTCGCCCGTGAGGCGCGCGAGCGGGTCGCCGCGCGCGCCGAGGACATCCTGCGCAGCTTCGAGGAGACAGGCCAGGGCTGGTTCTGGGAAACCGACCGGCGCGGGCTGATCACCTACATTTCCCCCAAGGCGGCGATGGTGCTGGGCAAGACCATCGAGGACGTGATCGGCTGCCCGCTGAGCGAGATTGTCGATCCCTCGCAAGGGTCCACCGATGCCGAACGCACGCTGGCCTTCCACCTTTCCGCCCGCTCGGCCTTCCATGATGTCGAGGTGCGCGCTGCGACCACGGGCGATGAACGCTGGTGGGCGCTCGCTGGCCGCCCGGTCTATGACAGCTACAAGAACTTCTGCGGTTTCCGCGGCCACGGCACCGATCTCACCGAGAAGCGTCGCTCCGAACAGCAGGTTTCGCGCCTTGCGCATTACGATTCGCTGACCGGTCTCGCCAACCGCGTGCAGATGAGCCAGGCTCTCGAACAGATCCTTGACGCGCCGAGCGGGCGGGAACGCGCCTGCGCGGTGCTTATGCTCGATCTCGACCGCTTCAAGCATGTCAACGATACGCTCGGCCACCCTGCGGGCGATGCGCTGCTGAAGCAGGTTGCCCAGCGCCTTGAACGTGCCATCGGCGGGGCCGGGCGCTGCGGGCGTCTGGGCGGCGACGAGTTCCAGGTGATCGTGCCGGGCGACCAGACCCGCAGCACGCTGGGCCATATGGCGCAGGAGATCATCGCCTCGCTCTCGCAGCCCTATTCGATTCAGGGCCAGAGCGTGGTGATCGGCGCTTCGGTGGGCATCGCGCTGGCGCCCGAACATGGTGCCAATAGCGAAGAACTGATCCGCAACGTCGACCTTGCGCTTTATGCTGCCAAGGATGCCGGGCGCGGCGTGTTCCGCTTCTATGCCGAAGACCTGCACGCCGCGGCCGAAGAACGCGCCGAACTGGAGCAGGACCTGCGCGAGGCAATCGCCAAGGGAGAGTTGCAGCTCTATTACCAGCCAGTCGTCTATGCCGCGAACGAGAAGATCGTCGGCTTTGAAGCCCTGATGCGCTGGCAGCACCCCAAGCGCGGGTGGATCAGCCCCGCCAAATTCGTGCCCATCGCCGAAGACGCGGGCCTGATCGACCGTATCGGTCAATGGGCGCTGCGCACGGCCTGCGCCGATCTTGCCCGCTGGCCGCGCGCGATCCGCTGCGCGGTCAACGTTTCGGCGCTGCAATTCGCCAACCCGGACCTTCCCACGATCGTCGCCAACGCGCTTGCCCATGCCGGCGTTGCGCCCTCGCGGCTCGAACTCGAGATCACCGAAAGCGTGTTCCTCAACGACAATTCGGGCACGGATGCGATGTTCAAGGCCCTGAAGCGGGTCGGCGTGCGCCTGGCGCTCGACGATTTCGGCACGGGCTATTCCTCGCTCGGCTATCTGAAGAAGGCGCCGTTCGACAAGATCAAGATCGACCGCAGCTTCGTGCAGGGCGCGACCGAAGAGGGCAGCCGCAACGGCGCGATCATCGCCTCGATCACGTCGCTGGCCGAGGCGCTGCACATGGACACCACCGCCGAAGGCGTGGAGACGCTGGACGAGCTGGAACTGGTGCGCCTGCTCGGGTGCAGCCATGTGCAGGGCTACATCTACTTCAAGCCGATGAACGCCTCGGATGCTACCGTGCTGGTTTCGGGCGATCTGGTTGCCGAAGCCGACGGCCCGCAATCCGCCCGCGCGCCGCGCCAGAACCTGCTGCGCCGCGTGGTTGTGATCCACAACGGCAACCGCCTCAACGCGACCCTTCGCAATATCTCGGAAAGCGGTGCGATGATCGAAGGGCTGTGGAACATGCCTGCGGGCAGCGCGCTGCGGGTGGAGTTCTCGGCCGACAAAACGGTGACCGCACAGGTGCGCTGGTCCCGCGAGAACCGGGTGGGGATCGAATTCCACCAGCCTCTGAAGCGTCGTGCCGATGGCACATTCGCCGTGCTCAAGGGCCAGCCGGGCCAAGCAGCCATCGCAGCTGGCTGGTGACGCCCCGGTCCGACACGCAGTTAACGGCCGGGTAGAGCTGCATCTTAGCTGAAAAATAACCATCGGGCTTTAGACCTTGCCAACAAGCTGGGGCGGACCGCCATGGTTGCGCCCGGCGTCTGGAGGTTTGCCTGCGAGATGTCCCTGAAGGGTCTCTTGTCTTCCCGGGGTGGTTCCGCTTTGCGCGGCATGCGTCCGGCCGGTGTCGCGTCGGTCCTGTCCGACAGTGAACGGCTGGCGATGCTGGACGATCTGGAACAGTCGGGGCTCGGCTGGTTCTGGGCAAGCGATGCCGGCGGCAATCTAACCTACCTCTCCGCAGCCATTGCCGCGCGGCTCGATCTGCCGCTCGGCGATTTGATCGGCCAGCCGCTTACCACCATCTTCACCGCCGCCGACCGCGAAGGCCGCGGCAAGTCGCTGTCGCTGATGCTGGGCGCGCACAAGTCCTTTACCGGCATGGCGGTGCGCGCGGCCCGGCGGCCTGAGGGAACGGTATTGCGCCTGTCGGGGCAGCCAATCACCAGCGGCTCCGGGACGTTCCTCGGCTTCCGCGGCACCGGTTCGGACATCACTGAGGAATACACCCGCGAGGAAGAGACCGCCCGGCTGGCACGCTACGATTCGCTGACCGGCCTCAGCAACCGCCACCGCATGGGGCACCACATCGAAGCGACGCTCACCGCCTTCAGGGCTGCGCGGCGCAATTGCGCGGTGATGATGATCGATCTCGACCGCTTCAAGCACGTCAACGACACGCTGGGTCACGCGGCCGGAGACGAATTGCTCAAGCAGGTCGCCGAACGCCTGACCCGCGCCATCGACCGCGAGGCCGAGATCGGCCGGCTGGGCGGTGACGAATTCCAGGTGCTGCTCCCCGATGTGGACGACCGCGGGGTGCTGGGCGAGCTGGCGATGAAGATCATCGCGATGCTCTGCCAGCCGTACAGCCTTGAAGAGGGGCGCTGCGTCATTGGCGCATCGGTGGGCATCGCCATCGCTCCGCACGACGGCCTGACCTGCGAGGAAATCGTGCGCGCTGCCGATCTTGCGCTCTACGCTTCCAAGAACGGGGGGCGCGGGCAGTACCGCTTCTTTTCGGGCGAGCTCGAGAACGAGACGATTTTCCGCCGCCGGCTGGAACAGGATCTAGGCATGGCGCTGCGCGAAGAGCAGCTGTTCCTGCGCTTCGAACCGATCGTCGAGGCATCGGGCGGAGCGGTCTCCTCGCTCGAGGCGCATGTGTGCTGGAATCACGCAGCGCGCGGGATCATCGACGAGGAAGAGTTCGCGCAGATTATCGAAGGATCGGCGCTGCTCGGCGATGTCGGCCGCTGGGCGATCACGGCGGCCTGCGCCCAGGCCGGCCACTGGCCCGACACGGTGCGCCTTGCCGTCAACGTGCCGGTGCCGCTGTTCCTTGCCGACGATTTCGTGACGCTGGTCGCCGATGCGCTCGACGCGGCGGGGATCGCGCCCTCGCGGCTCGAGCTCGAGATCAGCGAGGCAGTGTTCTTCGGCGATACGAGCACGGTCGACCGCACTCTCGCGGCGCTGTTCAAGCTCGGGGTGCGCCTCACGCTGGACGAGTTCGGCAGCGGCTATTCCTCGCTCGCCTACCTGCGCCGCGCACCTTTCGATGCGATCAAGATCGACCAGCGGCTTGTCGCCGAGGCGGAACGGCAGGATGGCCGCGAGATGGGTCTTGTCCGCGCAATCGTCGCGCTGGCCGGCGCATTGCAGATGGACACGATGGCCGCCGGTATCGAGAGCGCGGGCCTGCTTGAGGCGCTCACCGGATGCGGCGTGCGTTACCTCGAAGGCCCCATCTTCAGCGAGCCGGTCGATGCCGAGATGGTGGTAGCCGAAATGGCCGGGGGCGCGTGGAAGATCGAGCCCGGTGCCGAACGCACTCGCCGCGCCCGCCGCCGCACGGTGTTCCGCAAGATCCAGGTGATCCACGATGATTTCGCCTACGAGGTGACGCTGCGCAATCTCTCCAAGACCGGCGCGCTGATCGAGGGGCTGGCCGATGTGCCCAAGGGCACGCAGTTCGTCGTCGATCTGGGCGGCGGCCAGCTGGCAGTGGCGACGGTCATTCGCTCCAACGGCGATGTTCAGGGGCTGGAGTTCGAGCAGTCGCTGATCGAGGACGGATCGGGCGGGCTTTGCACCCGCAACCGGGTCTCACCCTATGCGCTGGCGGCGGCCGGAACACCCCTGGCGCCGCTCGCTCCGGGCAAGTTCCTTGGCGTCCATCAGGGCGGGGCCGTGCCCAAGTTCGGATATGCTGTAGCGCCCCGCGCTGAGATGGTCTGAACCCTCGAAGGCAGTTGCGTTTTTGTCGAATGACAATGCGGCGACCGGACGCTACATCGCGCGGCGATGACTGACCTCTCCCATATCCGCAATTTTTCCATCATTGCCCATATCGACCATGGCAAGTCGACGCTGGCTGACCGGCTGATCCAGTTCACCGGAGGGCTCTCCGCGCGTGAGATGTCCGAGCAAGTCCTTGATAACATGGACATCGAGAAGGAGCGAGGGATCACCATCAAGGCGCAGACCGTGCGCCTCAACTACACCGCAAAGAACGGCGAGACCTATCAGCTCAACCTGATGGACACCCCCGGCCACGTGGACTTCGCCTACGAGGTCTCCCGCAGCCTCGCCGCCTGCGAGGGCGCGTTGCTGGTGGTCGATGCCGCGCAGGGCGTGGAAGCGCAGACCCTCGCCAACGTCTACCAGTCGATCGAGCACGACCACGAGATCGTCCCCGTCATCAACAAGATCGACCTCCCCGCCGCCGAACCCGACAAGGTCCGCGCCGAGATCGAGGACATCATTGGCCTCGACGCCTCCGAGGCCGTCCTCGCCTCCGCCAAATCGGGGATCGGGATCGAGGAAGTGCTCGAAGCCGTCGTCGCCAAGATCCCGCCGCCCAAGGGCCGGATCGACGCTCCGCTCACCGCCAGCCTCGTGGACTCCTGGTACGACCCCTACCTCGGCGTCGTCATCCTTGTGCGCGTGATCGACGGGAAGCTCACCAAGGGCCTCAACATCAAGTTCATGCAGGGCGGAACGCAACACCTCGTCGACCGCGTCGGCTGCTTCACCCCCAAGCGCACCGACCTTGCCGAACTCGGGCCCGGCGAGATCGGCTTCATCACCGCCCAGATCAAGGAAGTCGAACAGGCCCGCGTCGGCGACACCATCACCACGGTGAAGGGCGGGGCGACCGAGGCGCTGCCGGGCTACAAGGAAGTCCAGCCTGTGGTGTTCTGCGGCCTGTTCCCCGTGGACGCCGCCGACTTCGAGAAGCTGCGCGAAAGCATCGCCAAGCTGCGCCTCAACGATGCCTCCTTCTCCTTCGAGATGGAGAGCAGCGCGGCGCTGGGCTTCGGCTTCCGCTGCGGCTTCCTCGGCCTGTTGCACCTCGAGATCATTCAGGAACGCCTCAGCCGCGAATACGACCTCGACCTCATCACCACCGCGCCCTCGGTGGTCTACCGCATCCACCTCGGCCATTCGAAGACCGAGGACGCCAAGACCATCGACATCCACAACCCCGCCGACTGGCCCGACACCAACCGGATCGAGGCCATCGAGGAGCCGTGGATCAAGGCGGTGATCTACACGCCGGATGAATACCTCGGCGCGATCCTGAAACTGTGTCAGGACCGCCGCGGCATTCAGACCGAACTCACCTATGTGGGCGGCCGCGCGCAGGTGTCCTACGAGCTGCCGCTCAACGAAGTGGTGTTCGACTTCTACGACCGGCTGAAGTCGATCTCGCGCGGCTACGCCAGCTTCGACTACGAACAGATCGGCACGCGCGAGGGCGACCTCGTGAAGATGAATATTCTTGTAAATAACGAACCCGTGGATGCTTTATCCCTGATTGTTCACCGTGCGAACGCGGAGGAACGAGGACGCGGCATGTGCGAGCGCCTGAAAGACCTCATCCCCCGCCACCTGTTCAAGATCCCGATCCAAGCTGCGATTGGTGGGAAAGTGATCGCCCGCGAAACCATTGCCGCCCTGCGCAAGGACGTGACCGCCAAGTGCTATGGCGGCGACATTTCCCGCAAGAAGAAGCTGCTGGAGAAGCAGAAGAAGGGGAAGGCGCGGATGCGGGAGTATGGCAATGTGTCCATTCCGCAGGAGGCGTTCATTGCGGCGCTGCGGATGGGGGAGGAGTGAAGCCCCGCGCCTAGCGCAGACGGTCGCAACGCGACCGGCAAGCTAGAAGCGAGAGGCTGTAACTCCGGCCGGCGGGTCCGCGCAGCGGAACCCGTTCGACGTTATGGCCGCGGCTTTGCCGCGGCGGACCGTGATCTTCCCCACAGGGGAGGGGGACCACCAAAGGTGGTGGAGGGGCGAGCGCCGCTCTCCGAATGTTTCACGCGAAGACGCGAAGAGGCCGCTCTTCACCCCTCCCGCTTGCGGGAGGGGCCGGGGTTGGGCCTGTGCAAGGCGCGCTCCGCTCGCTCCCACCCCTAACCCTTCCCGCAGGCGGGAGGGGGAGTGGCAAGCGCTTGACTCGATTGGGTAGAAGCTCGATCAATCCGGAATGGGCTTCGGCGTTTTCATGCATAAGGATGGGTCGATCTACGACGACATTCCCGAAGTGCATTATCAATTCCCCAAGGCATATCATAGTCGCGCCCAGAAGATGGTCGGCGACTGGATTGTCTATCGCGAACCTGTGAAACTGCCTCAGTCAAAGGGTTTTTTCGCGGTGGCGAAGGTTGAACGGATCATTCCTGATCCGGCCATTTCAGACCGCTATCGCGCGCTTATCGAGCCGGGAAGTTATCTTCCTTTTGAGCCAACCGTTCCGCATATCGTCGATGGTCAGCCAGTCGAACGTGACTTGGCCAATGCGCAAGCGGCAGTCCGTCCACTTTCATCGTCTGATTTTGCGAGGATTATTGCGCTTGGTTTGCCCAAGAACGAAATTCTCCCGCGGGTCGATCCGCAAGATCAGATCGACGAGGCAAGGAATAGAGGCCGAGATGAAATCATCGGTCTAGATCCGTATCTTTCTAGCTTGCCCGGGGCTGTTGAGCGGCAGATCGTCCAGTCTCTCGTTAATCGCCCTTTCCGTGACCGTGCTTTTCGCCGCGCGGTCCTCCACGCTTATGACGGACGCTGCGCTGTCACAGGGTGGCGTCTCGTCAACGGTGGAGGGCGACTCGAGGCGGAAGCGGCTCACATTCGGCCTGTTGAGCATGGCGGGCCGGATTCCATCCGCAACGGTCTTGCGCTTTCTGGGACGGCGCATTGGATGTTCGATCGCGGTCTGATCGGCATTGCCGACAATCACGAGATTATCATCCACCGCAAGGTCAATGATCGTGGCGGTGTTGAAGCGATCCTCAATCCAACTGGCAAGATCATCACCCCACTGAGGGATGCAGATCATCCGCATCCGCAATTCCTGAATTGGCACCGCGAGTTTCATGGCTTCGACGCCTAGCAACTAGCCTCACCCGCCCCTCCACCATCCTGCGGATGGTCCCCCTCCCCTGAAGGGGAGGATCACCGCCTCAAACCCCCGTCAGCAGGAAGTCGAGGGCTCCAAGCACCGCCTCACCCTCGCTCGCAAGCGACCCCACCTTCGCCCCCAACTCGCGCACCTCCACAGCCGCAAGAAACTGCGTCATCAGCACAAACCGCTCCCCGCCAACCACAAACACCGGGTTGAGCCTGCGCGCAGGCTTCGGCGCGGCACTCTCGGCGATCAGCGGCATTACCACGCGGGTTTTCAGACCGTCGAGCAAGTCCGCCTGACAATCGACCACCAGCGCCCCGCCACGCGTGAGGGCGTAAACGTCGAAGCGCGCCATCAGAACAGGCGGCGATCCGCGAGGGGCAGGCCGTTCGCCTCCACCCAGTCATTCGCCGCCGCGACCGCCTCGCCATTCTCGGCGAGCCAGCGCGCTGCCTCGGCCTCGCGGATGGCATCGCGCAGGCCCCGCTCGGCGGCTTCGGACACGGTGATGCCGAGCCGTTTGGCGTCGGCAAGGTAATCGGGGCGGATGGTCATGGTCGTGCGCTTGCGCGGGCCGATTGCGGAGTCGCGGCGAGGGTGGGTAGGGCTGTTCATGAGGGCAGAGTATATGCATTAAGTGTATGTATCAAGGTGAAGTGGCCACGGCAAAGCCGTGGCCATGACGTCGAACGGGTTCACCCCTCGCTAGCGCTTCGGGGCGACCCGTCGGCCGGGGCGGGTGATGCGCTTCGCGCACCGGCTTGCAGCTTGCCGTTTGCTTGCGCAAACGCCGGCGCTGCGCGCCTTCACCACCCCTCGGGCGGGTGGATGCTCGGCTCCTCCTCCGCTTCGCGCTCCGGTGCGGGCAGCGCTGGGGTTGCGGGCGGGTCGAAGTGGGTTGCGTCGACGTTGAGGCCCACTTCCACCAGCCGCACGGTCCGCGCGTCGGCGCCTTGTGCGGCGAGGTCGCGGTCGCGCAGGGCGCAGAAGTGGGCGAAGGCGGCGAGGGCTTCCGGGCTGAGCACGGCGCGGCGCTCGGGGCGTTCGCGTTCGAGGCGGCGGCGGATGTCGATGATCTTGCGGTCGATGCTGGCGCGCACATCGGCGGAGGTGACGCGGCCCTGCTCCGCCTCCCATTCCTTGCGCCACTTCTTCTTGAGCCGGGCGAGCTCCTGCTTGTCGACGGCGTTCATGCGTTTCGCGCCGCCTCCGGCCGCGAAACGTTCGGGCGCGCGGTTGCGCAGGAGGAACATCAGCAGGCCATCGTTGCGCTTGATGCGGGTGCCGACGAGCTTGCCGTAGGAGTAGACGGGCTCCTCCACGCCGTTGAGCGCACGGTCCATGGCAACGTCCTCGATCCGCTGGATGCCGAGGGCGAGGGCGGTGTGCCATGCGGCGCGGAACTCGTCGGCGCCGGGCTGGCGGCGCAGGTGGTAGGCGCCGACGCTGCTCATGTCGACGGCGCGGCAGGCGGCCTCGACCGAGCCGGTGTCGGCGAGCGCCTCAATGAAGCGGCGCTGGCGGTCGGGGGTCCAGCCGTCGTGGCGGTTGCACTGGCGCGG
>Ga0114986_1000060_pt1 | contig 28704 bp, 22 predicted proteins | sample Shrwel1BS1Day17_FD_96988 | JGI IMG/M metagenome (GOLD analysis project Ga0114986, IMG submission 96988) | Subsurface microbial communities from deep shales in Ohio, USA - Utica-3 well 1 S-1-Day17 | ecosystem: Environmental > Aquatic > Deep subsurface > Shale gas/oil reservoir > Produced... | reverse complement strand
GGGCGGGGGCGGGCGTAGCCGCTTTTCCGCCAGCGCATATTTCAGGGCCGCGCCCACTGTCAGCCCGGCGACAAGCAGGATCGCACCGGCCCAGAACCAGTAAGGCAGCCCCAGCACCGCCGCGATTGCGCCGGTATCGGAAAGGATGGCCTGCCCTTCGATCATGACCTGCTCGGTCAGGAGGTATCGCCAAGCGGTGAAGGCGCTCATCGCTCCCATCACGCCGAGAAATTGCAGCGTGAAGCGCGCCCAGCTTGCCGAGCCCCGCCATGCGACTAGCGCGATCACCGCCGCCGCGACTGGCAGAGCCCACCATCCGGTCGCCGAACGCACCCAGATCACCACGCTGGCGAGGATCGCCGCTACTGCAAGCCACAGAACGGGCCGCCAGGCGCGGGGGTGGGCGCTGGCGACGATCAGCCCCGCGCCCGCGAGGCTTGGGGCAAGCGGGCCGCCAGCGGCAATGGCCGCCTGCACCACCCGCGGCGCGCTGCCGCCCACCTGATATTCGGCAAAGCCCGACCCGTCAGGGAAGATCACCAGTTGCTGGAAATCCTGCCCGAGCAGCAGCGCGGTCAACCCGTGGCCCATTTCGTGGAACCACGTCGTCAGGATGAAGAAGGGGTAGGCGAGGAAATCGCCGAACGGCAGTGCGGGCAGCATCATCACGACAATCCCGGCGACTGCCAGCCGGCCGATTGCCTCGCCTTGCGAGCCGGGAGTGACGAGCGGTTGCACCACCTCAGCCGGCTTCCGCCGGTGCCCGTCCCGAGGCGTCCACGTTGATGGTGTTCCCGTCGTGCCGCAGGGCCTCTTCGTCCTCGTCGCGCTGTTCGCGCAGGATCGACCAGCTGGCGAGGAACAGGCCCGCGACCAGCGGCCCGAGCACGATGCCGGAGAAGCCCACAAGGCTGATCCCGCCCAGCGTGGTGACAAGCACGATCCAGTCCGGGATGCCGGTGTCGCGGCCCACCAGGATGGGGCGCAGCACGTTGTCCGAAGACGAGATGATGAAGAAGCCCACCAGCAGGACGAAAATGCCCTGCCAGGTCGCGCCGGTCACCAGCAGCCACAGGCCCGCCGGCAGCCACACCGCGCCTGCACCGATCACCGGCACGAGCGCGAAGATCGTCATCAGCACGCCGAACAGCAGGGCCGAAGGCACGCCCGCGATCATCAGCGTGATCCATCCCAGCGCGCCCTGCACCAGCGCGACCACGCCCGTGCCCTTGATCGTCGCCCGGACAATGCCGAGGAAGCGTTCCGCCAGCCGGTCCGCGATCGAGCGCTCGACCGGCATGGCGCACAGCACGGTCCGGCCGATCCGCTCGCCATCGCGCAGCAGGAAGAACATTACATAAAGCCCGACGCCGAAGGACAGGAAGAAGCCCAGCGCCCCGCTGCCGATCGACACTGCCTGCGAGGCAATCATCCCGGCGCTTTGGGCGAGCAGTTCCTGAAGGCGCGATTGCACTGTGGCGATATCGGCCCAGCCGCTGCGATCCACCGCCTCGCGCGCGATCTTGGGCAGGCTGGTGTAGAACACGTCGAACAGCGCGGCGAGGTCGATCGGCTGCTGTTGCAGCGTCGCCACCAGCACGATCGCCTGCTGGATCACCATCGTCGCGATCCAGCCAGCGGGGACCAGCACCAAGGTGAAGATGATCAGCAGCGAGATACCCGCCGCCGGATTGCGCCGCCCGCGCATCCGCCGCAACACGTAGCGGTACAGCGGCTGGAACATGATCGCCGCCAGCGCCGCCCACAACAGGGGCTGGGCGAAGGGATAGACGATCACCGCCATCAGCAGACTGACGATCACGAGGATGGTCAGGAAGCTTGCCTGTTGCAGGTCCTCGGTGCGGTTCTGGTGTGCAACCATCGGGTTTCTCGGGCAGTCCTTCGCGGGCTAGACGTCGAGGTTCGCCACGTTGAGGGCGTTGTCCTGAATGAACTCGCGGCGCGGCTCGACGATGTCGCCCATCAGGCGGGTGAAGATCTCGTCCGTCACGTCCGCATCCTCGACCTTGACCTGCAACAGCACGCGCGCCTCTGGGTCGAGCGTGGTTTCCCAGAGCTGTTCGGCGTTCATTTCGCCAAGGCCCTTGTAGCGGCTGATTGAGAGGCCCTTGCGCCCGGCGGCGAAGATCGCCTCGAGCAGCTGGCTGGGGCGGCTGATCGTGCCGTCGAAGGTGGCAGCCGGCGGGGCAGCGGCTTCTTCGGCCTCACCCGCCAGCGGATCGGCGGCAGCGGCGGGGGCTTCGGGCTCGGGCTCTTCCACCTCTGCGCCGGCGCGCACCAGCTTGACCGGTTCGGCATAGGCTTCGGCCTGCGCCGCGGCGAGGCTGTGGAGCTTGTGCGCTTCGGTGCTGGAGAGGAAGCGCGCATCGATCTCGTGCACGTCGGTGACGCCGCGCCACAGGCGTTCGAACACCACAGTGCCATCTTCACGCTGCGAGGCCGACCAGCGGGCCTCGCGGTCCCCCGCGCCCAGACGCCCGGCTGCCCGTGCCAGTGCCGCGGTCAGAGCCTCGCCCGCAAGCCCCGGCTCCAGCGCGCCGGTCAGCGCCATCTGCTCCACGATCCCGCTGTCATAGCGGCGCGGGACGAAGGCGAGCAGGTTCTTCAGGCGCAGCGCGCCATCGACCAGCGCGCGCAGCTCTTCCGCGCAGCGGGTCCCGCCGGCCGTTTCCAGCACGCGGCCATGCAGCCCGGCATCGACCAGATAGCGATCGAGTGCGCCCTGATCCTTGAGATAGACCTCCGAACGCCCCTTCGCGACCTTGAACAGCGGCGGCTGGGCGATGAACAGGTGCCCGGCCTTGATGATCTCGGGCATCTGGCGGTGGAAGAAGGTCAGCAACAGGGTGCGGATGTGCGCCCCGTCCACGTCCGCGTCGGTCATGATGACGATCTTGTGGTAGCGCAGCTTTTCGAGGTTGAACTCGTCGCGGATACCGGTGCCCATCGCCTGGATCAGCGTGCCGACTTCCTTGGACGAGATGATCCGGTCAAACCGCGCGCGCTCGACATTCAGGATCTTGCCCTTCAGCGGCAGGATCGCCTGTGTCTTGCGGTCACGGCCCTGCTTGGCCGATCCGCCTGCGGAGTCCCCTTCGACCAGGAACAGTTCGGACTTGGCCGGATCGCGTTCCTGACAATCGGCCAGCTTGCCCGGCAGGCTCGCGACGCTCATCGCGCCCTTGCGGCTCATTTCACGTGCGCGGCGCGCGGCTTCGCGGGCGGCGGCGGCATCGATCACCTTCTGGATGATCGCGCGGGCATCATTGGGGTTTTCCTCCAGCCACTCGGTCATCTTCTCGCTCATCAGGGTTTCGAGCGGCGAGCGGACTTCGGAACTGACCAACTTGTCCTTGGTCTGGCTGGAGAACTTCGGATCGGGCAGCTTGACGCTGACGATGGCGGTCAGGCCTTCGCGCATGTCTTCACCCGACAGACTGACCTTCTCCTTCTTCAGCATCCCCGAGCGCTCGGCATAGTTGTTGAGCGTGCGGGTCAGCGCGGTGCGGAAGGCCGACAGGTGCGTGCCGCCGTCGCGCTGCGGGATGTTGTTGGTGAAGGCGAGGACGTTCTCGTAATAGGAATCGTTCCACTCCAGCGCCACGTCGATCCCGATTCCGTCCTTTTCGGCAGACACCGCGATGGGCGCGGGGATCAGCGGCTGCTTGTTGCGGTCGAGATACTTCACGAAGGCCGCGATGCCGCCTTCGTAATAGAGATCATGCTCAAGCTTTTCCTCGTGGCGAAGATCGCGCAGCTTGATGCGCACACCCGAGTTGAGGAAGGCGAGTTCGCGGTAGCGGTGTTCGAGCTTCTCGAAATCGAACTCGGTGACGTTCTTGAAGGTGTCGTGGCTGGCCTTGAAAGTGACGCGGGTGCCCTTCTTGAAGCCGTTGGCATCCGAATTGCCATCAACCTTGGGCGCATCGCCCCTCACTTCCAGCGGGGCCACGGCATCGCCATGGGCAAAGCGCATCCAGTGCTCCTTGCCCTCGCGCCAGATGGTCAGTTCAAGCCATTCCGACAGCGCGTTCACCACCGAAACGCCCACGCCGTGGAGACCGCCCGAGACCTTGTAGGCGTTGTCGTCCGAGGTGTTCTCGAACTTCCCGCCCGCGTGCAGCTGGGTCATGATGACCTCTGCGGCAGAGACGCCTTCTTCGGCATGCATCCCGGTGGGAATGCCACGCCCGTTGTCTTCGACCGAAACCGATCCATCGGGGTTCAATTCGATCAGAACGAGGTCGCAATGCCCCGCCAGCGCTTCGTCAATGGCGTTGTCCGAAACCTCGAACACCATGTGGTGCAGGCCCGATCCGTCGTCTGTGTCGCCGATATACATGCCGGGGCGCTTGCGCACGGCATCGAGGCCCTTCAAAACCTTGATGGAATCCGCGCCATACTCGTTGGCGTTGGGCAGCTTTGCGGGGGGTTGGTTGGTGTTCTCGTCCATGGCCCATCATATAGGCGCTGCGCTACGGAAACCCAACTGCGGAGGGGCCGCAAGCGGCGCTTTTCCACGAGTGTTCAGGGGGCTTCGACGGATGGCTCGGGAAGCGCCTCAGAAGCCGGGGCGGAAATGCACCCTGCCGCGCCACATGGTGGCATCGAACAGCCCCATCATGCCACGGCGCGAGGGCTCGTCGAACTGGGTTGCGTGGCACAGGGCGGCGGCATTGGCGGCGGCGAGATCGGCGGGGGTGTAGGCGATTGTCTCGGTCAGCAGCGCGGGATCGGTCGTAGCCCAGCTGCTCATCTCGGCAACCGGTGGCAGGCTGCCGTTCGGGATGCCGACATGGAGCAGCCGTGCGCGGATCTCGGGCTCCAGCGATTGCACCGCCTGCACGGTCAGCGCACTCACCATGCGGTGGTCGGCGTGACCATAGCCGCCATCGGGGCCCCAGGTCAGGACGAGATCGGGCATGACATCGAGATAGGCGTCCGCGAATTGATCGAGAAAGCCTCTGGCGGGCGAATCCGGCGCCTGCGGTGTCGCCGCCAGCGTGCCATCGCCCAACCCTTGGAGAAAGCGCGCCTCGGCCCCCAGCGCCTTGGCCGAGCAGGTCGCCTCACCGCGCCGCACCTCGCCCAGCGCCGCGCCCTTGGCGAGAGACGAGACCCCCGGCCCCTGATCGCCGATGGTGGCGAACAGGATGTTCACCGCGTGCCCCTGCCGCGCGAGCGATGCGATGGCCGGGGCCATGAACAGCTCGTCATCGGGGTGGGCCACCACCACCAGCACCTGTTGCGGCGCGGCCTGTTCCTGCGCCGCAGCTGGGTCCAGCGCCAGCGCGGCGAGTGCAATTGCGGCTGTGGTGCGGATCATAGGTTCCCTCTCCTCGGCGGGCTTACTGCCACTTGTGCGAGGGTTTGCGCAATTCCTTGCACGTGCCCTCATGCCGATTATGCATGGCGCCCATGAGCCACGAAGCAATGATGAACCGCCTTGCCGAACCCTTCGGCAATTTTCCCGAAATCCTGATGGAATGGTCGCGCATCAGGGGTGACGACCTCGCCCTGCGGGACGAGCGGCGCGAGGTTTACTGGGCGGAGCTGGTCGGGCTGGTCGAACGGCTGGCGGCGCGGCTGGTCGAGACCGGATTGCAGCGCGGGCAGTCCGTGGCGATCCTCGGCACGTCCACCGTCGAATATGCGCTGGTGTTCCTCGCTGCGGTGCGCGCCGGGGGTGTGGCCGCGCCGCTGACCACCAGCGCCTCGCGCGAGCAGCTCGAAGGGATGGCGAAGGATTCGGGCGCGATCCACCTGTTCATCGATGCGGCCAAGGCGGCAGAATTGGGGCCGGACTTCATGGCCCATCTCCAGCGCGTGCCGCTGGAAAGCATCGACCAGTGGATGGCCCCTCCCGGTAGCCGCGCCCCAGATTTCGTGCCCGAGCCGAAAGACCCCTTCAACATCATCTATTCCAGCGGCACGACCGGCATCCCCAAGGGCATCGTCCATTCGCACCAGATGCGCTGGCGGCAGTTCGCGGCGACGGCCTTGTCCTATCTGGGGGCGGGGCTTGAAGCGCGCTCGCTCGCCTCGACGCCGCTCTATTCGAACACCACGATGGTCGCCTTCCTGCCCGTGCTGCTGGCGGGCGGATGCGTGCGGGTGATGGGAAAGTTCGATTGCGCCAAGTGGCTTGGCTTTGCCGACGCCGACCGCGCCACCATCACCATGCTGGTGCCGGTGCAATACCAGCGGTTGATGGACTTTGCCGGGTTCGACGACTTTGATCTGTCCAGCCTCAAGCTCAAATACTGCACCTCCGCGCCCTTCTCGGCGGATCTCAAACGCGAGGTGCTGAAGCGCATGCCGGGCGGGCTGATCGAGATCTATTCCATGACCGAGGGCGGTGTCGTCTGCCTCCTCCCCTGCCACGAGTTCCCCGATAAGCTCCACACAGTCGGCCGCCCGGCACCGGGGAGCGAGCTGAAGGTGCTCGACGACGAAGACCGTGAAGTGCCCCCGGGCACCCCCGGCAACATGGTCGGCCGCAGCCTCACCATGATGAGCGGCTACAAGAACCGCCCGGACAAGACCGCTGAAGCGCAATGGACCGATCCCGCCACCGGCGAGGTGTGGATGCGCATGGGCGATATCGGACGGGTCGATGCGGAAGGCTTTGTCGAGCTGGTCGGCCGCGCCAAGGACATGATTATCTCGGGCGGGTTCAACATCTACCCCAGCGATCTGGAGGCAGAATTGCTGAAGGAACCGGGCGTGGTGGAGGCTGCCGTGGTCGGCGTGCCGTCGCGCGCGTGGGGGGAAACGCCGGTGGGCTTCGTGGTGCTGAAGGGCGGCGCGGACACCGGCACCATCCTTGCGGCTGTCAATGCGCGTCTGGGCAAGACCCAGCGGTTGGCGGCGCTGCACCCGATTGCGGAGATGCCTCGCAGCCACATCGGCAAGCTGCTGAAGACCGATCTGCGCGAAGTGGCGGAGCGCTTGGGCGGGACGGACTAGGGCGCTGGATACGGCACGGCCCGGCTCCTCGATCGAGGAACCGGGCCGCCGGAAGCTGTAGCTCCGCTCGCGCGTTCTTAGACGATAAACGTGTTGAACGCGGTGCCGCTGATGACAACGGCGAGCAGGAAGGCGACGGCCTTTTCGCTGATACGCATGGTGGGTTTTCCCTGTTTTGTTGTGGTTGGGGAGCCGGGGCGATCCGCTGAGGGGGGAGAGAGGAGACCGCCCCGGCCTGCGCATCATATACACATGTTTGCGCAATATTCAATCTCGCATGAGACTGAAAATAATTCATCACCGCAATCGAAAAAGGCAATCACCCGGGCGGCGGGGATGGCATGCGTGGCGGCGGGAAGTGAGGCGAGCAGCTCGAGACGCGGCCACCAGTTCAGGGGGGGAGGCGGTGGCCGCGTCTCTTTCGCTGCATGCCGGCGCGTGGCGCGGGCAGTGACAGGTCAGGAGAGCCAGCGAGGGGGGGAGAGCTGGCCAGTCCTTCCAGTCGGCAGGCGGGCAACCGGACCGTTCGGCCTGTGTCGCCGGCAATGCGTCCTTGCGGATCTGCGCAGAGTTGGAGAGGAGGCTCCGCGCCGCATCGCTTGATAGTCAAGTGGTAGTGCGCCGCATCGAATTCAAATGCGAAAACACCAATCCGGGTTGCGTGGATTGCAACAAATTAAGGTGCATGCCACGGAAAACGGCCGCCGGATCGCTCCGGCGGCCGCTGCATTTTCAGAGGCTTGATGTGGCTCAGTTGGCGGCGACTTCGCGGCCGCTGCGCTGGCGCAGGGCGGCGACGCGCTCGACTTCCGCGAGGGCTGCGGTGCGGCCTTCGGCCACGCACTTGCTGTCCACGGCCGAACGGGTGTGCGTGTAGCGCGAGGCGGCTTCGAGCGTGCAGGCCTTCTTAAGGCTGGCGTCGATGCGCGCTTCCAGAGCGGCGCGGCCTTCGGCGGAAGTCACGTCGACATCGCCGTAAGCGATCTTGACGGTCACGGTCTCTTCACCGGTGGGCGCAGCGAAAGCGGGCGAGGCGACAGCAGCGAGGGCGAGCAGGGAGAGAGTGAAACGCATGGAAAAACTCCGAAAGTTGAGAGAGGGGTTCGGGGACAGTCGATGCCGCTGACCGGCATTCGGTTGCTCTTTGAAACTCTGGTGCAGTGCACAAGAGTTATGTGCAAATGCGAAATGCGGCAAATTGGTTCCAAAGATTGCAACCGGGAGCGGTGCGTTTTCCGGGAACCCGTTGATTCAAATATGCACTTTGTGTGCTGCACTGCAAAATCAGGGGAAGGGTGCGCCGGGATGCTGGACAGCGCGGGGCGCGCTCCTTAATTCGCCGCCATGAGCGCGCACCCCACCCACGGCGAGTCCGCCGTTTCCGACTCGATTCTCATCGTCGACTTCGGCAGTCAGGTCACTCAGCTGATCGCCCGCCGGGTGCGCGAGGCGGGCGTCTATTCCGAAATTGCCCCCTTCACGCAGGCCGAGGCCGCGTTCCAGCGGATGAAGCCCAAGGGCATAATCCTGTCGGGCTCTCCCGCCAGCGTTCCCGAGGAAGGCTCGCCCCGCGCCCCGCAGATGCTGTTCGATGCGGGCATCCCGATCCTCGGCATCTGTTATGGCCAGCAGGTGATGACCCACCAGCTCGGCGGCGAGGTCAAGCCGGGCCATGAAACGGGTGAAGGCGGCGAGTTCGGCCGCGCCTTCCTCACCGTCACCGCCGAATGCGCGCTGTTCAACGGGCTGTGGGAAGTGGGCGAGCGGCATCAGGTGTGGATGAGCCACGGCGACAAGGTCACCGCCTTTGCCCCCGGCTTCGAGATCGTCGCCACCTCCGACGGCGCGCCCTTCGCGGTGATCGCGGACGAGGCGCGCAAGTTCTACGGCACCCAGTTCCACCCCGAGGTCGTCCATACGCCTGACGGCGCACGCCTGATCGCCAACTTCGTGCGCCACGTCTGCGGCCTTGCGGGCGATTGGACGATGGCCGAATTCCGCCAGACCAAGATCGCCGAAATCCGCGCGCAGGTGGGTGACAGGCGGGTGATCTGCGGCCTTTCGGGCGGGGTCGATTCGGCGGTCGCGGCTGTGCTGATCCACGAGGCGATCGGCGACCAGCTGACCTGCGTCTTCGTCGACCACGGCCTCATGCGCATGAACGAGGCCGAACAGGTCGTCACCCTGTTCCGCGACCACTACAACATCCCGCTCGTCCACGTGGAGGCCGAGGCGCTGTTCCTCGGCGGCCTCGCCGGCCTCACCGACCCGGAAGCCAAGCGCAAGTTCATCGGCAAGACCTTCATCGACGTGTTCGAGGCCGAAGCGAAGAAGGTCGGCGGCGCGGATTTCCTCGCGCAAGGCACGCTCTATCCCGACGTGATCGAAAGCGTCTCCTTCACCGGGGGGCCTTCGGTGACGATCAAGAGCCACCACAATGTCGGCGGGCTGCCCGAGCGGATGAACATGGCGCTGGTCGAGCCGCTGCGCGAGCTGTTCAAGGACGAGGTGCGCGACCTCGGCCGCGAGCTGGGACTGCCCGATGCCTTCGTCGGCCGCCACCCCTTCCCCGGCCCGGGTCTCGCGATCCGCATTCCCGGCGAAGTCACCAAGGAACGCTGTGACATCCTGCGCAAGGCCGACGCGGTCTACCTTGAAGAAATCCGCAACGCGGGCCTCTACGACGCGATCTGGCAGGCCTTCGCGGTGCTGCTGCCGGTCAAGACGGTCGGCGTGATGGGCGACGGGCGCACCTACGATTCGGTGTGCGCCCTGCGCGCCGTGACCTCGACCGACGGGATGACAGCCGACGTCTTCCCCTTCGACGCCGGTTTCCTGACCCGCGTGGCGACCCGCATCGTCAACGAGGTGAAGGGCATCAACCGGGTGGTCTACGACTACACCAGCAAGCCCCCCGGCACGATCGAATGGGAGTAATCCGCGACACGCAATGATCCGGGGGATCAGGGCGGTCGGGGCACTCGGCGCCGCAAGCTGCCGTGTGGGATGCCAGTATCCTCAACCATTCGCAGGCATGCCTGACGAGCCTCTTCCGCCCGCGCGGCAAATCGCATATCGCCTGCGCCATGCCGATGCTTCGTCCGCTTTTCCTTGTCGCCGCTCTCGCTCTCGCCGCTTGCGCTGGTCCCGAGGCAGAGGCCCCCACGCCCGAAGCGACTGCCACTGCGTCTGTCACCGATAGCGCCTGGACGCTCGATCTGGCGGGCTCGCGGCTTGCTTATGTCTCGATCAAGGCCGGCGAAGTGGCCGAGAACAACCGCTTTGATACTCTCTCCGGCACCGTGGCCGCCGATGGCACCGCGAGCCTCGATATCGACCTCGCCTCGGTCAACACGGGCGTCGACATCCGCAACGAGAGGATGCGCGAGATCTTCTTCGCCGTGGCCGACAACCCCAAGGCGACCGTCACCGCCAAGCTGGACCCTGCCCGCTTCGCCGGGCTTGCGGTCGGCCAGTCGGTCACCCGCCCGCTCACCGCAGAGGTGACGATCAAGGGTGCATCCGCCGATGTCGAGACCGAGGTGCTGGTCACCCGCACCACCGAAGACCGCGTCCTGGTGGTGCCGACCGCGCCGGTCATCATTTCGACCGACATGTTCGAACTGACCGACGAGCTGGGCGAGCTGCGCGCGCTGGCACAGCTGCCTTCGATCACGCCCGCTGTGCCTGTCACGTTCACGCTGGTCTTCACGCGCGGCTGAGGCGCCCTTGCTCTGAATCAATGCGATGAGCCGCGGGCGCTGGCATGCGCCGATACGCCGGGCGGCAGGGAGCGAACCGATCCCACCGCGTCTCCGCTGTCCGGCTCCCCCCGATTTTCGTCAGGACCTGCCGTTACGGCGCGCAAGGGATCGCGAATCCCTCCCCAAAAGCGGGCTTGAAACGGTTGCGCAACTCGGCTTGTCTGCCGCCCAAAGGCAGATTTGCACGGGAGAACTCACGCCATGAAGACCGCGATCACCGAAATGTTCGGCATCCAGCACCCGATCATTCAGGGGGGGATGCATTATGTCGGTTTCGCCGAGATGGCGGCGGCGGTTTCCAATGCAGGCGGGCTCGGCATCATCACCGGGCTGACGCAGGGCACTCCCGAAAAGCTGGCGAACGAGATCGCCCGCTGCAAGGACATGACCGACAAGCCCTTCGGCGTGAACCTCACCATCCTGCCGACCCTGACTCCGCCGGACTATCCGGGGCTGGTGAAGGCGGTGATCGATGGCGGGGTGAAGGTGGTGGAAACCGCCGGGCGCAACCCGGTCGATCTGCTGCCGCCGCTCAAGGATGCCGGGATCAAGGTGATCCACAAGTGCACCTCGGTGCGCCACAGCCTGAAGGCACAGGAGATCGGCTGCGATGCGGTGAGCGTCGACGGATTCGAATGTGGCGGGCACCCGGGCGAGGATGACGTGCCAAACTTCATCCTGCTCCCGCGCGCCGCTGATGAACTGGAAATCCCCTTCGTCTCCAGCGGCGGCATGGCCGACGGGCGCAGCCTTGTCGCCAGCCTCGCAATGGGCGCGCAGGGGATGAACATGGGCACCCGCTTCATCGCCACCAAGGAAGCGCCCGTGCACGAGAACGTGAAGCAGGCGATCCTCGCCGCCAGCGAACTCGACACCCGCCTCGTCATGCGCCCGCTGCGCAACACCGAGCGCGTGCTCAACAATGCCGCCGTCGAGCGCCTGATCCAGAAGGAGAAGGACCTCGGCGATGCCATCACCATTCAGGACATCCTGCCCGAAGTCGCCGGGGTCTACCCAAAGATCATGATGGAAGGCGCGATGGACGAGGGCGCGTGGAGCTGCGGCATGGTGGCCGGGCTGATCCACGACATTCCGACCTGCAAGGAACTGATCGACCGAATCATGCTTCAGGCGGAAGAGATCATTGCCCGCATGCAGGCCATGGCCCGCGCCTGATCCGCGCCAGACGGTTGCGCGGCGGCGTTGGGCCGTGCGCAACTACGTAGACGCCCTCATTCTCCCCGTCGCGGCGCTGCGGCACATTTGTAAAAGTGCGACAGGCCGATTCTGGAGGGGGTCGGCCCCGCACGCGAGGCTGTGTGCTTCCGGGGCGAGCAGCGGGATGCTTCCCCGGATGGCTTGGGCGGGGAGGTGGCGATGGATATTTCAGGAGGCCCGGCGGTGCTGGGCGGCATCATCATATGGGCTGCACTCGGCGCGTGGGCGCTGGGACGCTGGCAGGGGGGGCTTGTCGCGGTCCCCGACGCCATGGCCGCACCCACGAATCCGGCGGACGCTGGCGATCAGCCGGCAACGGCTGGTGCCGGAGCGGCGGATCCCGTTCCCCCCGCGGCCTGTGCCGCGCCCGAGCCTGCGCCCTGTCAGGATGCTGCACGCGACGAGCGCCGCGTGGCGCTGGATGCCGCGACATGTCTGGGGCAGGTCCACAGGGAAATCACCGCGTATCGCCGCGCAGAGCAGGTGCTTGCCGGGTTTGACGCGGATGTGCTGCGGCTCGATCCCTGGCCGCAGGGCATGGTGCATGGATGCCGCTTTATCGGGCTGACCGGAGAACCCACTTGCGGTGTGGCCGGTCCGGCCCGGGTTGCCTGTGCCGGCGGCATTCCCTGCGGCAAGGCCGTTCCCGCGCCGGTGGCGGCGCGGGTCGTTCAGCCCTCGCCCGTCGTGCCGGGCTTGACGCGGGTATAGGGCACGAAGTCCTCGAACATCACGGCGCCGGTGAAGAAGCCATTCACGGCATCGACGGTCGTGGCGATGTCGAAGCGGCACAGCTGCGTGCCGTTGGTGCGGGTCACCACCAGAGCATCGGTATCGTCGATGGCATCGGGGTTGCGCGTGCGCTGGACGTAGATGGTGTTGCCCGAACCATAGACATAGGCGACGCCGTCGATGGTCTGCATCCGCTGGCTGGGAAAGGCGCGGATGCAAATCATCGGCTCACCTGCGACGCGGCCCTCAAGCATTTTTGCCAGCCGCCGCTCACCCTTGCTCGGGGCCGCGGTCTGGGCGCTTTCCGTTTCGAGATCGGGCTGCCCGGCAGCGGGTTGCGCCGCCACCGGCAGCGATGCGGCCATCGCCAGCGCGCCGGCCATACAGCCGGTCCACAGGCGCGAGCGAGGGGAGATACGAATCATGCGGACATCTCCTTCAGTCTGTTGGCATAGCCATGCCGCGCCGCGCCTTAACCGCCGCTGAGCGCAGCGGCTTACCCGGTTGCCCGGGCTCAGGCGTGACCGGCATCCGCCCCTGAGGCAATGTCACCGAGCGTTGCCTGCGCGGCACCATCAGCCGGGCCGCCCTTCAGCACGAAGCGCCGGTCGCAATAGCCGCAATCGACATAGCCATGCTCGTCGATCTCGAGGAACACGCGCGGGTGGCCCAGCGCCGCCGGACGGAAGCCCGCGCCGCCGCGGATGCCGCTGGCGCCGTCGCAGCTGACGCGGCGGGTATCGACCAGCAGGGTTTCGGGAGGAGGAATGCTCATGCTTCGCCGATACAGCCCCGCGTGCGCGCATGCAATTGCCTTCGCGCCGCCGCCGCCCTAGGGCATCCCCATGTCCGCCGAACCCGCCATCCGCATCGACAACCTCGTCAAACGCTACGCCCCGGCCAAGGGCGCGAAGGGAACGATGACGGAGGGCAAGCTGGCGCTGGGCGGGGTCAGCTTCGATGTGCCGCAGGGCTCGATCTTTGGCCTGCTCGGGCCGAACGGGGCGGGCAAATCGACCCTGATCAATATCCTTGCGGGCCTCGTCAACAAGACCTCGGGCAGCGTCGATATCTGGGGCTTCGATATCGACCAGCACCGCCGCAACGCCAGCCGCTCGATCGGCATCGTGCCGCAGGAAATCGTCTTCGATCCCTTCTTCACCCCCTTCGAGGTGCTGGAGAATCAGGCCGGCTTCTACGGCATCCCGGCCGCCTTGCGCCGGTCCGAAGCCTTGCTGGAGGCGGTCAGGCTGGCCGACAAACGCAACGCCTATGCCCGCACGCTTTCGGGCGGCATGAAGCGGCGGCTGCTGGTCGCCAAGGCCATGGTCCATTCGCCGCCGATCCTCGTGCTGGATGAACCCACCGCCGGCGTCGATGTCGATCTGCGCCGCCAGCTGTGGGAACTGGTCAGCGAACTCAACCGCGAGGGCGTGACCGTGGTGCTCACCACCCACTACCTCGAAGAGGCCGAGGAGCTGTGCGACCGCATCGCCATCATCAACCATGGCCGCGTGATCGCCGACAAGCCGACCCGCGAACTGGTCGAGATGACCCGCGAGAAAGTGGTCGCCGTCACCACCGGCGATGATCTCGCCGCCGCGCCCGCTCATGAGGCCTTCACCCGTGTCGAATGGGACGGGGCCCGGGCGGTCGAGGTGACTTACGACAAGGACCGCCTCAGCGCCGGCCAGGTGCTGGCGATCCTGCAAGGCCAGGGCCTGACGATCGAGGATGTCACCACCCGCGAAGCCGATCTGGAGGATGTCTTCGTCCAGCTTACCGCCGGCGCGGCCTGAACGCTCGGCCCGAACACGCTGTCAGCGGTCGGTGTCCGCGGTCTTTTGCCGGCGCCAGGTGCGGCGGCCAAGGCGCCGGATCGGAGCATCGCAGTGGCGGCAGCGCCCCGTGTACTGGCGTCCGTCCCAGCTGACCTCGCGCCGCACCGGATGATGCCGGTTCAGCACGCATGCGACAATTGATAGCACAGACATGAACTCTGTTGCCCCGCAGAGAAGTGATGTCAGATGATGATATGTTCTGCGCCCCGATGCGCACCCGCCTTTTGACGGATTGTGCCTCGGGTGAAGATTAGCACCATGTCGCAGCGCGACCTAGGGAGAATTACGATGCCGTCGGCGATAAGTCCGTGCGATTGCAATGACTCTTGCCCGCGCCTCCAATGCGCGCCATGGCGAGGACATGGCCATGAATGATGCCTCCGGAGCGCCGCACGACATCACCCATGACGTGCTCGTCATCGGTTCGGGCGCAGCGGGGCTGACAGCTGCGCTCGCGCTGGCGGAACAGCGGCGCGTGCTGGTTCTGGCAAAGGGGTCGCTGACCGGCGGGTCCACCGCATGGGCGCAGGGCGGGATCGCTGCGGTGCTTGATGCGGGCGACACTTTCGAAGACCATATCCGCGACACGATGGTCGCCGGCGCGGGGCTCAACGACCGCGAGACCGTGGAATTCGTGATCGAACGCGCCCCGCAATCGATCGACCGCCTGTGCGAGCTCGGCGTGCCCTTCAACCGCGAGGAGCATGCCCTGCACCTCACCCGCGAAGGTGGCCATTCCCACCGCCGCATCGTCCATGTCGATGACGCGACCGGCTGGGCGGTGCAATCGGCGCTGGTGAAAGCGGCCGAAGCCCATCCCAACATCACCCTGCTGCCCGGCAGGACCTGCATCGATTTCATCACCGATCGCCACCGCGAACAGTTCTCCGCCGCAGGCCGCGTGTGGGGCGTCTATGCGCTCGACGAGGCGACGGGCCGCGTGGAGCGCCATGTTGCCCGCGCCACGATCCTTGCCACCGGCGGCGCGGGCCGCGTCTACCAGTTCTCCACCGCCCCGCGCGGCGCGACGGGCGATGGCATCGCGATGGCTTGGCGTGCGGGCGCGCGTGTCTCCAACATGGAGATGATGCAGTTCCACCCGACCTGCCTCTACAACCTCGACGTCAAGAACTTCCTCATCACCGAGGCCGTGCGCGGCGAGGGCGGGCATCTGCTCCACCCTGAAACCGGGCGGCGCTTCATGGTCGATTACGATCCTGAGCGGATGGAGCTGGCCCCGCGCGATGTGGTGGCGAGAGCGATCGACGACCAGATCAAGCGCTTCGGCCTCGATTACGTCCACCTTGATATCAGCCACCAACCGTCGGACTTTGTGAAGGGCCATTTCCCGACGATCTACGACAAGCTGATGGGGCTGGGCATCGACATGACGACCCAGCCGATCCCCGTCGTCCCCGCGCAGCACTACACCTGCGGCGGGGTGGTGGTGGACCTCGCCGCGCGCACCGATGTGCCGGGCCTGTGGGCGGCGGGAGAATGCACCGAAAGCGGTCTCCACGGCGCGAACCGGCTGGCGTCGAACAGCCTGCTCGAATGCTTCGTCTTCGGCGAAGCGGCGGCGCAGGACATCCTCGCGCGCTGGGACACGCTGGAGGCCCCGCCTGCGATCCTCCCGTGGGACGAAAGCCGCGTGACCGACTCGGACGAAGAGGTCGTCATCAAGCAGAACTGGACCGAAATCCGCCGCTTCATGTGGAACTACGTCGGCATCGTGCGCACCACCAAGCGGCTGGAACGCGCCGCCAGCCGCATCGAACTGCTGAAGCGCGAGGTCGAGGACTATTACGGCGCGTTCCGCGTGACGACCGACCTGATCGAACTGCGCAACCTGTTGCAGGCGGCGGAGCTAATCGTGCAATCAGCGCTACGCCGGAAGGAGAGCCGGGGACTGCACTACACACTCGATTATCCCGAGCTGGCGGCGGAGGCGAAGGATACGGTGCTGGTGCCGTGAAGATGGAGGAAAGGGTTGCAGAAGCTGAGCGCCTAGTCCCGATCTATCGGCAAGCCGTAGCTGATTTGGATGCATTTCTTAGGTTGGTTGAGACCGGGAACATCCGGCCTCAAGAAGTAGACCGGAGTGGACATGTCGCAGTCCGCTTCATCAAAAAACTCCAGAAGAAGCGATATTCCTGAAGCTTGGGCGACTAGTGAGCCTAAATAAAGTCCTATTAATCCTGATAACTTCGGGGCATGTGCAAGAACAAGGTATCATTCAGAGGTGCATCGAAGAAACGAATGAGGACATTTTTTTCATCTCTGCGAACGTAACAGGCACAGCCAAGTCAGAGAAATTTCAGCGCGTTCTGGAGGAATTTTGGAAGGAGGACTACGAAGACCCAAACAATCCTTCTGGAACTCTCATTAATCGCTGGTTCTCACGCAAGGGGATCGCCACATTCCTGAATCGGATATTCCCATCCGACGACCCTGAGGCAGCCGATCGCGCGTCGAAGGTCGTCAACAGCATGTATTCAGGTTTCGTTCACGGCGCTGCCCCTCAAATTCTGGAAATTTATAGCTTATCCGGTGCTCGATTCCAAACAGATGGGCTTTTGGGAGCGAATCGCCATTTGGATTATGTGTTCGATGCAAAGAACTCGATCTATCGATCACTTTGTTCTACGGGCATAATTGGTAAAGCTTACGGCTCGGAATACCTCTTTGATGTAGGGCGAGCAGCAGTAATTAAGTTCGAACGGGCCGTTAGGATGGATGGCCTGAAATAATCCATTCAGCGACGAAATCGCGGCTCATGGCATTGGGATCGGCAGGAATGCGCACAAGTCTTTCGGTTGCGGTCTTGGTATTCGCGGTCGCCGTTGGCGCCCCCCTCGCCGCCCAAGACGCCATCCCCACAGAATCCGACAACGCCATCGTCGTCACCGCCCAGCGTTCCGGCGCGCCGATGTGGACGATCGACACGCCCTCCGGCACCGTCATCCTCGTCGGCGAGATCCGGGCGATCCCGAAGAGCGTCCAGTGGGAGCCTGCGCGGCTGGAGGAGGCCACCAGAGAGGCCGACCGGGTGATCCTCGGCGCCCGGCCCAAGGTTTCTCCGGGCGATATCTTCCGCCTGATCTTCTCGGGCGGGAAGTTCACCAAGCTGCCGGACAAGACCGTCGCCGCCGATTATCTGACGCCCGAGCAATGGGCGCGGCTCTCCGCAATCGGCACGGCGCAGGACGAGGATTACTCGCGCTCAAGCTTCCTGCTCACCTCGTTTCAGCTGCTGTCCAAGGAGCTGCGCTTCAACCGTGACACGGGTGACGACACCACCGATGTGGTGAGGAAGGCCGCCGACAAGGCCAAGGTGCCCACCACCCGCGCGGCGACCTTGCGGGGCGAGGACCTGCTCGACAATCTCGCCGAGGCTCCGCCCGAAACGCACATCCCCTGCCTCACCGCCGCGATGGACGCGCTGGAGGCCGGACCCGCCATCGTCGAACAGCGCGGGACCGACTGGCGGCGATTCAAGGTTGCCGCAGTGATGGCCAACCCGCTCGAGCAGGCGCTGGGCAAGTGCTGGCCCTGGGCAGACGAGCAGGTGGGCGGCGAATTGCGCACCATCTGGGTGGACCGCATCGCCGAAGCCAGCGCCGCGAAAGGCACGACTCTGGCGGTCGTTCCGCTAAGGGTGTTGGCGGAAAGCGGCGGGGTGCTTGACCAATTGGACGCGCGCGGCTTCGATATCGCCGGACCTCCGTGGAAGTGAACCGCGCGGGCCAAAGAACAAAGACCCTGAGAGGACCCGCCGCGCAATGCCCACCCTGACCACCCCCAACACCGGCATCGAAATCTTCTACGAGGAGCAGGGCGACCCGCAAGCGCCGGTGATCCTGCTGGTCATGGGCCTCGGCGCGCAGATGACGCTGTGGCCGGATGAACTGGTCGCCGCGCTGGCGGGCGATGGCTTCCGGGTGATCCGCTACGACAACCGCGACATCGGCCTCAGCCAGAAGTTCGAAGGCGCGCGTGCGCCCTCGCTCCCGATCCAGCTGCTGCGCAAGAAGATCGGCTTCCCGGCCAAGGTGCCCTATACGCTGAAGGACATGGCCGATGACGGGATCGGGGTGCTTACCGCGCTCGGGATCGACAAGGCGCATGTCGTCGGCGCGTCGATGGGCGGCATGATCGTCCAGCTGATGGCGATCCACCACCCCGACCGGCTGCTGACCATGACCTCGATCATGTCCACCACCGGCAACGGCAAGCTGCCGCAGGCGGAAAAGCACGCGATGGAGGCGCTGATCGCACCGCTCAAGGGCATGGACGAGGAAACGCTGGTCGCCCACGGGCTCAACATCGCCCGCAACATCGGCAGCCCGCACAGCGCCGAATTTCCCTTCGACGAAGCGGCCCAGCGTGAACGGGTGCTGGCGAACATGCGCCGCTCGGTCTACCCGGCCGGCCTGCCCCGCCAGCTTGCCGCGATCATCGACGATGGCTGCCGCCGGTCGCGTCTGGCGAAGGTCCGCACCCCCACGCTGGTGCTCCACGGCGAGGCCGATCCGCTGGTGAAGGTGGAAGCGGGCGAGGATACCGCGCGGCACATCTCCGGCGCGCGGCTGGTGACTGTTCCGGGCTGGGGTCACGATCTGCCGGTGCCCCTGATCCCGCGCCTCGCCAGCGAAATCGCGGGCCACGCGCGCGGGGGGTGACGTTGCCGCCTCCCGGCTGCGGAGTTTTCAGGCCCGCCCGTCCAGCCACGCCCCCGAAGTGCGCGCGCAGGCGCGGGCGCGTTCGATCAGGTCGGGGTAGGCGTCCCGCAAGGCTGCCGAGCGTTCTTCGATGGCCATCGGGAGATGCGCGGGCAGGGCATCGACCATCGCGGCGAGCGGCAGGCCCCCTTGGCCCAGTGGCATCCGGCGGTTGATCGCATCATCGATGATCGCGTCGAAATCGGTGAGATCAGGCCCCTCGGCGGGCGCATCGCAGGGTTGGCAGTAGGACAGCCACTCGCGCGGGATCGCCTTGAGGTCTTCGGCTGTCCCCCCGGACCGCGCCCAGTGGAGCGTGTCGACCAGCAGCGCCTTGGCGTCGCCCTCGACGGCTTCAAGGATCGCGCGGGCCATGGGAAGCGTCTTCACCTCGGTGAAGATGCCGAATTCGAGGTTCACCCGCACGCCCGTGCCCGCCGCCGCGCTCACCAGCGTCTGGAACTTGGCGGTGGTGGCGGCCATGTCGGGGTCGCTGGAGACGCACAGGAGGTTCGCCGCGCCCAGTTCGGCGGCGATGTGGACGAGCTCGGTCAGCCACGGATCGGGCGCGCCGGGCATGATCCACGCGACCTCGCAATCGAGCAGCTCAACGCGCGCATCGCGCGCCTGCTGGCGGATCGCGCGGGTGGTGGCGGGGGTCCACGTCTCGCGCTCCACCCACATCCCGCCGAAATCGAAACCGGCCGCAGCGGCGCATTCGATCAACTGCGCCGGAGTGGCCTCAGGCATGATCCCGGCGGCGAGCGAGATCTGCCGTCTGATCACAAGGTTTGGCCGTCATCCAGAACGAAGTCGGCCCCCGTCACGAACTCGCTCGCGTCCGAGCACAGGAACAGGATCATCGCGTCCAGCCCCTCCTCGCCCATCAACCGGCGCTTGGGAAAGCGCGCGATCTGCTTCTTGCCCGGGTCGGTATCGAACCACGCATCGTTGATCGCGGTGCGGATGTAGCCGGGGGAGACGGTGTTGACGTTGATCCCGGCCCGCGCCCATTCGCGCGCCAGCGTGCGGCCCGCCTGCACCACGCCCGCCTTCGATGCGGCATAGGCGACGAGGCCCGGCGATGGCTCGAAGGCGGTGATCGAGGCGATCAGCACGATTCTTCCCCGCGTTACGCCGTGGGCCATCATCCGCCGCGCGCCTTCGCGAGCCGTGAGTATCGCGCCCTTCAGGTTGATGGCGAGGGTCTGTTCGATTTCCTCTTCCGAGATGGTGGTGGCCATCCCCGCGCCGTCCACGCCAGCATTGGCGATGACCGTATCGACCGGGCCGCCGAATGCCGCCTCCGCCGCATCGAAACCGGCGATGATGTCCGCCCCGCGCGCCACATCCATGGTGACGGCAGCCGCCTGCGGGCCGATTTCGGATGCCAGCGCGGCCAGCCGGTCCGCCCGCCGCGCGCCCAGCGCTACATTCGCGCCGCTCGCGGCAAGGATGCGTCCGAAACGGGTGCCAAGCCCCGAAGACGCGCCGGTGACGAGCGCGGTGCGCCCGGAGAGGTCGAAGGAGAAGCTCATGCGCGCCTACTTAACCGCAGGCAGCTCCCCGTTCACGTATTTCATCAGCGTGGTCTGGAAATGGCGCACGCGGCTGTCCTGATAATGGCCCAGTTCCATCAGCCCGTCCTTCATGCTCTTCATGCCTTCCTGTACGTAAGGCAGGTTGGCCATGTCCTGATCGAACACATTGGCGAGCTGCGGCCCCATGATGTCATTGGCCCAGGCGAAGGGCTCATCATCGGGGATGTAGGTCATGGCGACGGCGCGGGGGCGTTCCTGACCCTTGGGGGTGGGGAACAGCAGGCGGATTTCCATGATGCACCAGTCGGGCGTGTCGCCCGGCAGCCATCGGTAGACGAGGGTCGGCAGGAAGCCGATCCACGGCGCGAAGTTGGGGAAGATGTTGTAGGTGAAGTTGTCGAGGATCTCGGTGTCGGCAGCGTCCGAATAGTCGTAGCCATATTGCTCGGCAAAGCCCTTGCGTCCGGCTTCGGCGAGGATCTTGCGCGCGCCGAGCGGATCGTTGGCATCGTAGCTTTCATCGGTGCCTTCGCTGGCCGAAAAGCGCCGGTTGGTGCGCGCGTCCTGCCCGCCCGAGAACTCGTTCATCTTCTCCAGAACGTAGTCCGAATTCTTGCCCTTCACGTGCGGGCTCAGCACGCCCGAGGGTGTGATCGCGCGGTTGAAGTGGTCGCCGATCAGGTCGTAGCGGGTGTTGGCATCGCCGAGGAAGGCGAGCAGCTGCGGGTGGGTGGTGATCGAGTGCCAGGCTTCCATGAAAGCCTCGGCGGTCGCCTTCCAGTTGGCGGGGATCTTCTTCTGCACCCACATGCCGGTGTAGCGGTTGGCGAAGTCATAGCGTTCGTAATGCGATGCCGCCGGGCCGAGCCACGTCTTGAAATCGGGTAGATCGTGGTTCTCGGTCAGCATGACAAAGCCCTGCCACAGCTCGATGCGCGCCTGCGGCAGGTCCATGTCCTTGCCTTCGAGATGCTTGAAATCCCACGAACAGGGGATTTCCTTCAGCGACCCGTCATTGCGCCAGGTGAACCCGTGGAACGGGCAGCGCAGCTGGACCGAATTGCCGCTTTCGGTGCGCAGCTTGCGGCCGCGGTGGAGGCAGGCGTTGTAGAAGGCTTTCACGCCGCCGTCCTTCTGGCGGATCAGAAGGAAGCTCTTGCCGGCGATGTCGAAGACGACCGTGTCGCCCGCATCCGGCATTTCGTCTTCGCGCGCGGCGAAGAGCCAGACGTTGGGCCACATCTTCTCGCGCTCGAGCTTCGCGAATTCCTCCGAGATATAGGGCGCCACCGGCAGCGGATCGTCACCCATGTCGATCGTGGTTTCCTCGAACAGGTAATCGGGCGCGCGGCGGGTGTCGCCGTTCAGCATGTCGGTGTAGCTGATCCCCGGGCAACGGTCGCCGCGGGCAATGTCCTTGATCTCGTTCATCTGGCTTGTCCGGTCCTCTCGGGGGCAGGCCCCGCCTCTCGTCCTCGCACTTTGTGCAGTGTTTCCGGCGCAGAATATCACACAGCTTTGCGGCAAGGACACCCTATCGGATTGGAGAGGAATGTGGGTTTGACAGGCAAGATCGCCGCGCTGGGCGACATCATGCAGCTGGCCTTCGTGCCGGAGGATTTCGACGCGGCGGTGAAGCACTGGACCGAAGTGATGGGCGTCGGCCCGTTCTACATCATCGAGGGTATCCACCTTGATGGCATGAAGTATCGCGGGCAGCCGACCGAGGCCGTGTTCGATCTGGCGCTGGCCTATTGGGGCGACATGCAGATCGAACTGATCCGCCCGCGCGATAATCACCCTTCCGTCTACACCGGAGAATACGGCGCGACCGGCAACGGGCTGCACCATGTGTGCATTCTGGTCGATGATATCGCCCACGCCCGCGCCGTGTGCGAGGCCGAAGGCGCCGAGGTGATGATCGAGGGGACCTTCGGCACCAGCAAGGCGATCTATGTCGACGCCGGGGGCGGGCCGGGGACACTGGTGGAGATTCTCCAGCAGGACAAGGACGGCCCGGACCTGTTCGGGATGATCAAGGCTGCGGGCGTGGGCTGGGATGGGAGCGAGCCGCTGAGGAAGCTGGGGTAGTTCCCTTCGTCGTTGCGAGGAGCCGCAGGCGACGAAGCAATCCATTGACCAAACGCTAGCCGCAAGGTCAGGCCATGGATTGCTTCGCTACGCTCGCAATGACGAGATTTAGTCTGAAGCCCCCAGATACCCCAGCTGCCCGGCCTTGAAGATCGTCTGCGCGCGGTTCACCGAGTCGAGCTTCTCGCCCGCACGGTGGATGTGGTAGCGGATCGTGGCGTGCGACCGGTTGAGGATCATGCTGATCTCCTTGTCGGTCTTGCCGATCGCGGCCCAGCGCAGGCATTCGACCTCGCGCTTGGAAAGCACGCAGTCCGAAGGGATGCGCCGCTTGGTGCGGTTGGCCTGGACATAGCCCGCGACAAAGCACCGCGTCACCATCGCGAAGAGCGCGCCGAACTGGGCGAATTCGGCGGACAGGTCTTCCTTGTCCTTGTCCATGCTGATGAAGCTGCTGGCGCTGATCTGGCCGAAGGGCAGGTGCACCGGGATCACGATCGCCGCCTTGCACAGGGCGCGCTTTTCAAAGTCCGCGAGGTCGATTTCGGCGAGATAGTGGTTGCGCCAGCGGGTGTTGAAGCCGTGCTGGTTGACCCAGAAGGGCTCGCTTTCATAGCGGCATGCCCGCGGCAGGGGTGAATGCAGCGCGAGGCGGTGATCCTCCCACCAGCGCGCGCCGTCATCCAGCCAACGGAAGATATCGGCGTTGAGGATCGTGCCATCGGCATCGACCATTGGTTCTTTCGAGGAAATGTCGTCGCACACCGCGATCTGCATCCCCCGCTCCTGTGCGATTCGCGCCAGATTCACCGCGGCATCATGGATGTCCTCGGGGCAGGTGATGGTCACGGATTCGAGCAATTGCTCAAGGGATTCGCGGCCTTGCGGTGTCCGCAGCTCGACAACATTATGGGCCATTGTCAGCCTCGCTCCTCTCCAAAGTTCTCCCGCCGGGGTAGCGTAACGCAATTTCCGGCAATGTCCCTCATCATTTACGTAGGGGAACATGGGGCCGGGCGGGGCTAGCGAAAGAGACAGGGAGAAGGTGCTGGCATGGCGTTTCAGGGTGCGAATTTCGGGGTTGTGGTCAAGGCGCTGGCAGCGGCGATTCCGCCGGATCGGCCCGCGCTGGTGCACGGGGAAAGGATCGTCTCCTGGGGCGATCTCGATGCGATCACTGACCGGATTGCGGCGGGCCTGATCGCGCGCGGGCTGAAGCCGGGCGACATCGCCGGGCAGATGCTGAGGAACACCCCCGATTACATGCTCGCCTATTTCGGCTGCGTGAAGGCGGGGGTGGTGCCGGTCAATGTGAACTACCACTACAAGGCGCGCGAGCTGGGCGACATCTTCACCCGCTTCGGCCTCAAGGCGCTGTTCACCGAAAGTGACTTTGCCGATGTCGCCCGCGAGGCGATGCCCGAAGGCACCCTGACGATGGATGTGGGTGCTGAAGAGTGGACGGCGCTGTGCGCGACCGCTCTGCCAGCAGGCTTCGCGGTGCATGACGATCCGGAGGCGCTGTTCCTCACGGCGACGGGCGGCACCACGGGGATGCCCAAGGCGGTGATGTGGCCGATGGATCAGGCGTGGGGCGCGTTCAATATCGGCCTGTGGCAGCGCCCGCCCGGCACGCCGCCGCTGATGGTGGAGAGCCTTGCCGAGCAGGTGGCGCAGGCCGCCGCGATTGGCCCGGACCATCCTGCCAGCACCTCGCCGCTGCTGCTGCTCTCGCCGCTGATGCACGGCGCGGGGCAGTTCACGGCGGTGATTCACCTCTTGAAAGGCGGCACGCTGGCGCTGCTGCCGGGGCCGAAATTCGATGCCGATCTGGCGCTGGACGAGGTGCGGCGGCTGGGCGCGCGCGGCATTTTCATCGTCGGCGATGCTTTCGCGCTCCCTCTCGCTGACCGGCTGGACGCGCGGGGCGACGGGGCGCAGGTGCTGGCGAGCTTGCGGAGTATCACCTCCTCGGGCGCGGTGTTCTCGCCCGCGCTGAAGCAACGCCTGATCGCCCATCACCCTGCGCTGATGATCGTCGATGCGCTGGGATCGTCGGAAAGTTCGGGCACCGGGATCGTCATCACCACCGCTGCTGGCAGCAGCGGCGGTGGCAAATTCCAGCCGCTGCCGGGACGCGAGACCAAGCTGTTCGACGAGCGCTTCAACGAAATCCTCCCCGGCACGGATGGCGTCGGCATCGTCGCGCGCACCGGCCCGTTGCCGCTTGGTTACCTGGGCGAGGATGAAAAGAACGCCCAGACCTTCCCCGTCATCGGCGGCCAGCGCTGGCTGATGACCGGCGACCGTGCACGCTGGGCCTCCGATGGCACGCTCGAATTCATCGGGCGTGACAACATGTGCATCAACACCGGCGGCGAGAAAGTGTTTCCCGAAGAGGTCGAGGCGGTGCTGCTTGATCACCCGGCGGTGAAGGACGTGCGCGTCGTCAGCCTTCCGGATGCGCGCTTCGGCCGCAAGGTCGTGGCCGTGGTGCAGCCCGAGAGCGAGGTGGATGAAGCCGCGCTCGATGCCCACGCCCGCGCGGGGCTGGCGGGCTACAAGATCCCGCGCCGCTACATTCTCACCGACCGCTCGCTGCGCCTCAACAACGGCAAGCCCGACTACAAGACCGCGCAAGGCATTGCAGACGGGGCGGCGTGAGAACGGTCGGAACGTGCCTGGCAAGTCGGCCGATATCGATCCGGCAGTAATGAACATTGTGAGCCCTGTTCGTTACTGGGTCAGATCGCCCGCTTCGGTAGCAAGACAATCAGCAGTGATATAGCTTGCCGCCTCGGAACGCAGCCGGACGCCCGGCAGGGGTAAGCATGACATGATGTCTCGCCGATTGATGATGGCCAGTGGCGCGGCAGCATTCGTCGCACCCGGCCTGTTTTCGTCCGGCCCCGCGTCCACACTGCTGCGAGCGCAGGTGACGGCCCGCGGCAGTGCGATCCCGCGTGATCCCGCCTTGGCGGCTGCCGCGCCGCCGGTGCGCCTCGGTGACACGATCTTGTCGGTCGATGATCCCGCGGCCGTGTGGCAGAGCGCGGGGCAGCACACCGTGCGGGTGTTCCTGCGCAAGGGACCCTGGGCGCTGGTCTGGTATCTGCAGGCGGCATCCCCGGTGGATGGCAAGCCGTTCGATGTGGTGGTGGTGGAGCGGCAACGCTGGACCAATCTGGCGGCGGAGACGCCTGCGGTCAGCTACCGCGCGAGCGTGTTCGGCTACAGCTTCCCGCTTTACGGTCATGGCGATTTCCAGCGCTGGGTCGTCGCATCGCGCCCCTGGCCGGTGTCCGATCGCGAGTTGAACCGCTGGCAAGCCTCCGGCCTGATGTTGCCGTGGGGCTTCGGGCCGAAGCTCCAGGCCCCATCGCAATGGTCCTATATGGACCCGGTCCCGGACTATACGCCGCTGGACAAGGGCGGGCTGACGCCGGGCATGGGGACCACGGGCCTTCGCGACGAGGTGGGGCCGATTATCCACCGGCAGGCGCGCTACATCATCGAACGCAGCACAGAGATGCGGCGCGTCACCATGAATTACGGGCTGACCGCGGCATCGATCCCCTGGCACGTGCGCGGGGCCGATGGACTGCCGCTGCTGCTCGACACACCCGGCACGCCGCTGAAAGTGCAGCAATATTACCAGAATTATCCCGAAGAGAGGATCATCGGCGTCAGCCCGGGCATGCAGTTCGAATGGGACATCGACAATGCGCACCGCCCGTGCCCTGCGTTCGTTCCGGCCCTGCTCTCTGAACTCCATCCGTTTTTCGTCGAGGAGCAGGTCTTTTCCGCCTGCACCGTGCTCAACACCGTCACCCCCGATTATCGCGGGGCCAGCGGCAAGCTGATCGATCAGGGTCAGGGCCGCGACTGGGCGTGGTCGATGCGCGATCTGGTGCTGGCCTATGCCTTGCTCCGGGCCATGCTGGCGATTGACTGGCTGCCATCGGCAGAGCGGTTTGATGCGATCCTCTCCGCCAACCTCGATCGGGCGGTCAGGGCGCTTGCAGTGCCGGGGATGGGGCAATTGGGGATGTTCTGGGAGGAGGATGCATATGACAGCGCGCCCAATCCGACCTTCTGGCCATCGATCCGCACGGGGCAGCGGCCCGGCGTCTATACCGGAATGATCGTCAACTACATCGCCTTCACGCTGGACTGGGGGCGGCGCTTGCATGGCGATCCGCGCTGGTCGCAATTGCAGGTGGCCTTTGCGGAGAGGTTCCAGGCGCGGCGCTTTCTGGCGAGCGGGCCGTTCTGCTTCCTCAATCTGCCGGCGCGGCTGGAAGGGCGCTGGTTCAGCGACTGGCGGCAGATGGCGCAGGTGCTCGGCCTGCCTGCCGATATCGCGCGGCAGCCGTGGTACAGTTTCGACAAGCCGATCGATGATCCGCGCGTCTATGAATACACCACCGAATATCCGGGGACATTCTACCACGGCCTGAAGCTGGCGCAGGCGGCGGGGGGCACCGGTGCCGATGTGGATACGGCGGTTGCCCTGCTGGAGGCGCAGATTCGCCGGGGCGATACGGAAAGCTATCCCGCCTTCGCCATGCGCCATGCGCGGTAAGGTGGGGTTCGCGATCGGGAACTGGTGCGTGATTTTGCCGGTCGCCCGCGCGCATGGATGGCCGGCCCATCCGTGATCTGGCGGCCCGTGCCCGCCGCACCTTTCCGACCCTTCCGGCGCAACATTCGAACCCCCGCGCATGCAAAAGATTCACGGGTGGATTCGAATGATTCACTCCCCATATTTTTCTTCACAGATTCAGTTTGGGGCTTGCGTGCCTCGCGACTCAAGCTTGCTCCACGCGTCGCGGGTTTGTGGCGGGGTGATGAAGCCCCCGGAATGGTAACTAGGTGCTTAATCGCCCGTTGACGGGATTCCCTGTCTGATTCATCATCTAGTGGTTCGGCGCAAATCGGACCCCCAAGCCTTGGTGAATCTCCCGCCGCCCCGCCAGAGGGCATAAGGGACGGATTCGCTCCGGCTTCAGGGTTCGCCGCGCGCCGCAAAGGGGATCAACCGACCTGTCAGCACGCCCGGAAAGAGGGCAGCCTGTTGGCAAGTCTGTGGACCCGCCGGTATAGAACAGAATCGGAACATGGCCCCTTGTGCCATAGACCCGATTCGGGGGACAAAGTGGGGGCTGACAATGGATTTCAAGGCGAGCGAAAACGTGCCCAATGACGCGGTAAACGGCGATGTGACCAATGAACTCGAAACCGGCGCGGGCGCGGGTGATGAAAAGGCTGTGACGATGAAAACGACTGATACCGGCTCCGACGCGCTGATCGCCGCCAAGGCGGGCGAGGCGCTGGTCGGCGCGATGGCGACCGCGATGAAGGATGCGGCCAAGACCGACAGCAAGAAGGTCAATGATCGTCGTTTCACGATTGTCACCAATCCCGATCGCGACGCACGCCTCACCGATTTCGGCAAGGAAACCCTGACCGACCGCTATCTGCTGCCCGGAGAGACCTATCAGGACCTCTTCGCCCGCGTGGCCGATGCCTATGCGGACGATCAGGATCATGCCCAGCGGCTTTACGATTACATCTCGAACCTGTGGTTCATGCCCGCCACCCCGGTGCTGTCGAACGGCGGCGCGGATCGCGGCCTGCCCATCTCCTGCTTCCTGAACGCGGTGGGCGACTCGCTGGACGGCATCCAGAACGTCTGGAACGAGAACGTGGCCCTGGCCTCCAACGGCGGCGGCATCGGCACCTACTGGGGCGGCGTCCGCTCGATCGGCGAGAAGGTCAAGGGCGCGGGCAAGACCTCGGGCAT
>Ga0114986_1000058_pt1 | contig 28770 bp, 31 predicted proteins | sample Shrwel1BS1Day17_FD_96988 | JGI IMG/M metagenome (GOLD analysis project Ga0114986, IMG submission 96988) | Subsurface microbial communities from deep shales in Ohio, USA - Utica-3 well 1 S-1-Day17 | ecosystem: Environmental > Aquatic > Deep subsurface > Shale gas/oil reservoir > Produced... | reverse complement strand
CTGGCCGCTGTGATGGGCATGCGCTCTTGGGCTGCTGATGGCCGATCAACCCTGGCCAACCGGCTGACCTTTGGTGCTGGCAGGCTCTCTCAGGCTTGAAATGAATATTTCAGGGCCGACTAAGTTGTTCGTAGCGCTTGCCTATCGCAGTACCTTACCGGTGGGGTTTTGCACTTGACTATTGATTCCTCCGGTTATCATCAAGTCACGAACTGCGAGCAATAATGAACTGCCAAGCGTTTATTCAACCACATTAACTCCAAGGATGACAACCAATGAAATGCCTAGACATCGGTTGCGGAAGAAAGAAAAGCGATGGTTTTATTGGAATTGACTTCTCAAGCCTTAGTGATGCCGACATCACTCTTGACCTAAATACTCAACCTCTACCCTTTGAAGACAGCACGATAGATTTTGTTTTTTCATCTCATGCACTTGAGCACCTTTCTTCCGAGGGTTTTCAGAACGTCATTAAAGAGATATACAGAGTACTGAAACCAGGCTGTCAATTTAAACTGGCAGTACCTTATTACTCCACATCTCTAAACTTAGCCAACCCATTTCATAATAATAACATCTGCTTCAACGAACATACTTTCCGATTTTACTCGTCTGAAAAAGATTGCCATGCCTTGACTCGAGACGAGTGGTCGACGCCCAGCTGCCCACAATGGGGATTAAGATACTCTGCAAATGCAGAACTAGGGATAGAATTTCGAACCGAGAGCATTGAGTTTTACTATTTTCCAGAATATCAGAGTTTAGACGAAGACCAGCGTTTCTTGTTTCGACAAACAAGGAACAATGTTGTTGATCAAATTGTATACACACTCACTTGCATCAAGCCTTGCCCTATCAGGCCGGATACAGGCCCGGTATCACCGCCAACTGATACACACAAACTTATAACAACTCAGCTCGCATACCTGAGAGACCAAGTTAGCCTAATTGAGGCCAGAAAACTCAAACCAAGCGACTTAGGAGTCGCAAAGAAAATATGCAACAACACTCAGCAAAAAGGCGATTTGTACCGCGTTGATAGCAAGTTAACCCCTGCTAAATTTTTCGCACTTGAGTTGGATTACTATATTCAGATTCTTCAAAGAGTCATTGACAACCCATAACAAATCTCAACTTAGTTTTTATCTCACGCATGAGTCATGAACCCACCAAAAATGTATTACATTAAGGTTTGGTTTCCTTCCTGATAAAGAATTGCGCAAGCATGAAACTCATCATCCAGATCCCCTGCTACAACGAAGCGGCCACGCTAGGCATCACGCTGGCCGAGCTACCGCGACAGGTGCCCGGCTTCGACAAGGTGGAGTGGCTGATCATCGATGACGGCAGCACCGACAACACGGTGGAAGTGGCGCTGGCCCATGGGGTGGACCACGTGGTGCGTCACACCCGCAACCAGGGTCTGGCACGCGGCTTCATGAACGGCCTGCGGGCCTGTCTGGATGCGGGTGCGGACGTGATCGTCAACACCGACGCCGACAACCAGTACAACGCTGGCGACATCCCTGCCCTGACCCAACCCATTGTGGATGGCAAGGCCGACATCGTGGTGGGTGCGCGACCGATCGAGACCATCGAGCACTTCAGCCCGATCAAGAAGCTGCTGCAGAAACTGGGAAGCTGGGTGGTGCGCGTGGCGTCCAAGACTGACATTCCGGACGCGCCCAGCGGCTTCCGCGCCATGAGCCGAGCGGCGGCGCAGCGCCTGACGGTATTCAGCGACTACACCTACACGCTGGAGACCATCATACAGGCGGGTCAGAAGGCCATGGCCATCACCTCGGTGCCGATACGCGTCAATGGCGATCTGCGGCCGTCGCGTCTGGTCAAAAGCATCAGCTCGTATATCCGGCGCAGCATCGTCACCATCATCCGGGTGTTTGCCATCTACCGGCCGTTCCGGTTCTTTGCGTCGATCGGCGCCACGCTGTTCGGCATCGGCTTTCTGATCGGCCTGCGCTTTGTCTACAAGTGGCTGACCAATGAGCACGGCTACGAAGGCCACATCCAGTCGCTGATTCTGGCCAGCTCGCTGCTGATCATCGGGTTCCACACCATTCTGATCGCCTTTGTGGCCGACCTGCAGGCCGCCAACCGCAAGCTGCTGGAGGAAATCCGCACGCTGTCGCTGGAAGCCCGTGACCGGAATCACGGCAAGGATAAGGCCTGACAGCGTCCGATTGCCCCATGAGTGCGAGCACGGCCTTGGCGGTCGGAGTCACTGGCGCCAGTGGTTTTGTGGGGCTCGCTGTCTGTGCGGCCCTTCGGGAGCAACACCATGCCATCAGGCCACTGCTTCGGCGGCGCCATGGTGGACACCCTGACGAATCGGCTCTGTTGGTGGGCGAGATCGGACCAGATACCGACTGGCGACAGGCCCTGCGTGGGCTGGATGTGGTGGTTCACTGCGCAGCGCATGTGCACCAGATGGGTGACGGCGCAGACACGCAAGCGTCGGCCTATCAGCGGGTGAACACCGACGGTACATTGCAGCTGGCGCGCTGTGCGGCGCTGGCCGGTGTGCGACGACTGGTGTTCATCAGTTCGGTCAAGGTGCTGGGTGAAAGCACCCTGCATGGGCACCCGTTCCGGCACGACACCCCTCCCGCGCCTCAGGACCCCTATGGTCAATCCAAATGGGCGGCGGAACAAGGTTTGTGGCGCATGGCGGCAGAGACCGGTCTGGAGGTGGTGGTGATTCGTCCACCGCTGGTGTACGGCCAGGGGGTCGGTGCCAACTTTGCGGCACTGATCCGCCTGGTGCGGTCAGGCTGGCCCCTGCCGCTGGGGCTGGTCGACAACCGCCGCTCCATGGTGGGCCTGCGCAACCTGGTGGATCTGATCTGCCGCTGCACCACCGATCCCCAGGCCGCGGGCCTGACCTTTCTGGTGTCAGATGGCGAGGATCTGTCCACCCCTGATCTGGTGCTTCGGCTGGCCAAGGCGATGGGCTGTCGCGCACGGATTTGGCGGGTGCCGGTGGCGTGGCTGAAGCTGGCCGGCCAGCTGACGGGTCGCATCGCACAAATCGATCGCCTGACCGGCTCTCTGGAGGTGGACATCAGCCGAACCTGTGAGTTGCTGGACTGGCATCCACCCCACACGGTGGACGAAGAACTGGCGCTGGCGGTCGGCAATGCTGGACAAAACAAGGGGATCCGCCCATGAAGCGGCTGTTTGATCTCACACTGGCGCTGATGCTTTCAGTGTTGCTGGCGCTGCCCATTGCCCTGATTGCGCTGGCCATACGGCTGACATCCGCCGGACCGGCGGTTTACTGGAGCAACCGGGTCGGGCGTGACAACAAGATTTTCAGGATGCCCAAGTTCCGGTCCATGCGCACGGACACACCGGCCGTGGCCACCCACCTGCTGCAGAACCCGGAGCAGTACATCACGCCGGTGGGCAAGTTTCTGCGCAAAACCAGCCTGGATGAGCTGCCACAGTTGTGGAGCATTCTGGTGGGCGACATGAGCTTCGTCGGCCCCCGCCCTGCCCTCTACAACCAGGATGACCTCATCGCGCTGCGCACCGAACGTGGGGTGCACACCCTGGTGCCCGGACTGACGGGCTGGGCACAGATCAACGGAAGGGATGAGCTGCCGATCCCGCAGAAAGTAGAATTCGATGCACAGTACCTGCAGCGCCGGTCTTTCTGGTTCGATCTCCGGATCATGGCGCTGACCGCGTGGCGTGTGTCGCTCCGCTCGGGTGTTTCGCACTAGATCAGCATCACAGGAGCCCGCTGATGCTCAACCGCCTTGCCATGCCCATCCTGGGCATGCCGCGCGCCGCCAAGCGCATCGTCGTGCTCGGGGTAGACGCTTCCCTATGCGTGCTCACAGTCTGGCTGGCCTACTACCTGCGGCTGGGCGAATGGGTCACTTTCTTCGATGACTCGATGTGGCAGCCGTGGAGCGCGGCCCTGGCTTCGCTGGCCTTTGCGCTTCCCCTGTTCATCGTTCATGGACTGTACCGGGCCATCTTCCGCTATTCAGGCCTGTTCGCCCTGATGACGGTTTGCAAGGCCGTGGCCATCTACGGGGTACTCTACGCCACCGTGTTCACGGCCATCGGGGTCACCGGCGTACCCAGGACCATCGGCCTGATCCAGCCCATTTTGTTGTTGCTGCTGGTGGGTGCATCGCGCCTGATGGCCCGATTCTGGCTGGGTGGCTTGTACCAGCGGCAACTGCAGGTGGCCAGCCTGCCCAAGGTGCTCATCTATGGGGCAGGCAACGCCGGGCGTCAGCTGGCCGGCGCCATGTCCAACAGTCACGAAATGCGGGTGGTGGGTTTTCTGGACGACGACGACCGGCTGCATGGCCACGTCCTCAATGCCCAGCCCATCTACAGCCCCGAAGACCTGCCAGATCTGGTGAGGACCCTTGGCATCAACACCGTGCTGCTGGCCATTCCGTCCGCCAGCCGCCAACGGCGCAACGAGATCATCACCCGCATACAGGCGGCCCACGTCCAGGTCAGAACGCTGCCCAGCGTGAGCGAGATTGCCCAAGGCCGGGTCAGTCTGTCGGACCTGCGCGAACTGGACATTGACGATCTGCTGGGCCGGGAACCCGTCAGCCCCAACCACATTCTGTTGGGCAAGAACATCACCGGGAAGGTGGTGCTGGTAACAGGCGCGGGAGGCTCCATCGGTGGCGAACTGTGTCGCCAGATTCTGGCTTTGCAGCCCACCCGACTGGTGATGGTCGAGCTCAGCGAGTACGCGCTCTACCAGATCTCGGAAGAACTGCAAGCGCGACTGAAGGATGCAGCCGGCGTGGAATTGGTGCCACTGCTGGCATCGGTGCGCGACGAGGAACGCATGCGGGAGATCATGCGTACGTGGCGGCCAGACACCGTTTACCACGCGGCGGCCTACAAGCATGTGCCATTGGTGGAGCACAACCCGGTCGAGGGCATCCGCAACAACACGCTGGGCACCCTGATCACCGCGCGCGCGGCGACCGAAGCCGGTGTTTCCGACTTTGTGCTGATCAGCACGGACAAAGCCGTGCGCCCCACGAACATCATGGGCGCCAGCAAGCGTCTGGCTGAGATGGTGCTGCAGGCCATGGCGGCCGAGGGCCCGCGCACGCGCCTGTCCATGGTCCGGTTTGGCAATGTGCTCGGCTCGTCAGGCTCGGTTGTCCCCAAGTTCCGGCAGCAGATCCGTGACGGTGGTCCGATCACCCTGACCCACCTGGACATCACCCGCTACTTCATGTCCATCCCCGAGGCGGCGCAACTCGTGATTCAGGCCGGTGCCATGGCGCGGGGGGGCGAGGTATTTGTTCTGGACATGGGCGAACCGGTGCGCATCTATGACCTTGCGCTGAGGATGATCGAATTGTCTGGCTTGACGGTGCGTGACGAACACCACCCGGAAGGCGATATCGAAATCGAGGTTTCCGGCTTGCGGCCCGGCGAGAAGCTCTATGAAGAGCTCCTGATCGGCAACGACCCCAAGCCGACGCAGCATCCGCGCATCATGCAGGCCAAAGAAGAGTTCCTGACTTGGGAGTGTCTGCAGGTAGAACTCGGTCGTCTGGACGAATCCTTGTCCCGCCAGGACATTGAGGCCATTCGAGATGTGCTGGCCAAACTTGTGTCGGGTTACCGCTGCGGTGACCCGATGGTGGCTGCGGCCTGACGCTCAGATATTCATCCGGTTGAACACGAACGCTGGCAGGTGCCGGATGATCATCATGATGAGCCACCACTTGCCCGGCGCATAGATCACCGACTTGCCCCTGGCCGTGCCTTTGACGATGGCTTTGGCCACGTCCTCAACAGGCGCCAGTGCCGGCCCTTGCCCCGCCAGATGAGCCGTCATGGGGGTGGCGGTGGGGCCAGGCTTGACCAGCACCACCTTGACGCCGCTGCCTGCCAGGCGATGCTGGAGACCTTGGGCATAGCGCGTGACCAAGCCCTTGGCAGCGCCGTACACGTAGTTGGACTTGCGGCCCCGGTCGCCGGCCACCGATCCGATGATCACCAGCGTGCCCCGCCCTGCCGCCTGCAGTCGTGTGACAAAGGCCTCGGCAAACAGCACTGGCGAAATGCCGTTGACCTCCAGCGCCTGGCGTGTGGCCTTCAGGTCCTGCTGGCAGGCCTGCTGGTCGGGCAGCGTGCCGTGGGCAATCAGCACCACGTCGGGCACGCGGACGGCGCACAGCTGTTGCACGGTGGCGTCGATGGCTGCTTCGTCCAGGAAGTCCGCCACCTGCACCTCGATGGACGACAGGGGTGAGCGCACGGTCAGATCAGCGGCCACGCGTTGCAAGCGTGCCTGATCACGGCCGAGCAGCACCAGTTCAGCCGGCGCCTGCTGCAGCCACAGTCGGGCGCAATGCTCGGCCATGGCCGAGGTAGCACCAACGATCACGATGCGCGGGCGGAGGGGGGTCAAGGCAGTCACATCAGCTTCCCATGAGACGGCGCGACATGGCCGAACTGATGCCCGGGTCGCGGAATGGCAAAAACTCGGGCAGGCGAGGGTAGCCGGCCTCAAACATGTCGCGCGGCATGCGCGCATCCTTGGCTGGGTAGAGCGCCCCACCCGCCTCCCGCACGACCGCATCCAGTCGTTCGAAGAGGCGCATGGTGCGCTCGCCCCGGTTAGGAAAATCCAGTGCGAGTGTCACGCCCGCGCGCGGAAAACCCAGCAAACCCGTCGAAGGGCGGTCGCCAAAGGTCTTGAGAACCGCCAGGAAGGAGCCTTCGCCGCTGCGAGCAATTTCGCGCAGCATCGCTTTCGTCGCGTCAGGACCGACAGAGCGAGGTACCACGCTCTGGTACTGGTAGAACCCCCGGGGTCCATACATCCGGTTCCACTCCAGCAGGTTGTCCAGCGGGTAGTTGAACGGTTCGTAGTGGGCCAGCGCCCTGCCCGCACCTTGGCGCTTGAGGTGGTAATAGGCCCAGTTGAAGGGCCGCAGCGACAGACGGTTGACCAGCGACAGCGGCGGGGTGAAGGGCATTCGCCTCCTGCCGCCTCTGGGCTGCGGCCCGATGCCCGCCTGTGACAGGTTGGCGCGCATGAAGATGCCGCGCGCGGCTTCACCCGCCAGGCAATCAATCCACGAGACGGTGTGCTCCCAGCCCGCCTCGCTGTTGTCTGCCAGCGAAAAGAACTCGTTCAGGCTGCCATAAGGCAGGGTTTCGGTGTCCATCCAGGGGCCGGTCACTCGCCGCAGCTGCAATTCAACCTTCACGATCACGCCAGTCAACCCCATGCCACCCACCGTGGCAGCGAACCAGTCGGGCTGAAGATCGGGGCCGCATTCAATAAGCTGACCGTCCGTTCGCACCAGCCAAAGGCGGCGCACGTGGTCGCCGAAGCTGCCCAGCGCGTGGTGGTTCTTGCCATGCACATCATTGGCAATCGCGCCACCCACGGTGATCAGCTGTGTGCCCGGGGTTACCGGCAGCATCCAGCCTTGCGGCACCAGCACGCGCTGGATGTCGCGCAGCAGCACACCGGCTTCGCACTGCAGACGGCCATTGGCGGCATCCCAGGCGATCAGGTGATCCAGCCCCGTGGTCGTCCAAAGTACGCCGCCCGGGTTCAGGCCCACATCACCATAGCTTCGCCCGTTGCCGAACGCCAGCCCGCTCGGACAGGCCTTCACTTGCGAGGGCACGGTCGACGGGTGTTCCAACCGCACCACCTCATGCAGGTCAGCACTCAGGCGTCCCCAGGACTGCACCGGCCTCATGCAGCGTCCGCCTTGAACACATAGCGCTTGTCGAGGTGGTACTTGGTCACATAGCCGATCGCCAGACCGATGACACCGCCCAGGTAACGCATTTCGTCGGTGCCGTACAGCCAGTGAAAACCGAACTCGAAGCCCCAGAAAATCACGGTGGTCAGCAGGCCCATCACGGTGTAAAGCGCGAAGGTGCGGCTGTCATGCGCCACGTCGCGGGCCTGGAAACGGAAGATGTAGCGCTTGTCGAGCACGTACTTGACGACCAGACCCACGCCCGTGCCTACCACCACCGAGGCCATCAGGTGCAGAGGCCCGTCGTACAACCGCACCACCACGTCCTGCGAACCGATGTTGGCCACCGTGGCCACCGCCGCCAGCAGCGCATAGAGCAGCGCAATCTTCATCGTGCAGAATCTTGGGTTTACGGATCACCTGACAAACGGCATGCATGATACCCTGCGCCCCCGCACCGGCCTGAGCCAGATGGCAGGTCTCATCAAGCTGATGAGGCCACGGCAGTGGATCAAAAACGCCTTCGTGCTGGCGCCCCTGCTTTTCTCAGGGGCCTTTGCCGATCCGGCATCGGTCGGACAGGCTTTGCTGGCCATGCTCCTGTTTTGTGTGGCCTCATCAGCGACCTACACGGTCAACGACCTCAAGGACATCGAACGGGATCGCCGACACCCCACCAAGTCCAGGAAGCGCCCGCTGGCGGCAGGTACTGTCACCGTGCCCGCAGCCCTGGCCCTTCTTGTGGTGCTCTATGGCGTGCTGGTCTGGGGCTGGTTCGTGCAGCCGGGTGTCATTCTGGTCATCCTGGCCTATGTGGTGCTTAACCTGGCCTACAGCTTTGTGCTCAAACACCAGCCAGTGCTGGATATTTTCACGATCGCGATCGGATTCGTGCTGCGCGTCTATGCCGGCGCACAGGCCTTGGCAGTACCCGTGTCTTCGTGGATGTTTGTCACCACGCTTTGCCTGGCGCTGTATCTCGCGTCTGTCAAGCGTCGCCAGGAACTGAGTCAAAGCGGCGCAGAGGGTCGCGAAGTCCTGGAGCGTTACACCGTCGCACTGGTCAATCGCTACGCGGAGATGTCGGCCACGGGCGCACTGCTGTTCTACAGCATGTTCGTCATGTCCTCACGGCCAGAACTGGTGATCACCGTTCCCGTGGTCCTGTTCGGACTGTTCCGCTACTGGTACGTGGTCGAGAAGCTGGACGGGGGCGAATCTCCCACCGATGCATTGCTTTCCGACTGGCCTCTGATCGCTACCGTGCTGGCATGGACAGGCGCCTGTCTGTGGGCAATGTGGCCGACCCTTCAAGGATGAGCCCCATGGATCTGTCTTACCTGATGACCCCCTTTGTGGCCTGGCTGGTGGCTGGGGTTCTGAAGTTCATCATCAACAGCCTCAAGGCGGGGCGACTGGCTTTCGGACTCATTGGTTACGGTGGTCTGCCCAGCAATCACAGCAGCATCGTCAGCAGCATGGCGGCCTTGATTGCCTTGCGCGAGGGCCTCGGTCACCCGGCCTTTGGGGTGGCCGTGACGCTGGCCTTCATCGTGATGCTGGATGCCAACAGCCTGCGGCGCCAGGTCGGCAAGCACGCTGCTGCGATCAACCAGCTGGCATCCCGCGAGCCAGGGCATGTGGCGCTGCGTGAGCGAATGGGCCACAGCCGTCTGGAGATAGCCGCTGGTGTGTTAACCGGCATGGCCGTGGCTTACGTGGTCTGGCGTCTGAACGCACACTGAACTCTGACGCTTGGCAGGGCTCACAAGGTGGTGAACAAGCCCCTGAGCCACCCAGGCCAGCTGCCCCAATACCGCCCCGACATCGATGGCCTGCGTGCCATTGCGGTTCTCGCCGTCGTGGCACACCACGCCATGCCCGACGCGTTCCGGGCCGGGTTCGTGGGCGTCGACATCTTCTTCGTCATTTCCGGGTACCTGATCACCTCGATCATCCTGACGCAGTTGCGCGACGGGCGCTTCAGCTTTGGGGACTTCTACGCGCGCCGGGTGCGCCGGATCTTCCCTGCCCTGATTCTGGTGCTGCTGGCCACCTTTGCGATGGGCTGGTGGTGGATGACACCATTGGATCTGAAGACGCTGGGCAAGCACCTGCTGGCGGCCAGCCTGTTCCTCTCGAATGTGGTGTTCTGGCGTGAGGCGGGGTACTTCGACGACGCGTCCTCGGTCAAGCCCCTGCTGCACCTCTGGTCCCTGGCCATTGAGGAGCAGTTCTACATCGCATGGCCGCTGGCCCTGTGGGCACTGCACCGCTGGCGTGCCAATGCCTTGCGCTGGATCCTGGTCCTGTTGATCGCTTCCTGGGCGTTCAACCTGGTGCTCGTGCGGCAAGACCCCACGGCCGCGTACTACCACCCGCTGGGGCGGTCCTGGGAGTTGATGGTCGGTGCCCTGCTGGCGGCCATGCACGTCTACCAGACGGGCTGGCGGGGCGTGCTCCGCATTCCGCCGCGCGTGCCCGGCGCCGTGGAGGCACACGGCCGATGGCGCCAGCAGGTGCTGGCCACCCTCGGGCTGCTGCTGATCTGGGTGGCGCTGGACCGGATCCATCCCGAGCGAAAGTTTCCGGGTGGCTGGGCGCTGCTGCCGACCCTGGGGGCGGCCCTGCTGATCGCCGCAGGCCCCCAGGCCTGGGTCAACCGGTTGGTGCTGGCCTGGCGACCGCTGGTGTGGATCGGCCTGATCAGCTATCCGCTGTATCTTTGGCACTGGCCCTTGATGGGCTTTGCCAATCTGCAGGCCGGCGGGCAGGCCGCCCCGTCAACGCTATGGGCAATGGCCTTGCTCAGTGTCCTGCTGGCGGCAATGACCTATGTGCTGGTCGAGATCCCCATCCGCTTCGGCCGGTTGCGCTGGCGTGGCGTGACGCCGATCCTGCTGCTGGGCATGGCTGGTGTGGGAGCGCTGGGCGTCTGGACTTGGCATCAGAATGGTTTCGAACAGCGCTTCCCACCCATTATTCGCGACATGACCGCCCGCGGTGGCAGTGCCGTCATTACTGAAGGCTGGCGATATCACGACTGCATTCTGGAGCCCCGGGTGGATCCGTCGGCCTACAAGGATTTCTGCGTCGAACTGGATCGCCGTCCGCTACTGTTTCTGTGGGGAGACTCGCACGTGTCATCCCTCTACCCGGGGTTCAAGGCCCTGCAGGACAGCGGTCGTTACCAGTTCGGCATCGGTGAACGCGCGGGCGCCATCTGCCCGCCCATCCTGGGTATCAACCCCAGACTGATGTGCCGGGAACAGAACGAGGCGAACATCCGGGCGATCCGGCAATCCAGGCCGGACATCGTGCTGTTGTATGCGTGGTGGCACCACCCGCGCTATGACCTGCGTCCGCTGGAAGCGACGATCTCAGAACTGCGCAAGGCTGGCGTGCCGCGCATCATCCTGCTGGGTGCAGTTCCCTACTGGCAGCGACCACTGCCACAAATCCTGCTGGAGGAATGGCGCAAGGGGCCGTACTCGCAGCCACCGCCCTTGCGACTGCACAACGGACTGGACCCGAAGCTGCCCGACATCACTGCCCAGATGCGCGCAAAGGCACAGGCCATGGGCATCGAATTCATTTCCGGGCTGGACTACTTCTGCAATGCCGAAGGATGCCTGACCCGGGTGAATGAGTCGTCGCACCAACCCCTGAGCTACGACTACGGGCACCTGTCGATCAGCGCGGTGACCTGGTACGTGGACCAGATCGCGCCACTGATCTTCAGGCAGCCCTGATCAGCTTCAACGTGCCGGACGGCGACCCTGCGGGCGCGCCTGCGGCCGGCCGAAGCCACCGCCGTTGCCGCCTTCGTTGCGGCGGGCCGGGCCACGGTCACCACCTGCCGGCGGACGACCGGCGAAGCTGCTACGGTCGCCGCGATCACCGAAAGAGCGGTCCCCAAAGGAACGGTCACCCCGATCGGCAAACGGGCGCTCCCGGTCACCAAAACCACGGTTGGCACCGCGGTCAGCGAAGCCACCGCGATCGTTGTTGAAGCCACGGTCCTGGAAACCACGGTCGCGCTGCTCGAAGGGGCGCTGACCGTCCTGCGGACGATCGAATGAGCGGCCAGGCGCCTTGTCGGTACGGCCGAAGCCACCGGCAAAGTCACGGCCTTGGCGGGCACCATCGGCACGCCCCTGACCACGGCCGGGACCGCCACTGGGACGACCGAAGCCGCCACGACCGCCAGGGCCACCTGAGCGGCCACCGCGACCGAATTCCGGCTGGGGCGCACGCATGCGCGGCTCCAGACCCGGGACGACTTCAGCGGTGAAGCGCTGGTGGGTGAAGGCTTCAATGTCGCTGATGCGGCGGCGGTCGCGGAACTCGGCGAAGGTCACGGCGATGCCGTCACGTCCGGCACGGCCGGTACGGCCAATGCGGTGGGTGTAGTCCTCGGCCTTCATGGGCAGGCCGAAGTTGAACACGTGGGTGATGGTGGGCACGTCGATGCCGCGGGCTGCCACGTCGGTGGCCACCAGGAACTGCACCTGGCCATTGCGCAGCGCCATCAGGCGCCGGTTGCGCAGCCCCTGGCTGAGCGCGCCGTGCAGGGCCACGGCAGCAAAGCCGGCCTGCTGCAGTTCTTCGGCCAGGCCATCGCATTCGATCTGCGTGCTGCAGAACACCACGGCCTGGTTGATGGAGGCATCGCGCATCCAGTGATCCAGCAGCTTGCGCTTGTGGTCGGCGTGATCGGCCCAGAACAGCACCTGCTTGATGTTGGCGTGCTTCTCCTGCGGGGTATCGACCTGGATCCTCTGCACGTGCTTGCCACCTTCGTGCATGACGCGCATGGCCAGTTGCTGGATGCGGGGCGCGAACGTGGCGCTGAACATCATGGTCTGCCGGCGCTGGGCAGTCAGGGCATTGACCTCAGCCAGGTCATCGGCAAAGCCGAGGTCCAGCATGCGGTCGGCCTCATCCACCACCAGGAACTGCACCTGGTCGAGCTTGATCTGCATCGATCGCTGCAGGTCCAGCAGGCGGCCCGGCGTGGCCACCACCAGATCGGCGTTCTGCAGGCGGGCGATCTGCACCTGATAAGGCATGCCGCCCACCACGTTGGCGATGCGCAGGCCACGGCAATGGCGAACCAGATCGATGGCGTCATGGGCCACCTGTTGCGCCAGCTCACGCGTCGGGCACAGGATCAGGGCGCCGGGCGTGGCGGCCTTGAAGTGTCGCGGATTGGTCGGGTCCTTGCGCTTGGGCGCCTTGGGCGGGGCCTCGCCGCGGGCAGCGGCTTCTGCCGCCAGGCGCTCGCGCTCGGCACGCTCCTGAGCTGCGCGCTCGGCCTGCTGCTGCAGCAGGGTGTGCAGCACGGGCAGCAGGAAAGCGGCGGTCTTGCCGCTGCCGGTCTGGCTGGACACCATCAGGTCGGCATAGCGACCAGACTCGCCCGTGACCTGGACGGCCTTGGGGATGACCAGGTTCTGGACCTGGGTAGGCTCGACGTAGCCGAGATCGGCGACGGCGGCGATCAGCTCGGGGGCCAGCCCGAGGACCTGAAACCCGTTGGGCGCCGCCGGCGTTTCGTTGGTGGAGATCTCCGTGGAGGTGTCGGTAGCGGGCGCGAAAGCGTCGCGGTCTTCAAAAGAGTCGCTCATGTGAGTCCTTGCGCGGAAAAATTGCGCAAACGACCGAAGCAGGAGCAATAGGCAGCCACCGGCACTGAAGCCGGGGTGACCTGTCGCGCAAGATCCGTTCGTGGTTACAGAACATCAACCATCAAACGGTCAGCGCACATTCATTCGGGTGCGAAGGGCTCCGAGGACCGGTCTGACGCAGCATGCGCAGCACGGGGTGTTTCAGGGAGCCTGCTGTGTGAGGCAGATGCAAGAAAGCTGTGCCCTTCATGAGCACAGCTTTATATTCTCGCACAGATTGGGGAAAACCCCAAATTTCCGGCCATCAGCGAAGGACGGCGGCCACGATGTGGTACAGGATAGCCGCCAGGACTGCTGTGGCCGGCACGGTCACGATCCAGGCCGCCACAATGCGCAGCACGGCCGACCGCTTGACGATCTCCTTCTTGTAAGCCTTCTTGAAGGCTTTCTGCTCGCGTTTGTCGAACACGGCACCCACCGCAATCTCCCGCGCCTTGGCCCGCTTTTTCATCTCGGCCAGCATGCGCTTCTTCTCGCTCACCTCGGCCGCTTCGAACCGGGTGAGGTAAGACTCGACCTCGGCCCGGTCCTCGCCCTGGTGTCCGGCGCGGACCACATGCTCCATCTTGGCGTAGTTGACCTTGAGCAGCTCGCGCAGGAAGCCCACACCGAACACCGCACCAATGGAGATGTGGGTGGTGGAGACCGGCATGCCCAGCTGGGAAGCAATGATGACCGTCAGCGTGGCAGACATGGCAATCGAGTAGGCCCGCATGTTGTCGAGCTCGGTGATTTCCTTGCCGACCGTGCGGATGAGCTTGGCACCGTAGAGCGCCAGACCGGCTGCCAGACCCGCCGCACCAAGGACCATGATCCAAAGCGGCGTGGAGGCCTTGGTGGCCACCGCACCGGCTTTGACGGCTTCGTAGATCGCCGCCAGCGGACCAACTGCGTTGGCCACATCGTTGGCGCCATGGGCAAAGCTCAGCAAGGCGGCTGAGCAAACCAGTGGCCATGTAAACAGGCGATTAACGCCTTCCTTGCTGTTTTCCAGGTGCCTTGCCCGTGAAGCGATCGGCTTTTTCACCAGGGCCCAGACGGCCGCTGCGAACACACCGCCCGCGATCACAGCCGGCCAGAACCCGACCTTCACCAGTTGGCCCAGACCCTTGAGCAACATGTAGGTGCCAAACGCCCAGGCCATGGCCGCGATCAGCCAAGGCACCACCCGGGTGGCCGCTTCGGTCATGTCGGTGCGGTAAGTGATGCTGCGTTTGATGAAGTAGAGGAACCCCGCCGCCACAAGCCCGCCGGCCACCGGGGAGATCACCCAGCTCAGCGCGATATTGCCAACAGTCCCCCAGTTGACCAGACCCCAACCACCGGCGGCGATACCTGCCCCCATCACCGCGCCGATGATGGAATGGGTGGTGGACACGGGCGCGCCGATGGCCGTGGCCAGGTGAAGCCACATGGCGCCAGCCAAGAGCGCCGCGAACATCAGCCACGCAAACTGGGCCACGTCAGGGATCTGCTTGATGTCGATGATCGCTCCCTTGATGGTGCCGACCACGTCACCGCCAGCGATGATGGCTCCCATCACTTCGAACACCGCAGCCACGAGAATGGCCCAGCCCATGGTCATGGCTCCTGACCCGACGGCCGGCCCCATGTTGTTGGCCACATCGTTGGCACCGATGTTCATGGCCATGTAGCCACCGACCACCGCCGCAATGATGAGCAGCCACACGGCCGAGCTGGATAGCCCGGCGACGTTGGCTCCGGTGAGCGACGCATACAGGCCCACCAGCAAGAGGAAGATGATGGAGGCACCCAACTGCAGCACGTCCTGGTGCCGCGTGACGAATCCGGACTTCTGTTTTTTTGTCATGGAAATTTCCCACAGAAGTCACGATTTTGACATGCAAGGCTGACAGACCTGCCCCACACGGTCGTACGGCGCTGGTTTATCGCAGGAAGTGCGTGCGGTAATGCACCAGTTCGTCGATAGACTCGTGCACGTCCGCCAGCGCGGTGTGCTTCTGCTGCTTCTTGAAGCTGTCGTAGACCTCGGGACGCCAGCGACGGGCCAGTTCCTTGAGCGTGCTGACATCCAGATTGCGGTAGTGGAACCAGGCTTCCAGCTTGGGCATGTACTTGACCAGGAAGCGCCGGTCCTGTCCGATGGAGTTGCCGCACATGGGCGATGACTTTTTCGGGACATAGCGCCCGATGAACTCCAGCAGGATGGCCTCGGCCTGCGCTTCATCGACCGTGCTGGCACGCACCTTGTCGGTCAAACCGCTTTTCCCGTGGGTGCCCTTGTTCCAGGCGTCCATGCCGCCCAGGACGGCGTCGGACTGGTGGATGACCAGCACCGGTCCTTCGATGCGCGGTTCGAGCTGGGGCCCGGTGATGACCACGGCAATCTCCAGCAGGCGCTCTTTTTCAGGGTCCAGGCCGCTCATCTCGCAGTCGAGCCAGACCAGATTCAGGTCGCTGCGCGCCAGGGTGGGCGCAACAGTTTCATCAGGGGTGGAAGGGTCGGTGGTGTCGGTCATTTCACTCATGCCGGAATTGTCACCCATGACAAGCCCTGCGCAGGATCGCCCGCTCCGATAGACTCCGGGGCATGGATTCGCCGTCTCTCATGTTGTCGCTGGTGCTGTGTGGTCTTCTGCTGGCTGGCCTGGGTACCCGCCTTTGGCTGGCCAGCCGGCAGATCCGGCATGTGTGGCGGCACCGCGACCAGGTGCCAGCCGCCTTTGAAGCCACCGTTGGTGCGCAAGCCCACCGCAAGGCGGCCAGCTACACGGTGGCCAAAGCCCGGTTCGGCATGCTTGAAGCGGCCATCGATGCGGCCTTGCTGCTGGGCTGGACACTGCTGGGCGGGTTGGATGCCCTCAACCAGCTCCTCCTGTCCTGGATGGGCCCCGGCCTGTGGCAACAGCTGGCCCTGATCGGCAGCTTCGCCCTGATTGGCGGTGTGCTGGCCCTGCCCCTGTCGTGGTGGAGCACGTTTCGCATCGAGGAAAGTTTCGGCTTCAACAAGATGAATCTGGGCCTGTGGCTGAGTGACCTCGGCAAGGGTACCTTGGTCGGTGCACTGGTCGGCCTGCCCATCGTGGCCTTGGTGATCTGGCTCATGGGGTCGGCGGGCACGCTGTGGTGGCTATGGGCCTGGGGTGTCTGGATGGGGTTCAACCTGCTGCTTCTCATCGTCTACCCGACCGTGATCGCTCCCCTGTTCAACCGGTTCGAGCCCCTGGCCGACGAGGCGCTGCGCGAGCGTGTCCAGGCACTGATGCAGCGTTGCGGGTTCTCCGCCAAGGGTCTGTTCGTGATGGACGGCAGCCGCCGCAGCGCCCATGCCAATGCGTACTTCACCGGTTTCGGCGCCGCCAAGCGCGTGGTGTTCTTTGACACGCTGCTCAAGCAGTTGAGTCCGGGGGAAATTGATGCCGTGCTGGCCCACGAACTGGGTCACTTCAAGCGCCGCCACATCGTGCAGCGTGTGGTGATGATGTTTGCCCTGAGTCTGCTCGGTTTTGCCCTGCTGGGCTGGCTGTCGGGGCAGGTCTGGTTCTACACGGGACTGGGGGTCACACCATCGCTTGACTCGGCCAACGATGCGCTGGCCCTGATTCTCTTCATGATGGTGGTGCCGCTGGTCACCTTTTTCCTGTCGCCCCTGATGGCCCAGCTCTCGCGCCGTCACGAGTTCGAGGCGGACGCCTATGCCAGCGAACATGCCGACCGGCGGGACCTGGCCAGCGCCCTGCTCAAGCTGTACCAGGACAATGCCAGCACCCTGACGCCGGATCCGCTGTATGCCCGGTTCTATTACTCGCACCCGCCCGCCAGCGAGCGCCTGGCCAGGCTGTTGCCCACTGCAGCCGGTGCATCCACTTGAGCCGTTCCAAGTCGCTGTCGAAAAGCCAGAACACGGCCACGCAACCCGGGCTGGTGGTCGCCGCGCATGGTCGCCATTGCCTGGTGGAGACACCCGACGGTCAGCGTCTGATCTGCCATGCCCGGGGCAAGCGCAACGAGGTGGTGGTGGGCGACACGGTGCGCTGGGCCCCGACGGGCGACGAGGGCATCATTGAAGCGGTTGACGAGAGGCGCAACCTGTTCCACCGCCAGGATGAATGGCGCACCAAGTCCTTCGCTGCCAACATCGACCTGGTGCTGATCCTGCTGGCCGCGGAACCGGAATTCTCGGAAAGCCAGCTCACCCGCGCCCTGATCGCTGCCGAAGCAGCGGGCATCGAGGCCCTGATCGTGCTGAACAAGCGCGATGTCCAGCCAGCCTTCGATCGGGCCTGGGAACGGTTGGCCCCTTACCGCCGCATGGGTTACGCGGTGTTGCCACTGTGTCTTCGACCGGCTCTCCAGGGTGAGCCCTCAGGGCTGGATGAGCTCGAGGCACGTCTGGATCAGCGGTCCACCCTGGTGCTGGGACCGTCGGGCGTGGGCAAGAGCACGCTGGTCAATGGGCTGGTCCCGCACGCGTCGGCGCAAACCGGCGAAATCTCCCGTGCCTTGAATTCGGGCAAACACACGACCACCAGCACCACCTGGTACTGGACCGATGCGCAGCGCCACACCGCATTGATCGATTCACCCGGATTTCAGGAGTTCGGCCTGGCCCACATCGAACCCGAGCATCTGGCACAACTGATGCCCGATCTGCGCGGGGTGCTGGGCGGGTGCCGCTTCTACAACTGCACCCACCGGCAGGAACCCGGTTGCTCCGTGACCTCTGCGGTCGCCAGCCCGGACCATCCCGAGGGCAGCATCAGCGCCACACGCTACCGCCTGTATCTGGAACTGCATGCCCAGCTGAGCAGTCAGCGCGCCTTCTGAGCGCTGACGAAACTGTTGTCAGACCCGCCAGCCCGCCAGCGTGGCCAGCGCCAGAAACAGCATCCAGAGAACCACGCTGCGCCAGACCAGCCCCACCACGCTGGCCAGATGGGCGATCTGGGGTTCTGCCCGGCTGGTGGGCAACTCGACCGGATCAGGACGCAGGCGCACGTTGACCGCCCCGACCGTGGCCGCCAGCACCACGCCATCGCCACCCTCGCCATGGCGTGCAGCATCGCTGCGCCAGCTGGCCACCGATTCCTCGAAGTTGCCCACGATGGCAAAAGCCAGCGCCGTGGCACGGGCCGGGACATGATCGACCACGCGCCAAGCCTGGGCCGACACCTGCGCGAGGACGCTGGGCGACGTACCGGTGTGCACCGATGGCCAGCGCCGGGCCACGTACTCGGCCAGGCGATAGGCCACCGCTCCCGCCGGCCCCAGACCCAGGAACCAGCCAACGAAGAACGCCAGCAGAACACCAAAGACATGGCGGTGCGCCGACAACACGCTGTGCTCGATGACATGGCGCAGCAATTCGGTGCGCGGCAGCGTGGTGACCTCGACCCGTAGCCACTGCGCCAGGTGCTGGCGTGCGGTGGCATCATCGCCGGTTTCCATGGCCTGGCGGATGGCCGTGAAATGGTGGCTGAACTGGCGAAAGCCCAGGGTCAGGTAGAGCACGACCACCATCCAGACCAGCGCCAGCAGGAAGCTCAAGTGCTCCAGCCAGATGTGCACTACCGCCACCAGAACCGCAGGCAACACCACGGCCAGGGCCCAGGCGACCCAGCCATGGGGTTTTTCCCCTGTGTCAAGATGGCGCCCCACGGCGCGGGCCCAGGACCGCATGGCCACATGAACCGGGTTGTCATGCCCGACGGGGCGCACCTGCTCCAGGAGCAAAGCCATGAAGACCGCAAAGAAACTCATGGCGCGATCATAGCGGCGCGCGACCAGCCAGCAGGTACTCAGGCCGACAGGAAGTGGTAGAGGTTGCGCAGCATGCCCGCGGTCGCTCCCCAGATGTAGCGTTCCTCGACACCGTCGTTATAGGGCATGGAATACCAGTGGCGCACCTGCCCTTCAAAGCTCAGGGCATGAAGGCGGTGATGTGCCGGGTTCATCAGGAAAGACAGGGGAACCTCGAACACGGCGGCCACCTCATGGGGGTTGGGCACCAGGTGAACATCGGGCTGGACCAGGCCCACCACGGGGGTCACATGAAAAGCGGTGCCCGTGATGTATTCGGGCAGCATGCCCAGCACCTCCACGTGCGAGCGGTCCAGCCCGATCTCTTCCTCGGCCTCGCGCAGCGCGGCCACGACGGCGCCACCGTCCTCAGGGTCCACCCGACCGCCGGGCAGTGCCACCTGCCCGGAATGGGTCGACAGGTGGTCAGTGCGCTGGGTGAGGATCAGCGTCGGCTCCTCACGCATCACCACCGGCATGAGCACGGCGGCCGCCGCCGGCTGCCGATCCGTGAAGCGCTGCTCGCGCCGCAACTCGGGAACCCATTCGGGAGGACGGGCAAATCGACGCCGCAAGGCAGCCGGTTTGAGCTGCTCCCGCCCGACCGGAATGAGCGCGCGCGGGTCCTGCGGCTCAATGACAGGCACCTCACGGGGGTCAAAACGGGGCAAGATCGTCGACATGGGTCAAGCATAGGTCACGAACTGACCTTTGAGAGAGACGTCGGAGACACGGCCTCCTCAAAACACGGCGCAAAAAAAGCCGCTCCGAGGAGCGGCTTTCTGGCGGAAACACGGTTCGCTTACGCGCCCAGCTTTTCCTTGATACGCGCCGACTTGCCGCTGCGCTGACGCAGGTAGTACAGCTTGGCACGGCGCACGTCACCGCGGCGCTTGACTTCGATCTTGGCGATCAGCGGGCTGTACAGCGGGAAGGTACGCTCGACGCCTTCACCGTTGGAGATCTTGCGGACGATGAAGCTGGAGTTCAGGCCACGGTTGCGGCGGGCGATCACCACGCCTTCGTAGGCCTGGACGCGCTTGCGGGTGCCTTCGATCACGTTCACGCTGACGATCACGGTGTCGCCGGGCGCAAATGCGGGGATGTCCTTGTTCAGGCGGGAAATCTCTTCCTGCTCGAGGGTCTGGATGAGGTTCATGGTTTCCTTGATACCGATCATGGACGCGCTGCCCCAACATGGGGTGGATAGTGGCTGTGCACCCGAGCGCTTGGAGCACTCGCAAGGCACAGCGGCCGCCAGAGGATCGAAAAGCCTCGGATTATAGCAATTTCTGCCGGCGAAGGAAATCCAGATCGGCCTTGTCCAGCCGGTCGGCACCTTGGGCATGGTCCAGAAGCTCGGGCCGCAGTCGCGCGGTCAGCGCCAGGCTCTGTTCCCGGCGGTAGCGCCCGATTTTTTCGTGATGTCCGCCCAACAGTACCTCAGGCACCGCCATCGGCCCCCGAGGCCCCTGCCAGACTTCGGGGCGCGTGAAATGCGGACTGTCCAGCAGGCCATCGAGCGCGGGGTTGAAGCTGTCCTGCTGATGGCTGCCCTCATCGCCCAACACGCCCGGCATGAGCCGGGCGACCGCGTCCAGCAGCGCCAGGGCGGCGATCTCTCCGCCCGAAAGCACAAAGTCACCAAGGCTCACTTGGCGGTCAACGCAGGCGTCGATGAAGCGCTGGTCAATGCCCTCATAGCGGCCACAGACCAGCACGGCGCCGCGGCTGTCATCGGCCCAGCGCTGGACGACCCCATGGTCCAGCCGGTCGCCGATGGGCGAGAACAGCACCACGGGCGCACGGGAATCATCGGGCTCTGCCCGGTCGGCACGGATCGCCTGCAGGCAGCGCCACAGGGGTTCGGCCATCATCACCATGCCGGGGCCGCCGCCAAACGGGCGATCGTCAACGCGGCGGTAGTTGCCCTCGGCATGGTCACGTGGGTTCCACAGGCGCACATCCACCTGGCGGGACTCGAAGGCGCGGCGATTGATGCCGCAGCGCAAGAAGGGCTCGAAGAGATCGGGAAACAGGGTGATGACGTCGAAGCGCATGGCAGCGCCCGGTCAGTAGTCGGTCTGCCAGTCGGCGATGATGCGGCGCGCCTTCAGATCGACGTCGTCGATGTACGCGGCCACGAAGGGGATCATGCGCTCGGCGGTCTTGTCGGCGCCATCGACGTGCTCGGTGTACTCCATCACCAGCACCGAGGTAGGGCCGGTGGGCAGCAGGTCGCGCACCACACCGAGGTGGACGCCCTCGCGGTTGACCACCTCCAGGCCGATCAGGTCGACCCAGTAGTACTCGCCCTCTTCTGCCGGAGGAAAGGCGCTGCGGGCCACGTGGATGCGAACGCCCTTGAGCGATTCGGCCAGGTTGCGATCGTTTGAGCCTTCGAGGCGGGCCACGATGCCATCGGCATGCACCTTGATGTCGGCCACAGCTACCCGCACGGGACCCGAAAACGCTGAAAACCCCTTGCCGAAGCGTGCTTCGGGGGGCAACAGGAACCATTCGGATGACTCGAACAGCGCGCGGGTGTCGGCGCTGTGCGGCTGGATGCGGACCCAGCCCTTGATGCCCCACGCATCCGTGAACCGGCCCAGTTCAACCGCGTCGTCCGGCAAAGACGACGGCTGGAACGGGCTGGCGGTGGATGCGGGAGCGGTGCTCACCTTGACGGTGTGCAGGCCTGGAATCAGGCGGCGGCCTTGGCGGCAGCCTGCTTGATCAGACGGGCCACGGTTTCGGACGGCTGGGCACCCACGCCGGTCCAGTAGGTCAGGCGGTCCTGGGCGATGCGCAGGGGCTCTTCACCACCCTTGGCCAGGGGGTTGTAGAAACCGATGCGCTCGATGAAGCGACCATCGCGGCGGTTGCGCTTGTCGGCAACCACGATGTTGTAGAACGGACGGGCTTTTGCGCCGCCGCGGGAGAGTCGAATGACGACCATGATTTATCCTTCGGGTGGTGAGAATCCCCTGCGACAGGTTGTCGCGTCAGGGAGTTTCCTGCAGCGCTTGAGACACACGACTGACCACCCGGCCAGCGAAACGCTACAAAACCCGGCATTATAGCCAGTTCGTGTGTTTCACCCCATTCCTTTTATAGTTCTCCATGACTCTGATCCGACCCAGCCGCGACGAAGACCTGGACGCCATCACCCGCATCTACGCGCATCACGTGCTCCACGGCACCGGCACCTTCGAGACCACCCCCCCTACCCGGGACGAGATGGCAGGCCGTCGGGCCGATGTGCTGGGCAAAGGACTGCCCTGGCTGGTCATCGAGGTGGATGGCCAGGTGATGGGGTACGCGTATGGCAACTGGTTCAAGCCGCGTCCTGCCTACCGCTATTCGGTGGAAGACTCGATCTACATGGCCCCGGAGTCGGCCGGCAAGGGCCTGGGCAAGTTGCTGCTGACCGAATTGCTGGCCCAGTGCGAGCGTGCCGGCGTGCGCAAGGTCATGGCGGTGATCGGTGACTCGGCCAACGCCGGGTCGATCGGTGTGCACAAGGCCCTGGGCTTCGAACAAGTGGGTGTGGTGCAGTCCTGCGGCTGGAAGTTCGGCCGCTGGCTGGACATCGTGCTGATGCAAAAGAGCATCGGCCAGGGCGACAGCACGCCCCCCCAAGATCCGGCAGGGGCATGAACGTGTCCCGGCGGAAAAACAAGACCCTGGCGGCGTGGCTGGCGCTGCTGGGGGGAACCATGGGGTTGCACCGGTTCTACCTGCGCGGGCTGGGCGACTGGATAGGGTGGCTGTTCCCCCTGGCCTCGGGCCTTGGCTGGTGGGGCGTGGAGCGGGTACTGGCGCTGGGGCAGGATGACAAGCTGTCCTGGTGGCTGATTCCGTTTCTGGGCATGAGCCTGGCCGCCGCGTGCCTGAGCGCCATCGTCTACGGGCTGAGCGACCGTGCGCGCTGGAACGCCAAGTACGCGCCGGACCAGGGTCCGGACGGCACGGCAGGCGCTACCAGTTGGCTGACGATCGGCTCGGTGGTGCTGTCGCTGCTGGTCGGCGCCACCGCCTTCATGGGCAGCCTGTCGTTCAGCATCCAGAGCTACGTGAAGTACCAGATCGAGGAAGCCCGGCGGATCAGCCAGTGATCACCACCGGGTTCAGCCAGGACATGATCAGCATCACCACACTGAGCGTGAACAGGGCCAAGCCGGTGGAAATGCCCATGCTGGCCGTGGTCAGTTCCTGGACCACCTGGTAGCGCTGGGCGAACAGGAACACATTGGCACCGATCGGCAAGGCCGCGGCGACCACCATCACGGTCAAGGGCAGACCGGTGATGCCAAAGCCCCAGGCGCTGAGGCCGACGAGCAGGGGCAGCAACAGGTTCTTGGATGCGGCGATCCACAGGGCCGGACCCCAGTGCCCGTGCATGGGCGTGCGCGCCAGACTCACACCCACCAGCACCAGGGCCAACGGTCCGAAGGCACTGCCCAGCAGCTGCAGGGGCTTGTCGATCACACTCGGCAAGGACCAGCCGGTCTGCGCGAACAGCAGCCCGGTCAGGATGGGCAGCGGGATCGGATGGATCAGTGCCCCCTTGATCGCCGACATTGCCGTGGCCATGAGGTGGGGTGGCTCGCCACCGGCACGCCGTGTCTCGCGGGCGGCCGCGAGCTCCAGCATCACCGAACCGAGCGTCAGCAGGATGAGCGCATGCACCGACACCAGCGTCAGCAGCGTGACCAGCCCCCGCTTGCCGTAGGCCAGTTCCACCAGCGTGATGCCGATCATCACCATGTTGGAGAACACGCCAGCCAGGGCCATGACAACGCTGCGGCAGTTGAAGCCCCGCCAGGCGATGCTGAGCACCAGCAGGCCCACCGCGGCCAGGAAGTAGGCCGCCACCGGTGTCAGATCGAGCTGCTCAAAGCGCACCGCGCTCATGGTGCGAAACAGCAAGGCCGGAATCAGCACCAGAAAGACCAGGTTGGACAGATCCTTGATGGCATCACCACGGATCCATTGCAGGCGCCCGGCCAGGAAACCGACACCGATCAGCAGGAACACCGGTGTCAGCGAGATGAAAACAGGGTGGGATGAAAAGTTCACCGCACCGATGGTAGCGGCAGCCGCTGAGGTGACCTGTCACCCGGCTGTCCGGGCAGGTCACTTCACCGCGATGGCGTCGGTGATGCGGTAATACAGGCCATAGGGATCGGATTTCAGGACGTGAAAGCGCCCCTCGACGACCACGGCGTTGAGGCTGTACTTGACTGGTGTCTTGGTCCTCACCTCGACCATGCTTTCCGGCCCCCCCGGCACGCAAAAGGAACAGGTCAGCGGCACGGACGACAGCAGGAAGTGGCGTTGCTGTTCGCCCGGCTCCAGCGGCATCATGAAGCCCTGGATGCGCTGCTGGCGCTGGTCCAGCGACTGGACCGCCGGCGGATAGACCGGCACGATGCGCCGGTTCTCGACCTGGGTCCGGATGTCGGTCAGCACCGACCAGGGGACGACGTCGGTGCGCTTGGGCAGCGGGGCAAACGGGCTGAGCGGGCTGTGCACGCCGGCACCCTGCCCGTGCGGGATGGCCGGGGCAGAAGCGCCCGGCGCCGCAGAGCCAGACGGGGTACCCAGCGGAGAGCTGAGAACCTGGCCCGACGCGTTTGCTGCCAGAAACAGCAACCAAGCCGGGAGCAGTCGAAGCGAAGGGATCATGCGCAGGAAGCTTACTTCAACCGCCACTTGCATGCATCAGTGCGCGTGACGCATGCCACAGTACTTGCCAATGGCCAGGCCCTTGCAGGCAACCTGCAGCTCGGCCATGCAGACCTTCTCGCCCTTGCCAGCTTCCAGGCATTTGGCAGCGCCTTCGTGGGCGGCCGCCATGGCGCGGTGGCGCTTGATGTCCTCCTGGGTTTCCTTGTCCGTGTGCTGAGCCAGCACGAATGAGGACGACAGGGCCAGACCGAGGGCAATGAGGAGTGCTTTCATGGATTTCACCTTGTGGTGGGGGTTGCGGAAGAAAGAAGGGAAGCGACGTCCACCCGATACGCGCTGATCGCGGGCAGCGCTGCCGCCAGCAGGGCCACGCCCAGCGCCAGCATGGGCACGGACCACAGGGCCATTGGTGTGGACCAGGGGTTCACGATCAGGCCCTGCCCGGCGGACCAGAGGTCACCGGCGAGCCATACCAGCGACTGCGACGTCAGCAGGGCGAGCGCACAGGCCAAGAGTGCCAGCCACAGGGCTTCTAGCAGCAGCAACGCGCCCACTCGGCGCGGCGGCGCGCCCAGCATGCGCAGCATGGCGATGTCGGCGCTGCGTTCGCGCACTGCGCCCCAGAGAGCGATGAACACCGACAGCCCAGCCACTGTCAACAGCACGGCGCCCAGGCTCTGCAGCAAACGGGTGCCCACACCCAGCAGGGACAGCAGGCGCGTGATTTCCACCGCAGGTGCGGCGGCCTGCATCTTCGTGGTGGTATTGACCAGCCGCGGCAGGCTGACCGCCGCCAGCGGCGTGCGGTAGCGCACCAGGGCCAACGTCACCTCGCGCTCCGCCTCGATGGCGCTGCGATCGTCGGCCGACAGGTCCTCGAATTCGCCGGGCGCCAGACCCTCGTGGACAGCCCAGACAGACGCCGTGTCCGTGAGCAACAGGCGGTCGAGCACACAACCGCAGGGCTGCAAAACACCGGTGACGGTATACGGTGTGTCCTCGTGCCGATGGCCACCGCCGCCCAGGCCGTGCGCGCCGGCAAATACCTGACCCACCCCCAGGCCGGTGACCTGCGCCACCTGGGCACCCAACACCGCCTGCATAGGGACTGACCACAGCGCGCCCTGCGCGAGGGTGGCCCCGTAGTGCGCCACGTAGTCGGATGTGGTGCCGACGATGCGGAAGGCCTGCAGGCTGTCGCCCAGGCTCAGCGGGATCACCTGCGCCACCTGCGGGTGACGGGCCAGGGCCTGTACGTCGGCCAGCGCCACGTTGCCCGGTGGCACGTCGAGGTGGAACACGCCCGCCAGGATGAGCTGCAGCGGACTCCCCTTGGCGCCCACCACCAGGTCGATGCCCTGCAGGTCGCGCTCGAAGGCGCGTTCGACGCGGTCCTGCGCCAGCAGGACGAAGGCCACCATGGCCAGCCCCAGGGTCAGCAGCAGCAGGTTCAGCACCGTGGCCAGCGGACGCGACCACAGGTAGCGCCAGGAGAGACTCAGCAGGTTCACGCCACGGCTCCTGGCAAGTCCAGCCGCTGTGCGTTTGGCAGAGCATGCAGTACGCGCGCGTCGTGGGTCGCGACCACCAAGGCCGCGCCCGCATCGCGCGCCCGCGCCTGCAGCAGGGCCAGAGCCTGCTCACAGGCGGTGTCGTCCAGGCTGGCCGTGGGTTCGTCGGCCAGGATCAGCGGCGGCCGCAGCAGCAGCGCCCGCGCCAGCGCCACACGCTGTGCCTCGCCGCCCGAGAGCTGCGAAGGCCGCCGCGTCGCCAAGGCGGCCACGCCCAGTGCGTCCAGGGTCTGCGCGATGCGCGTCCGGTCCACCGGCCGCCCGGTTGCGACATAGACGAGCGCCAGGTTGTCAGCCACGTTCAACGCCTCGCTGAGCAGCAGCCTCTGCGGCAGAAAACCAATGGTCCTGGCGCGCCAGGCATCGCGGGCTGCAGGTGCCATCGCACCTACTTCGGCACCGGCCACGCTCAGCCGCCCGCGGTTGCCACTGCGCAGGCCCGCCACCAGCGCCAGCCAGGTGCTCTTGCCGCTGCCGGACGGGCCGCGCAGCAGCAGTGTGCCGCCCGCTGGCAGGTCCACGTCTGGGAACTGCAGCATGCGCCCACCGGGCAGCTGGCACGCCAGGTCGCAACTGTGGATCAAGCGGCCTTCTCCGGCGGCACGCAGCCGGCGCAGGTGCCGTGAATGGACAGGTCCACGCGCTGGCCGCGGTGGCCCAGCCTGGCCAGTGTGCTGAACAGGTCCCGGGCCACCTGACGGGTGCTGTCGCTGGCCTCCGTCAACCGGAACTGGCGGTGGCAGGCATCGCATTCGAAACGAGGCGCCTGGGCCTCCGGCTCCGAGGCGGCCAACCCATAGCGCCAGGTCCGGGCATCGTCGTCGGTATGCCGCTGAAGCACGCCACAAGCGGCCAGTCGGTCAAGCAAGCGGTAGAGCGTTACGCGGTTGATGTCCAGCCCGCGCGCCTGAAGCGACGAAAGCGCCTGCGCGTGGCTGAGCGTGCCTTGCGGGTTGACGAGGAACAGCCCGAGCACGGCACGTGTGGCCAAGGTGCGACGCAGGCCAGCACTCTCCAGCCGACGCTGGATGTCGGGCGGCACGCCGGCCAAGTCAGGGGATTTTCTGGTCGCCATGGGCACGTCTCCCTTATTGCAACACAGTTGCGTTAATATTCTACTATCGCAATTGAGTTGCAACAGTGTAGCGCCAGACCGTGCCCATGACCCCCGTGACCCGTACCATTCACCTGCGTGACCTGACGCTGGGCTACGAACGCCACCCGGCCGTGCACCACCTGAGCCTTCAGATCACGCCGGGCGCGTTGGTGGCTGTGGTCGGCCCCAACGGCGCCGGCAAGAGCACGCTCATCAAGGCGCTGGCCGGCGTGCTGACGCCGCTGTCGGGCCACATCGAGGGCCTGCAGCGCGAGCACATCGCCTGGCTGCCGCAGCACAGCGAACTGGACGCCAGCTTCCCCATCGATGTGCGCGGCATGGTCGCCACCGGCCTGTGGCGGGAGGTGGGCGCACTCGGGCGCTTCACCGCCGCGCACCGGCAGCGCTGCGACGCCGCGCTGGCCGCGGTCGGCCTCTCGGGCTTCGAGGCGCGTGGACTGGACACGCTCTCAGGCGGCCAGCTGCAGCGGGCGCGGTTCGCACGGTTGATCCTGCAGGACGCGCCCGTGGTGCTGCTGGACGAGCCCTTTGCGGCGGTGGACCAGCGTACCACCGCCGACCTTCTGGCCTTGCTGCACGGGTGGCAGCGCCAGGGCCGCACGGTGATCGCGGTGCTGCATGACATCGCCCAGGTGCGCGAGCACTTCCCGCTGACCCTGCTGCTGGCACGCGAGCCGGTGGCCTGGGGCGCCACCGCCGAGGTGCTAACGGACACGAGCTGGGCCCGCGCGCAGTCGCTGCACGAACCGTTCGACGAGCGGGCCGGCGAATGCGAGGCTGGCGCGCCCGGCGCAGGGCCTCGCCACCCGCACCCGATCACGACTGCGCTTGAGGCCACCCCATGAACGAAAGCAATCTGTTCGTCGGCCCGTTCATCGAGTTCGGCTTCATGCGCCAGGCCCTGCTGGGCTGCATCGCGCTGGCGCTGTCGGCCGCGCCGGTGGGCGTGTTCCTGATGCTGCGGCGCATGAGCCTGATGGGCGACGCCATGGCGCACGCCATCCTTCCGGGCGCGGCCATCGGCTACCTGATGTTCGGCCTCTCGCTGGCGGCCATGACGGTGGGCGGCATCGTGGCAGGCCTGGCGGTGGCCATCGGCGCCGGTCTGGTGTCGCGCAACACCCTGATCCGCGAAGACACCAGCCTGGCGGCCTTCTACCTGATAT
>Ga0114986_1000057_pt1 | contig 29213 bp, 30 predicted proteins | sample Shrwel1BS1Day17_FD_96988 | JGI IMG/M metagenome (GOLD analysis project Ga0114986, IMG submission 96988) | Subsurface microbial communities from deep shales in Ohio, USA - Utica-3 well 1 S-1-Day17 | ecosystem: Environmental > Aquatic > Deep subsurface > Shale gas/oil reservoir > Produced... | reverse complement strand
GCGCCATGGCGCAGCATCGCCGTATCGGCAGGCTTGAGCGGCGAGGGCGACGCGGCGAGCGCATCGGCAAGGTCAGCCTCGGTGATCGCGCCGCTGGCGATGGCGTCGCAATATTCGCCGCCCTTGCGGGTGGCGCGGACTCCGGCAACGCGGGCAAGGCGCGCGGCGGCGGTGGCGAGATTCTCGTGCGTCTGGCCGAGGAAGGGGTTGACCGCGACGGTCGCGTCGAGAGGGAAGGCCGGCGGGATGACGCGGCCGGCGGCCTCTGCGGCTTCGAGCACCGCAGAGAAGCGGGCGGGGGCGATGTCGGCGTGGTTCATCAGCATGGCGTTGTCTCCGTGGGGGCGCGGGTCAGCGGCTGGTGGTGGTGGTGCGGAAGCCGCCGATGGCGCGGTCCAGCAGGGCGTTCATGTAGAGGCCGTTGGCGAGGTGGACGCGCAGGCCAGCAGTGGCCGGATGGTGCGCCCACAGCGGGAACAGCGCCTGGGCGAAGGCGACGAGGCCGAAGCTCGCGACCGCGATCACCAGCAGCGCCCATTCCAGATCGGTCGGGGCGGGCGCGGCGGGCAGCAGCGGGCCCCAGATGGACTGCGCGAGCGTCTGGAAGCTGAAATAGCCCACCGCGGCGGCCAGCGCGGCGGTGATGGTGCGGGTGGTGAGCGCGGCAGGGGCCCGGCCCGCGAGGCCCTGCGCGACAAGGTAGGCCACCCCGAAGATCAGGATCGCGCCCAGCGCCAGCGCCTGCGGGGTCTTGGGCCCGAAGGTGGCGGTGAACCCGGCAGCGATGGCGACGAAGATGGCGAGAGCGAAGGCAAAGCTCTTGAGCACCGCGGCCACGCTCGGCACCGCAACCGGGCCGGGGCGGCGGATGCTGGCGACTTCGGTGATCGCCCCGCCCGAGGAGAGGAATGCGTGCGCCTTGTAAAGCGAGTGGGCGATGATGTGCAGCAGCGCCAGCGTCCACAGGCCGAGGCCGCATTGCAGGAGCATGAAGCCCATCTGCGAGACAGTCGACCAGGCGAGCGCGGTCTTGATAGCGCTCTGGGTGAGCATCACGGCGGCGCCGAACAGCGCGGTGAAGCCGCCGATCATCACCAGCGCGGCCATCGCGCCGGTGCTCTGCTGGACGAGGCCGGCAGCGGTGATCAGCAGCACGCCGCCCGAATTGATGATCCCGGCGTGGAGCAGCGCCGAGACGGGGGTGGGGGCCTCCATCACCTCGGTCAGCCAGCCGTGCAGCGGGAAGGCGGCGGTCTTGAGGGCGGCGGCGGCGACGATAGTGGCCACGCCCAGCGTGCCGGCAAGGCTGAGACCGCTCGTTGCGGCAGCCAGCGGAAGCGCGGTGACATCAAGCGTGCCGAACCGCACGTAGAGCAGCCCGGCAGCGCAGGCGAGCATCACGTCACCCGCATACCAGACGCGCGAGAACTTGGTGGCGGCGCGCTGCGCTTCGGGGCGGTCGGGGTAGAACAGCAGCAACCGCTTGAGGGTGAGGCCCACCGCGAAGGTGGCGATGACCAGGGTGGGCAGGGTGGCCGCCTGCACGAACACCAGCACCGCGGCGAGCGTGGTGAGCATCAGGCCGTGAAAGGCACCCTCGCGCGCTTCGCCATCGAGGTAGGTTCGGCTGTAGCGCATCACGATCCAGCCGATGAAACCGACCAGCGCCGCCATGCTCGCCGCGACCAGATCGGCGCGCAGGGCGAGCGTGAAGGGGGCATCAAACACGGCAAGACCCGCCGGTGTGCCCAGCGCCGTCTGGACCAGACCTGCCAGCGCGATGGCGAAGGCGGCGATGGCCGAGACCTCGGCAAGCCGCGGGAGCGCGCCGGGGCGCTTGCCGGGGGTGGAGATGGCGAGCAGGATCGCAGGCACCAGCGCAAGCGGGCTGAGCATGGTCAGGGCGATGGCGTCGGGCATTGAGGCACTCCGTCAGCAGCGAAAGGTTTGCTATGAGGGAGCGGATAGGGGATGGACGAAATTAAAGAAAATACATATTTTGAGGCGAAACGTTCACTTCAACCGAACGACAAGGCGGGCCCGAGCGCATGGCGAACCTCAATCTCCACCACCTGCGCCTGTTCCGCGCCACCGCGCGCGAGGGCACGCTGACCGCTGCCGCGCGGGCCTTGAACATCTCGCAAAGCGCGGTCTCGACCCAGATCAAGGCGCTTGAGGCGGACCTCGGTCACGACCTGTTCGAGCGGCGGGGGCGCAATCTGGTGCTGACCGAAGCGGGGCGGATCGCGCTCGATTATGCCGAGCAGATATTCCGCGCCTCCGAGCAGCTCACTGCCACCTTCCGCGCGGTGGGCGGGCAGAGGAAGGTGCTGCGCATCGGCGCGCTGGCTACATTGTCGCGCAACTTCCAGATGGGGTTTCTTGCCCCCCTGCTGGCGCGTGACGATGTGGAAGTGGTGCTGCGTTCGGGCACGCAGGTTGCGTTGCTTCAGGCGCTCGATGCACTGCGGATCGACGTGCTGCTCACCAATCAGGTGCCCGCGCGCGATGCCGCCAGCCCCTATCTGGTGCGGCGGATTGCCGAGCAGCCGGTCAGTCTGGTGGGTACGCGCGCCCGCCTCGCGCTGGCAGCGCAGGGGCTGCCGGCCCTTCTTTCGAGAGCGCCGCTGATTCTCCCCACGCCCGAAACGGCCCTGCGCGCCGGATTTGACGCGCTGATCGAAACGCTCGGCATCGTTCCCCGCATCGCTGCGGAGGCTGACGATATGGCGATGCTGCGCCTGCTCGCCCGGTCCGACGCCGGGGTTGCAGTCATCCCGCCGATCGTGGTGCGTGACGAGCTTGCCGGCGGCGCGCTTTACGAGCTGGCCCAACTGCCCGGCCTGACGGAGGAGTTCCACGCCGTTACCATCGCGCGCACTTTCCCCAATCCGCTGCTGCGCGAGGTGCTCGGGCCCGGCGGCAGCGAGGCAGGACTTGCGGCGGATGTGGGCGGGCAGTAAGGCGCGCGTCCAACGCTACAAAGTCTCATGCAGGAAGCGCAACGCCCCATGACTGCCGCTCTGACCGGTCGCCCCGTCATCTCCGCCACCGGGCTGTTCACGCCCGAAGAGAGCATCACCAACGAAGAACTGGTCGCCAGCTTCAACGCCTTCGTCGACTGTCACAACGCGACCCATCCCGATGCCGAGCCGCTGGCCTATTCCTCGGTCGAATTCATCGAGAAGGCGAGCGGGATCAAGGCGCGCCACGTGATGAGCAAGGCGGCGATCCTCGATCCCGACATCATGTGCCCGCGCCTGCCCGAACGGTCCAATGACGAAATCTCGGTCATGGCCGAAATCGGCGTTGCGGCGGCAAGGCAGGCACTGGAGCGTGCGGGCCGCAAGCCGGAGGATGTCGATGCGGTGCTGTGCGCCGCCTCCAACATGCAGCGCGCCTATCCGGCGATGGCGATCGAGATCCAGCAGGCGCTGGGGATCGAAGGCTTCGGTTTCGACATGAACGTCGCCTGCTCGTCGGCCACCTTCGGCATCCAGACGGCGGCCGATTATGTGCGTGCGGGCAATGCAAAGTCGGTGCTGGTGGTCAGCCCCGAAATCACCTCGGGCCACCTCAACTGGCGGGACCGCGACAGCCACTTCATCTTCGGCGACGTGGCGACCGCGGTGCTGGTGGAAGATGCTGCCATCGCCCCCGCGCAGCACTGGGAAATCCTCGGCACCAAGCTGAAGACGGTGTTCTCGAACAATATCCGCAACAATTTCGGCTTCCTCAACCGCGCCGCGCCGGAAGGCGAGGGCAAGGCGGACAAGCTGTTCGTCCAGGAAGGCCGCAAGGTTTTCAAGGAAGTGGTGCCGATGGTCGCGCAGATGATCATCGATGAGGCGGCCCGCCTCGGCATCGATCCCGAAGGCCTGCGCCGCCTGTGGCTGCATCAGGCCAACGCGGGGATGAACCGGTTGATCGCGCACAAGGTGCTGGGTCACGAGGCCAACGAGGATGAAAGCCCGACCGTGCTAGATACTTATGGCAACACCTCCAGCGCCGGTTCAATCATCGCTTTTCACCAGCATAACGAAGACCTTGGCGCGGGCGATACCGGCTTGATATGCTCGTTCGGGGCAGGCTATTCGGCCGGCACCGTGTTCGTGCGCAAGGTCGGCTGACGGGGCAGGGCGGGTTGCGGGGGGCGCATCGCCTCCCTAGAAGCATCCGGATGGCAGGTGAAATCCTCGATAACAAAGGCCGGGGCGAGGCGAGCTGGGATTGGCCGGCGATCCACCCGGAAGGGCGCAAAATCGGCTTGATCGTGGCCGCTGTGGCGCTGTTCTTTCTGGTGGTCGGCTGGGAGCTGCTCGGCTGGCCGCTGGCGCTGCTGAGCGCCGGGACCTTCGCCTTCTTCCGCGATCCCGAACGCGTTGTGCCGCAGGCCGACAACGTCATTCTCTCGCCCGCCGACGGGATCGTTTCGTTGATCCGCGAGGTGGAACCGCCGCTGGAATTGCAGATCGACGATGGCTCGGGCGCGGCAGGCTTGCCCGCGGGCCCGGTGACGCGGGTGTCGATTTTCATGAGCGTCTTCGATGTCCACATCAACCGCACGCCGGTGGGCGGTACCGTGCGGAGGGTGGTCTATATCCCGGGCCGCTTCGTGAATGCCGAGCTCGACAAAGCGAGCGAGGAGAACGAGCGCCAGCACATTCTCGTCGAGCGCACCGATGGCCTGCGCGTCGGCTTCACCCAGATCGCCGGGCTGGTGGCGCGGCGGATCGTGCCGTTCGTGAAGCCGGGCGACATTCTGGCCAAGGGGCAGCGCGTGGGGCTGATCCGGTTCGGTAGCCGGGTGGATGTCTATCTGCCTGCCGGCACCGATCCCAAGGTGATGATCGGCCAGACCGTGATCGCGGGCGAGACTGTGCTTGCCGAAATCGGCCAGCGCCTGCTGCTTGAAGGGATTTCGCAATGAGCCGCCCCCCTGCCAAGCGTCCGGGTGCGGGCAACCGCAAGCTTCCCGGCGCGCGGTTTCTGACCGCACGGCTCGGGCCGAAGGCGGCCGAGGACGAGGATGACGAGCGGCCGATCCGTGCAGCGGGTGCGGGCGGGCTCACCCTGCGGGCCATGCTCCCCAACGCGATCACCGCTGCAGCGCTCTGTTCGGGGCTGACCGGCATCCGCTTCGCGATCGAGGGGCACTGGGCCTTCGCGATCGGGCTGGTGGTGCTGGCCGGTGTGCTCGACGGGATCGACGGACGGGTTGCGCGGCTGCTCAATGCGCAATCGCGGTTCGGCGCTGAGCTCGACAGTCTTGCGGATTCGCTGTCATTCGGGGTGGCTCCCGCGCTGATCCTGTTCATGTGGTCACTTCAGGATTGGCCGACCTTCGGCTGGCTTGCCGCCCTGGCCTTCGCGATCTGCTGCGCGCTGCGCCTGGCGCGGTTCAATGCCCGCATCGATGTCGACGATCAGCCGCACAAGTCCGCCGGGTTCCTCACCGGGGTGCCTGCCCCGGTCGGGGCGGGGCTGGCCTTCACGCCGTTCTATCTGTGGACGGAGACCGGCGTCGAAATCTTCCGCGCGCCCGTGGTGATGGCCGGCTGGCTGACCCTGATCGCGGTGCTGATGATTTCCAACCTGCCGACGCTGAGCTGGGCCTCGCTGCGTCCGCGCCGGTCGATCCGCCTGCCGCTGATTGCTTTTACCGGCCTCGCCTTTGCCGCGCTGCTGCTGGAGCCGTGGTGGACGCTCGCGGCGATCTGCGTCGGCTATCTGGCCCTGATGCCTTACGGTCTTGCCAAATATGCCCGGATCAGGCGGCGCAGGCAGGATGCGGCAGGCGCGGCCCCATCGGCATGACCGCGCGCCGTGCCGCGATCACGCGGCGCGGGGCAGGGCGCAGCCGCATTTCCACCGCCGCCGCCTGAAGCGCGAACCCGGCGCGCATCACTTCGCCTTCCCGCATCAGCTGCGCATAGGCCGCGCGCGCGCCGATCAGGCAGTGGACAACGGTCGCCACACCGACAAGGCCGGCGAAGGTGAACAGGACGGTGATGGCGAAAGAAAGCATGAGGGTTTGCCCTTATGTCCGAAGGTTCCACATTTGTTCTGTCGCTTTGTTCCCTAAGTGTTCCATGCTGTCAAGCGCCTTTCCAACCGATCCGGCCCGATATTTTACGGAAAGGGGAATTGGGGACTGGATTTCCGGCAGTCCCCCCGCTAAGGGCCCGCTCGCATCGCGAAGGGCAATCCGCCCGAAGCGGATGCAAATTCACATGGAAGGTGCACATACCGGTGCTGCCCGCGGGATCTCCGCAAGGCGGCTTCCAGCCTTCCAGAGGAACAACCGGAAAGGAAATACCTATGGCGGCTCCCGTCGTCACCATGCAAGCTCTCATCGAGGCCGGCGCTCACTTCGGCCACCAGACCCACCGCTGGAACCCGCGCATGAAGCCGTACATCTTCGGCGCGCGCAACGGTGTCCACATCATCGACCTGTCGCAGACCGTGCCGCTGTTCGCGCGCGCGCTGGACTTCGTCGAATCGACCGTGCGTTCGGGCGGCAAGGTGCTGTTCGTCGGCACCAAGCGTCAGGCGCAGGAGCCGATCGCCGAAGCGGCGCGCATGTCGGGCCAGCACTTCGTCAACCACCGCTGGCTGGGCGGCATGCTCACCAACTGGAAGACCATCTCGGGTTCGATCCGCCGTCTGAAGTCGCTGGAAGAAATGCTCTCGGGCGACACTTCGGGCCTCACCAAGAAGGAAGTGCTCAACCTCACCCGTGAGCGCGAGAAGCTGGAAATGTCGCTCGGCGGCATCCGCGACATGGGCGGCATTCCGGACGTGATGTTCGTGATCGACGCCAACAAGGAAGACCTGGCGATCAAGGAAGCCAACGTCCTCGGCATTCCGGTGATCGGCATTCTCGACACCAACGTCGATCCCAACGGCATCGCCTTCCCGGTTCCGGGCAACGACGATGCCAGCCGCGCGGTGCGTCTGTACTGCCAGGCGATCGGTGAAGCCGCGCTGGCCGGCAAGGGCAAGTTCCAGGCCGACGTGTCGAGCGATTTCGGCGCGATGGCTGAACCTCCGGCTGAAGCCGTCGCTGCTGAAGCGGCTGCGGAAGAAACCGAAGCCTGATTTTTCTGGCGCGTGTGCGGCGGCCACCGTCGCCCTCGCGTCACAATCCCCCTCTAGCGCGCCCGGCATTGCCCTCCTTTTCCGGAGTGGCAGGGCCGGGCGCCCACACACACACGAAAAGGAAATTCCCATGGCCGATATTTCTGTCGCCGATGTGAAGAAGCTGCGCGAGCGCACCGGCGCTGGCATGATGGACGCCAAGAAGGCACTGACCGAAGCGAATGGCGACATCGAAGCCGCGGTTGACGCGCTGCGCGCCAAGGGCCTCGCCACCGCCCAGAAGAAGTCGAGCCGTACCGCCGCTGAAGGTCTGGTCGGCGTGCTGGTGCAGGGCACCAAGGGCGTAGCTGTCGAGATCAACTCGGAAACCGACTTCGTCGCCAAGAACGACCAGTTCCAGAGCTTCGTGCGCAACGCCACTGCGGTCGCGCTTGAAACCGGCACCAGCGACGTCGAAGCCCTCAAGGCGGCTGCCTATCCGGGCGGCGGCACCGTGGGTGACAAGCTGACCGAGAACGTCGCCACGATCGGCGAAAACCAGCAGATCCGCCGCATCAAGCAGGTCGCCGTGACGCAGGGCGCGGTTGTGCCCTACATCCACAACGCGGCTGCCGAAGGCCTCGGCAAGATCGGCGTGCTCGTCGCGCTGGAATCCGATGCCGATGCTGAAACCCTCGCTGCGCTGGGCAAGGACATCGCCCAGCACGCTGCCGCGATGTTCCCGCAGGCGCTGGACGCTGACGGTCTCGACGCCGAAGTGATCGAGCGCGAGCGCAAGATCGCCGCCGAAAAGGCTGCCGAAAGCGGCAAGCCCGCCGACGTGCAGGCCAAGATGGTCGAAGGCGCGGTGAAGAAGTTCGCCAAGGAAAATGCGCTCCTCAGCCAGATCTTCGTCAAGGACGGCAAGGCGACCGTTGAAGAGTACATCGCCAAGGCTGCCAAGGACGCCGGCAAGTCGATCAAGCTGGTCGACTACGTGCGCTACCAGCTGGGCGAAGGCATCGAGAAGGAAGAAGTCGATTTCGCTGCAGAAGTGGCGGCGACCCTCAAGGGCTGATCGACCTTCCTGCGAATGAAAGCGGCCGCCGTAGCATATCGCTGCGGCGGCCGTTTTCCTTTTTTACCGGATTTTTGCCGTTCAACCCCATGTTCGGCACAATGAATTGGCTGCGCCTCCCTCTTTTCATCACAATTCTGTTCGCGATGCTTGTCGCGGTGCCCTTCGAGGGAGCGGGCAGCAGGGGGAGGGCTTTGGCTGCCGTATTCGAAGCCATCCGCCATGCATTCGTCGAACCGATGACCATGCCGGGGGCAGTTCTGTTCGTCTTTGCGGTTAGCGCGTTCTTTTCCCTGGTGCTGGGGAGAGGCGGACAGCAGATCGCCGAGAACGATGTCGAGGAGCCGCCGCCGGTGCCGAAAAGCCCGCCGCATCTGCCAATGGCGACTCCATCGCCCAAGGCCACTGCAAGTGTGCGAAAAGCATTTGGGAAAAAGCCTGAAAGGCTGTCACGGCAAAGCAAGGCGATGGGCAAACATGCTGAGGACGCGAGACGCGTTCTGTCCTTCAAAGGGCTCGACTACTTTCTGTCTGAACACGGCTTCGAGCAACGCTGGAAACTTGCCGTGCGCGAACTTGAGGCAGCAGGCGACCACAAATTGGCCATCGCTCTGCAAGCCGCAGGCGAGATTTTTGACCGTTGGGAATCGGTCCGAACCTCGCGCGAAGCAGGCGAACTGACTCAGGCAGAGATCAATTCCTGTTTTGCGGAACTGCGCCCCTGCGGCGATCGCATCTCCACCCTGCTCAAAGCGTGAGCCAAAACGCCGCCCGCTCACCTACTCGGTGATGTCGTGATGGATCGCGGTGTATGGCGGCTGGAAGTAATCCAGCACCTCGCCTGCTGCCCGTCCGGCGCGGCTGCGCGCGTTCTTGAACAGCAGCTCGCGCAGATTGAGGCCGAGGCCGACAAAGATGTGGCGCTTGGGCACGATCCCGGCGGCGCGGTCTTCGTTGAGGAAGTCATCCCCGCGATAACCGAGATGCAGTTCGACGAACCGCAGCGGTGTCTTTTCGAAAGCCTCGAAGCCCGAAGCCTTCAGCGCGAACAGGTAACGCTGCTGCCGGAAGTGCTCCTTGCCGTTGAGGGTGTAGATATCCTCGTTCGGCTGGATCATCAGGCGGAAATCGAGCTTCCGGTCGAGACCCGGCACCGCGTTGCGCAGCACCGAGAAGCCTGCGCCCAGCGTGTTGAAGGTCACATCCTCCCACGACCAGCCGCTGGTGGGCTCGATGGAATCGAAGGCTTCCGACCACAGCATGATGCCAGAGGCGAGTGCGGCCGCGGTCCATTCGATCCCCGGTGCATCGCCGGTCTTGCGCTTCAGCCGCGCGTATAGAAGCTCGCTGATCACGTAGGCCGAATAGGAGTGGGCGAGCTTGTCCACGCCCACGTTGTTGGTCGAACGGCCGAACCAGCCTTCGTCCTGAACGGTCGGCCAGCGCGGGTTCTTGAACAATTTGGGGACGTTGGTTGCGGTGTAATAGCCGGCCACTGCCGCCAGTTCCCATTTGATCGCCTTCACGTCTTCGCCGAAAGACGCGTAATCGCGGCGCGGCAGATCTCCGTTCAGGGCGAGCGCCTCGTCAGGATCAGGCTGCGTCGCGACCATGATCGGTCCGGTAAAGTCGGCATCGACCGCGGCGGCACGGGACTCGCTCGGCAGTGCGGTCAGGCTGGCGAGGGGCAGGGGCAGCGGGGTCCGGGCCGCCAGTGCCAGATCGAGCGTGTCGAGATCGGAGGCTGTCACTGGGTCGACCGGCCGGGCGAGGGCCGGAGAGGACAGTGCGGCGCCCAGCAAAGTGGTCCCCCACAGAAGCGAGCGAAGACGCCCAGCGGCATCCCCCGAAAACCGAAACATACAAGACCCCGTAACGCGGTGACAATTGTTCCGCCTACAGCCAATCACTCTGCAACCCAAGATCGAATCGCAGCAATGCCATGCACTTGCGTGCCATTGGTCGTATCCTTGCGGGAACCTGTCCTGCGGGACTGTCCTGCGCCGACCGGTGCAAGCGCCTTTCCCCTTTGCGCCTGCTACGCTTCATCGCTAAGGAGCCGCCAATCCACAGCAACCACGGACCATGCCACTCATGTCTTTGCCAGCCATCAAGCGCGTTCTCCTGAAACTCTCGGGCGAAGTGTTGATGGGCAACCAGCAGTTCGGGATTGATCCCGAATTCGTCGCCGAGCTGGCAAAGGAAGTGAAGGCGGCGAAGGAAACCGGGCTCGAGATTTGCCTCGTGATCGGCGGTGGCAACATCTTCCGCGGCATGGCGGGGGCGGCCAAGGGGATGGACCGCGCGCAGGCCGATTACATGGGGATGCTGGCGACCGTGATGAACGCGCTGGCGATGCAGAACGCTTTGGAACAGCTGGGCGTGCAGACCCGCGTGCAGTCCGCCATCGAGATGGACAAGGTGTGCGAGCCGGTGATCCGCCGCCGCGCCGAGCGTCATCTGGAAAAGGGCCGCGTGGTGATCTTTGCCGCGGGCGTGGGCGCGCCTTACTTCACTACCGATAGCGGCGCGGCCCTGCGCGCGGCGGAAATGCGTTGCGACGCGTTGCTCAAGGGCACCAGCGTCGACGGGGTCTATGACAGCGATCCCAAGCACAATCCGGATGCGGTGCGTTTCGATACCGTGACTTACGACCGCGTCCTCGCAGACAATCTCAAGGTGATGGATGCCTCTGCCGTCGCGCTGTGCCGTGACAACAAGATCCCGATCGTGGTCTTCTCGATCCGCGAGAAGGGCAATCTGGCCCGCGTTCTGGCGGGCGAGGGTGTCCAGACCATCGTTCAAGACAGCTGAAAACCGAAGGACCAAAAGCCATGCCGCAATTTGACAAGGCCGATGTCGAGCGCCGGATGAAGGGCGCAGTGGAATCGCTCAAGAGCGATCTTCAGGGTCTGCGCACCGGCCGCGCCAACACCACCCTGCTCGATCCGGTGCAGGTTGAAGTGTACGGCTCGATGATGCCGCTCCAGCAGGTCGCCACCGTTTCCGCGCCCGAACCGCGGATGCTGTCCGTGCAGGTGTGGGACAAGTCGAACCTCCATGCGGTGGAGAAGGCGATTGCCTATGCCAACCTTGGCCTCAACCCGATCATCGACGGTCAGACGCTGCGCCTGCCGATCCCCGATCTGACCCAGGAGCGCCGCAAGGAACTGGCGAAGCTCGCGGGCCAGTATGCCGAAAAGGCCAAGATCGCGATCCGCAACGTGCGCCGCGACGCGATGGAAAGCCTCAAGGTTGACGAGAAGAAGAAGGAAATCTCGGAAGACGACCGCAAGCGGTCCGAGGATCAGGTCCAGAAGCTGACCGATCAATACGTCAAGGAGACGGATGAGGCAGCGGCCAAGAAGGAACAGGAAATCCTGACGCAGTAAGCGCGGGGTTTCGGAACGTGGGAACAGGATTGGACCAGTCGCGCGCCAGACATGTGGCCATCATCATGGATGGCAATGGCCGCTGGGCCAAGAAGCGGGGGCTGCCGCGCGCGGTCGGCCACCAGCGCGGGGTCGAGGCGGTGCGGCGGCTGGTGCGTGCGCTCGAGCCGACGGGGCTTGAGTGCCTGACGCTCTACGCCTTCTCCTCGGAGAACTGGAAGCGTTCCGAAGACGAGGTCGATGATCTGATGAACCTGATGCGCCGGTTCATCAAATCCGATCTGCCCGAGTTCGTCGCCAATAATGTGAAGCTGAAGATCATCGGCGACTGGCAGAGCCTCGCGCCCGATATCGTCGCGATGCTGGAAGATGCCCTCGCGCAGACCGCGAACGGCAAGCAGACGCTGGCGGTGGCGCTCAATTATGGCGGCCAGCACGAAATCGCGCGGGCCGCAGCCAAGGCGGCTGCGGCGGGCGAGGTGACGATCGATACCATTGCCGCACGGCTCGACACCGCGGATCTGCCCCCGCTCGATCTGCTGATCCGCACCAGCGGGGAAATCCGCCTGTCGAATTTCCTGTTGTGGCAAGCGGCCTATGCGGAGATGTTGTTCGTCGATACGCTGTGGCCCGATTTCGAGCCTGCGCATCTGACGCAGGCGCTTCATGATTTTGCGCGGAGGGAGCGGCGCTATGGAGGGCGGTGAGGCGACACGGGTGCGGGACCCCAAGGCAGGTGTGTCCGATCTGCCGGTGCGGTTTGCCTCGGCGATCGTCATGCTGGTGCTGGCCGGCGGGGCATTGTGGCTTGGCGGGTGGTTCTGGACCGGATTCGTCGTGCTGCTGGCGGTCGGGGTGATCTGGGAATGGAACAGGCTGATCGAGCGTTTCGGCCTGTCGAGCCTTGCCGAGACGCTGTGGTTTTTTGCCGGGGTGATCTACGTTGGCGGCGCGGCCTATGCCATGATGGTGGTGCGCAACGGGCGGCAGGTGCTGCCGCTTGATCCGGCGCAATCGGGCTATGGGCCGCTGGTGGTGCTGGTGGGCTTCACCCTGCCGGTGATCGCGGTCGATGTCGGAGCCTATTTCGCAGGCCGTGCCATCGGCGGCCCCAAGATCGCGCCGAGGATCAGTCCGGCCAAGACCTGGGCGGGTCTCGGCGGCGGAGCGGTGCTCGCCGGGCTGGTAGGGGTAGCGGTGGAGCTCGCCGATTTCGGGCCTGCCGCAGCGCCCGGCACCTCGGCTGTTGCGCTCGTCATGGCGATGGTCGGGGGCCTGTTCATTGCTGTCCTCGCGCAGGCGGGGGACTTCTTCGAAAGCTGGATGAAGCGGCGGGCAGGCGTGAAGGATTCGGGCGCCTTGATCCCGGGCCACGGCGGGCTGTTCGACCGGCTCGACGGCTTCATCGCGGTGTTCTTCATCCTGTTCCTGATCGAACAGGCACGCCTCTTGTGGATGATGCTGGCGGCATGAAGCGGACGATAACCCTGCTCGGCGCGACCGGATCGATCGGGGCATCGACCCTCGATCTGGTGCGGCGCAATCGGGATGCGTGGGACGTGGAGGCGCTGACCGCCCATTGCAGCGCGGCCGAGCTTGCCGCGCTCGCCATCGAATTCGGCGCGAAGCTGGCGGTGGTGGGCGACGAAAGCTGCCTTCCGGAACTGCGCGAGGCGCTCGGCACCAGCGGCATCGCGGCAGCGGGCGGCAAGCAGGCCCTGATCGAGGCGGCGGCGCGACCTGTCGACATGACGGTCGCGGCGATCGTCGGCTGCGCGGGGCTTGCGCCGGTCATGGCGGCGGTCGAGCGGGGCGGCACCATCGCCCTTGCCAACAAGGAGGCGCTGGTTTCGGCAGGCGAGGTGCTGATGGAAGCAGTCGCCCGTCACGGCGCGACGCTGCTGCCCACGGATTCCGAACACAACGCGATCTTCCAGTGCCTTGCCGCGGGCCGCATCGAGGATGTGGCGAAGATCACCCTGACCGCCAGCGGCGGGCCGCTGCGGACGTGGACGCAGGCACAGCTGGACGCGGCCACGCCTGCGCAGGCTGTCGCCCATCCCAACTGGTCGATGGGCGCCAAGATCAGCGTCGATAGCGCGACGATGATGAACAAGGGGCTCGAATATATCGAGGCCTATCATCTGTTCCCCGTGGGACTGGATAAGCTCGGCATCGTGGTCCACCCGCAAAGCGTGATCCACTCGATGGTCGAATTCCGCGACCGTTCGACGCTGGCGCAGCTTGGGCCTTCGGACATGCGGGTGCCGATTGCCTCGTGCCTCGCCTGGCCGCAGCGGATGGAAACGCCGCTGGCGCCGCTGGATCTGGCCGCCATCGGCGAGCTCACCTTCTTTGCCCCGGACGAAGAGCGCTTCCCTGCCACCCGGCTCGCCCGCGAGGCGATCAGGGCAGGGGGATCGGCGCCCGCGATCCTCAACGCCGCGAACGAAGTGGCGGTTGCCGCCTTCCTCGCCGGTCAGATCAGGTTCACGCGGATTGCCGCATTGGTGGAAGAGACCCTGATGCGCAGCAATGATGCCCCACGCCCGGCCAGCCTTGAAGAAGTGCTGGCCGTCGACACGTCCGCCCGGATGCAGGCGCAAGCCCTGCTGGAGAACAACGCCCTTGTTTGAGAGCCCCCCTTTCTGGATGTACGTGATCGGCTTCCTGCTGCTGCTGGGGCCGCTCGTCACCTTGCATGAACTCGGCCACCTGCTGGTGGGCCGCCTGTTCGGCGTCAAGGCCGAAGCGTTCTCGGTCGGTTTCGGCAAGGAGCTGGCCGGGTTCACCGACCGGCAGGGCACGCGCTGGAAGCTGTCAGCCTTGCCGCTGGGGGGTTATGTCCAGTTCAAGGGCGACATGAACCCCGCCAGCATCCCTGATCCCCACGCGCCGGTGGAGGAGGGCTCGTTCCAGAGTGCCGCCTTGTGGAAGCGCGCGCTGATCGTGGCGGCGGGGCCGGTGACGAACCTGCTGGTCGCCATCGCGATCTTCTTCGCCTTCAACCTCGCCTTCGGCAAGCCGCTACCCGTCGCGCCGGACGAGGTCGGCACCATCGCAGAATTCACCGAGAACTCGCGTGCCAAGCAGGCGGGCTTCCGGGTCGGGGACCGGATCGTCGCCATCGATGGCGAGCAGATGTCCGATTGGCGCACAATCCAGCAAACAATCCTGCTGCGCCCCAACCATCGCTTCGTCATCACCGTGACGCGCGATGGGGCGCGGATCGATCTGCCGGTGACGACCGCCGCCGAGAAGGTCGAAGACCGGTTCGGCAACCCCCAGACAGTCGGGCTTATCGGCATTCGCACCGTTGAAACCGCAGAGCGATTTGCCCCGCTTTCGGTGAGCGAGGCGGCCGCGCGATCGGTGCAGCAGTCCGTGGATGCGATGAAGATGATGGTCATGGGCATCGCCCAGATCGTGCGCGGGGACCGGGCGTTCAGCGAGATGGGCGGGCCGATCAAGATCGCCAAATACTCCGGCGAGCAGATGAGCCTCGGGCCGCTCAATTTCATCGAGCTGGCCGCGCTGATCTCGCTTAATTTGGCATTCATCAACTTCTTGCCAATCCCCGCGCTCGATGGCGGGCACCTGGTGTTCTATGCGGCCGAGGCAATCCGCCGCAAGCCGGTCGGTCCGCAGGCGACCGAATGGGCCTATCGCACCGGGATTGCGCTGGTGCTGATGCTGATGGTGGTGGTGACGGTGAATGACATTATCTCGCTGCCCATCTTCGGCAGCTGACGCAGGTGGTGGAAACGGGCCGGCCCGAGGCCCTCGCGGCTTGACCCGCGCAGGCCACATCGGGCAGAGGCTTGCCCGGGGATGGAGCGGGGCGCGCAGGGTGCGCGAGAGGGATCTGGCAGATTGGCATTGCACCGGTCGCAATGGTCGTGGTGCACAGGGTTGAGAACGGGATTTTAGCTGCATGAACCGAATGAGCGAGACGGGTGCGATGCCGGTCACCAGCCACCCCGTGGCCCCGCGCGCGCCGCTGCGTCTGGCGAGCCTGCTTGCCTGCGGGTCGATCCTCGCCGGGGTTCCGGTCATCGCCGCCGCGCAGACCCAGCCCGCACCCGAGGCGCAGAGTGCGCCCGCTCCGGCTGCGCGTGCCAACACCATCCGCACCATCACCGTGGTCGGAGCCGAACGGCTCGAGCCGACCACCATCCTCAGCTATATCCGCCTGCGGGTCGGCCAGGAATACACCGCCACCGCCGCGGACGAGGCGATCAAGGATCTGAGCGCGACCGAGCTGTTCGCGAACTATTCGATCCGCAACGATAACGGCAACGTGGTCATCTCCGTCACCGAAAACCCGGTGATCAACCGTATCGTGCTGGAAGGCAACAAGCGGCTCAAGAACGACAAGATCGCGCCCGAAATCAAGCTCGCGCCGCGCCAGATCTTCACCCGTTCCAAGGTCCGCGCCGACGTTGCGCGCATTATCGAGCTGTACAAGCGGCAGGGCCGCTTTGCCGCGCGGGTCGAACCCAAGCTGGTGCAGCTGCCCCAGAACCGCGTCGATATCGTCTTCGAAATCAGCGAAGGCCCCAAGTCCAAGGTTCGCCAGATCAACATCCTCGGCAACGAGAAGTTCTCCGATGGCGAACTGCGCGGCGAGATGGTGACCAAGCAGGCGCGTCTGACCAGCTTCTTCAGCTCGAACACCAGCTACGATCCCGATCGTCTGGCCTTCGACCAGCAGAAGCTGCGCCAGTTCTACCTGACCAACGGCTATGCCGATTTCCGGGTCGTTTCCGCCGTGGCCGAACTGACGCCGGACCAGCAGGACTTCATCATCACCTATGTCGTCGAGGAAGGTGAACGCTACACCTTCGGCGAGGTCAAGGTCGACAGCCAGCTGCGCGACTTCGATTCCGACGTGATGAGCACTCAGCTGCCCATGCGGGACGGCGATTTCTACAACGCCAAGACGGTCGAGGATACGGTCGAGCAGCTGACCGAACTGGCCGGCCGCTACGGCTATGCCTTCGCCGACGTGCAGCCGCGCTTCAACCGCAACGCCGCCGACCGCAAGATGAATGTCACCTTCGTCCTGCGCGAGGCGCCGCGCGTTTATGTCGAGCGGGTCGACATCAACGGCAACACGCTGACGCAGGACAAGGTCGTGCGCCGCGAGTTCCGACTGGCCGAGGGCGACGCCTTCAACAGCCTGGCCGTGCAGCGCACCAATGCGCGCATCAATTCGCTGGGCTATTTCCAGGAAAACTTCGAGGTCAAGCAGGTCGAAGGCAGCGCGCCCGACCGCATCATCCTCGAAGCCAACGTCGAGGAACGCCCCACCGGCGAATTGCAGTTCTCAGCTGGCTTCTCTTCGATCGAGCAGTTCATTCTGGCGGGCTCTATCCGCCAGCGGAATTTCCGCGGCCGCGGGCAGACCATCGGGCTCAGCCTCAACTACTCGCAGTTCTCGCGCTCGGCCCAGATCAGCTTCAGCGATCCCTACATCTTCGATCGCAATATCTCCGGCGGAATTGACATCTACCGTCGCGATTTCAACAGCTTCAACTTCACCGGCAACAACCGCAACACGACCTTCCAGCAGGCCACCACCGGCTTTTCGGCGCGGGCGGGCGTGCCGCTCACCGAATACATGGCGCTGGTCGGCAGTTACACGCTCAACTACGATGACGTGACGCTCGACGAGAGCCTGTTCTTCTCGGACACCAACGGCGATGGCACGACCGAGTGTGATCCGCTGCGGGCGGGCCGCTTCCTGTGCGATGCGATCGGCACCCGGTTGAGCTCGATCGTCGGCCTCAGCCTCAACTACAACTCGCTGAACTCGCGCATCCGTCCGACCGCGGGCAAGACTATCTCGCTCAGCGCCGAGTTTGCCGGGCTGGGCGGGGATGTGCGCTACACCCGTTTCCGCGGCCGCGCGCAACAGTTCTGGAACGTCGGCAACTCGGGCTTCATCTTCTCGATCCTCGCCGAGGGCGGCACGATCATTCCGTTGCAGGAACGCCCCGGCGCCGGCGTGGATGATGTGCTGCTGACCGACCGCTTCTTCCTGGGCGAACCGCAGTTCCGCGGATACGCGATCCGCGGCGTCGGTCCGCGCATCCTCACGCAGCAGTCGATCCTCGACAACCTCAACCGCCCGGTGCTCGATGCCAACGGCAACCCGACCTTCGTTACCGAGCGCCGTCAGGTGCGTGATGACGCGATCGGCGGGCGCAACTACTATCTGGGCCGTGCCGAGCTTGAAATCCCGCTCGGGTCGGGCGCGCGCGAACTGGGCCTGCGCCCTTCGATCTGGACCGATATCGGCGCCCTGTGGGGCGTGGAAACGCCGGTGCTGACGGTTAATCCGCTCGGCACCCAGCTGCGCAACGAACAGGGCCAGCTGCTCTTCCAGGTTCCCGTCACCGGGGAAATCACCACCAGCGCGGCCGCCGCTGACGGTTCGCCCCATATCCGCCTGATCCAGCCCGGCACCAACATCCGCGAGCTGTTCCTCGGCAATTCGCCGAGCCCGCGCATCACCGCCGGGATCGGCGTCAACTGGAACTCGCCCTTCGGACCTTTCCGCATCGACTTCGCCCAGACCATCCGCAAGGTGGAAGGCGACGACGAGCGGCGCTTCACCTTCAACGTAGGAACCCAATTCTGATGACACGTCTTGCCAAGTCCATCGCCCCTGCGGGCCTGATCCTCGCCGCTCTCGCCGCGCTGCCCGCACAGGCGCAGGTGCAGGGGAACATCGCCACGGTCGATATTCCGCGCACCATCATCGGCACCACCGCCTTCCAGACCGGCTACGAGCAGGTCACCACCACCTATGCGACCCAGAACGAACTGCGCCGCACCAAGGCGCAGGAGCGCCAGACCATGCTCGCCAAGTTCGACAAGAACGGTGACAAGCAGGTCGACGATACAGAGCAGCAGGCGATGCAGAAGTCGCCCGATTTCGCCAAGCTCCAGACCCTCGAGCAGGAAATCCAGGCGCTGGGCAACCAGATCGACGGCGCGCGCGTCTTCGCGATCGAGCAGATCATCGTCCAGTACCCCTCGGCGTTGCAGGATGTGACCACCAAGGACCAGATCAAGCTGGTGATCGATCCCTCGACGCTGCTGTTCGCGCCGCCGGAAGCCGACATCACCACCAAGGTGACCGCTGCGCTCAACGCCCGCGTTCCCGCGGTTGGCGTGGTTCCGCCCGCCGGCTGGCAGCCGAGCCGCGAAGGCGTGCAGATCTATCAGGAAATCCAGCAGCGCCTGATCGCCGCGCAGATGGCCCAGCAGCAGCAGCAGGCCGCGGGCCAGCAGCAGGCCGCTCCGGCCCCCGTCGGCCGCTAAGGGACCCTGACCGATGAGCGACACGGGTAGCGTCACCGCAGAGGTGCTGGATTACGATATCGTCAAGATCCTCAATGCCTTGCCGCATCGCTACCCGCTGTTGCTGGTCGACCGGGTCAAGGCGATCCAGCTGGGTGAACGCATTCACGCGGTCAAGGCCGTGAGCATGAACGAGCAGTTCTTCCAGGGCCATTTCCCGGGCGCGCCGATCATGCCCGGCGTGCTCCAGATCGAGGCGCTGGCGCAGGCGGCCGGCATCCTCGGGATCGAGACGATGGAACTGGCCGGTACGGGCAAGCTGGTGATCTTCATGGGGATCGAAAACGCCAAGTTCCGCGCCCCCGTGACGCCGGGCTGCCTGCTCGACCTGCACGTCGAATTCACCCAGAAGCGCAGCCGCGTCTACAAGTTCAAGGGCGTGGCCAGCGTCGAGGGGAAGACGACCTGCGAGGTCGAATTCACCGCGATGATGGTTGATAAGGTTTGATGGGCGCGCACCCGCATTTTGCGGGTGCATGTCCTCGTTCCTGCGGCCTGAAGGTCGCGTCGTTGCGGGCGGGTGCCTGAACTGCTTGGTGCCCCGTATCGCCGCGAACATCTAAGGTTGCATTGGGTCGCTTTCGCCACTAAGGCGCGCGCTTCCCATTCATAGCTGTGCCGGTCGGAACCGGCACCAGGCTGAAAAGGACACCGTCATGAAGACCGAAGGTCACCCCGATTACCACATGATCACGGTCAAGATGACCGATGGCACCGAATTCCAGACCCGCTCCACCTGGGGTAAGGAAGGCGATGTGCTCGCGCTCGACATCGATCCGCTGAGCCACCCTGCCTGGACCGGCGGCAAGCAACAGGTTTCCGAAGGTGGCCGCGTGGCCGCGTTCAACAAGCGCTTCGGCGGGCTCAGCCTCAAGAAGTAAGCTTCACAAGCTGCGCAGTCCTTCGGGGCTGCAACGAGGAGGGCGGCCCGACGGGGTCGCCTTTTTCGTTTCAGGCGCTCACGCGGCGCACCTGATGCAGCGCGTCGCCACGGGCTGGGCTTCCAGCCGCGCGCGCGGGATCTCCGCCCCGCAATTGGTGCAGATGCCATAGGTGCCGCTGGCGATCCGGCCGAGCGCGGCGCGCACCTCGGCGGCTTCGGCGCGCAGCAGCTCATCGACACCTTCCAGTGCTTCATCATCCGCCAGCTCGCTTGCTTGTTCGGCAAAATCGGCATCGAGCGGGGAGCGCAGATCATCCTCGATCCCCTCGGCCCGCGCGGTCAGTTCCGCCAGCCGCGCCTCAAGCCGCGCTGCGATTTGCGCATAGTCTGCCATCATCCTCTCCATTCGCGTTCGCGATACCACTTGGTGATCACGTATTTGACGCCTTTCCTGACCTTCATCCCGTGATGGAGCGTCGCCGGGTTCACGCCTCCGTCCGGCAGGCGATTGTTCCAGCACAGCAACTTGCCCATCTCGGGCTGAAAGGTCTTGTCGAGCATCTTGAACCGGGTAGCCCCGCCAGCGGCAACGTCATTGAGATAGATCATGAAGGTCCAGGTGCGATTGCCTGACAAGGCGCAGTATTTCTGGAAGTCCCGGCCGCCCGGCGTGAAATAGTCGGTGTGCGGCTTGAACTCCTGCCCTTCGGCATAGCGCTGGCCCTGCAGCGGCTCGCCAAACGCCGGATCGATCCCGGACAGCGCGGTCAGCATCGCCTCGATCCGTTGCACCGCGGGCAGGTGTGCGGCCAGATCGCAGGTCTCGCTGGTGCGGAAATAGGCATCGCCATTGTCGTCGGCGATGGTCGACGGGCGGCGGTCGGCATCGATCAGCGCGATCAGCTCGGCGGCGAGGTCCGCATCGACGAATCGCCGGTGCTGGAACACCGCGGCTTTGGGGCTGGGCACGCGCTGCATACCGGCATGCGCGGCGAGCCGTGTAGCGATGGAATCGGCGGGATTCGTCATGGTGCAGCGAGGATAGAAACCCGCGATGACGAGGCAACGAATTTGCGGCCGCGAAACAATCTTGCGCGAAAGCGCCTGCGGCGCAGTTTTCGCTTCCCTTGGAACGGGCTTTGTGCAAGAGGCGCGCCTCCCCTGACAGCGCACTTGACGGTGTGTCTGCCATCCGTAATGCCGCCCGTCTCGCACGGGCTTGGCAGCGACCGGAACGGTGGTATGCCAGCAGGGGTGTGTGGCGATCGTAGCTCAGTTGGTTAGAGCGCCGGTTTGTGGTACCGGAGGTCGGGGGTTCGAGACCCCTCGATCGCCCCATTTCTCCCCTGCTGCTGTCGAAGTCCGCGCCCCACAGGGGAGACGACATGACCGCATTCTGGGCCGAGCCCGATTTCGACGCGCACGAACTGGTGCAGCTGGTCCACGACCGGGCGAGCGGGCTGACGGCGATTATTGCGGTGCATTCGACCCATCTCGGCCCCTCGGCGGGCGGGACCCGCTTCTGGCATTACAACGATCCCGCAGGCGCGATGCGCGACGCGCTGCGCCTGTCGCGGGGCATGAGCTATAAGAACGCCATGGCCGGCCTGCCGATGGGCGGCGGCAAGGCGGTGATCCTTGCTGATGAACAGCGCATCAAGACCCCCGACATGCTTGCCGCCTTCGGTGACGCGGTCGAGGCGCTTGGCGGGCGATACGTCACGGCCGAAGATGTCGGGATTTCGGAGGCCGATATGGTCGCCGTCTCGCAGCGCACCGCGCATGTCTCGGGGCTTCCCGTGGAGGGCGAGGGGCGTGCGGGCGGAGATCCGGGGCCGTTCACCGCCTATGGGATCTATCTCGGCATCAAGGCCGCTGTGCGCCACAAGCTGGGCAAGGACAGTGTCGCGGGGGTGCATGTGGCGGTGCAGGGCACCGGCAGCGTCGGCGGCGGGGTGGCCCGTCTGCTGGCCCGCGACGGTGCGAAGCTGACCCTTGCCGACATCAACGAAGCGCGCGCTGCCGCGTTGGCCGCCGAGCTGGGCGGCGTGGCGGTCAAATCGGAAGCCATCATGGCCACGCCGTGCGACGTCTTCAGCCCCAATGCGCTGGGCGCGATCCTCGACGATGCCGGCATCGCCGCGCTCGATTGCGCGATCGTGGCGGGCGGGGCGAACAACCAGCTCGCGCGGCCTGAGCACGGCGGGAAGCTGGCTGCCCGCGGCATCCTCTATGCGCCCGATTATGTGATCAACGCGGGCGGCATCATCTCGGTCGCGACCGAATACCTTGCCCGCCGCGATGGCCGCAGCGGCGACATCGCTGAAGTCAACGCGCTGGTGGCGCAGATTCCCGGACGGCTCGAATCGATCTGGGCCGAAAGCGCGGCGAGCGGTCTGACCGCCGATGTCGTCGCCGACCGGATGGCGCAGAAGCTCATCGGTCGCGGCTGATCGCAAAAGGCGGGGGCAGGGCAGGAACAAATCGCCCGGCCCTCCATTTGCGCTCTTGTCGGGAACGGGTGTAAGGCTACAAGCCCGCCGACAGCGAAAACCGATGCACATCTACGCCAACCCCACCCGATTTCTCGCCCTCGCGAAGTGGCTGATGCCGCTCCTGTTCTGGGGCGGGCTGGTGCTGTCGCTGGGTGCGACCCTGTGGGGGCTGTTCATGGTTCCGCCCGACCGGCTGATGGGCGAGACGGTGCGCATCCTGTTCATCCACGTGCCCGCTGCATGGCTGGGCATGGGCGGCTGGGCGGGAATCGCGATTTCCTCGGCCATGCTGCTGATCTGGAAGCACCCGCTCGCCGCCATCGCCGCGCGTGCGATCGCCGTGCCGGGCATGGTGTTCTGCGCGATCTGCCTTGCCACAGGATCGATCTGGGGCCGCCCGACCTGGGGCACCTGGTGGGAATGGGATGGCCGGCTGACCTCGATGCTCGTCCTGCTGTTCCTCTACGCGGGTTACATCGCCCTGACCGAGGCGGCTGAAAAGGAAGGTTCCTCCAGCAAGATCGCCGCAATTTTCGGCATGGTCGGCGCGGTCAATGTGCCGATCATCAACCGCTCGGTGGTGTGGTGGAACTCGCTCCACCAGCCGCCGAGCATCACGGCAGGCAAAAGCGCGATCGAGGCGACGTTCCTCGTGCCGCTGCTGGTGGCGGTGGTGGGCTTCTCGCTGCTGTTCGGCGCGATCGTGCTGATGCGGATGCGCGCGCTGATTGCCGAACAACAGGTCGAAGCGCGCCTGCGCCGCCGCGCGCTTGACGACGACGCGCCTGTGCCGGCTGCGCCCGTGATGGAGCAGGCATGATGCGCGAGAACCTTGATCAGTGGGATTTCGTGTGGCTCGCCTATGGCGTCGCCGGTCTCGCGCTCGCACTGCTGGTCGTCTGGGCGTGGCGCGCGATGAAGGCCGCAGAGGCGCGGCGTGACGCGACAAAGCGGCGCTGAGAGGACGGATATGAAAGCCAAGCACCAGCGCCTGATCCTCGTGATCATCGCCCTTCTCGCGATTGCGGGGGCAGGGCTGCTTGCCGCGTGGAGCCTGCGCAATCAGGCGAACTATTTCTACCTGCCCGAACAGATGGCTTCCGATCCGCCCGAAGTGGGCCAGGCCGTGCGGCTGGGCGGAATGGTGAAGGCCGGTTCGATCAAGACCGAGGCTGACGGGGTCACCGTCAATTTCCTCGTCACCGGCAACACCCCCGATGCCATCCCGGTGCGCTACAGCGGCATACTGCCCGATCTGTTCGTCGAGAATTCGGGCGTGGTGGCCGAAGGCAGCCTTGGCCCGGACGGCGTGTTCTTGGCGACCAACCTGCTCGCCAAGCATGACGAGAATTACGTGCCCAAGGAGCTTGAAGGCATGGGCACCGAACAAGCCGCCAAGATGGCTGCCGATACGACGGTGGGGCTGAAATAGCGGACATGATCGAAATGAGGGCCAAGCGATGATTGCCGAGATTGGCCTTGCCGCCCTGTGGCTTGCCGCCGCGCTGGCGGTGCTCCAGATGGTGTCGGGCGCGGCCGCGCTGCGCACAGGTCCCGCGGGCGAGGCAAATCCTCTGGCGATCTACGCCCGCCCCGCTGCGGTGGTGCAGGCCTTCCTCGCGGTGCTCGCCTTCCTGCTGCTGCTGCGCGCCTTTGCCATCACCGACCTTTCGCTGAAGCTGGTGGCGAGCAATTCGCACTCGATGAAGCCGCTGCTCTACAAGCTGACCGGCACATGGGGGAACCACGAGGGTTCGATGCTGCTGTGGGTCGGCGTGCTGGCTGCCTCGGGCGGATTGCTGGCGGGTTTCGAGAAACGACTGCCGGAACGCACCATGGGCGCGACGCTGGCGGTGCAGGGCTTTGTGGCGCTGGGCTTCTATGCCTTTCTGTTGCTCGCCTCCAATCCCTTCGAGCGCCTGCCGGTCCCTGCTGCCGAGGGCACCGGCCTCAATCCGCTGCTGCAGGACATCGGTCTCGCGATCCATCCGCCGACGCTTTACGCGGGCTATGTCGGGCTGTCGGTCGCTTTCAGCCTGGCGATGGGCGCACTGCTGACGCGCGAGGTCAACCCCGCCTTCGCCCGCGTGATGCGCCCCTGGGTGCTGGGCGCCTGGGTGCTGCTGACGCTGGGGATCACGGCGGGTTCGTACTGGGCTTATTATGAACTTGGCTGGGGCGGCTGGTGGTTCTGGGACCCGGTCGAAAACGCCTCTCTGATGCCGTGGCTGGCGGCGACCGCGCTGATGCATTCGGTGAGCGTGCTGGCTGCGCGCGATGCGCTGCGGACGTGGACAATCATGCTCGGCGTGCTGGCGTTCTCAATGTCGATGCTGGGCACCTTCCTGGTGCGTTCGGGCGTGCTGACTTCTGTCCACGCCTTCGCGGTCGATCCGGAACGCGGCGCCTTCATCCTCGGCCTGCTGGGCCTCTACATCGGCGGGGCCTTCACCATCTTCGCCCTGCGCGCCGGCGCCGTGGCCGAGGGCAAGCGGTTTGCCGCCCTCAGCCGTGAAGGCGCGCTGGTGTTCAACAACGTGATGCTCTCCGCGATCCTCGCGATCGTGCTGCTGGGCACGCTCTACCCCCTGCTCACCGAGGCCTTCGACGTGCGCGTTTCGGTCGGCCCGCCGTATTTCAATCCGGCTAGCGCGATATTCGCGATCCCGATGCTGCTGGTGATGGCGGTCGGCCCGCTGCTGCGCTGGAAGAGCGACAAGCCCGCGCGCCTCCAGTTCGAGCTGGCGCTGATCGCCGCACTGGTGATCGGCGTGATTGCGCTGGTCAGCTTCTTCGGCCGCTTCCCGCTGCTGCCGCTGCTCGGCCTCGGGCTGGCGGCGGCGCTGGCGGTGGCTGCGCTGCTGCCCCTGAAGGGGCGCAAGCTGGCCCGCGTGCCGGTGGCGACATGGGGCATGGTGCTCGCCCATTTCGGTGTCGCGGTCTCGCTGTTCGGCATGGCCTGCGAAGGGGCCTTCTCCGAGGAGAAACTGGCCGCAGTGGCTGTGGGCGGAACCGAACAGATCAATGACTTCGCCGTAACGCTCGATGCGGTGACGCCGGTTGCCGGGCCGAACTGGACCGCGATCGAGGCCAGCCTTGCCGTGCGGCAGGACGGCGGGGAGCCGGTAATCCTGACCCCGCAGGCGCGCAACTTCTGGTCGCCGCCGCAATCGACTTCGGAAAGCGCGCTGCTGACCAAGTGGAACGGCCAGCTTTACGTCGTGATCGGCAATCAGGCCGAGGACGGGCGCTGGCAGATCCGGATCTGGTGGAAGCCGTTCGTGACCTTCATCTGGTATGGTGGCCTGCTGATCGGGCTGGGCGGTATCCTTGCCGTTGCAGGCCGCGTGAAGGTCGACGTCACGCGCCGGCGGGCTGCCTCCAAGGGCGACCAGCGCCGTGCCGATCTCGAAGCTCTGGGCGCGGCCGCGCCACAGCCGGCGGAGTAGGGCTGCGATGCGCTCCGTCTATCTGTGGGTCCCGCTCGCGCTGTTCGCCTTCTTTGCGGGGCTGGCGGCCTATATGCTCACGCAGGAAAAGGACCAGTTCGTCGAGAGCACGATGATCGGCCAGCCGCTGCCGGAATTCGCGCTCGATCCGGCCTATGCGGGCCTGCCCGGCGCAGCCAAGGCGGACTTCACGGGCAAGCCCCGGCTGCTCAACATCTGGGCCAGCTGGTGCCTTCCCTGCATAGCCGAGGCCCCGCAGCTTGAGGCTCTGCAAAAGCAGGGTGTCGAGATCGTCGGCATCGCGATCCGCGACCGGCCCGAGGATGTCGCCAACTTCCTCGCGAAATATGGCAACCCCTACAGCCGCATCGGCAGCGATGCCATTTCCGAGGTGCAACTGGCGATCGGTTCCTCCGGCGTGCCGGAAACCTTCGTGATCGATGGCAAGGGCGTGATCCGTTACCAGCACATTGGCGATATCCGCGAAAGCGACGTGGCCAAGCTGCTCGCGGAACTGGAGAAGGCGCGATGATCCGCTTCGTCCTTGCAGCGATCATCGCCCTGCTGGCGCTGCCGGTGGCGGCGCAGGATTCCATGCCGCCCGCGCCCTATGCCTATAACCAGCTCGCCGATCCCCGGCTCGAGGCCGAGGCGAGCGCGCTGATGCACACGCTGCGCTGCCTCAAGTGCCAGTCGCAAAGCATTGCCGATAGCGATGCGCCGATGGCAGGCGACATGCGCCATCAGGTGCGCAGCCGCATTCTGGCGGGTGAAAGCCCGGACGAGATCCGCCGATGGCTGATCGCCCGCTATGGCGACTATGTCAGCTACGAACCGGAAGTGAGCAGCACCACTTGGCCGCTGTTCGTGGCCCCGCTGCTGCTGCTGCTGGTCGTTGGTGCGGTCTTGCTGCGCCGGCTCGGCAAACGGCGCAGCGATGCCGAAGGGGGAGACGTGGCATGAGCGTCGATCTTCTCGGAGGCTGGTTTGCCGTCGCCGCGCTGGCACTTGCGGCCTTTGCGCTCGCGGTACTGCTCATGAAGCTCCCGCGTCATGGGCTGACGCTGTTCGGCGCGGCACTGGTGTTCGGGCTGGCAGGCTATGCCTGGCAGGGATCCCCCGGCCAGCCTTCCGCGCCCAAGCCGGCTGTCGCGCAGGCGGGCGAGCAGGGCACGCAGATGGTCGAAGGCCGCGCGGCGCTGTTCGATCGCACGCTGCCGCCGCCCAATTACCTCGTCACCTCCGATGCCTTCGCCCGCCGTGGCCAGTTCGCCGATGCTGCCGGGCTGCTCCAGCGGGGGCTGAAGGACAATCCGAATGATCTGGAAAGCTGGCTCGCGCTGGGCATGGCGCTGGTGGGGCATGCCGATGGCGTGGTCACTCCGGCCGCGGTGCAGGCCTTTGGCCGCGCACGGATGATCGATCCGCGCCACCCGGGAGCCGAATACTTCCTCGGCTACGCCTATCGCCAGAGCGGTGAAATCGTGGCCGCGCGCAATGTGTGGAAAGGGCTGGTTGATCGCTCGCCCGCCGATGCACCCTGGCGCGAGGGGCTGGCGGAGGAAGTCGCCCGGCTTGACGACATGATCGCCCGCGCACCGATGCTTCAGGGGCAATGAGGCGGCTCCTCACCATCGCGCGCCATATTGCAGGTGCGAAAGCAGGGTGCTAGGCGCGCCGCCTTGCCTGCCTGAGTCGTTCAGGCGGGATGGGCAGTACCGGGGGGATACGGGAAATCCGATAGCATGAGCAGCGCACCCGTCTCCACCACCGATCCGGTCGCCGCAGCTGGGCACAGCCACGGCCACGGGGCCTCCACGCTCACCCTCGCGGTCGGCGCTGTGGGCGTCGTGTTCGGCGACATCGGCACCAGCCCGCTTTACGCGTTCCGCGAAACTTTCGCCTCGCATCACGGCGCGCCCGGCATTTCGCCCGATGCGGCGCATATCCACGGCGTGCTGAGCCTCGTCTTCTGGTCGATGATGATGGTGGTGACGGTCAAATACGTCCTCACCATCACCCGCGCCGACAACAAGGGCGAGGGCGGGAGCCTGGCTCTGTTGGCCCTGATCCGCCGCGCTTCCGACAGCGCCGGATGGACCGCGCCGCTCGTGCTGCTGGGCGTGTTCGCCACCGCGCTGTTTTACGGCGACAGCATGATAACGCCCGCGATTTCGGTGCTTTCCGCGACCGAGGGTCTGCAATACATCGTCCCCGGTTTCGAGCCGTGGATCGTGCCCACGGCCATCGCCATCCTCGTCTGCCTGTTCGCCCTGCAATCACGCGGGACCGAGCGGGTCGGCAAGCTGTTCGGCCCGATCATGCTGAGCTATTTCGCGATGCTGGCGACCTTGGGCGTGATGCATCTCAGCGCCAATCCGGCGATCATCCTCGAGACGATCAATCCTGCGAATGCGCTGAATTTCTTCCTCGTCGATGGCTTCACCGCCTTCATCGCTCTGGGCAGCGTGGTGCTGGCAGTGACCGGTGCCGAGGCGCTTTATGCCGATATGGGCCACTTCGGCCGCAAGCCGATCGGCATTTCATGGCTGACTTTCGTGTTCCCGGCGCTGATGCTGAACTACATGGGGCAGGGCGCGCTGGTTCTGTCGCAGACCTCGCCCGAGGCGACCGCGGCGCTGATCAAGGATCCATTCTTCCTGATGATCCCAGACATGGTGCGCGTGCCGGTAATCATCCTTGCACTGCTGGCCACGATCATCGCCAGCCAGGCGGTGATTTCGGGCGCCTTCAGCCTCACCCAGCAGGCGATCCAGCTGGGCTTCATCCCGCGCATGGAAATCCACCACACCAGCGCCACAGCTGCCGGGCAGATCTACATCCCGGCGATCAACTGGGGGCTGATGGTGATGGTGATCCTGCTGGTGCTGTTCTTCCAGTCATCGAGCAACCTTGCCGCCGCGTATGGTATCGCGGTGACCGGGGCGATGTTCATCGACACGCTGCTCCTCGCCGCCGTTCTCACCGCTCTGTGGCGCTGGCCGCTGTGGAAGGCTGTCCCCCTGATCGCGGTCTTCCTGATCGTCGATGTCGCCTATTTCGGGGCGAACCTCATCAAGGTGCCGCAGGGCGGGTGGGTGCCGCTGTTCATCGGCTTCGTGATCTTCACTCTGCTCACCACCTGGGCGCGCGGGCGCAAGCTGATGCGCGAGCGGATGAGTGAAAGCGCGCTGCCGCTGGAAATCTTCGCCAAATCGGCCAAGAACTCCGCCTTCCGCGTCCCCGGCACGGCGATCTTCATGGCATCGAGCACCGCCGGGGTGCCCTCGGCGCTGCTGCACAATATCAAGCACAACAAGGTGCTGCACGAACGCGTGGTGATCCTGACGATTGCCATCGCCGACGTTCCCTATGTCGGGCCGCACAACCGCTGCGAGATGACCGATCTGGGTGACGGCTTCTACCGCGCTGTGCTGCAATACGGCTTCATGGAAGAAACCGATG
>Ga0114986_1000056_pt1 | contig 29757 bp, 26 predicted proteins | sample Shrwel1BS1Day17_FD_96988 | JGI IMG/M metagenome (GOLD analysis project Ga0114986, IMG submission 96988) | Subsurface microbial communities from deep shales in Ohio, USA - Utica-3 well 1 S-1-Day17 | ecosystem: Environmental > Aquatic > Deep subsurface > Shale gas/oil reservoir > Produced... | reverse complement strand
GCGCCGGTGTAGGTGGCGGGGTTGGAGCGCGGGGTGCGGCCGATGGGGGACTGGTCGATCTCGATGACCTTGTCGCAGTGGTGCAGCCCAGTGATCTCGTCATGCGCCCCGGCGATGACCCGCGCGCCGTTGAGGATGCGGCTGGCGCCGGCTTGCAGGGTGTCGATGGTGAGCGAGGATTTGCCGCTGCCGCTGACGCCGGTGATGCAGGTGAAGGTGCCGAGCGGGATTTTCGCTGTCACGCCCTTGAGGTTGTTGGCGCGGGCGTTCTTCACCTCGATGTGGTGCCCGTTGCCCTTGCGGCGCTTGGCCGGCACGTCGATCTTGCGCTTGCCGGTTAGGTAGTCCGCGGTGAGGCTGCCCTTGGCCTTGAGGATCTGCTTGAGGGTGCCTTCCGCGACCACCTGCCCGCCGTGCACGCCCGCGCCCGGGCCGAGGTCGACGATATGGTCGGCGGCGCGGATGGCGTCTTCATCGTGCTCAACGACGATCACCGTGTTGCCGAGATCGCGCAGGCGCTTGAGGGTTTCGAGCAGGCGGTCGTTGTCGCGCTGATGGAGGCCGATGCTGGGTTCGTCGAGCACGTAGAGCACGCCCGAAAGCCCGGAGCCGATCTGGGAGGCGAGGCGGATGCGCTGGCTCTCGCCCCCGGACAGGGTGCCCGAGGTGCGGTCGAGGTTGAGGTAGTCGAGCCCGACATTGTCGAGGAAGCCAAGGCGCTCGTTGATCTCCTTGAGGATGGCCTTGGCGATCTGGCTCTGCTGCGGGGTCAGCTGCGCATCGAGGGCGAGGAACCACGCCTTGGCATCGGCGACGCTCATCTGCACCGGGGTGGCGATGTCGGCTCCGGCGACCTTCACGCTCAGCGCCTTTTCGTTGAGGCGCTTGCCGCCGCAGGTCTCGCAGGCCTGGGCGGTCTGGTACTTGGAGAGCTCCTCCTGCATCCACGCGCTTTCGGTCTGCATCATGCGGCGGTTGAGGTTGCCGATGACGCCTTCGAAGGGCTTGTGGACGGTGTATTCGCGGCGGCCGTCCTTGAAGGTCAGCGGCACCGGCATCCCGCCCGTGCCGTGGAGGATGATGAGCTTCTGTTCGGGCGCGAGGTCCTTCCACGGCGTCGTGAGGTCGAATCCGTAGGCCTTGGCGAGGCTGGCGAGCACCTGCATGTAATAGGGCGAAGGCGGGTTGGACTTGGCCCATGGCACCACCGCACCCTGTTTGAGCGTCAAAGCCTCGTTGGGGACGACCAGCTGCGGGTCGAACAGCATCTTCTCGCCGATCCCGTCACAGGCCGGGCAGGCGCCTTGCGGAGCGTTGAAGGAGAACAGGCGCGGCTCGATCTCCTCGATGGTGAAGCCGCTGACCGGGCAGGCGAATTTCTCGCTGAAGACGATGCGGTTGGCGGGCAGGCCTGCGCCTTTCATCGCGCCGCCCTTCCCTTCATCTTCTCGCCCGGGCACCACCCCGTCCGCCAGATCGACATAGGCCAGCCCCTCGGCCAGCTTCAGCGCGGTCTCGAAGCTTTCGGCGAGCCGCGTCTGGAGCCCGTCTTTCACGGCGATGCGGTCAACCACCACTTCGATGTCATGCTTGAACTTCTTGTCGAGCGCCGGGGCTTCCTCGATCGGGTAGATCTCACCGTCGATCCGCACGCGGGTGAAGCCGCTGCGCTGCCATTCGGCGATTTCCTTGCGGTATTCGCCCTTGCGCCCGCGCACCACGGGGGCGAGCAGGTAGGCGCGCGTGCCTTCGGGCAGGGCCATCACCCGGTCGACCATCTGGCTGACGGTCTGGGCGCTGATCGGTTCTCCGGTGGCAGGCGAGTAAGGCGTGCCGACGCGCGCCCACAAGAGGCGCATGTAATCGTAGATCTCGGTCACCGTCGCCACGGTCGAGCGCGGGTTGCGGCTGGTGGTCTTCTGCTCGATGCTGATCGCTGGCGAGAGCCCGTCGATATGCTCGACATCGGGCTTCTGCATCATTTCCAGGAACTGGCGCGCATAGGCGGAGAGCGATTCCACATAGCGCCGCTGCCCTTCGGCATAGATCGTGTCGAACGCCAGCGAAGACTTGCCGCTGCCGGACAGGCCCGTGACCACGATCAGCGCATCACGCGGCAGATCGATGTCGATACCCTTGAGGTTGTGTTCGCGCGCACCGCGCACGGAAATCGTTGTAAGGCTCATGGGGGATCGTGTTCCGGAAATGTTCGCGTTGGTCAAGAGGCGCGCAAGGGTGCGCGGGAGAGCAGCACGCCACACGTCCCCAGATGGAGACGAGGGCGCGGGGATGCAACGGGCAAGGCAGGGATTGGTGCCCGATCCCTGGTCAGAAGGGGCAAACGGTGGCAGGGCAATTGCGGCCCGCGATGTCGCATGACGTGGCAGCGGCGCACGCAGCCCCACCGCGCCGACGGGTCACGAGGATGCCCACCGCTGCCGCCCACCTGCCGGGCCGGGAATCACCCTGCATGAACGGGCTGCGCAACATGGCGATCTTCACCGTTTCCATGCCTTGCAACGCAGAGCCGCACAAAAAAATGCAATATTACAGTAGTTTTCCTTACCCTACAGAAAATCTGAAGTCGTCAAACTGCCGTGGCCCTGTCAGGAAAAAGTCGCTCCAGCAGCACCGGCCGGGTCCCTTCGAGGGTCGCAACCTGGCCGCCCTGGCTGGAAGCCGATGCGAGGTTGGAACATGGCGGGTCGGGGTTTTGCGCCCCCTCCCGCCGGAAAATCCGGATCAGGCCTCGCTCACCAGTGCCATCCGCCCCGGTTCGCCCAGCCAGTGCGCGTCTACGCCCCAGACGCGTGCAATACCCTGAGGCGCGAGCGCGATCCGGGGTGGTCCTTCGGCGACCAGATGCCCTTCATGCAGCACCAGCACATGATCGGCGTGGTTCATCGCCAGCGCCAGATCATGGAGCACCACCACAACGCCCTGCCCGCATTCCTTCGCGCAGGCCTTGAGATAGGTGATCAGCGCCAGCTGGTGTGCCAGATCCAGCGCGGCGAGCGGCTCGTCGGCAAGGATCCAGCGCGGCGTTCCTGCCAGCACGCGGGCCAGCAGCACCCGCGCCCGCTCCCCGCCCGAAAGGCGGCTGACCGGGCGATCACGCAGCGCTCCCAGATCGAGCGCCGCCAGCGCCGCATCGATCTCCTGCGCCCCCCGGTCGCGCCATGGCAGGCGGCCCAGCGCCACCAGCGCCGCAACACTCACGTCCCATGCGATGTCGGGGGTCTGGGGCAGGTAGCCGATGGCCTGCGCACGGGCGCGCGGGGCAAGCCCGGTCAGCGGCGCGCCGTCCAGCCGGACAGAGCCGGACGCGGGCTCCAGCAGGCCCGCCAGCGCCAGCAGCAGCGAAGATTTGCCCGCGCCGTTGGGGCCGACGATGGCGGTGATCCGCCCCGGCTCCAGCGCGGTGGTGATGCCTTCCACGACCGCGCGCCGCCCGCGCGTAAGGGTGAGGTGTTCAGCCGCCAGCGTCATATCCGCCCCTTGCGCATCCGCACCAGCAACCAGCCGAAGAACGGCGCGCCGATCAGCGACAGCGCGATGCCGAGCCGCAGTTCGGTGACCAGCGGCAGCACCCGCACGATGCTGTCCGCAGCCAGCACAAGGCACGCGCCCGCCAGCGCGCTGGGCAGGATCAGGCTCGATGGCAGGCGATCGGTCAGCGGGCGCACCAGATGGGGCACGACAAGGCCGACGAACCCGATGATTCCCGCCACGGCGACGCCCGCGCCCACGGTCAGCCCCACGCCCGCGACCAGCAGGAACAGCAGCCGCCGCGGTTCGACCCCCAGCGATCGCGCGGCTGCCTCGCCCAGCGTCAGCGCGTCGAGGCTGCGCGCCGCCAGCGCCAGCACACCGATGCCCGCCAGCGTTAGCGGCGCGGCAATTGCGACCTCGCGCCACGACCGGTCGGTCAGCGCTCCGTTGAGCCACATGACGATTTCGGACAGGGCAAAGGGATTGGGTGCGAGCGTGATGGCGAGGGCCGTCAAGGCACCGGCAAGGCTCGCCAGCATCAGGCCCGCCAGCGTGAACAGCGCGATCCCGCCCCCTGCGCCTTCGGCGGCATCAGAGGCGGTGCGCCCGGCGATCAGCGCGAGCGCGGCCATGCCCAGCGCCGCGCCCACCAGCGCCAGCAGCGGCAGGCTCCATGCGGCGACAATGGGCGGCAGCAGCGGGGCAAGCCAGAAACTCGCCACCGCGCCCAGCGCCGCCATCGGGGCAATGCCGAACAGGCCCGGATCGGCGAGCGGATTGCGCAGGTAGCCCTGCATCGCCGCCCCGGCTGCCCCCAGCCCTGCACCGATCACCACGCCGAGCACCGCGCGCGGCAGGCGCAGTTCGGCAAGGATCAGCGCGGCGTTGGCGGGCCCCTCTCCGAAAGGTGCGATCCACACCCGCCCCGCCAGCAGCGACAGCGGGACGAGCGCCGCGAGCAGCGCGGCAAAGACAAGGCTCGCCCGGTTCATGGCCGCACCTCGGCCTCGGCGCGGATCGCCCGCAGGCGGGCGCGCGCCTTGGGAATGGTCGGCCCGCCGCAATAAAGCAGCGCGGGATCGAAGGCGACGATGAGGGTCTGCTTGAGCTGGCCTTGCAGCAAGGGATGGCGCTGCCCCGCCGCATCGCCGGCCACCAGCAGCACCTGCGGCGGATCGGCGAGCACGGCCTCCAGGCTCACCCGGTCCGCCTGCCCCAGCCCCCGCGCGGCAGCATGGCTGGCGAAGCCTTCACTGCGCAGCAATTCGGCGATCAGCGTCGCCTCCCCCGCCACGATCTCGCCCGGTTGCCACAGCAGCGCATCGACGGGCGGAGCGGCGGTCGGCGCGGGCGGAGCGGCGATCTGTGCGGCGAGCGCCTCGCCCTCGGCGCGGCGCCCTGCGAGCTGCGCCACCTCGCGCACCTGCGCAATGCTTTCAGCGATGCTGGTCGGGCTGCCAAAGGTCGCGACCTTAATCCCGGCACGCTCCAGCGCGGACCGGGTCGGCTGGGGCAGATAGATCGAGGCAAGCACCAGATCGGGCTGAGCGGCGATCACCTCTTCCGCCGTGCCGCCCGTGACGCCGTAGCGCGCGGCGACGGGGGCAGGAATGGAGCTCGATCCCGGATCGCGGCTGTAGTGCGACAGCGCCAGCACCTGAGCCGGAGGAGCGACCTCCACGAGGATCGCGTCAAGACAGGGGTTGAGGCTGACGATGGTTTGCCGGGCGGCATCGGCGCGGGCCTCGGGCATGGCGGGGGCACAGGCGGCCAGCCCGAGCGCCAGCGCCGCCAGCAAAAGCCCCCACGGCTCTTTCGTGATGCGATCCCGCGCCATATCCCGTCCGGGCGGCGATAGGGCGACAGGCCTTGCGGCGCAACGTGTTAACACGATAGGGGCGGCCGTCCTGAATCGGGACGCAAAGCCTCGCAGCCCTCGCCGCTGGGGGCGTCCGCGCGTAAGCGGAGGGCCGATCATGGCCCGCCAGCGCACACTCTTCATCGACACCTCTGGCAATATGGCCGCCCGTGCCCGGCGCGCGCGGCTGGGCTGGGCCATGCCGGGTGCCCTGTGGCGCAAGCGGATTGCGGTGCTGCTGGCAGCGATCACGGTCCCCGCGATGGCTGCGACGGGTGGCGTCACCACCCTGCCCGGTCCCGCGGTCGAAAGCACCGCCGCCCTCGCCACCCGCAAGGCCGCCGCGGCCGCCCTGCCCTTCGAACGCCCGGGCATGAGCTTCCCCGGCTCGGCCTTCTATTACATGGCCGATCCAGCCGGGACCGCGCTGGTCGCCCTGCCGACCGACGATCCGCTCCGCACCGGCGCGGAAAGCGGGCGCGAGCTTGGCGCGCTGATCGATGTCGGCGCAGCGGCACGGCCGTTTTTCGGCGCAGGCAGCGGGATCACCCACCTGCGCGCGCAGGAGTGCCTGTCGCAGGCGATCTGGTACGAGGCCGCCAGCGAGAGCGAGGCCGGCCAGCGCGCCGTGGCGCAGGTGGTGCTCAACCGCGTCGCCCATCCCTCGTGGCCGTCCAGCGTGTGCGGCGTCGTCTATCAGGGTTCGGAGCGTTCGACCGGCTGCCAGTTCACCTTCACCTGCGACGGCAGCCTCGCGCGACGTCCCTCGGGCGCGAGCTGGGCGCGGGCGCAGCGCATCGCGTCAGAGGCGCTGAGCGGGAGCGTCTATGCCCCGGTGGGCCTCGCCACGCATTACCACACGCTCTGGGTCAATCCCTACTGGGCGCCCACACTCGACCATATCGGCACGATCGGTGCGCACCGCTTCTACCGCACCCGCGGGGCGAGCGGACAGGCGGCGGCCTTCACCGGCAGCTATGCCGGGCTGGAGCCGGTGGTGAGCGGGCGCACCGCCCCGCCGCCGGTCGATACGACGCTGCCCATGGCGGCGAGCGTGGCGGCGAACGTTCCGGCCCGGCCGGTGATCGCCTATGATCTCGATCCCGTCCCGGCAAAAAAGCCTGCTGCCTCGGCCACCCAGGCGGCAAGCGCACCGGCGAGCGAGCCGGTCACCGGCACCGGCGCGGTGCGGCCCGAATATGCGCGGGCGGGCCAGTGGAAGAGCCAGCCGGGCCCTGCCCAGCCTGCGAACTGACCCCCGCACAGCGCGGGCGATTCACGGTTAAGAGGCCGGCAACCCTGTTGTCACACCAAGCTTTAGCGGCGGGCGGCTAGAGAATTGTGACGTCGCGGCGCAATTCTGTTGCGCTGACAGAAAAAAAGAGCAGGAAGCCCCGCCCCATGTCCGTCCGCTTTGCCTCCGCCAACAACCCCGCCCGTCGTCTCGGCTGGCGCGCTGCGGGACGCGGGCTGATTGCACCGGCACTGGCACGGGCGGTCAATGACAATGGGGCGGCGCTGCCTGCCACCAGCACTTTCGATCCGCTGCTGACCGACGCATTGAAGCACTTCGCTGTCCACGGCCTTGCCGCAGCCGAAGCAGCGGTGGACCTTGCCGCCGAAGCGGGCAACCGTGACGATGCCGATGCCCGCGATCACTGGCTGGCGGTGACCCGCATGTTCGACCGCCGCCTTGCCGCGCGGGCGCAGCGCGTGCTCGAACCCGCCTGAACCGATCCCCTTTCCCGCCTTCCCTTACGGCGCCCGCCTCAGGGCGTTCCCTTAGCGCGTCCAGTCGATGCATTAATGCAATTGCGAACTGTTTGCAAAGATAGTTACCCCTTACGACCTTTTGGCGGTTGCAATCCCCTTTTCAGCGGCCTACCGCGCCTTTTGTAACGGGTGCCCAGCCGCTTGGGACGGGGGTGGGCGCCGGCGCCACACTGTTTGCGCGCAACCCAACTTCGTCCCGAGGATCAGGGAAGGAAGTCCAGAGTAATGGCCCGCAAGAAGATCGCCCTCGTCGGCGCCGGCAATATCGGCGGCACGCTCGCTCACCTCGCGGCTCTGAAGGGCCTTGGCGACATCGTCCTGTTCGACGTGGCCGAGGGCATTCCGCAGGGCAAGGCGCTCGATCTTTCGCAGTGCGGTCCGGTCGAGGGCTTCGATGCCTCCATCACCGGCTCGAACGACTACGCCGACATCGCCGGTGCTGACGTGGTGATCGTCACCGCGGGCGTGGCGCGCAAGCCCGGCATGAGCCGCGATGACCTCCTCGGCATCAACCTCAAGGTGATGAAGGCGGTCGGCGAAGGCATCCGCGACAATTGCCCCGATGCTTTCGTGATCTGCATCACCAACCCGCTCGACGCGATGGTCTGGGCGCTGCGCGAGTTCTCTGGCCTTCCTGCCAACAAGGTCGTCGGCATGGCCGGCGTGCTGGACTCGGCGCGCTTTGCCACCTTCCTCGCGTGGGAATTCGGCGTCAGCGTCAAGGACGTGAACGCCTTCGTGCTCGGCGGCCACGGCGACACGATGGTGCCGGTGCTGTCCTACTCGACGATCAACGGCATCCCGGTTGCGGACATGGCCAAGATCAAGGGCATTTCCGAAGCGCGCCTTGGCGAGATCGTCCAGCGCACCCGTTCCGGCGGCGGCGAGATCGTCGCGCTGCTCAAGACCGGCTCGGCCTTCTATGCCCCCGCCACCAGCGCCATTTCGATGGCCGAAGCCTATCTCTACGACCAGAAGCGCATCCTGCCCTGCGCGGTGCAGGTTGACGGCAAGTACGGCGTCGACGGGCTTTATGTCGGCGTCCCGGTGGTGATCGGCGCGGGCGGCGCGGAAGAGGTGATCGAGATCAGCCTCACCGACGAGGAGAAGGCCAACCTCCAGGTCAGCGTCGATGCGGTCAAGGAACTGCTCGAGGCGTGCAAGGCGCTGGATAGCTCGCTGGCGTGATGCTGAGCGTTAGACATCTCCCGGCTTCTGCGCTCACGCTGCCCGCTATTATGTTGGCTGCAAGTCCGGCTGCGTCACAAAACCGCATGACCGCACCAGCAACCGAGATCGTGTCGGCATGGAGCGATATCTGCCTTGCCCATGCGGGCGATCCGAAGGCGCAGCGCCGGGCCGCAGAAACGAGTCGACCGGATTTTCCTGTGCAGGTTCAGTTTCTTGGCGACGAGACTGACCCAATCTGTATCGTGATTTCGGCACTCGACGGGGGTCAATCCTACGAAACCCTGCTTGAAGCAGCCCGAACCGCGTTCGATTTTTCCGCCTTAGCCGAGGTGAAGGATCAGGCCTCCGGTATGTCCGCTGTGGCGACCCTCAATTCTCGTAGGTTCAGAGTTTCATTCAGCACCAAGCAAGCCCAAGATCGAACGGTTGCAATGGCCGTGATCGGGGAAATGAAAGCGAGCAAGTAATGTCCATCCTCGTAAACAAAGACACCAAGGTCATCACCCAAGGCATGACCGGCAACACCGGCACGTTCCACACCCAGGCCGCGCTCGATTACGGGACGCAGATGGTCGCGGGCGTGACGCCGGGCAAGGGCGGCACCACCCATATCGGTCTGCCGCAGTATGACACCGTGCGCGAGGCCAAGGCCGCGACCGGCGCGACCGCCTCGTGCATCTACGTCCCGCCGCCGTTCGCCGCTGACGCGATCTGCGAGGCGATCGATGCCGAGATCGAGCTCATCATCTGCATCACCGAGGGCATTCCGGTGCTCGACATGGTCCGCGCCAAGCGCGCGCTTCAGGGCTCCAAGTCGCGGCTGATCGGCCCCAACTGCCCCGGCGTGTTGACGCCGAACGAGTGCAAGATCGGCATCATGCCGGCCAACATCTTCAAGAAGGGCTCGGTCGGCATCGTCAGCCGCTCGGGCACGCTCACCTATGAAGCCGTGCACCAGACCACGATGGCGGGCCTCGGCCAGACCACCGCGGTCGGCATCGGCGGCGACCCGGTCAACGGCACCAACTTCATCGACGTGCTCGACCTGTTCCTCGACGATCCGGAAACCGAGAGCATCATCATGATCGGCGAAATCGGCGGCAGCGCCGAAGAAGAAGCCGCGGCCTTCATCAAGGCCGAACGCGCCAAGGGCCGTTCCAAGCCGATGGTCGGCTTCATTGCCGGGCGCACCGCCCCTCCGGGCCGCCGCATGGGCCACGCTGGCGCCATCGTCAGCGGCGGTCAGGGCGGCGCCGAAGACAAGATCGCGGCGATGGAAGATGCGGGCATCCGCGTTTCCCCCTCGCCCTCGCTGCTCGGCGAAACGCTGGCCGCGATGCTGAAAGAGAACGCCTGAGTTAACGACTACCGGCCCCCGGCGTCCTAACCGTCGGGGGCCATCCTTCCTCCTCACGTTTTTCTCCTCCCCGGGAGTCCCGCCATGGGCAACGAACCGCAGAACTTCATCCCCGCCTTCACCGATCAGGAAGGCCCGCAGCCCGGACCTTCGTGGGCCAAGCGCGGCTGGCTCGACACGCTGGCAGACAGCGGCTCGGACCTCACCGCGGCGATGGACCCGACCGAGATGAAGCTCGCGGTCGCCAAGGCGGCCAAGGATGCGGGCAAGCCGCTCGACCCCAAGGCAACCGAGAAGGCCGCATCCCTCTCGATTGCGGCGATGACGCTGGTGCGTCTGTATCGCGTGCGCGGCCACATGGCTGCGGACCTCGACCCGCTCGGCCTGTCCAATCGCGAAGGCCCGGCGGACCTGACGCTCGAATGGCACGGCCTTGCGGGCAAGGAGAACGAAGACGTTTATGTCGGCGGCGTACTCGGCATGGAGTGGACCACGGTCGGCAAGCTCCACCAGCGCCTGCGCGAAGTGTATTGCGGCAAGGTCGGCCTTGAATACATGCACATCGCCGACACCGAGGAACGGCGCTTCCTCCAAGACAAGTTCGAAAAGCCCGGCGAGACGATCCAGTTCACCCCCGAGGGCAAGAAGGCGATCCTCGCCGCGGTGCTGCGCGGGGAAGGTTACGAGGAATTCCTCGCCAAGAAGTATGTCGGCACCAAGCGCTTCGGCCTTGATGGCGGCGAGTCCATGATCCCGGCATTGGAAGCCGTAATCAAGCACGGCGGCAGCGCGGGCGTGCGCGAGATCATCTACGGCATGGCCCACCGCGGGCGCCTCAACGTGCTCGCCAACGTGATGGCCAAGCCGTATCGGGTGATCTTCCACGAATTCTCAGGCGGGTCCGCCAACCCCGATGATGTCGGCGGTTCGGGCGACGTGAAGTATCACCTCGGCACCTCGACCGACCGTGAGTTCGACGGAATCTCGGTGCACATGAGCCTTGTGCCCAACCCCTCGCACCTTGAAACGGTGAACCCGGTGGTTCTCGGCAAGACCCGCGCGCAGCAGGCGATCCGCGACGATCTGAAGAAGAAGGATCAGGTGCTTCCCGTCCTGATCCACGGCGATGCGGCCTTCGCCGGGCAAGGCGTGGTGTGGGAGAGCCTCTCGCTGTCGGGCGTGCCGGGTTATGATACCGGTGGCTGCGTCCACTTCATCATCAACAACCAGATCGGCTTTACGACCTCGCCGAAGTTCGCGCGCTCCTCGCCCTATCCGAGCGACGTCGCCAATGGGGTGATGGCGCCGATCCTCCACGTCAACGGCGATGATCCGGAAGCCGTGACCTTCGCCTGCAAGCTCGCGGTCGAGTATCGCCAGACCTTCCACCGCGATGTCGTGATCGACATGTGGTGCTACCGCCGTTTCGGCCACAACGAGGGCGACGAGCCCAAGTTTACCCAGCCGGTGATGTACGACAAGATCCGCGCCCACCCCAAGGTCAGCGTCGCCTACGAAGCGCGCCTGATCCGTGAGGGCGTGGTCGAACCCGGCACGCGCGACAAGATCGCCGCCGAGTTCACCGCGCTGCTCGAAGAGGAGTTCGAGGCCGGCAAGAGCTACAAGCCCAACGAAGCCGACTGGTTCGGTGGTCGCTGGGCCGGTCTTAACAAGCCCGCCGACCCGGAAACCGCGCGCCGCTCGGTAGAGACCGCGATCGAGCCCAAGGTGTTCGACGCGCTCGGCCGCGTGCTGACCGACGTGCCCGCCGATCTCGAGGTCCACAAGACCCTCGACCGCGTGCTGACCGCCAAGCGCGAGATGTTCGCGAGCGGCGACGGCTTCGACTGGGCGACCGCCGAGGCACTCGCCTTCGGCAGCCTTGTCATGGAAGGCTACGGGGTGCGCCTGTCGGGGCAGGACTCCGGCCGCGGCACCTTCTCGCAGCGCCATGCGGTGTGGGTGGACCAGAAGAGCGAGCGCAAATACGTGCCGCTTTCGACCCTGCCCCATGGCAAGTTCGAAGTGCACGATTCCACGCTGTCGGAATATGGCGTGCTCGGCTTCGAGTATGGTTTCGCGATGGCCGATCCCAAGAGCCTTGTGCTGTGGGAAGCCCAGTTCGGCGACTTCGCCAACGGCGCGCAGATCATGATCGATCAGTACATCGCCAGCGGCGAGAGCAAGTGGCTGCGCGCCAACGGCCTCGTGATGCTGCTGCCGCACGGCTATGAGGGCCAGGGGCCGGAGCACTCCTCCGCACGTCTCGAGCGCTTCCTCCAGCTGTGCGCCGACGACAATGTGTGCGTGTGCAACATCACGACGCCGGCGAACTACTTCCACGTGCTGCGCCGCCAGATGCTCCGCAGCTTCCGCAAGCCGCTGATCATCATGAGCCCCAAGTCGCTGCTGCGCCACCCGATGGCCAAAAGCGCCAAGGCGGACTTCCTCGGCGAGAAGCAGTTCCGGCGCATCCTGTCCGACACGAAGGAGATTGCCGACGACAAGGTGCGGCGTCTGGTGCTGTGTTCGGGCAAGGTCGCCTACGACCTGATCGAGGCGCGCGATGCGGCGAGGATCGAGGACGTCTCGATCGTCCGCATCGAGCAGCTGTTCCCCTTCCCCGGCGATCCGCTGGCGGAGCGTCTGGCGCGCATGACGAACCTCAAGGACGTCGTGTGGTGTCAGGAAGAGCCGCGCAACAACGGCGCGTGGTTCTTCGTCAACGAACGGATCGAGGAATCGCTGACCGCTGCCGGTCACACCGGCATGCGCCCGACCTATGCCGGCCGCGATGCCGCAGCCTCGCCCGCAACCGGCCTCGCCAGCCGCCACAAGGCCCAGCAGGATGCGCTGATTGCGCAGGCGCTGGGGCTGTAAGCGTCTCGCCCTTCTTCACACGCGATTGAATCAAGTTTCAGGAACCCATTCAAATGGCCACCGAAATCAAAGTCCCCGTCCTCGGCGAATCCGTTACCGAAGGCACGATTGCCGAATGGCTGAAGCAGCCGGGCGAAGCGGTCGCGGCTGACGAACCCATCGCCAGCCTCGAAACCGACAAGGTCGCGGTCGATGTGCCCTCGCCGGTCGCGGGCGTGATGTCGCAGCATGTCGTTGCGGTTGGCGACACGGTCGAAGTCGGCGCGGTGATCGCGATCATCGAGGAAGGCGCCACTGCGGGTGCAGCCCCTGCCGCCGCTCCCGCCGCCGCCAAGGCCGAAGCCCCGGCCCCCGCTGCCACCGAGGAAGTTCCGGGCGCCGCCCAGACCATGTCGCCCGCCGTGCGCCGCGCGGTGCTTGAGCACGGGGTCGATCCCTCGACCATCAAGGGCACCGGAAAGGATGGCCGCCTGACCAAGGAAGACGTGCTGGCTGCCGCCGAAGCCAAGGCCAAGGGCCCGGCGACGCCTGCCCCGGCACCCGCCGCAGCCCCTGCCGCTCCGGCCCAATCGGGCGGCGCGCGCGGCACCGAGCGCGTCAAGATGACCCGCATGCGCCAGACCATCGCCAAGCGCCTCAAGGCCGCGCAGGACAACGCCGCGCTGCTCACTACCTTCAACGATGTCGACATGAGCGCGGTCATCGAAGCGCGCGACAAGTACAAGGACCTGTTCGCCAAGAAGCACGACATTCGTCTGGGCTTCATGGGCTTCTTCGCCAAGGCTGCCTGCCTTGCGCTGAAGGACGTGCCCGCGGTCAACGCCTATATTGATGGCGACGAGATCATCTATCACGACTTCGTGGACATCTCGGTCGCGGTTTCGGCCCCCAACGGCCTCGTCGTTCCCGTCATCCGCGATGCCGACAAGAAGGGCTTTGCCCGCATCGAGCAGGACATCGCCGATTTCGGCGCGCGCGCCAAGGCGGGCACGCTGACCATGGAAGACATGACCGGCGGCACCTTCACGATCTCCAACGGCGGCGTGTTCGGCTCGCTGATGTCGACCCCGATCATCAATCCGCCGCAGAGCGCGGTGCTGGGCCTCCACCGCATCGAAGACCGCCCGGTCGTCCGCAATGGCGAGATCGTGATCCGCCCGATGATGTATATCGCGCTTTCGTATGACCACCGCCTGATCGACGGGCGCGAGGCGGTGACGGCGCTCAAGATCATCAAGGAAGCGATCGAAGATCCCACCCGGATGCTGATCGACCTTTAAGTTTGACCGTCTCCCAGCCAAAGCTGGGGCCCAGGGCGGCACGGCTTGCCCTTTGACGCTCGAGACCCCAGCTTTCGCTGGGGCGACGGAGAAAATAATGGCTGACCATTCCTACGATTACGACGTCCTCATCATCGGTGCCGGCCCGGGCGGCTATGTCGCGGCGATCCGCGCGGCGCAGCTCGGGCTGAAGACCGCCTGCGTCGAAAGCCGCGAAACGCTCGGCGGCACCTGCCTCAATGTCGGGTGCATCCCCTCCAAAGCGCTTCTGCACGGTTCGGAACTGTTCGAGGAAGCCGCAGGCGGCCACTTCGCCACCTGGGGCATCACCGCCACGCCGACGCTCGATCTCGGCAAGATGATGGCCGAGAAGACCAAGGCCGTGGGCGAGCTGACCGGCGGGATCGAATTCCTGTTCAAGAAGAACAAGGTCACCTGGCTCAAGGGCCATGCCTCCTTCGAGGACGCGCACACTGTCAGCGTCGCGGGCGAGAAGGTCACGGCGAAGGACATCGTGATCGCCACCGGCTCTTCCGTGACGCCCCTCCCCGGCGTGCCCGTGGACAATGCGGGCAAGCGGATCGTCGATTCCACCGGCGCGCTCGATCTCGATGAAGTGCCCGAACACCTCGTGGTGATCGGCGGCGGCGTCATCGGCCTCGAGCTGGGCTCGGTATGGCGGCGTCTCGGTGCCAAGGTCACCGTGATCGAGTTCCTCGACCAGCTGCTCCCCGGCATGGACGGCGAAGTCCGCAAGGAAGCGCAGAAGATCTTCAAGAAGCAGGGCATGGCGATGATGCTCGGCCACAAGGTCACTGGCGCACAGGTGGACGGCAAGACCGTCACCCTCACCGTTGAACCTGCTGCGGGCGGCGAGGCGAAGACCGTCACCGCCAGCCACGTGCTGGTCGCTATCGGTCGCCGCGCCAATACCGATGGCCTCGCGCTCGACAAGGCGGGCCTCAGCGTCAACAACCGCGGCCAGATCGAGATCGACCACGATTTCCGCACGAGCGTCGACGGCATCTGGGCGATCGGAGACGTCGTCCCCGGCCCGATGCTCGCCCACAAGGCCGAGGATGAAGGCATTGCGGTGGCCGAGAACATCGCCGGTCTCACCGGCATCGTGAACCACGATGTGATCCCGAGCGTCGTCTACACCGCGCCGGAAATCGCGGGCGTCGGCATCACCGAGGAACAGGCCAAGGAAAAGGGCCTCGCCGTCAAGGTCGGCAAGTTCCCGATGATGGCCAACAGCCGCGCCAAGGCCAACCGCGACACCGACGGCTTCGTCAAGGTGATCGCCGATGCCGCCACCGACCGGGTCGTCGGCGTGTGGATGATCAATTCCCTCGCCGGGACGATGATCGCCCAGGCCGCGCAGGCGATGGAGTTCGGCGCGACCAGCGAGGACATCGCCTACACCTGCCACGCCCACCCCACCCACGCCGAAGCCTTCAAGGAAGCGGCGATGGCGGTGACGGGCAAGCCGATCCATATGTGATCGCGCAGCGGCAGGGTGTTCTCGCAGGTCGCCGACCGCCGACGTCTCGCCCTGCCGCTGGTCTTCCCGTGCTTTGGCGGGCTCTGGTATCTGTGGGCGCTTGGCGCGCCTGAGCGGCTGATCGCGGTCAACGCGGGGGCGCTGGCACTGGGCCTTGCATGGGTGGTTTGGGGACGACTGCCGTCGCGCCCGGAAATCCGACTCGCCCTTGCCGCCCTCGGCGCCGGGCTACTGTTCGTGCCGCTCTTCACCGGGCCTGACGTTGGCGGCGTGGCTCGGTGGTTTCCTGCCGGGCCAGTGACTCTGCAATCCGGGCCGTTACTCCTTCCACTGATCGCGGTGCTCGCCGCGCGAGAGGGCTCGCGCGGGGCGGCAGTCCTGGCGTTGGCGGCCATCGCGCTGGCGCTCCAGCCCGATGCGGCGGGGCTTGCCGCGCTGGCGCTGGCGAGCGCGGTGCTCGGCTGGCACCACCGCAATGGGGCCTTCGCTGCCGTGGCCTTGGGCGCGGGTGCCCTTGCGACGATCACCTTCCATGCCGGAACGCTTGAGCCGCAGCTCTACACCGAAGGCGTGCTCGCCCACGTTGCCGAGCGTACGGCCACGTGGCGGGCGCTCCCGCTTGCGGCCCTTTTGTTCATCGTGCCGGCCTGGAACCTCACCATGGACCCGCAGATCACGCGCGCCGAGGGCTATGCACTTGCTGCGCTCATCATCGGCCTTGGGGGCATGGCGGCGATCGCGCCCTTCCCCTTCCCGCTGATCGGTTATGGAGCCGCGCCGATCCTCGGCTTCGCGCTCGCACTCGGGGCATCGGCACGGCGCAAGCAGATCAGGGTGGGTGAATTCGTCGAACTCTGGGACCGCGTGGGTTGAACGGCTTTCGCCGCGCCGCGCGAGCCGTTACACCCCTACTTCAAACGGGAGAGAATTCACACAATGGCCTATCCGCAACTGACCGACAAATCCGGTGCGCTTGCCACTGCCGCCGCCATCCGGGCGGGCAAACTCAGTGTCGCGGAAGCGGTCGACGCGGCGATCGTGCGGGTCGGGAAGCTCGATGCCACGATCGACGCGCTGGCTGTCCCGAATTTCGAGGCTGCCTATACCGAGGCACGCGCGCTCGATGCGGCGGGTGCGCGGGCTGACCAGCCGTTGTTCGGCGTGCCGATGACGATCAAGGAAAGCTTCGATGTCGCCGGGCTCCCGACGACTTGGGGCCATCCGCAGTTCCGGGACAAGCCCGCGCCGCGTGATGCGCTGCTGGTTCGGCGGCTGAAGGCGGCGGGCGCGATCATCATCGGCAAGACCAACGTGCCGGTCGACCTGACGGACTGGCAGAGCTTCAATCCGGTCTACGGCCGCACCAGCAATCCGCACAATCCGGATCGCTCCCCCGGAGGTTCCTCCGGCGGCAGTGCGGCGGCGGTGGCGAGCGGGATGGTCCCCTGCGACTACGGCACCGACATCGGCGGATCGGTGCGGGTGCCCGCCCATTTCTGCGGGGTGTGGGGCCACAAGACCACTTGGGGCCTTGTCCCCAAGACCGGCCACGATCACCCCGCCGTGAGCCGCCGTGAAGGCTTCATCGCCGCTGCCGATGGCCCGCTGAGCATCGCCGGGCCGCTTGCCCGCAACGCCGCGGATCTCGCCGTGCTGGTCGAGGTGGGCGCGGAATTTCCGCTACTCCGCCGCCCCAAGCCGCTGGCGGAATGCCGCCTGCTGGCGATCACCGCGCTGCCCGGCGCGCCGGTCGATGCAAGCGTGCTGGAACCGACCGAGGCCGCGCTGGAAACCCTCGGCCGCGCAGGCGTGCGGATCGACCGGGCCAGCGACCTGCTGCCCGATCAGGCGGCGCATTATCGCAGCTATCTCAAGATGATGAACATCACCATGTCGGGCGGCGCCCCTGCGCCCGATGGCAAGCGCGCAACCGCTGCGGACTGGTTCGCGCTGAAGAATGCGCAGGCGACATGCATGGCTGAGTGGGAGACGCTGTTCGCCGAGTACGATTTCGTCCTCGCCCCGCCCGCGCCGGTGCTGGCCGTGCCCCATGCCGATAAGGCGGTGTTCCGCGGCACCATCGCCATCAACGGGCAGGATGAGCCGGGCGGCAGCGGGCTGGTATGGTCGGGCATGGCGACCTTCCCGGGCTTGCCCTCCACCGTCCTGCCTATCGGCAGCGGCACCTATCTGGGCGCGGAATTGCCCTGCGGGATGCAGGTCATCGGCCCGCGCTGGGCCGATCTCGATTGCATCGCCGCAGCCGAAGCGATCGGGAACATCTTGCACGGGTGACCTCGCTTCGTCATGGCGCGGGCATGAAAATCATCACCATGCGCTCCCTCGCCAAGTGGCACATCTGGCTCGGCTGGCTGGTCGGCGTGCCGATTGCGATGTGGCTGGCGACGGGCCTGTTGATGACGCTGCGCCCCATCGAGGAAGTGCGCGGCGATCACCTGCGCACCAAGGCCGGTGAACCGGTGCCGTTGGAGCTGCCAGGCAGCACCCTCGCCGCGCCCGGAACGGGGCTCAAGGAAATGCGCGTCATCATGCAGGATGGGCGGGCAGTGGCGGTCCTCACGACGCTGAAGGGCGAGACCCGCCGTGTCGATTTCGCATCCGGCACGCCGCTCCCTCCGCTAGGTGCAGGCGAGGCGCGCGCACTGGTCGCGCAGCGCATCAACGGCGGCGACAAGGCCGGCCGCGTGACGCTGTTCCCGGCTGACAAGACGCCCTTCGATTTCCGCCGCCCGCTCGCGGTGTGGCAGGTCAAGCTGGTGGACGGCACCAATGTCTATGTGGGGCGCGACACCGGAGAGATCGAGGCTGTGCGCACCCGCTGGTGGCGCGCCTTCGACTTTGCCTGGGGCCTCCACATCATGGACCTTTCGGAGCGCGAGGATACCAGCCATCCGGTGCTGATCCTGTTCGCCGCCCTGTCGCTGGTGGGCGCACTGATCGGCTGCGTCCTGATGTTCCGCCGCCGCAAGGCGCGGCCAGCTTTTGCCAAAGCGCAATGACCCCCACGGTTCTCACCCCGATCCTCGACCTGCTCGACCTTGCTGGCATCGCCCTGTTCGCGCTCTCCGGCGCGGTGCTGGCGGCGCGGCTGAAGCAGACCTTCGTGACGATGGGCTTCTTCGCGCTGGTGACGGGGGTCGGCGGCGGCACAGTGCGCGATCTGTTGATCGGTGCGCCTGTGTTCTGGATGACCGATGCCTGGGTGGCCGCCGTGTGCCTCGGCACGGCGCTGATTGCATGGTTCACGCCGGTCCGCTGGTGGGAGGGCAAGGGCTTCGATTATGCAGATGGCGCAGGGCTTGCCGCCTATGCCGTGCTGGGGAGCGCCAAGGCGCTCGCCTATGGCATCCCGCCTGTGCCTGCCGCGCTGATGGGCGTGATCACCGGCTGCGTCGGCGGGATCATCCGCGATGTGGTGGCGGGCCGGCCCTCGATCATCATGAGCCCCGAACTCTACGTCACCCCCGCCGCGCTGACCGCGGCCCTGAGCGTGGCTGGAATGCTTGCCGGCCACACCCTTGGTTTGCCCGATGCGGCGGCATGGGGCATCGCCTTTGCCTGCGGCTTTGCGCTGCGCAGTGCGGCGATTCACTGGGAATGGGGCCTACCGAGCTATGGCGGCAGGCAGGAGGGGAGCTAACCCCTCCCGCTACCGGACACGGTTTATCCGCCGTTCGCTTCCTCGAGCGTTTCGGGGATCACCTCACCCGGGATCGGCCCGCCGGGATAGGCGGGCATGGCGGCGACCTGCGCGGTGCGCGGCGCGGCGGCCGCTGCCAAGGCCGTGCCCGCCGCGCTCATGTTCGCCTCGCTCACGGCCAGATCGGGTCGCACCGCTCCGCCCACGCTGGCGCGCAAGGCGGCATAAGACTCATCGCTGAGCTGACCCGGAGCCGGAGCCGGAGCCGGAGCCTGCGCGACCATCGCCTGCGGCTCACGCCAATCACTCGCGCCGAGCCTGCCGTCATAATCGACCGTGTCGATCTGCCCGCTATTGCCGATCCGGCAGCGGAAGCCGGTACCGTTGAACAGCGCGCCGCTGACCTGCCAGCCGCTCGCCGTGCGCTCGACATTGTCGACCGTGTCAACGCGCACGTCGCGCTCGATCCGGTCGAGGCACATATTGACCGCATTATCGAGGCCAGACGCGCCCGTGCCGCGCGGGGCAGCGCGGCGATCGTCGCGGAAGCGGGTGTCACGATCGTCCCAGTCACGGTCGCGGACATCGCGGTCGATCACAACCACGTCGCGGTCGCGCTGGCGGCGGTTGGCATTGGCGATGGCAATGGCCCCGCCAATGATCGCGGCACCGATCAGCACGTCACCGCCGTCGATGCGGTTGCGCCGCCAACCGCGATGGCCCCAGCCGCCACCCCAGCCCCGGCCCCAGCCGCGGCCCCAGCCGCAGCCCCAGCGGCACCGCCGCCAGTCGGCCACATCGGCAGCCGCGTCGTAGCGGCTGAAATCGGGGATGATCGAAAGCGCCGCCGGCACAGGCGCACCGCCAGGCGGCGCGGCAGAAGCGGGGGCGGCAAGAAAGGTGGTGCCGGCAAGCGCAGCCGCTACCGCAGCCGCACGCAAAGTCAGAGCCATGATGCTCTCTCCTCCTGTTACATAGGCCGAGCGCCCACCAACGCCCTTGTGCGGTCAAGCCTAACCGTGCCCAGCTTGCGCTGGGCTGAACCGTTCCATCAACGAAACCGCCCCGCCATCCGGTGGAGAATGGCGGGGCGGCAAGGATGCGCGCGGCGAAAAGGCAGGAACACCGCGCGCGAGGGGAATTCCCGGATCAGCGCAGACCGCGGATTCCGCTGAAGTCGATCAGGGGCTGGCCGCGTCCGTCCAGGCGGCAGGTGAAGTTGCCACGATCATTGCGGTTCCAGCCGCCGCCAACATCGATCCGGCCGCGCACACGGAACCCGTCCCGGGTGCGGTCAATGTCGCGCACGTCGATCACGTCGGCATAGCGGTAGCCACCGAAGCGCCGCGCCTGGTTCTCGGCCGCCCTGACGCAGCGGTCGACAGCCGCGCGGGGACCGCCGCGGAAGCCGAAGCCGCCGCGATCCCAGTCGCCTCGGCGATCCCAGCGGTCGCCGCGGAAATCGCGCCGGTCGTCCCAGCGGTCGCGGTCACCGTCGAAGGCCCCCGCCAGCGCGGCAAGCCCGCCGATCACCACAGCGCCGGCGATGATCTCGCCCGCGCCGATCCCGTCATTGTCGCGATGATCGCGCGCCATGGCGGGGGTGACGGAGGCGGCAGTCAGCGCAGTGGCAGCGACCGCGCCGAGCGTAAGCCGGGCCAGTTTGCCGGAGGCCAGCCGGTTGGTCTTCGTGGTCATCGGAGCGTTCCTCGTGTGGCGACCCGCTGGCGGGATTGCCGGGGTGTCGAGGTCCTTGTGCGCGATTCGGCGTGAGGCTTGGCTGAATCGGGATGACAGGTGTTGTTAATTTTCGAAAGCCGTTGGATGAACGGCGCGCCCAGCCTTACTCCGCCGCCAGACCGGCCAGGACATCGCGGGTGAAGGCGGCGATATCGAAGCCCTTGCCCGCCGGGTCTTCCCCCCGGCGCACGATCACCACCTTGCGCGACGGGACGATCACCACATACTGCCCGCGATTGCCGATGGCGGCGAAGGTATCGGCCGGCACGCCCTCTTCCTTGTTCAGCAGCCAGAATCCCGCCCCATAGCCGAAGGTGCCGGTGGGGGGCTGCGGGCCGCTGGGGGTGGTGACATATCGCACCCAGCCTTCGGGCAGGATGCGCTCGCCCGAGGGGAGCTTGCCGTCGTTCAGGTAGAGCTGACCGAACTTCATCAGATCGCGCGCGGTGGTCCACACCTGTGAGGAGAGGATGTGACCACCCCGCCAGTCGGTTTCGGCGACGGTGTGATCCATCCCCAGCTTGGCGAAGAATTCAGCCGGAGGGTGGGCATCGAATGTGCCTCTGATTGCGGCGATGGCGGCCAGCGTGTCGTTGTTGGCATAGCGGTAGGTGGTGCCGGGCGCGGCGACCAGCGGCCAATCGAGCGCGACCTCTTCGACGCTCGCCCCGCCCCAATAGAGCGGATCGGTGCGGTTGCCGGGGGTGTCGGAATAGCGGCCCGAAGCCATGCGCAGCAGGTGATCAATGGTGATCGCGCGGCGCGGATCGGTCTCGTCTGAGCCGAGCCCTGCCGAGGCTGCAACGTCCGCCTCACCCCGATAGGCCGCCGCACCGACCAGCGTGGCGGCGAGGCTTTTGGCAACCGACCAGGTGCGCTGCGGCACGTCAGTTTCAAACTCCGAATGATAGAGTTCGAGGCTGTTTTCCGGGCTCGACACCACGACCGCCGTGGTGCGCGCGCCCTCTCCGTAGCGGCCTTCAAAAGCACCGAACATGGCCTCGCGCAGACCGACCGACACCTCCGAGCGGGTTTCGAGCGACAGCATCGTGCGCGGCCCGTCTGGCGGCGATACGGGATCGACTGTTCCGCCTTCCGGCATTTGCGGCGCTTTGCCGATCGGAGCGAGGCGGCACCCCTCGTCGCCCGCGTTGCGCGCGATGCGCGGCGGCATTGCCTCGGCCCATTCGACCGCGACACTGTCGACGCCGCCATCAGCGTCGCGCACAATCCGGTATTCCAGCCCGCGAACGATGCCATCGAGGGGCGGCTGGATGCCGGTCAGCTCCCAGCGCGCCACGCTGTCGGGGGTGCGGGTCGCTCCGTTGCTTTCCGCATTGACGATGGCGCTGCACAGCATCAGCGCCTTGTACCCCGCCGCAAGCGCGCGGTCGTATTGCGTGTCCAGCGCCTCCTGCTGGCTCTGCGCAATGGCGGGTGTGGCGGTGAGGAGCAGCGATGCGGCTGCAAATGCGGTGCGGATCATGGCGCGCACCCTATCCCGCCGATGACAAAAGGGAAGCACCCAAAAGGAAAGGGCCGGAAGCGTTCCCGCCCCGACCCTTTGCCTGTCTCGTTGCGAAACGCGGCTTATGCGTCTTCGAATTCTTCTTCCGACTGCACCGGGCCCGAATCCTGACCCTTGGCAGCTTCGTCACGATCGACGAACTCGATGATCGCCATCTGCACCGCATCGCCCGCACGCACGCCGGCGCGAAGCACGCGGGTGTAGCCGCCGTCGCGATCGCTGTAGCGCTCGGCCAGCACTTCGAAGAGCTTCTTCAGCTGGGTCTCGTCACCCAGACGGGCCATCGCCAGACGACGGTTCGAAAGACCGCCGCGCTTGGCCAGCGTGATCAGCTTTTCGACGTAGGGACGCAGTTCCTTCGCCTTGGGCAGGGTGGTGGTGATCTGCTCGTGCTTGATCAGCGCGGCGGCCATGTTGCGGAACAGGGCGTTGCGGTGACCCGTCTTGCGGCCAAGCTTACGGCCCGAAATACCATGACGCATTTGTAGTTTCCTTCGTTCGAAAGGGGCCCGTGTAAGGTAGCCCGGTTCTGGCCGGAAAGGGTCCGGCCTGCCCATTTCTCTGGCGAAGCCGTCACGGGAGTAAATCCCGTGACGTCAGACGAGCTTCGCTCGCTGGCCGGCAGGCCGCCGTCCGTCGGCAACCTGCGGTTGCCTCGGGCGGCTGCCTCTCGGATTAACCGAGAAGCTCCTGCTCGAGCTTCTTGGCCATTTCTTCGATGTTTTCCGGCGGCCAGCCCGGGATGTCCATCCCGAGACGCAGACCCATGCTCGAGAGCACTTCCTTGATCTCGTTGAGCGACTTGCGGCCGAAGTTCGGCGTGCGCAGCATCTCGGCTTCGGTCTTCTGGACCAGGTCGCCGATGTAGATGATGTTGTCGTTCTTGAGGCAGTTGGCCGAACGCACCGACAGTTCCAGCTCGTCCACCTTCTTGAGGAGGTAACGGTTGAGCTGGTTGGCGTCGCTCTCTTCCGGCTGCACGGCGTGGCCGATCATCTGGCCGACCGGCTGCGGGATGCCGTCTTCGAAGTGGACGAACAGCGTCAGCTGGTCCTGAAGGATGCGCGCGGCATAGGCCACGGCATCTTCCGGGGTGACGGTGCCATCGGTCTCGACGGTAAGCGAAAGCTTGTCGTAGTCCAGTTCCTGACCAACGCGGGCGTTCTCGACCTTGTAGCTCACCTGACGGACAGGCGAATAGAGCGAGTCGACCGGGATCAGGCCGATCGGCGCATCAGCCGGACGGTTCTGTACGGCCGGGCTGTAGCCCTTGCCGGTGTCAGCGGTCAGCTCCATGTTGAGCGTCGCGCCTTCATCGAGGTGGCAGATCACGAGATCCTTGTTCATCACCTCGATATCGCCGGTTACAGCGATATCGCCGGCGCGGACTTCGCCCGGGCCGGTGGCCGAAAGCTGGAGCCGCTTGGGGCCTTCGCCCTCCATCTTGAGCGCGATCTGCTTCACGTTCAGCACGATGTCGGTCACGTCTTCACGCACGCCGGCAAGCGACGAGAACTCGTGCAGCACGTTCTCGATCTTGATCGAGGTGATCGCGGCGCCCTGAAGGCTGGACAGCAGCACCCGGCGCAGCGCGTTGCCGAGCGTCAGGCCGAAGCCCCGCTCGAGCGGTTCGGCCACGAAGGTCGCCTTGCGCTGACGATCGCCGCCATCCTTGATTTCCAGGGAGTTGGGTTTCTTGAGTTCCTGCCAGTTCTTGGTGTTGACGGACATGGATTTCCCCTAATTCGCCTTTCGGGCGGTTCAAACTTGGGCGGGCCCGATGCGAGGGCGCGGCGGCGCAGCATCAGACCCGATCGGGCGGCGGAGGCGACCAGCGCCTCCGCCATCCCGGCGGATCAGACGCGGCGACGCTTGGACGGACGGACCCCGTTGTGCGGGATCGGGGTGACGTCGCGGATCGAGGTAATGTTGAAGCCCACGGCCGCAAGACCCCGCAGCGCGCTTTCACGGCCCGAACCCGGCCCCTTCACTTCGACTTCGAGGGTGCGCACGCCGTGTTCTGCGGCCTTCTTGCCCGCGTCGTCCGCAGCCACCTGAGCGGCATAGGGGGTCGACTTGCGGCTGCCCTTGAAACCCATCATGCCCGCACTGGACCAGCTGATCGCATTGCCCTGCGCATCGGTGATGGTGATCATGGTGTTGTTGAAGCTGGCGTTGATATGCGCAACGCCGCTGGTGATGTTCTTCTTGTCACGACGCCGGATACGGCCTGGTTCGCGTGCCATCTTTTGAATTCCTCTAGCTCGTCAGAAGGAAAAAGCCTGAGCGGTTGCCCGCCAGCTTACTTCTTCTTGCCCGCGATGGGCTTGGCCTTGCCCTTGCGGGTGCGGGCGTTGGTGTGAGTGCGCTGACCACGGACGGGCAGACCCGAGCGGTGACGCAGGCCGCGATAGGCACGCAGGTCCATCAGACGCTTGATGTTCATCGCGGTGTTGCGACGCAGGTCGCCTTCCACGGTGAAATCGGCATCGATGGTTTCGCGGATACGCAGGATTTCCTCATCGGAGAGGTCCTGCACGCGCGCGGAGTGCGCAATGCCCAGCTTGTCGGCGATCTGGACGGCGGTGGTACGACCGATACCGTGGATATAGGTCAGCGCGATGATCACACGCTTGTTGGTGGGGATATTCACCCCGGCAATACGAGCCACTTATTTCTCCATGCTCCACAGGGGCTTGATGGCCTTCAGGGGGCCACCCCTATCTCAACGCTCATTCATCCCCATGTCCGCCTGCCGGAGGGATTGGCACTGGGCCGACCCACAAACGGCAAAAAGTCCGGTCGGCACGCGCAAGGGCGATGCCTGCCGAACTTGCTTCGAACATGTCGAATGAGCCGCGCGCATAGGCTGATTCGCTCGGCCCGTCAACCATACAGCCGGGAAAGCGGGAAGGCGGACAAACCGCAGCCCGCATCAGGCACATAGTCACGCACTGCGATCGGCATGCGCGCCGGACTACCCCTTGGGCTTGCCGCCCAGATCACCGAACGCATCCTCGACCGAGGGTGTCCTGGCTGCGGGTGCCGCCGCCGGCGCGCCAGCAGGCTTCGCCCCGGGCGCGGGCGGGACAACGGCGGGCAAAGGCGCTGGCTTGACGACCGGCGTAGAGGAAGCTTTGGGCGCAGGCGCGGGTGTTGGTCCAGGGCCGGACGCGGGTTTGCCCCCGCCCTCCCCACTCGCAGGCGGTGCAGCTTCAGCCGGTTCCGGTGACGGGGACGGCGGGATTGCCACCACGCCCAGCGGTTTGGCGAGCGATGCGATCTGCGCCGCCATCACCCCGTCAACCGCCTTCGAGATCACCGGCACCTCGTAGCGCATCGCGCCGCCGACATTGTACTCGAAGACGATGCGCGTTCCCTTCGACACTTTGCTGATGACGATCGTCAGCACGCCGGTCACCGGCTCGCTTTGAAGCGGGCCGAGGCTGCCGACCATGCGCAATGCCGCCTCGGGATAGGCCTGCACGACGCGCATATGCTCGACACTGCCCTGCAATGTGAAGCGCCCCGGTTCGTCCACCTCGGGGATGGTCTCGCAGAAGCACCCCCCCGCCTGCGGCATGAGGGAGAGGTTCTTCGCCTCCCCCGACCAAGTATGCTCCGATTGCCACCAGTCCGCCGGACTGATCAGCGCCAGCCAGACTTCCTTGGGGCTTGCGGTGACGACCACCTCGTTGCGCGAGACAAAGCTGTTGTCCGTCGAGCGCGTGACCTCGGCAGCAGCGGGCATTGCTGCGGCCACGCCAAAACCCAGCGCCGCAGCGCGTGCGATAGCGACAAGCGTCATGGCAAGACCCTCCCTTGCGTAATCGTGAGAGGCAAGGCTGCGGCAAAAGCGCGAGAGCCGCAAGCCCCCGCCCTGCGCTGTCAGCCGTTCAGGATCGCGTCGATCTCGCCGGCGACCGTGTCGATCGCTGCCATCCCGTCAATCCGGGTCACGATGCCGCGCGCCTCGTAACCGGGCAGGATCGGCGCGGTCTTGGCGCGATACTCGGCCATGCGGGTGCGCACGGTTTCCTCGTTATCGTCCGGACGACGCTTGAATTCGGTGCTGCCGCAAGCATCGCACACGCCGGGCGTGGCGGGCGGATTGGCGGTGTCGTGATAAAGCGCACCGCAATTGCCGCAGGAGAAGCGGCCGGTGATGCGCTCGACCAGCGCGTCCTCGTCAACTTCCAGTTCGATGACATGATCGAGGACACGGCCGTTCTTGGCCAGGATCGCATCGAGTGAATCCGCCTGTGCGGCAGTGCGCGGATAACCATCGAAGATCGCGCCGGTTTCAGGAGCCATCGCCGCCAGCTCGGCATCGATCAGGTCGGAGACGATCTCGTCCGACACCAGCTCGCCGCGCTCCATGACTTCCTTGGCACGCAGTCCCACGGGCGTGCCCGCCTTGACCGCCGCGCGGAGCATGTCGCCCGTCGAAAGCTGGCGCATGCCATGGCGTTCGACCAGCCCCGCGCTCTGCGTTCCCTTGCCGGCACCGGGAGGGCCCAGAAGAATGATGTTCACGAACCGTCCCCCAATATCGCCGCAGGTCTGTGCCCGGCGCGTTCTTTCAGATTTACGGGTTCAACCAAGTGGGCAGGCGCGTCAAGCCGACTATTGTCGGATATCAGCGCATCCGCCCCTTGAGCTTGGCCTTCTTGATCAGATCGCCATATTGCAGCGCCAGCAGGTGTGACTGGATCTGGCTGATGGTATCGACCGTCACGTTGACTACGATCAGCAGGCTGGTGCCGCCGAGCAGCAGCGGAATGCCGGTCTGCGCGATCATCGCTTCGGGCAACACGCAGACCACCGTCAGGTAGAGCGAGCCGATCACAGTGATACGGGTCAGCACATATTCCAGATAATCCGCGGTACGCTTGCCCGGACGGATGCCGGGGATCGAGCCGCCGTTCTTCTTCAGATTGTCCGCCGTCTCTTCGGGGTTGAACACCACGGCAGTGTAGAAGAAGCAGAAGAAAATGATCCCGACCGCATAGAGCGCCATGTAGAGCGGCTGCCCGTGTGCGAGATACTGGTTCAGCGCCTGAAGCACGCCGTAGAACTGGCTATCGGTGTCAAGCGAACCGCCCACCAGCGAGGTGATGGTCAGCGGCAGCAGCAGCAGCGAGCTGGCGAAGATCGGCGGGATAACGCCCGCAGTGTTGATCTTGAGCGGCAGGTAGGACCGTTCGGCCTGCATCATGCCACGCTCGGTCGCGCGCTTGGGATACTGGATCGTCAACCGGCGCTGGGCGCGCTCCATGAATGCGATGCCGAGGATCAGGCCGACCACCATCACGATGAAGCCGATGATCACGAAACCCGAGATCGAGCCTGTGCGGCTGCCTTCGAAAAGGTTGGTGACGAAGCCCGGGAACTGGGCAACGATGCCCGCCATGATGATCAGCGACACGCCGTTGCCGATGCCGCGGCTGGTCATCTGTTCACCCAGCCACAGCAGGAACATGGTCCCGCCGGTCACGTTGATGATGGTCGAGGCATAGAACAGCCAACTGCTGTCGACAGCGAACTGCTGCGAAACAGCATTCTGCGCCACGGCATAGCCCTGGATGATGCACAGCAGCACCGCGCCGTAACGGGTGTACTGGTTGAGCTTCTGGCGCCCGCTCGCGCCTTCCTTCTTCATCGCCGCGAGCGAGGGGTGCAGGGCCGATGCCATCTGCACCACAATCGAGGCGGTGATGTAGGGCATGATGCCGACCGCGATCAGGCTCATGCGCTCAAGCGCGCCGCCCGAAAAAGCGTTGAACAGATCGAGGATCGTGCCCGAGGCGCGGCTGTTGAACTCGGCGAGCTTGACCGGGTCGATCCCGGGCAGCGGCACGAAGCTCAGGAAGCGGAAGACAATCAGCGCACCGATCGTGAACCAGATGCGCTGCTTGAGCTCGGTCGCCTTGGCAAAATTGCCGAGGTTGAGGTTGCTCGCGATATTGTCGGCGCGTGATGCCATGGGGAGTGGTCGATCCTAGCTCTTGGTCCGGGCGCGCCCTGCCCTTCGCAAAGGGCCGCTCTGGCGCGCGAGAGCGTAAATAGGGAGCGCGGGGGCTCTTGTCGAACCCCCGCGCACCACCTTTTGTCGATTACTTGGCCTTGGCGGCCTTGTTTGCGTCGCGACGGGCGAGCTTCTTCTCGTGCTCGGGGGTCGGAGCGGGTGCCACTTCAACCTTGCCGCCGGCCTTTTCGACCGCAGCGATCGCGCCCTTGGTCGCACCGGTCACGGCGAAGGTCGCCTTGGCGGTGATCTCACCCTTGCCGAGCAGACGCACGCCGTCCTTGCCGCCGCGAACCAGACCAGCAGCGCGCAGCGCTTCCTCGGTGATGGTCGCCTTGGCATCGAGCTTGCCGGCATCGATGAACTTCTGGATCATGCCGATGTTCACTTCAGCGTAGTCCTTGCCGAACGGGTTGTTGAACCCGCGCTTCGGCAGACGCATGTGCAGCGGCATCTGCCCGCCTTCGAAGCCCTTGATGGCCACACCCGAACGGGCCTTCTGGCCCTTCTGGCCGCGAGCCGAGGTCTTGCCCTTGCCCGAGCCGATACCACGGCCGACGCGGATGCGGCCCTTGCGGGCACCGGCATTATCGCGGATGTCATTCAGTTTCATAGTCGTGCACTCGCTTTCGCTTTTGTCGCGCTGATAGAAAGGAAGGCCCCACTTTCGCGGGGCCTGCCTGGATTTAGTCGATCACCTGCACCAGATGCGGGATCTTGGCGATCGCGCCGCGCACCTCGGGGGTGTCCTGACGCTCGACGATCTTGTGCATCTTGTTCAGCCCCAGACCGATAAGGATCTGGCGCTGGCTGGCGGGGCGACGGATCGGCGAACCGATCTGCTTGATCTTGATGGTAGCCATCTTCGATTACTCCGCAATCGCGGCAGCGTCGGCTTCCGCCTCGGCTGCACTGGCCCCGCCGCGACCCAGGAGGTCGGCAACCTTCTTGCCGCGACGCTGGGCAACCGACTTCGGCGAAGTCTGTTCCTGCAGCGCGTCAAAGGTGGCGCGGATCATGTTGTAGGGGTTCGAGGTGCCGACCGATTTGGTCACCACGTCGGCAACGCCGAGGCTCTCGAACACGGCACGCATCGGACCACCGGCGATGATGCCGGTACCCGGAGGCGCGGTGCGGACGGTCACCTTGCCCGCGCCGAAACGGCCGTTGCCGTCATGGTGCAGGGTGCGGCCTTCCTTGAGCGGAACGCGGATCATCTTCTTGCGAGCCGAGGCAGTCGCCTTGGTGATCGCTTCAGGCACTTCGCGAGCCTTGCCGTGGCCGAAGCCGACGCGGCCCTGACCGTCGCCGACCACGACCAGCGCTGCAAAGCCGAAGCGCTTGCCGCCCTTCACGGTCTTGGAGACGCGGTTGATGTGCACCAGCTTTTCAATGATGCCGTCATCTTCTTCCTGCTTGCCGCCGCGACGGTCGTCACGACCGCCCCGCCCGCGACCGCGGTCGC
>Ga0114986_1000055_pt1 | contig 29852 bp, 29 predicted proteins | sample Shrwel1BS1Day17_FD_96988 | JGI IMG/M metagenome (GOLD analysis project Ga0114986, IMG submission 96988) | Subsurface microbial communities from deep shales in Ohio, USA - Utica-3 well 1 S-1-Day17 | ecosystem: Environmental > Aquatic > Deep subsurface > Shale gas/oil reservoir > Produced... | reverse complement strand
GAGCTGCTGCATCGCGGCGGTGGTCTGCTGGACATTGCTCGCCTGCGATTCGGTGCGCTGGCTCAGGTCGCTGTTGCCGGTGGCGATCTCGTGGGAGCCGGTGGCGATGGAGTCCGAGGCCTGCCGGACCGAACCCACCAGGCTGGCCAGGCTGGCTTGCATGCTGCCCAGCGAGGCCAGCACACTGCCGGCGGGCGCCTGCGCGGCCCCGGGCACCGGGCTCAGGTCACCAGCGGCCACGCGCTTGGCGGCATCGCCCAGGTTGGCTGGTTCCGCACCGAGCTGGCCCAGGATGCTGCGCGAGATCGTCCAGGCCAGCGCGCCGCCGATGAGCAGGGCCAGCACCAGGGCAGCAAGCATCAGTGCGCGAAAGCCCGCGGCCGCCTCCATGGCCGTGCGGTTGCGCTCCTGGATCAGACCTTCCTCGAAATCAATCAGCTTGTTGATGGCGGCCAGCCATTGCACGTACTGGGGCTTGGCTTCGCTCCACAGCAGCTGCTGGGCTGCCGTGGTGTCGCCCTGCCCCACCAGCGTCACCACCCGCTGCGTGGTGGCCACGGCCTGGGCTTCGATGGACTGGATGCCGGCGTAGAGGCCGGCCAGTTCAGGGGCCGCATCCGGGGACTTGAGCAACTGCTCCAGCGGTTGCGCAGAGCGGGCGTAGAAGGCGGCCAGCTCGCCAATCGCCGCCACTTCCTTGCGGCGTGAGGCCTCGTCCGTGCTGAGAGCGACGTCGCGCACCGCGATGGCCCGGTCGTGCGCCGAACCGCGGAAGTTGATGGCGTGGCGCTGGATCTGGGTATGCAGCTCGCTGTTGGCCCGCAGGGCCCGGTCGATCGTGCGCACCTGCCACATGGCCACGATGGCCACACCGGCCAGGATGGCCAGGATGAGTCCGAAGCCCACGGCGAGTCGCCGCGACACAGTCAGTCGGTTGAACATGATCTCCATTCCTTGTGGGGGAACCGGCTCGCTCGGCCGGTCAGTCGATGCGCTCGGCGGCGGGAATGCGACCGAGCCCCCCGGTATCGACGGATTCGCGCACTCATGAAGGGCTGGGCCGATACCGACTTGCTATGGCGGTGATAGCGATCCTCGTGTCGTATGACACATCTCTCTGGAGGAGGGTCCCCAATTCATGCCTTGTGGTTTGAGCACGCGGGCCCCATAGTCGACCGATGGACCCAAGACCTCTCGTGACCGAACCTGAGCCGCCCGCGGCCCGGGTGCCCAGGGAGCATGCACGCGGCCTGGTCCGACTGGCGGTGGACGCCACCGTGGGCCTGACCGAGGTGGCCGAGCACCTGCATGCGGCCATCCTCTCGCGCATTCCCTTTGCGGCGGCGATTCCCGACGGGCGCACGGTGGGCCTCACCGGCTTTGTGTACCGCTCGGTGCGTCGCTCGACACGCTGGGTCGGTCATGCGCTCGATCGGGGTCTGACGGCCTGGCCCGATGCGGACACACAAGCCGTGGACGATCCACGCGGGGAAGCCCTGCGCGCGGTGCTCAACGGCGTGTGGGGGGATCATCTTGCCGCCAGCGGCAACCCGCTGGCGATTCCGATGCGCTTTCGCCTGCAGGGCAGGCCGCTGGCCGGGCCCCCGCCGGGCGCAGGCCCGCGGGTCGTTGTGATGCTGCACGGTCTGTGCATGAACGACCTGCAGTGGCAACGGCGCGGGCACGATCACGGGCGGCTGCTGGCCGCGCTGGGCTGGACGCCGGTCTATCTGCACTACAACACCGGACGCCACATCTCGCTCAATGGTCAGGAGCTGGCGGACCGACTGGAGACCTTGCTGCAGGCGTGGCCGGTGCCGGTGCACGAGGTGGCGCTGGTGGGCCACAGCATGGGCGGGCTCGTGGCGCGCAGTGCCTGCCAAGCGGCAGGGCATCGCGGGATGCACTGGCTGCGGCAGGTGTCGTCGGTGGTGTGCCTGGGCTCACCCCATCACGGCGCCACCCTGGAGCGCGGCGGTCATCTCGTGGATCTGGCGCTGGGCCTGAGTCGCTACGCAGAACCTTTCGCCCGGCTGGGGCGGGCGCGCAGCGCCGGCATCACCGACCTGCGCTTCGGCAACCTGCAGGACGCCGACTGGCATGGCCGCGAACGCCACCATCAGGCCCATGATGACCGCGAGCCCGTGCCGTGGCCGCCTGGCGTGACGCCCTACCTTGTTGCGGCCTGCCTGTCCGAGCGGCCCGACACCCGTCGTGCACGGCTCCTGGGGGATGGCCTGGTGCCCTTGGCAAGCGCCTTGGGTGAGCATCGCGATCCTCGGCTGGACGTGTCGGTCCCGCCGGCCCAGCGCCTGGTGGTGGCAGGCACGAGCCACTTCGACTTGCTCGACTCGCCGGCCGTTGCGGCACAGTTGCGCCAGTGGCTGACTCCTCGTCAGGGCAGGCGCCACACCTTGGACTCGTAGGCCTCCATCGGCTCCAGGCTCCAGTTGGGGGCCGGGTCGCGAACCCCTTTCGATTCGGCCAGGTCGAGCTTGCGGGCCACGAGCTGGGCGCATTGCTGGAGCAGCTGCAGATCCTTCTGCTGCAGCCGTGGGCTGGGCGCCTGGCTGAAGCAGCACAGGGTGCCGAAGGTGCGGCCGTCCTTGAGCACGATGGGGGTGCTCAGATGGGCTCCCACGCGGATGGGGCTGCTCGGCAGATCGGTCCCGGCAGGCAACGCCGCCACGTCCCGGATCAACTGAGGCAGGCGGCCGTCCACGATGCGCTGGCAAAAGCTTTCCTCCACCGGATTGGCGCCGCCCACCTGCAGCGCCGGTGCCCCGGCCGCACTGTCCACGAAGCGGAACACCCGCTGTCCGTTGACCATCTCGCCCACGAACACGACATCCATGCCCAGGCGCTCGCGCAGCGCGGCCAGGACTTCGTTGACCGATCCGTCCACCAGGGGGTCGGTGCTGTCGGCGGTGGCGATCAGCAGCTCGGACACCACCACACTCAGGTCTTCGTTCTTGTACAGCTGGAACAGGCTCATGGGCGTACAGGGAATGAACACGGGGATGCGAAATGATGACATCCCGGGACCTTCCGTGATGCATCTGGCGCGGCTGCGTTCGCTAACAAATGCAACAGACGCACACCCACCGCGCTTAAGGGAGGCTTCATCCAGCCCTTGGACCATGCGCTCCACGGTGCCCGTCGGCACCACAGGAGTTGGTTCATGCCAGTGGGATGCGAGCTTGCAGGAGGGCGCGGTGCGCAGCGGTCCGGACACGGGCCGGCGGGCGGGATGTCGTCATGGACGTGGCAGGTCCATCCCCACGGGGATCCGGAGCGCGAGCCGGTCGAGGGCTTCATCCGCGCGGTCTACGCCCGCCGGCATGCGGCCCGCGTGCGCCACTTCATGCCGGAACTGGTCAGCCTGCGGCAGGGGCCTGCGCTGGTGGCGGCGGCCGGCTACCGGCGCGCCATCGAACCGCTGTTCCTGGAGCGCTACCTGGACGGCCCAGTGCAGGAGGTGCTCTCCCGGCAGACCGGGCGGGCCCCCGATCGGCGCCAACTGGTTGAAGTGGGCCACCTGGCGGCGAGCCAGGCGGGTGCCGGGCGCCGGCTGATCCACCTGCTCGGGACCCACCTGGCGCAGCTGGGTGTGGAGTGGGTGGTGAGCACGCTGACCGAGGAGTTGCGGCACCTGTTCCTTCGCATGGGGGTGACCCCCCTGGAGCTGGCCGCTGCCGACCCCGAACGGCTGGGCCCGGAGGCACAGGACTGGGGTCGCTACTACGCGCATCGGCCCATGGTGCTGGCGGGCCACCTGCCCACGGCGCTGGGCCGCATGCGGGGGCGCCCGACCGTGGAGGCCCTGTCATGAGGCCGGCCTGGATCGACGCCCGGCGTGCCTGGTCGCGCCAGGACGGGATGGACGCTGCCCAGGCCCTGGCCCGGCGCCTCCAAGGGGCGGGCACGCGCGTGCTCGCGTCGCTGATCGACAACTCGGTGGCCTGGGCCGTGCTCGACCAGGCCTGCCGCATGGCGGGCGTGGTGCATGTGCCTCTGCCGCTGTTCTTCACGCCGGACCAGGTGGGGCATGCGCTGTCACTCACCGGGGCGCAGTCCCTGGTCTGCCCGGTGCCGATGGCGCGCCGTTGGCCCGAGGCACCGATCGACGCCGTGGTGGTGGCGGAAGAACCCCTGGCGCACGTGTGGCTCCCGCGCACCGCCGCGCCGCCAGTTCTGCCGCCGGGCACCGCCAAGGTGACGTTCACCTCCGGTACCACGGGCACGCCCAAGGGGGTGTGCCTGGGCGAGGCCGGACTGCAGGTGGTGGCGCGGTCGGTGGCACAGACCCTGGGGCCGCTGGGGGTGCACCGCCATTTGTGCGCGCTGCCGCTGGCGGTGCTGCTGGAGGATGTGGCGGGCCTGCAGGCCGCCTGGGCGGCCGAGGCGACGGCGATCGTGCTGCCCCTGGCCGAGCTTGGATGGCAGGGCTCGTCCTCCTTCGACGTGGCGCGCTTCCACGCCGCCGTGACGGTGCATGCGCCCGACAGCCTCATCCTGCTGCCGCAGATGCTGGCGGCCTGGGCGGCCTACCTGGGAGCGCGTCAGCAGCGGGCTCCGGCGAGCCTGCGCTTCGTGGCGGTGGGCGGTGCCCCGGTGGGTGCCGAACTCATTGCGCGTGCGCGCCTCCTGGGCCTGCCGGTGTACGAGGGCTATGGCCTGTCCGAAGGCGGCTCGGTCCAGACGCTCAACCACCCCGGTGCCGACCGGCCCGGCTCGGTCGGTCGTCCGCTGCCACATGCCCGCGTGCGGGTGGCTGCCGACGGCGAACTGGAAGTGTCCGGAGCCTTGATGCTCGGGTACCTGGGAGGGGCGGAGGCGGCCTTGCCGCCGGGCGCCTGGTGGCCCACTGGCGATCTGGGCGAGATCGACGACCAGGGCTTCGTCCACGTGAGAGGCCGCAAGAAGAACGTGCTCATCACCGCCTACGGGCGCAACGTCTCGCCCGAATGGGTCGAGACCCGATTGCGTGCGCAGCCGGGCATCGCCCAGGCGGTGGTCTTTGGCGACGGGCAACCCGCCCTGGGCGCGGTGCTGTGGCCGATGGCGGCCGACCTGGACGACACCCCTCTGCGTCGTGCGGTCGAGGCGGTCAATGCGACGCTGCCTGACTACGCCCAGTTGCGGCACTGGACCCGGGCCTGTGCGCCCCTGAACGACACCAGCGGCTTGGCCACCGCCAACGGCCGCCCCCGGCGCGACGCCATCCTGGCTGCGCATCCCCATCTGTTCCCCACCGAGGAGTTGCTTTCATGAGTTTTCATGCGCGCCTGCTGGCCGAGACGGCCGGCGAGCGGACCGACCTGGTCCAGGTCCCCATCATCCAGGGCTGTCTGCGCGGCGAGGTGTCGCTGCCCAGCTACGAGGCCTTCCTCACGCAGGCCTACCACCATGTGCGCCACACCGTGCCCCTGCTGCGTGCCTGCAAGGCCGCGCTGCCGCCGCACCACGCCTGGCTGCTCGATGCGATGGACGAGTACATCGAGGAGGAGCAGGGGCACGACGCATGGATCCTCGACGACCTGCGCGCCTGCGGCGCCGACGCCGAGGCCGTCCGGCGCGGGCGGCCCGCACACGCCACCGAGGTGATGGTGGCCTATGCCTACGACACCATCGCGCGAGGCAACCCGCTGGGCTTCTTCGGCATGGTGCATGTGCTCGAAGGCACCAGCGTGGCCCTGGCGCTGATGGCGGCCGATCGCATCCAGCAGCATCTGGGGCTGCCCGACGCGGCCTTCAGCTACCTGCGCTCGCACGGCACGCTCGACCAGGAGCACACCGCCCACTTCGCCCTGCTGATGGACCGCATCGACGAGGCCGTCGATCAGGCCGCCATCGTCCACGCCGCCAAGGCCTTCTACCGGCTGTACGGCGACGTCTTTCGCGGCCTGCCGCTGCCTGGGGCCGTGGCCGCGCAGCGTGTGCGCGAGGTGGCCGCATGACGCCGTCCAGCGCCCGGGTGTTGCTCACCGGTGCCACGGGCGGCATCGGGCAGGCCGTGGCCGAGGCCCTGCTGAAGGACGGCGCCAGCCTCCTGCTCACGGGGCGCTCGCCGGCGCGGCTCTCGACCCTGGCGCGCGAGCTGCGTCGGCACCTGGGTGTGCCCGGCACGCGGGTCGAGTGGTGCGCGGCCGACCTGTCCCAGCCGGGCACCTGGACGCAGGCCCATGGCCTGGTGCCCGTGGCGGCCGACTGGGGCGTGAACGTCGTGGTGCATGCCGCCGGCGTGCCCGCATTCGGGCGGCTCGAAGACCAGCCGGCTGACCAGGTCGCGGCCAGCCTGCAGACCAACCTGCTGGCTCCGCTGCTGCTCACCCGGGCCTTGCTGCCGCACCTGCGCCTGCGCACGCAGGCCCAGGTGATCTTCGTCGGCTCGGCACTGGGCCGCATCGGGCTGCCAGGCTTCAGCGTGTACAGCGCCGCCAAGTTCGGCCTGCGGGGTGCCGCCGAAGCGCTGCGGCGCGAGCTGCGCGACAGCCCGGTGCAGGTGCAGTACCTGGGTCCGCGCAGCACCCGCACGGCCTTCAACGACCCGGCAGTGGCGGCCTACAACACCGCCACGGGCACCGCGTCCGACCCGCCGCAGCGGGTGGCCGACGCCCTGCTGGCGCTGCTGAAGGACGAGGCCGCCGAACGCCACATCGGCTGGCCCGAGCGACTGGCCGTGCGCCTCAATGGCGTGGTGCCCACCTGGCTCGACCCCCTGTTCGATCGCCACCGTCGCAGCCTGCCCGGGCCGGCAGGCCGTGAGGCTGCCACGCCCTTGAATCCCTCGTTTTGCAAGGAATGACCATGAACCACCGTCCCCATGCCCTGTTGCCCCGCCGAGACGCCGTCTTCGGCAGCCTCCTCTTCGCAGCCGCCCTGGCCCTGGGCGCCGTGCTGCCTCCCGAAGCCCGTGCGGCCACCATCGATGACGCCGTGGCCGAACTGCAGCGCGACTGGGAGGTGATCCGCTACCAGACGCCCGCCGCCGAGCGCGAGCGGCGCTTCGAGGCCCTGGCCGCCAAGGCCCACCGTGTGAGCGAGACCTTCGCCCAGCGCGCCGAGCCGCTCGTGTGGGAAGGCATCATCGTCAGTTCCTGGGCCGGCGAGAAGGGCGGGCTGGGCGCGCTGGGCCTGGTCAAGCAGGCCAAGGGGCTGTACGAGCAGGCGATGGGCATCGACGCGCGCGCCCTGGACGGCTCGGCCTACAACAGCCTGGGGGTGCTCTACTACAAGGTGCCAGGCTGGCCCGTGGCCTTCGGCGACAAGAAGAAGGCCCGCGAGTTGCTGCTCAAGGCCCTGGAGGTCAATCCGCAGGGCATCGACCCCAACTTCTTCTACGGCGAGTACATGCTCGAAACCAACGAGCCACAGCAGGCGCTGGTTCATCTCGAACGCGCGCTCAATGCACCCGCCCGCCCCGGCCGCCAGATCGCCGATGCGGGCCGCCGCGAAGAGGCGCGCGTCCTCATCGACAAGGCCCGCGCGCGCCTTCAGTGAACCGCGCTGGCCGGCGGGTTGGCGTGCTGCAGTTGCACCACCACGCCCCGCCCGTCGGCCCCGGCACCGTAGCCCAGCACCAGGCCGTGCATCTGCGCGATGCGCTGGGCGATGGACACGCCCAGCCCGCTGCCACGCTCTTCCTGTCCGTCGGGCCGGTAGAAGCGCTCACCCAGGCGTTGCCGCTGCGCTTCGCTCAGCGGCGGGCCGGCGTTCTCCACCGACAGGCCCTCGGCCGCCAGGCGCAGCACCACGGTGCTGCCTGACGGCGCGTAGCGCACGGCGTTGTCCAGCAGGTTGCGCAGCAGCACGGCGATCAGATCGGCGTCGCCCAGCAGCGGGAAAGGGTGGACCGACGGTGCCGCGCGATCCGTCTCCGGCGGCCATTCGCAGGCCAGCTCGATATGTCGGCGCTCTGCCAGGGGCAGGCACTCGCTCATGACCTGTTCGACCAGGGCCGGCCAGTCGATCTCGGTCCGGCGCCCCGGCGGCACGGCATCGTCCAGGCGCGACAGCGCCAGCATCTGCGTCACGAGGCGGTCCATGCGCTCCAGCCCGGATTCGAACTTGGCCTCCGCCTGGGCCCGTTCGGCCGGATCGGTGGTGCCGCGCACGACATCCCATTGCGCCCGCAGCACCGCCAGCGGTGTGCGCAGCTCGTGGGCGGCATCGGCGGTGAAGCGCCGCTCGCGGGCGATCATGTCCTCGATGCGCCCGAACAGGGCGTTCATGGCCGACCCCAGCGGGGCCAGCTCCACGGGCGCATGCGACACATCCACCGCGCGAAGATCATCCGGCGAGCGCGCCTGCAGTTCGGTGGCCAGCTCGCGCACGGGCGCCAGTGAACGGCGCACCGCCCAGGCCATGACCAGCAGCAGCACCGGCAGCATCGCCACCCAGGGCAGCAACTGGCTCATCGACAGGCTGAACACCAGCTCGTCGCGTTCATAGGCCTTCTGCCCTGCCGCCACCTGCCAGCGCCCGTCCGCGCTGTGCAGGTAGTACATGCGCCACAGATCCCCGTCGATCACCTCCTCGACAAAGCCCGATCGGTCGGCATGGTGGGGCAGCGCGGCGCCTTCGTGGTCGGCCAGCGTCAGCCGGCCCTGTGCATCCCACACCGCGATGGCCAGATCGCGCACATCCGCCTCGCCGGTGTCGCCAGAGGTGTCGATGGCGCCGGGTCCCCCAGGGGATGCGGCTTCGCCGGGCTGCAAGGTCACCTGCACCTGGCGGGCCAGGCGGATCATCTCGGAGTCGAACAGCTCATTGACCTCGTGGCGAGCCCGATCGACCGACACCACCAGCGCCAGCGCCCACACCAGCGGCGCACCCACCAGCAGCGAGAGCAGCAGGCGCCGCTGCAGGCTCACGCCAGGTCTCCGCCTTCGCTGCCCAGCGCATAGCCCACACCGCGCACCGTGCGCACCACCCCCGGGTGCAGCTTTTTGCGCAGATGGGAGATGTGCACCTCCAGCGCATTGCTCTCGGGCTCCTGGCCGCTCCAGTCGTACAGCTTTTCCTGCAGGAAGGTCTTGGAAAGGACGCGGTTCGGGTTTGCCAGCAGGGTCTCGAGCAGCGCCATCTCGCGCCCCGTCAGTTCCACCGCCTGTCCCTGCCAGCGCACCCGCTTGGCCGCGGGGTCGTACTCCAGGTCGCCGTGCTGCCACACTGCCTGGGCCCGGCCCTGGCTGCGCCGCACCAGCGCCCGCAGCCGCGCGGCCAGCTCATCGAGGGTGATGGGCTTGACGAGGTAGTCGTCCGCGCCCGCATCAAGCCCCGCCACGCGCTGATCGACACCGTCGCGCGCGGTCAGGATGAGCACCGGCACCGCCACCGAGCGCTGTCGCCAGCGTCCCAGCCAGTGCATGCCATCGCCACCGGGCAGCCCCAGGTCGAGCACCGCTGCGTCATAAGGGGTGTCGTGCAGGGCCGCATCGGCCTGCTCGCCATTGCGAAACCAGTCCACCGCATGCCCATGCAGCCGCAGGCCGGCCGTCAGGGCATCACCCAGCTGGGGGTCGTCTTCGACGATGAGCAGGCGCATGACGGTAGAGGGAGTCGATGCGCGCCATCATAGGCGCAGCCGGCTCACTCCACCGCCTTCACCATGTCCTCCACGACCTTCTTCGCATCGCCGAAGACCATCATGGTCTTGTCCATGTAGAAGAGCTCGTTGTCCAGGCCGGCATAGCCCGCGGCCATGCTGCGCTTGTTGACGATCACGGTCTTGGCCTTGTAGGCCTCGAGGATGGGCATGCCGTAGATGGGCGAGCCCTTCTGCAGCGCGGCCGGGTTCACCACGTCGTTGGCACCCAGGACGATGGCCACGTCGGCCTGGCCGAACTCGCCGTTGATGTCTTCCATCTCGAAGACCTGGTCGTAGGGCACCTCGGCTTCGGCCAGCAGCACGTTCATGTGGCCCGGCATGCGTCCGGCCACCGGGTGGATGGCGTACTTCACCGTGATGCCCTTGTGCGTGAGCTTCTCGGCCAGTTCCTTCACCGCATGCTGGGCACGCGCCACGGCCAGGCCGTAGCCCGGCACGATCACCACGGTCTCGGCATTGCCCAGGATGAAGGCCGCATCATCGGCGCTGCCGCTCTTCACCGGGCGTTGTTCGCCGCCGCCCTGGGCGCCGGCCGAGGCGTCACCGCCAAAGCCACCCAGGATCACGTTGAAGAAGGAGCGGTTCATCGCCTTGCACATGATGTAGCTCAGGATGGCGCCCGAGCTGCCTACCAGCGAGCCTGCGATGATCAGCATGCTGTTGTTGAGGGAGAAGCCGATGCCCGCCGCCGCCCAGCCCGAATAGCTGTTGAGCATGGACACCACCACCGGCATGTCGGCCCCGCCGATGGGGATGATGATGAGCACGCCCAGCACAAAGGCGATGGCGATCGAGGCCCACAACGCGGCCTCGCTCTGCGTGACCGTGTAGACGCCCAGCAGGGCCACCATCACCAGGCCCAGCACCAGGTTGACCAGGTGCTGGCCCGAGAACACCACGGGCGCGCCCTGGAACAGGCGGAACTTGTACTTGCCGCTGAGCTTGCCGAAGGCGATGACCGAGCCGCTGAAGGTGATGGCGCCGATCACCGCGCCCAGGGCCAGCTCCAGCCGGTTGCCAGTGGGGATGGCCTGGCCCGCGCCCGTGATGCCAAAGGCCCAGGGCTCCACGGCCGTGGCCACCGCGATGAAGACGGCGGCCAGACCCACCATGCTGTGCATGAAGGCCACCAGCTCGGGCATCTTGGTCATCTCGACCCGCTTGGCCATCACCGTGCCGATGGTACCGCCCACCAGCAGGCCCACCAGCACCCACACCATGCCCGAGGCGCCTTGCTGGCCCATGCGGCCGGCCGTCTCGACGATGAGCGCGGCGGTGGTGAGGATGGCGATCGCCATCCCCGTCATGCCGAAGATGTTGCCGCGGATGGACGTGGTGGGATGGCTCAGGCCCTTGAGCGCCTGGATGAAACAGACGCTGGCAACAAGGTACAGAAGAACGACGAGGTTCATGCTCATGCCTGCTCTCCCGCGGCCGGCGCCTTCTTCTCTTTCTTCTTGAACATCTCGAGCATGCGGCGTGTCACCAGAAAGCCGCCGAAGACGTTCACGGCGGCCAGCGCCACCGCCAGCACGCCCATGGTCTTGCCCAGGCCGGTCTCGGTGAGCGCGGCGGCCAGCATGGCGCCCACGATCACGATGGCCGAGATGGCGTTGGTCACCGCCATCAGCGGTGTGTGCAGGGCGGGCGTGACGTTCCACACCACGTGGTAGCCCACGTAGATGGCGAGCACGAAGATGATCAGGTTGATGATGACCGGGCTGAGCGTGTCCATGCCGGCGTCTCCTTCAAAGTGTCAGAACTTGCGGATCAGAACTTGCGAACTTCCTGGATGCGGTTGCCTTCGCCCAGCAGCACCACCTTGGGCTTGTGGTCGCGGGCCAGGTCCTCGCTCATGGGGGCGTAGGTGCAGATGATGAGCAGGTCGCCCACCTGGGCCTTGCGCGCGGCCGCGCCGTTGAGCGAGATGGCGCCGCTGCCCCGCGGGGCCTTGATGATGTAGGTCGAGAAGCGCTCGCCGTTGTTCACGTTGTAGAGGTCGATGTGCTCGAACTCGCGCATGTCCGCCGCATCCATCAGGTCCTCGTCGATGCCGCAGCTGCCCTCGTAGTGCAGGTCGGCCTCGGTCACGGTGGCGCGGTGCAGCTTGGCGCGCAACATCACGCGCTGCATCGGGGACGGCGTCATTTGCGCGTCACCTGGCCGTCTTGCGTCATGCGGCAGGCCGCGACGATGTCGTCCTCCAGGTCGACCTTCAACGTGCCTTCCTTGGTGATCACCAGCTTCAGGAAGTCGAGCACGTTGCGCGCGTACAGCGCCGAGGCGTCGGCCGCCACCAGCGCGGGCAGGTTGCTCTCGCCCACCAGGGTCACGCCGTGCTTGATGACGGTCTGGCCGGGCTCGGTCAGCGGGCAGTTGCCGCCCTGGGGCGCGGCCAGGTCCACGATCACCGAACCGGGCTTCATGGCCTTCACCATCTCTTCGGTCACCAGCACGGGCGCGGGGCGGCCAGGGATGAGCGCGGTGGTGATCACCACGTCGGCCAGGGCCACGCGCTTGGCCACCTCGGCCTTCTGGCGGTCGAGCCAGCTTTGCGGCATGGGCCGGGCATAGCCGCCCACGCCTTCGGCGGCTTCTTTTTCCTCGGCGGTTTCGTAGGGCACGTCAATGAACTTGGCGCCCAGCGACTCCACCTGTTCCTTCACCGACGGCCGCACGTCCGAGGCTTCGATCACCGCGCCCAGGCGCTTGGCCGTGGCAATGGCCTGCAGCCCGGCCACGCCCACGCCCAGGATCACCACGCGCGCGGCCTTCACGGTGCCCGCGGCCGTCATCAGCATGGGGAAAAAGCGCTGGTACTTGTCGGCGGCGATCATCACGGCCTTGTAGCCGGCGATGTTGGCCTGCGAGGACAGCACGTCCATGCTCTGCGCCCGCGTCGTGCGCGGCGCGGCTTCCAGCGCAAAGCTCGTGAGGCCCGCCGCCGCCAGGCGCTGCAGGCCCTCGGCATCGAAGGGGTTGAGCATGCCCACCAGGGTGGTGCCGGGCTTCATCAGCGCCAGCTCATCGGCGCCGGGGGCGCGCACCTTCAGCACCAGCTCGCAGCCGTAGGCGCCAGCCGCATCGGTGATCTCGGCGCCCACGGCGGTGTAGGCCTCGTCCGGCGCCGAGGCCTTCACGCCCGCGCCCGACTGGACGCGCACGGTATGACCCTGGGCCTTGAGTTTCTTGGCCGTCTCGGGCGTGACGGCCACGCGGGTCTCCCCCGCCACCGTCTCGAGCGGTACGCCTATGAGCATGAAGCCTCCTCGTGTGGTTTTCTGAAACTGCGGCACCGCACCGGGCGGTGCCATGCCAAATCCTACGCAGCTTACACAAGCTGACAGGGTTCTGTGGTTGTAACGAGGTTACAAGTTTCAGGAAATTGCAAGGTGTCGCGGGGGTGACGGGCACCGTAGGGCGCCACAGTTATTGAGAATAGCGACACTCTTGTGAGACTGGCGGACACAGTTGCTGAGAATGGCCGACATCGGCCTCGCAGGTGGGCCGGAGAAGGGTCTCGCACCGCACGGCAGAGCCCGCGCCGCTGTGCGGCGTGTGGCAGGCCAGGCGCGACCACCAGCGTGGGTGTGGGCGCCTGGCTGCTCGAGACAGATGTGAGTCACTCTCCGGTGATCTGCTGGTCGACATCTGCGGCTGCCACCGGTCGTTCGACGATCCGCTCGTCGTGCGCCGCTTCACCTCCATGGCCGGTCAGCCACGCTGCGCCCGGCGGATCGCGTCAACGACCGCGGCGTGGCCGGCACCGTGCCCTCGCGGTTCGAGAACGACTGACCGCAACCGCTGCGAGGCAGCCCTCTCTGTATACCTAAGCCCACCACAGGCTGGACGCGATCCAATGGCGCCGGTACACGAATGACTGCAGTCTCCAGGCGCCGGCCTTGCGTGGCCGTCCTTCCGGATGCGGGTCATGGTCCCAAGATCGGCTGAACGGCGCCACCCCACGGCCCACTGATTGCGATGCAGCAGCGCAAGTCGGAATGGCAACATCCTCCGGCGACTTCGAATCGCACGCGTTGCTGCAAGGCTGGCGTTCGAAACGTTGCTGCGGCAGTACCGTGAAATTCCAGGTGCTACGGTGGAGGATCTAGCTGCATGGCGCGACCGCGCGACAGCATTCGCCGGTTCTGTCGCCGCCAGAAACTGGCAGTGTGATTGCGCCGGTGCCGTCGCATCTAGACGCGTCCGCCGTCGCACCATGCCAGCAAGCCTGCGAGGCCAAAGAGCGCTGCGCACCACGCGATGCCGATGAACGCGCTGCGAAGGTAGGCCCTTCGGTCAGAGCACGGCTCTCCAGCGGAATCCAGCTTGCTCCAATCAGTCAACGGCGGTGCGCTGAGTTCCTCGGCTTTCTCGGTGCCATGGCAGTGCTGCTTCATTCCACCTCATTGCTTCGCTCAAGCTCTTGAGCTTGTGTGTCGAGCCTAAAGAGAGACGGCACGACAAGGAAATGCGCAACCCGCATATCGATCCTCGATCTTCCGCACATGCGCTGCGTGAGAAAGGAAAGTGGAATTCCTTCGTTCGCGTATCCACGTTCCACCGATATCGTCTGCTTCGTCATCCAACGCAGTGATCGAACGGAGTGGGCTCTCCGCTCTTGGTGATGTCGGCATGGATGACATATGAAGTTCGTTTGTCTCCTCAGCGCACAGGCGCTGTTGTCGCCGGGCTCCATGGGCTCGCTTGTCGAGCCCGGCGGACTTTTTCTTCATCGACGGGAATGAACATGGATTCGAGAATCATTGGAGGAACCGGCGCAGGCGTGAGCGGTATTCGCCGTCGAGCCCTGGCCGTGCTGGCTGTGACGGCTGCGCTGGGTTGGACCGGGGGCGCACACGCACAAGGCAAGCCCACGGAGTTGCGCATTGGCTTTCAGAAGTCGGCGAGTCTGCTCACGCTGCAGAAGGCCCAGGGCACGCTGGAGAAGCGTCTGGCGCCTCAGGGGGTGAGCGTGAAGTGGGTGGAGTTCCCGGCCGGGCCGCAGTTGCTCGAAGGCTTGAACGTCGGATCGATCGACGTGGGCTTCGTTGGTGAAGCGCCGCCCATCTTCGCGCAGGCGGCAGGCGCGAACTTCGTCTACATCGGCAACGACCCGGCTGCGCCACGCGCCGAGGCCATCGTCGTGCCGAAGGACTCGCCCATCCGCAGCGTGGCCGAGCTCAAGGGCAAGAAGGTGGCGCTCAACCGCGGCAGCAACGTTCACTACCTGCTCGTCAAGCTGCTGGAAAAGCACGGGCTGAAGTACGCGGACGTGCAACCCATCTTCCTGCCTCCGGCCGATGCACGCGCGGCTTTCGAGCGCGGCGCGGTGGATGCCTGGGCGATCTGGGATCCGTTCACCTCGGCGGCCGAGTTGCAGGCAGGGGCCCGCGTACTGGCCGACGCGACCGAGGTGGCAGCCAACCACGCCTACTACCTGGCCGAGCGCAACTACGCCGAGAAGTTTCCGCAGGTGATCAAGACGCTGTTCGACGACACCGTGGAGCGGGGGGCCTGGATCAAGGCCAACCTGAAGGAAGCCGCGCGCCTGATCGCACCGTTGCAGGGGCTGCCCGTGGAGGTGGTGGAAAGCGCGCTGAGCCGCTACGAGTTCAGGGTGACGCCGCTCACGCCGCAGGTGGTGGCCGCTCAGCAGCAGATCGCTGACACCTTCTTTGAACTCAAGCTGATCCCCAAGCCGATCCGTATTCAGGACGCCCTGCCCAGTACACAAGGCAGCGTGGCGCAACGCTGAGCGAAGGACGTGCACCATGAAGGTTCTCTGGTTCATTCCCACCCACGGCGATTCCCGCTACCTGGGCACCACCCACGGGGCCCGTGCGGCCACCTTCGACTACTTCAAGCAGGTGGCGGTGGCGGCCGACAGCCTGGGCTACGAAGGGGTGCTGCTTCCCACGGGGCGCTCCTGCGAAGACTCCTGGATCCTGGCCTCCAGCCTGATCGATGTGACGCGGCAACTCAAGTTCCTGGTGGCCCTGCGCCCCGGGCTGATGCAGCCTTCCCAGACAGCGCGCATGGCGGCCACGCTCGACCGCATTTCGGGAGGCCGCCTGCTGGTGAACCTGGTCACCGGCGGAGACCCCGAGGAGCTGGAGGGGGACGGCCTGTTCCTGTCGCACAAGGAGCGCTACGACTTGTCGAAGGAGTTCCTCACCATCTGGCGCGAGATCCTGTCGCGCAGCCACGAGGGTGGGGCGGTCGACTTCGATGGCCGGCATCTGCAGGTCAAGGGCGCCAAGGCGCTGTACCCGCCGGTGAACCGGCCCTACCCGCCGCTCTTTTTCGGGGGATCTTCGGACGAGGCCCATGAACTGGCGGCCGAGCAGCTCGACACCTACCTGACCTGGGGGGAACCGCCTGCCGCGGTGGCCGAGAAGGTGGCTGACATCCGCCGCCGTGCTGCGCGCCATGGGCGCACGCTCAAGTTCGGCATCCGCCTGCACGTGATCGTGCGTGAAACCGAAGAAGAAGCCTGGCAGGCGGCCGCCCGGCTGATCTCTCACCTCGACGAGGGCATCGTCGCGACGGCGCAGAAGAAGTTCGCCCAGATGGACTCGGTGGGGCAGCGTCGCATGGCCGAACTGCATGGCGGCAAGTTCAACAAGGCCAACGTTCGAGAGGGCCTGGAGATTGCCCCGAACCTGTGGGCCGGGGTGGGACTCGTGCGCGGAGGCGCGGGCACCGCGCTGGTGGGCAACCCCGAGCAGGTGGCCGTTCGGCTCAGGGAGTATGCCGAGCTGGGCCTGGAGTACTTCATCCTTTCCGGCTACCCCCACCTCGAGGAGGCGCACCGCTTTGCCGAGCTGGTCTTCCCGCTGCTGCCCCTCAACCGGGCGGCCTCCAACGAGCGTGTGCTGACCGGGCCCTTCGGCGAGATCGTGGCGAACAGCATCGTGCCGCCTGCGGCGGTGACTGTGCCTCGCCAGACGTCGGCCAGCTGAGGCGCGCCATGACAAAGGTCTCCTTGGCGTCGCCCTGGCTGCGCCGCATCACGCCCTGGCTGGTGCCGGCGCTGATCCTGATCGTCTGGGAACTGGCGTCGCGCACGGGCTGGTTGTCCACCCGCGTGCTGCCCGAGCCCCTGGCGGTGGTGCAGGCGTTCTGGAACTTGGCCGTGTCGGGGGAGCTCTGGCAGCACACGGCGGTGAGCGCCTGGCGGGCCTTGCTGGGGCTGGCGATCGGAGGCGGCCTGGGCCTGCTGCTGGGCCTGCTCAATGGCAGCTTCCGCGTGGCTGAAACCTTGCTCGACTCCACCTTGCAGATGCTGCGCAACATCCCGGCGCTCGCGCTGATCCCGCTGGTGATCCTGTGGTTCGGCATCGACGAGGCGGCCAAGCTCTTCCTGGTGGCCGTGGGGGTGTTCTTCCCGATCTACCTCAACACCTTCCACGGCATCCGGTCGGTGGACAAGGGGTTGATCGAGATGGCGCGCAGCTACGGCCTGTCGGGCTGGTCGCTGTACTGGCAGGTGATCCTGCCGGGGGCGCTGCCGTCCATCCTCGTGGGCCTGCGGTTTTCGCTGGGACTGATGTGGGTGCTGCTGATCGTGGCCGAGACGATTTCGGCGCAGGCCGGCATCGGCTACCTGACGATGAACGCCCGCGAGTTCCTGCAGACCGACGTGGTGCTGGTGGGCATCCTCCTTTATGCCCTGCTGGGCAAGCTGGCCGACGTGCTGGCCAAGGGGCTGGAGCGCTGGTGGCTTCGCTGGCATCCGGGCTACCAAGTGCCCGCCACCGCTTGAACGACAACTTTTCCGGGAGTGCTGAATGCTGGTGACCGAAGCTGATCTGCTGCTGTTCGACGACAAGGCGGCTGTACCGTCAGGAACCCCTGCCTTGCCGCTGGCGCAGGCTCGCCCGCTGAAGCGGCATGCCCCCACTGCGGGCCAGGGGGCCCTGGGAACCGAGGTGGTGGTGGAAGGCCTGCACAAGGCCTACGGCGGTCGGTCCGTTCTGGACGACATCGACCTGAGGATTGCGCCGGGCGAGTTCCTGGCCATCGTGGGCCGCAGCGGCTGCGGCAAGAGCACGCTGCTGCGACTGGTGGCGGGCCTGGAACGGCCCACGTCCGGCGGCATCCACCTGGACGGTCAGGCCCTGCAGGGGCCCAACGAGCACACGCGCATCATGTTCCAGGACGCGCGCCTGCTGCCCTGGAAGCGGGTGGTCGACAACATCGCGCTCGGCCTGGACGGCCGGGAAGGCCGGGAGCGTGCGTTGGAAGCCCTTGCGCAGGTGGGCTTGGCCGACCGGGCACATGAATGGCCGTCAGTGCTGTCGGGCGGCCAGCGTCAGCGGGTGGCGCTGGCCCGCGCCCTGGTGCACCGGCCGCGGCTCTTGCTCCTGGATGAACCCCTGGGGGCGCTCGATGCCCTGACGCGCATCGAGATGCAGCAGTTGATCGAGCGCCTGTGGCTGTCGCATGGCTTCACGGCCCTGTTGGTGACGCACGACGTGTCCGAAGCCGTGGCGCTGGCCGACCGCGTGGTGTTGATCGAAAACCATCGCATCGCCTTCGATGAGAAGGTCCGACTCGTGCGGCCGCGATCTCGTGGGGCGGCCAGCTTTGCTGCCGTGGAAGAGCGCGTGCTGCAGCGCGTCCTGCACCAGCCGCTGGTTCACTGAGGGGCCGGCCATGAAGATCGTCGGCATCCTCGGCAGCCCGTCCGCGCCGTCTCGTTCCAGCCACTTGCTCGACTTGGCCGTCGAGCGTCTCGGCAGTTTCTCGGGGTCTTACCAAGCGGTGGCGGTGCGTGAGCTCCCGGCCGAGGCATTGACCCGGGCCGATTTCGGCCATCCGCAGATCCGGGCCGCTGTGCAGGCCGTGGCGCAGGCGCAGCTGGTCATCGTGGCCACCCCCATCTACAAGGCATCCTACAGCGGGGTGCTCAAGTCCTTCCTCGATCTGCTGCCCCAGGACGGGTTGCGCGACAAGACCGTGCTGCCCCTGGCCACCGGTGGCAGCCCTGCCCACCTGCTGGCCCTGGACTACGCGCTCAAGCCGGTGTTGTCGGCGCTGGGTGCGCGCGACATCGTCGATGGCATCTACGCCACCGATCAACAACTGCCCTCGCGACCGGAAGGCGGCTACACCGCCAGCGAGGACATCGCAGCGCGGCTCGACCGTTCGGTCCAACTCCTGTCGGCACGGGCCCGAGAGATTCAGGAGCGCGAGGCCGTCCTGGCCCGGCTCCTGCCCAAGGACACCGCCCTCGCGCCGTGGCATCCGCGGCAGGTGCGTTGGTCGGTCTGAGTGTCCCTTCCCTGTTCATCCATCCTCTTCCACAAGGAGCGTCCCCATGAGCATCAGCGCCATCAACGTCCGCAACCAGTTCCGCGGCAAGATCAAGGAAATCATCGAAGGCCCCGTCGTTTCGGAGATCGACGTGGAGACGCCCGCCGGCCTGCTGGTGACCTCGGTGATCACCACCCGTTCCGTGAAGGAACTCGACCTCAAGGTCGGCAAGGAGGTGATCGCCCTGGTCAAGTCCACCGAAGTGTCCATCGCCACCTTGTGAGCAGCCATGGCGCGAACCCATGAAGCCGTGGCGGCACTCAAGGGGCGTTACCAGGGCGAGCCCGTGCGTGTGCTGGTGATTCCCGGTCTGCACGGCAGCGGGCCCGACCACTGGCAGACCTGGCTGCAGTCCCGCTTCCGCGGTGCGCTGCGGGTGGAGCAGCGCGACTGGTCGCGCCCGGACCTCGAGGCCTGGGCCGATCGGGTGGCCCAGACCCTGGACCGCGCGCCGCCGGGCCCCTGGGTGGCGGTGGCCCACAGTTTCGGCTGCCTGACACTGGCTCGCCATTTCTTGCGCCAAGGGAGCGCCTCACCGATCAAGGCGGCTCTGCTCGTGGCGCCGGCCGAGCCGCGCAAATTCGGGGTGGAAGCGCTGCTGCCCCAAGGGCCGCTGCCGATACCCACCACGCTGTTCGCCAGCACCAACGACCCCTGGATGACCCTGGAGCGCGCGCAACACTGGGCGGCACGATGGGGCTCCAGGAGCATCGACCTGGGCGAGGTCGGGCATATCAATGTCGAGGCAGGCTTTGGCCCGTTTCCCTTGGCCAAGCGCACGGTCGATGCCCTGATCCGCAGGGTGGAGCAGGCTCGGCGGATCGATCGGGTCACGGCCGTGGAGCTGAGCTACGCGATCTGACTGCCGCAGGGGTGTGGGCGGTGCCTTATGCAAAAGCCTTTGGTTGACCCTCGAAATCGTTCGTTCTCGCATGAGTCGTGGCTCCCTAGAGTGAGAGCACATTGAACACGATGCCTACGGGGCCCATGCCATGTCCGTGAATCTTGAAGCCGCACCTCAGCCGGTGCGCGTGCCAGCCTCCAGCCAGCGTCTCACCATCCGCCCTTTGCCGGGCCCGCTGGGCGTGGAGGTGATCGGCCTCGATCTGAATCGCCCGGTTTCCGAGGAGGGTTTCCGCCGCATCCACCGGGCTCACCTGGAGCGGCATGTGGTCGTGTTCCGCGACCTGCGCATCACGCCGGCGCAGCAGATCGCGTTCAGCCGTCTTTTCGGTCCGCTGCAGATCCATGTGCTGCGGCAGTTCCAGTTGCCGGGGCATCCGGAGATCCTGGTGGTCTCCAACATCCGGGAGAACGGCGAGCCCATCGGCCTGGGGGATGCCGGTCACTACTGGCACTCCGACCTGTCGTACAAGGAAAAGCCGAGCCTCGGCTCGATGCTGCATGCCCAGGAGATCCCCTCGGAGGGGGGCGACACCTTGTTCGCCAACATGCACCTTGCCTGGGACACTTTGCCCCTGGCCCTGCAGCAGGCGGTGGAAGGCCTGCGGGCCGAGCACTCCTACCTGGCCAAGTACGAAGAGCTGCGGGCCCGCAACCCCTGGCGGCCGAAGCTGAGCGACGCGCAGGTGGCCGAGGTGAAGCCGGTGACGCATCCAGTGGTACGGGTGCACCCGGAAACCGGCCGCCGGGCCCTCTTTGTCAGCGAGCACTTCACCACGCGCATCCTGGGCATCCCCGAGGATGAAAGCCGGCAACTGCTGGACGAACTGTTTGCCCACAGCGTGCGCCCCGAACACCTCTACCGGCACCGTTGGCAGGACCACGACATGGTCTTCTGGGACAACCGCTCGGTGATGCACCTGGCCGCCGGCTGCCCGGACCATCTGCGCCGCAAGCTCTACCGCACCACGATCGAAGGCGACGTGCCGTTCTGACCCGTTCCCCGCTGAGGCCTTCGGCTGCAGCGTTCTCCCCATTCCAGGAGTTCCCGACATGACATCCATCGCGACATGGATCGGCGCCTTGCGCCTCTCGCTGCGCCGCGCAGCACTTCACAAGCTGCTGCCTGCCTTGATGCTGGGCGCAGGACTGGCAGCCGCTTCGTCCGCCCACGCCGAAGGTCGGCTGCGCATCGCCCAGCAGTTCGGCATCGTCTACCTGCTGCTCAACGTGGCCCAGGACCAGCAGCTCATCGAACAGCACGGCAAGAAGCAGGGGCTGGACATCAAGGTCGAGTGGGTGCAGCTCTCGGGCGGCGCCGCAGTGAACGATGCGCTGCTCAGCGGCAACATCGACATTGCGGGTGCCGGCGTGGGCCCGCTGCTCACGCTGTGGGACCGCACGCGCGGCCGTCAGGAGGTGAAGGGTGTGGCCTCGCTGGGCAACTTCCCCTATTACCTGGTGACCAACAACCCGAAGGTGAAGACGATCGCCGACTTCACCGAGGCCGACCGCATCGCCCTGCCCGCGGTGGGTGTGTCGGTGCAGTCACGTGTCCTCCAGCTGGCCTCGGCCAAGCTGTGGGGGGAAGACCAGTACAACCGGCTCGACCGGCTGCAGGTGGCCGTGCCACACCCCGATGCCACGGCGGCCATCATCAAGGGCGGCACCGAGATCACGGCGCACTTCGGCAACCCACCGTTCCAGAACCAGTCCCTGGCGGGCAATCCGAATGCGCGCATCGTGCTCAATTCGTATGACGTGCTCGGAGGGCCGTCTTCGGCCACGGTGCTCTATGCCACCGACAAGTTCCGCAAGGAGAACCCCAAGACCTACAAGGCCTTCATCGATGCGCTCGATGAGGCCGCCCGGTTCGTTGTCGCCCAGCCCGAACGGGCCGCCGACATCTTCATCCGCGTGACGAACTCGAAGATCGACCGCGCCCTGCTGTTGTCCATCATCAAGAACCCCGAAGTCGAGTTCAAGCTGACGCCGCAGAACACCTATGCGCTGGCCGAGTTCATGCATCGCGTGGGCGCGATCAAGAACAAGCCAGCGTCCGCGCGCGACTATTTCTTCGACGATGCGCACAACGCGTCGGGCAGCTGAACTCGCTGCCGTCGCCAAGGAGTCTGCCGATGGCCCACATCACACCGTTCCCCGGACCCGCACCGCAGCCCCCCTTGCTGTCGGTCGATCAGGTCAGCCTGGAGTACCGCACGTCCAATCGGGTTGTTCGCGCCACCCACCGTGTGAGCTTCGATGTGCATGCGGCCGACCGCTTCGTGCTGCTGGGGGCCTCGGGCTGCGGGAAGTCGACGCTGCTCAAGGCTGTGGCCGGTTTCATCGAGCCGACCGAGGGCGAAATCCGGCTGGAGGGCCAGGCTGTTCGCGGCCCAGGGCCGGATCGCATCGTGGTATTCCAGGAGTTCGACCAGCTGCCGCCCTGGAAGACCGTGCTGGAAAACGTCACCTTCCCGTTGCTGGCCTCGCGTCGCCTGGCGCGCCACGAAGCGCGCGAAAGGGCGCTGGAGGTGCTGGCCAAGGTGGGTCTGACGAAGTTCGTCGACGCCTATCCCCACACGCTGTCCGGCGGGATGAAGCAGCGCGTGGCCATCGCACGGGCGCTGGCGATGCAGCCCCGCGTGCTTCTGATGGACGAACCGTTTGCTGCGCTCGATGCATTGACACGCCGGCGCATGCAGGAGGAACTCCTGGCCCTGTGGGACGAGGTGCGCTTCACCCTGCTCTTCGTCACGCACTCCATCGAGGAAGCGCTGGTGGTGGGCAGCCGCATCGGGCTGCTGTCGCCCCACCCGGGCCGCATGCGCGCCGAAATCAACAGCCACGCCTGGGATCTGAGCAGCGCCGGCAGCCCCGACTTCCAGGCCGCGGCCCAGCGGATTCACCGTTTGCTGTTCGACGACCCGGTGACCCAGCAGGCAGCAACTGCCCCCGAAGTCCATGGCCACAGGAGATCGGCATGAGCGCCGTGCTGACGCCCCCCGTGCGAGCTGAGTATGAGCGGGAGCTCGAACCCCTGACCGGCATCGCGCCGGATCGTGGTTTGCCCTGGGCCAGCCGCCTCTGGCAGCAAGGCTGGGTGCGCAAGGCCGTGATCCTGGCCGCGCTGGCTTTGCTGTGGGAAGTGGCGGCCCGCTGGCAGGACAACGAATTGCTGCTGCCCACCTTCCTGGCCACGGCTCGTGCGTTGGTGGAAGGCCTCGCCAGCGGTGAGATCCTGGACCGTGCTCGGCTGTCGCTGGTGGTGCTGCTCCAGGGCTATCTCGGGGGCATCCTTGCGGCCTTCGTCCTGACCACGCTGGCCGTGTCCACCCAGTTCGGCCGCGACCTCTTGAGCACGCTCACCTCGATGTTCAATCCCTTGCCCGCCATTGCCTTGCTGCCGCTGGCCTTGCTGTGGTTTGGCCTGGGTCGCGGCAGCCTGATCTTCGTGCTCGTGCACTCGGTGCTGTGGCCGCTGGCCCTCAACACCTTCGCAGGCTTCCAGAGCGTGCCCGAGACCCTGCGCATGGCCGGGCGCAACTACGGGCTGCGTGGCCTGCGCTATGTGCTGCAGATCCTGGTACCCGCGGCACTGCCATCCATCCTGTCAGGGCTGAAGATCGGCTGGGCCTTCGCCTGGCGCACCCTCATCGCTGCTGAACTCGTGTTCGGCGCCTCCTCGGGCCAAGGCGGACTGGGCTGGTTCATCTTCCAGAACCGCAACGAGCTCTACACCGACCGGGTGTTCGCGGGCCTGGCCATGGTCATCCTGATCGGACTGTTCGTCGAGGGCGTGGTGTTCAACGCGCTCGAACGGGTGACGGTGCGGCGGTGGGGTCTGCAGCGCTGACCGGATGCTGGCCATGTCCTCGATTCCTCAGACTCCCGGGCTTGCGACTGCGGCCAAGCCGTTGTCAGCCAGGACATCTACTCCAAGACCACGTTCGCCCGCTTCACGAGCTCGGCATACCGGGCGGTGTCCGCAACAATCTGCTTGGCCATCTCGTCGCTCGTGTTGCCGATCGGCTCGGCGCCGATCTCCTCCATGCGCTTCGCAAACTCCGGCGACTTGATGATCTTGACCATCTCGCTGTTGAGCCGCGCCACCACTTCCTTGGGCGTGGCCGCAGGGGCCAGGACGCCGAACCAGGTTCCCATGTCGAATCCCTTGAAGCCAGCCTCTTCCAGTGTGGGCACGTTGGGCAGGGCGGACGATCGCCTGGCAGTGGTCACAGCCAGGGGCTTGAGGCGGCCCGACTTGATGTGGGGCAGCACGGGGGTGATGGTGTCGAAGGACATGTGGACCTGCCCACCGATCAGGTCGGTGGTCAGCGGGCCGCTGCCCTTGTAGGGAATGTGGGTAAGCTCGGCCCCGGCCATCTCGGCCAGCTGGGTGCCGATCAGGTGCTGGCCAGTGCCCACCCCGTTGGAGCCATAGCTCATGGGCGGGTTCGCTTTCTTGAGCAAGTCGACCATGCCCTTCACATCATTGGCGGGTGTGGAGGCGTTGACGACCCACACGTTGGGCACCAGCGCCACGGTGGTGATGGGTGCAAAGTCCTTCTCGAAGCTGTAGCTCAGCTTCTTGTAGACGCTGGTGGCGATCGTGTGATGCACGGCGCCCATCAGCAGCGTGTGGCCATCGGCCGGCGAACGTGCCACCGAGGCCGCCCCCAGCGTGGCGCCGGCACCGGGCTTGTTCTCGACGATGACGGGCTGCCCCAGCGGCCCTTGCAGGCGCTCGGCCAACGCACGCGCCAGCACATCGGTGGTGCCGCCGGGCGCAAAGGGCACGACCAGGGTCACCTGCCTGGTAGGCCAGGCCTGGGCCCATGCAGACGACGATCCCAGGGCAGCGAAGGCCAGGGCGATCAGGGTGCGGCGATGCACGCAAGGGATGGATGTCATGGCTTGTCTCCTTCGATGAGCCTTGTAGCTCTGTGGGTTGAATCTATGCGGTGGTCCGCGCCGAATTGGGGCCAACAGGCAAACCGTCGTTAACCACGGGTTCAAGGTCGCCAGGGTTTGCCCTGAGGGGTCGGTCGTTGGCACCGGCTTGTGCCATGCGCTCGATGGAGGGGCTGTCCGAGAGGGCGGCCCCCGGGATGCGGCGCGCTGTAGATCGCCCGGAAGTCATTGACGTGGGTCCGTGTGGGGCCGGTGACCACGGAGTCCTCCAGGGCCCCGAAGAGGCCGTGCGCGTGTGGTCGGCGGAGAGGGGCCGAGGGACGGGGCTTCAGGCGGCCTTGCGCGCGCGGGCCTGGGTGGCGAGCAGCTCGCACACGGCCTGGGTCACCTGGGCGGTCGTGGCCTTGCCGCCCAGATCACCGGTGTGCAAGGCGGGGTTGGCGGTCACCTGCTCGATGGCCGCCATCACCCGGCCAGCGGCCTCGTGCTCGCCCAGGTGCTCGAGCATCATCACCACCGACCAGAAGGTGCCGATCGGATTGGCCAGGCCTTTGCCCATGATGTCGAAGGCCGACCCGTGGATCGGCTCGAACATCGAGGGATAGCGGTGCTCGGGGTCGATGTTGCCCGTGGGGGCGATGCCCAGGCTGCCGGCCAGGGCCGCGGCCAGGTCGCTCAGGATGTCGGCATGCAGGTTGGTGGCGACGATGGTGTCCAGCGTGGCCGGTTTGTTCACCATGCGCGCCGTCATCGCATCGACCAGTTCCTTATCCCAGCGCACATCGGGAAATTCGCTCGCCACTTCGCCGGCGATCTGGTCCCACATCACCATGGCATGGCGCTGCGCGTTGCTCTTGGTCACCACGGTGAGCTGTTTGCGCGGGCGCGACTGCGCCAGGCGGAAGGCAAAGCGCAGGATGCGCTCCACCCCCACGCGGGTCATCATCGTCACGTCGGTGGCGGCTTCGATGGGATGGCCCTGGTGGACACGGCCTCCCACGCCCGAGTACTCCCCCTCCGAGTTCTCGCGCACGATCACCCAGTTCAGGTCCTCGGGGCGGCAGCGCTTGAGCGGCGCGTCGATGCCCGGCAGGATGCGGGTGGGACGCACGTTCGCATACTGATCGAAGCCCTGGCAGATCTTGAGCCGCAAGCCCCACAGCGTGATGTGGTCGGGAATGTGCGGGTCGCCGGCTGATCCGAAGAGGATCGCGTCCCTGCCACGCAGGGCGTCCAGCCCGTCCTCCGGCATCATCCTGCCGTGCCGGCGGTAGTAGTCGCCGCCCCAGTCGAAGTCCTCAAACTCGAAACGGAACTGCGAGCTTGTGGCGGCCAGGGCCTCGAGCACCTGGCGACCTGCGGGCACCACCTCCTTGCCGATGCCGTCTCCGGGGATGGTGGCGATCGCATACGTCTTCATGGCTGGTCTCCAACGGGAATGATGAGGGTCGATGACATCATCGTAGGGAGCCATGGACCCCTTGCGAGCGGGCGCAAGTGAACCCATCATTCACCTGAAGCTAACAATCCCCCCACAAGGACGACCATGGCCAAGGTGATCCAACCGGCAGACCTGGGCTTCTTCTCGGTGCTGGCCAGCGCCGGCAGCCTCAGCGCCGCGGCACGCGAGTTGGGCATCACCACCCCGGCTGTGAGCAAGCACCTCGCGCTGATCGAATCGCGGGTGGGACTGACCTTGGTCAACCGCACGACCCGACGCATGAGTCTCACGCCGGAAGGGGAGCTCTACCTGGAGCACGCCCGGCGCATCCTCACCGAGATCGACGACATGGAGCAGCTGCTGGGCGTTTCGAAGGAAACACCCAAAGGGCTGCTTCGGGTGAATGCCACGCTCGGTTTCGGGCGCAGCCATGTGGCGCCTCTCATTTCACGCTTTGTGCGCAAGTACCCCGAAGTGCAGGTGCAGTTGCAGCTGTCGGTCGATCCGCCGCCGTTGTCCGACGACGCCTATGACGTGTGCATCCGCTTTGGCACGCCGCCGGATGCCCGCGTGATCGCGCGTCACCTGGCCCCGAACCGGCGCTTGCTGTGCGCCAGTCCCGCGTATCTGCAGAAGCACGGCATCCCCAAGACGCCGCAGGACCTGGTACGGCACAACTGCATCGGCATCCGCCAGGGCGAACAGGCCTATGGGGTATGGAAGCTCTCCTCCGGGCGCGGAAGAAGCGTCTCTGCGGAATCGGTCAAGACGCGCGGCAACCTGGCCACCAACGATGGCGAGATTGCCGTGAGCTGGGCGCTTGATGGTCATGGCATCCTGATGCGCGCCGAATGGGACATCGAGCGCTATCTGCGCAGCGGCCGGCTGGTGCAGGTGCTGCCGCAGTACTACACGCCCGACGCCGACATCTACGCGGTCTGTCCTCAGCGACACCAATCGGTGGCCAGGGTGAGGGCGCTGGTGGATTTCCTGGTGGTGTCGTTCAGGCAGCAGGCGGGTGGATGAGGGCGAAGGAGGGCGTCGTGGCATCAGATGGGGACCAACCTGCGCACTCCGCCCTCAAGCCATGCTTCATGGCCCATCACCATAGGCGACGCATACTCGGCGCCACAGTGACGTTCATCCTCCGCATCGGCCCGCGTGAGCGCCAGGGCGGCAGCGCCCGCTCTCTGGGGCGCTCGTCGAAATCCTGCCGGTGGACGCCGTACAGTATCGACCTCAACAAAAGGAATCCGCCGTGAAACCCCTGTCCCTTCTGTTCGCGCGCGCAGCGCGCGTCCTGGCCGCGTGTCTGGCCCTGACCCTGGCCGCCGGCGCGCAGGCGCAGGCGGTCCTGAAGGTCACCACCATTCCCGAGGAGGCGGCCTCCGAGCAACTGCGCAAGTTCGGGCCCCTGGTGAAGTACCTGGAGCGCACCCTGGGCACCAAGGTGGAGTTCGTGCCGGTGAATGACTATCCCGCCGCCGTGGAGGCGCTGGTGAACAAGCAGGTGGACCTGGTGTGGTTCGGGGGCTTCACCTTCGTGCAGGCCAAGCTCCGCTCGGGCGACAAGGTCATCCCGATCGCGCAGCGTGAGGAAGACACGCAGTTCCGCTCCGTCTTCATCGCTCAGAAGGCCTCGGGTATCACGCGCCTGGAAGACCTGAAGGGCCGGCAGGTGAGCTTCGGCTCGGCCTCGAGCACCTCGGGGCACCTGATGCCGCGCAGCTTCCTGCTGCAGGCCGGCATCGAGCCCGAGCGAGACTTCAAGCGCGTGGCCTTCTCGGGCGCGCATGACGCCACCATCGCCTCGGTCGTGAGTGGCCGGGTGGATGCGGCGGCGCTGGACATCACGGTGTGGCGCAAGTTCGTGGGCGACAACAAGGTCGACACCAGCAAGGTGGATGTCTTCTACACGACGCCGCCCTATTTCAACTACAACTGGTCGGTGCACGCGGACATGCCGGCCGCGCAGCGCGAGAAGATCCAGCAGGCGCTGCTTGCGCTGAGCGCCGACAACGCCGAGGGCAAGGAAATCCTGGGCCTGGCGCGGGCCACGCGCTTCATTCCCACCCAGGCGTCGAACTACCAGGGCCTGGAAGCGGCCGGTCGCAGCGCAGGCCTGATCAAGTGAGTGCTGTTGCGGGGCTGGCGCTCGTGCTGGAGGCCCTGGCGGTGCAGCACCCCCAGGCCCGCGAGGGTGCACCAGCGGCCTTGCAGGATCTCTCGCTGCACATCCGGCCGGGTGAGCACGTGGCGGTGATCGGCCCCTCCGGGGCCGGCAAGACCAGCTTGCTGCATGCGCTGGCCTGTGCACTGGCGCCGACCCACGGGCGTCTCCTGCTGGATGGGCAGGACCCATGGGCCCTGTCGCCTTCGGCCCTGCGCGAGCTGCGCGCCCGGCTGTTCCTGGCGCCCCAAACCCCCCCGTTGCCGCCGCGCCAGCGGGTGGTGACCGCCGTGCTGGCGGCCCGGCTGCCCCGGATGAGCCTTTGGGCCAGCCTGGCATCGCTCGTCAGGCCCATCGGTGCGCCCGACGCGCACGCCGCGCTTGAGCGCTTCGACCTCGGCGACAAGCTGTGGGAGCGGGTGGACCGCCTTTCAGGGGGCGAGCGCCAGCGCGTGGGGCTTGCACGTGCGCTGTTGTCACCAGCCGCGCTGTGGCTGATCGACGAGCCTCTCTCGGCACTCGACCCGGCGCGGGCATCCCAGGCGCTGCGTTCCATCACCGACGCCGCCACCGAGCGCGGTGTGACCTTGGTGGCCTCGCTGCACCAGGTGGACCTGGCCCTGTCCAGTTTTCCTCGCATCCTGGGCCTGCGAGATGGGCGACTGGCGTTCGATCTTCCTGCGGCCGAGGTCGATCCAGAACGGCTGGCCCGCCTGTATGCGAGTTTCGAGCACGAGCTGCAGGGCGCCGGTCTGCCGGCCTCGCCGGACGGCCCGCCCGTTCGCACCGTGATCCGTTGCTGAGGGCCCCATGACGCCGCAGGCCACCACCCGCTCCGTGGACGCGCACCGCGATCCGGCGTGGCGCGCGCGGGTCTTCTGGGCCCTCGCGGGTGTGGCACTGCTGGCGCCGTCGCTCGTGGCCGTGGAATTCAAGCCTTGGGTGCTGCTGGCGCCCGAGAACCTGCGGGTCACGCTTCACTTCCTCGGCGACTTCCTGCCGCCCGAGACCTCGACCGACTTCCTGGCCCTGGTGGCGCGAGAGACCTGGCGCACCGTGGCGATCGCCACCGCCGCGATGGTGCTGGCCCTGCTGCTGGCCGTACCGCTCACGCTGCTGTCGTGTGCCGCCCTGTCGGTGTCGGCCTTGTCCGGACGCATGCATCCCCTGGCCTGGGCGTTTCGTCAGGGGGTGCGCGGCCTGCTGGTGGTGCTGCGCAGCGTGCCCGAGCTGATCTGGGCGCTGGTGTTCGTGCGTGTCGTGGGCCTGGGTCCGGCGGCCGGGGTGCTGGCGATTGCGCTCACTTATGCCGGCATGCTGGGCAAGGTCTATGGCGAGATTCTGGAAAGCGGCGACCTGCACCCGGCCCGCACGCTGCTGCGCCACGGCAGCGGACGCCTGCAGGCCTTCCTGTATGCGCTGCTGCCCGGCAATGCCGGCGAACTCACCAGCTACACCGTGTATCGCTGGGAATGCGCGATCCGCTCGTC
>Ga0114986_1000054_pt1 | contig 30319 bp, 30 predicted proteins | sample Shrwel1BS1Day17_FD_96988 | JGI IMG/M metagenome (GOLD analysis project Ga0114986, IMG submission 96988) | Subsurface microbial communities from deep shales in Ohio, USA - Utica-3 well 1 S-1-Day17 | ecosystem: Environmental > Aquatic > Deep subsurface > Shale gas/oil reservoir > Produced... | reverse complement strand
CCCCAGACCCTCGGCCAATTCACAGATCGCTTCCCGTGGTCGGAAACCGAAGATCAGGAACGCGCCATCGCCGACGTGCTCTCCGATCTCGAAAGCGGCCGCCCGATGGACCGACTGGTGTGCGGCGACGTCGGCTTCGGCAAGACCGAGGTCGCCCTGCGCGCCGCCTTCGTGGCGGCGATGCACGGCCAGCAGGTCGCGGTGGTCGCCCCCACCACGCTGCTCGCCCGCCAGCACTACCAGAATTTTGCGGATCGCTTCGCCGGGTTCCCGCTCAAGGTCGGTCGTCTCTCCCGCCTCGTCTCGTCGAAGGAAGCCGCCGAGACGCGCGAAGGGCTGGAAAGCGGGGATATCGATCTTGTCGTCGGGACCCACGCGATCCTCTCAAAGACCACCAAGTTCAGGAACCTGGGCCTCGTGATTGTCGACGAGGAACAGCGCTTCGGGGTCACCCACAAGGAGAAACTGAAGCAGCTGCGCGCCGACGTCCACGTCCTCACCCTCACCGCCACCCCGATCCCGCGCACGCTGCAGATGGCGATGAGCGGCCTGCGCGAACTCTCCACCATCCAGACACCCCCGGTCGACCGCCTCGCGGTGCGCACCTACGTGATGGAGTGGGACGACATGGTGATCCGCGAGGCGCTGCTGCGCGAACACCACCGCGGCGGGCAGAGCTTCATCGTCGTCCCACGCATCTCCGACATGGCGGAGATCGAGGAATGGCTGCGCGAGAACGTGCCGGAAGTGAAATGCGTCTCGGCCCACGGCCAGATGGCCCCGGGCGAGGTCGAGGAGCGCATGGGCGCCTTCTACGACCGCAAGTATGACGTGCTGCTATCGACCACCATCGTAGAAAGCGGGCTCGATATCCCGTCCGCCAACACGATCATCATCCACCGCGCCGACCGCTTCGGCCTTGCCCAGCTCTACCAGCTGCGCGGGCGCGTGGGCCGCGCCAAGCTGCGCGCCTATGCCTATCTCACCCACGAGACCGGCGTCGCGCTCTCGGAGATCGCGCAGAAGCGGCTGAAGGTGCTCGGCGATCTCGACAGCCTCGGAGCAGGCTTCCAGCTGGCCAGCCACGATCTCGACATTCGCGGGGCGGGCAACCTGCTGGGGGACGAGCAATCCGGCCATATCCGCGAGGTCGGTTTCGAGCTCTATCAGGCGATGCTGGAGGAAGCGATCCTTGCCGCCAAGGCGGGCGAAATGGGCCTCGAACGTCCGCACGACAAGATCACACCGCAGATCACTGTCGATGCCCCGATCATGATCCCCGAGGATTACGTCCCCGACCTTGCCGTGCGCATGGCGCTGTACCGCCGTCTCAATCAGGCCGAAGGGCAGCACGAGATCGAGAGCATGGCCGCAGAGATGATCGACCGCTTCGGCGATCTGCCGCAGCCGACGAAGAACCTGATCCGCCTGATCGAGATCAAGCATCAGGCCATCGCCGCCAACATCGCCAAGATCGATGTCGGCGCACGCGGCACGCTGGTCACCTTCCACCAGGACGATTTCCCCGATCCGGCGGGCCTCATCGCCTATGTCGCGCGCCTCAACGAAGGCGGCAAGGACACGGCCAAACTTCGCCCGGACATGAAGCTGGTGATCAACCGCGCCTGGAGCGATCCGCTCAGCCGTCTCAACGGGTTGTTCCAGCTTACCAAGGGCCTATCGGGTATCGTGAAAAAGGCGGCTAAGGCGAAAAAGGCTGCGTGAACAGTCACCCCGGCATCAGGCTCGCCTGAGCAGGGGAGATCCCTCGCCTTGCGCAGCTATGTGCGGCAGGTCCAATGCCTCGGCCGGCGCCGGGCGTCCGAACAGGAAGCCCTGTATGATGTCGCAGCCGCAATTGCGCAGGAAACTCGCCTGTTCAACAGTCTCCACCCCTTCAGCCACGACGCCCAGCGAAAGGGCATGAGCGAGACCCACCGTGGCCGACACGATGGCGGCATCCTCCTGGTCCAGCGTGATGTCACTGACAAAGCTCTTGTCGATCTTGATCTTGTTGATCGGCAGCGCCTTGAGGTGGGTAAGGGAGGCATAGCCCGTGCCGAAATCGTCAAGCGCAACGCTCACCCCAGCGCTGCGCAGCTTCTGGAGCGCCTCGATCAAACGCTCGGCCCCTCGCCCGATAAGGACATTCTCGGTCACTTCGATCTCCAGGCAACGGGGCGGCACCCCCGCCCGGCGCAAGGCATCGAGCACCCGGTCGGCATAGTCCTTGCCGAGCAACTCCATCCCCGAAGCATTGATCGCCACCCGCCCGAAATCGAAACCCTGCGCCGTCCAATGGCGCATCTGATCAAGCACCTTTCGCAACATTTCGTCGCCCAACCGTGTGGCCAGATCAACGTTTTCGAAGGCGTACTCGATCGATTGCGGCGGCAGGATACGATCGCCGACCTCAAGCCGCATCAGGGCCTCGAATCCCACCACACGGCCATGCCGCAGGGAATATTGCGGTTGGAAATGCGGCACCGCGAGCTTGCTTGAGACCACCAGCTTAGCGAGGTCCTGCTGGGCCATGCGCCGATCGACAACGTCCTGCATGTCGCTGGAATAGAAGCAGAAGCCCCCGCGTCCGCTCTCCTTGACACGATACATGGCCATGTCGGCATTGCGCATGAGGGTATCGAAGCGCGCCGAATCCGGCGGCGCGACGACCACACCGATACTCGCCATACAATCGAGCTGACGGTCCTGGTGGTCGAAGGGCTGGCGCAGCCGCTCGACGATCAGGCGCATCTGTTCGGAGATCGCCTCATGCGAATGCCGCGCGCCGCCCAGAAACACGAACTCGTCGCCCCCGAGCCTCGCGATATGGCCATGCGGTCCCAGAGCCTCCAGCAGGCGGCGGGCCGCCTCCCTGATCAGCGCATCGCCCACCGCATGACCAAGCGTATCATTGACCAACTTGAGATGATCGAGATCGATGAGCGCCAGCACGACCTGTGCGCCCTCGGCCTCGGCCGCAGCGAAGACCCCGACCGCGCGTTCGTGCAGTTCGGTCATGTTGATCAGGCCGGTCAACCGGTCGTGGCTGGCATTCCAGCGCATGCTCTGCTCGATCCGCAGGCGTTCGGTGACGTCCTGATTCAGGCCGCTAACGGCGACCACCACGCCGCTCGCATCGCGTTCGGGATAGGTGTGCGCCCAGATGATCCGCGTGCCGGAAACCGCCGTGAAGATCGGATATTCGAAGCTCTGCCCTTTCCCGAGAGCCACGGTTTTCTGGAGCGTCGATTTGATGGTCCGGAAATCCTTGGGATCGGTCACGCCCGCCAGCCCGGCAAAGGGCACAAGAGCGCGCGCCCGGGGCAGGCCCGCCATGGCACAGGTTTCCGCAGAACAATCGATCACATCGGAGCCGACTTCCCAGCGCCAGCTGCCGATCCGGGCGAGAGTCTGAGTCTCCTCCAGTTCGCGGGCATGCCGTGCGAGAGCCTCGATGGCGACCTTGTGTTCTGTGATGTCGCGCTGGACCGAGACCCAGTGCGTAAGCTTCCCGCTGGCATCATGAAGCGGGCGGACACTGACATCCACCCACAGCGGGCTGCCGTCCTTGCGCTTGATCTGAAGCTCCTCCCGAAACGGCTGACCCAGCGCCAGCTTTGCTCCGATCCGGTCCATGACTTCGCGGTCAACCGCTTTGCGCGTAGCAACAGGAGGCCTGCGATCCAGCAGGTCCCTCAACGCAAAGCCGGTCATCTCGAGATAGGCGGCGTTGGCGAAGACAATCCGCATGGGGCCCGACAGAGCATCGGCAGCGGTGGCGATGACGATGGCATCATCGGCCGCCTGGAGAATCGCCCTGCTAATTGCCGGATCGGTCAGTTCGAACCTGTCAGCTGGCGGCGTTCGCATTGCAGATCATCACCCTATCCGACCGGTTCCTCGCGCTTTCGGTGCGGGCAAGGAAAGGCTGTGCATGGCGCTCATATCCGAGCGTTTGTAAGCACGTGACCTCAAACAGGCTCGTAGTTCCGCCTAGACAGGGCGGATCGTGCGGGCTTAGCCGTGTCCCATCCCTCGCGCTGTGCGGGCCAGCGCAAGAACGCTCTCGCTCGGCATCGGCTGGGCGCGAAGGAAACCCTGCCAGTAATCGCAACCCTCGGCTGTGATCGCCGCGCGCTGGATTTCGTCCTCTATTCCTTCGGCATAGACCGCGAGCCCCAGCGCCTTCGCCAGAGCGATGATGGCACGCAGCACGGCCAATGCGGTCGTATCGGCAGGAACGCCCTCCACCATCGCCTTGTCGAGCTTCAGGGCATCCAGTGGCAGTTCGCGCAGATAGCGGAAATTGCAGAATCCCGAGCCGAAGTCGTCGAGCGCGGTGCGGAAACCGAGACCACGCAGCGCTTTGAGCGCCGATGCCGCCTGCGCGAGATTGCGCAACAAAAGGTCCTCGGTGATTTCCAGCATCAGACGCTCGGGCGCAATCTCCGAGCGACCGATCAGTGCCGCGAAATCGGCGGCAAAACGCGGGTCGCCAAGTTCCTCGGGCGTGATGTTGAGCGACAGGGTCAGGCTGTCCGGCCAGGTTGCGGCATCCTCCAGCGCGCGGGCGACCACATGGCGCGAAAGGGGCGCGACCAGCGCGGCGCGCTCGGCCACGGCGAACAGATCGCGCGCACCGATCGCACCCAGTGTCGGGTGCCTCCAGCGCGCCAGAGCCTCCGCCCCCGTCAGCGCGCCGGTGATGCACGAGAACTGCGGCTGGAACAGCACTTCGATCTCGCGGCGATCGAGCGCGCGCAGCAGGTCCGCTTCCAGCACGCCCGGACTGACGCCCGGCAAACGCCCGCGCGATGCGCCACCGCGCAAGGATGTCAGGCCCTGTTCCATCGCGTTCCTCTTGCCCGCCGCTCCCTTAGCCTTTGAACCTGCCCCTGCCTCGCATCAATTGCAATCCGCCCGAAAGTGGCACATCAGGGCACCCGCCTGGAACGGCACCGGGGATAAACCGCCTCGGGCGCTTGGCGGGCGGAGGGAACAGATGGCGAGCAATGGCATGACCTTTCAGCGGCTTGCGCTGCTGGCCTCGGAAACCGATCGAGCGCAGGAAGCGCGCGAAGCCTTGCTGGCTCAGGGCGATTGGGTTCCGCTGGGCGAGGCCGATGCGGCCGTCGTTCTTGGCGGCGATGGCTATATGCTCCAGGTGCTCCACGCGATGCTCGATGCCGGACGCGTGATCCCCGCCTATGGCATGAATCTCGGCACGGTCGGCTTCCTCATGAACCGCTACGACAAGCGCGCCGCGCTGCAGGCGCGCGTGAACAAGGCGCGCCGCTGGACGATCTCCCCTCTGCGGGTCGAGGCGGTGACGCAGGACGGCGACACCCATGTTCTCAATGCGATCAATGAAATTTCGCTGCTGCGCGAAACCCGCCAGACCGCGAAGATCGAGGTAACCGTGGGAGACCGCGTGCGCATCCGCGAGCTGGTGTGCGACGGGGTGCTGGTGGCAACACCGGCCGGATCGACCGCCTACAACCTGTCTGCCCAAGGCCCGATCCTACCGCTCGACAGCAAGATGCTCGCCCTCACCCCGATCAGCCCTTTCCGTCCGCGCCGCTGGCGGGGGGCGATCCTGCCGGACCGGATGAAGATCGTGCTGCGCGTCCTCGACCCGGCCAAGCGCCCGGTGGCCGCTGTCGCCGACCAGAAGGAACTACGCGATATCGCCGAGGTGCGGCTCGAAATCGCGCATGACAATGATCTCACCCTGCTCTTCGACCCCGGACAGAGTTTGGAAGAGCGGATCGTCGCCGAGCAGTTTGTTACCGCGTGACGATCATGCGCGGGGAGCGCAAAACCCTCTTGCAATCCGTGTGCCCCCCCCATATAGGCGCGCCTCTGCCAGCGGACTTGTCTGCCGGTTGCTCCCCGATAGCTCAGCGGTAGAGCATTCGACTGTTAATCGAATGGCCGTAGGTTCGAATCCTACTCGGGGAGCCACTTTCTCAAATAATCTACTCGTTTTTCAAAATTTTAGAGAAAAACAGCCAAGCAGTAACCACATGCGAAACAACAAAGCCAGCCGCGTTGTCGGCGCTATCTGTGTGTTCGTATTGCTGCCGCTTGGATCACCACAAACATTCTCCGATCGCGGTCGCCGTTTCCGAGGCTCCACTCATGCTCGATCAGAGATAGTGCTCTCTCGAGGCGATCTGCGGCAGCAGATTCGCGGCATTTCTCGAACCGCAACAAGCTAAGGCGACGGAACCGCCGATGACCGAATCCAGCACGCTGCGCGATACTCTTGAAGTCAGAGTCGAACGCAATGAGGATCGCGTCGTTCGCCTCTGAGACTGCAGCAACAGTCGTATCGGTTGAGCCCTTTGCGGTTTTTTCTTCGAGGTAAAGCACCTCGAAGCCTTTGCTTGCGAGGAAGCGCCCGACACTCCGAGGCACGCCCTCGTCAAGAAAGAAGCGCATTAACGGCGGCTTCTTCACGCGGCTTTATCGCCCTTGTATGACAGAGCTGCCTTCACGTCTTCTTGTGTCAGACGCGGGAATTCTTCGATGATCTGTTCAATCGAAAATCCGTCTTCGTGAAGCCTCCAGACTGACGCGATCGGCACGCGAGTTCCGGCAAAGACAGGTGCGCCTTTGTGTACCCCTGGGATCGAAACGATTTGTCCGAATTCTGAGCCAGTGCGCGTTTTCATGCGATCGATCTCGGCGCCGGTCTGGGTAATAATCTCGACCAGCTCGTATTCCTCTACGAATTGGCCTGACACAATTTCTCTCGCGCGACCCGTTTCCGGCTCATCAAAAACCACCTTGCGATCCCAAACCCGAAGCTTCGTTTTTGTCCAAAGGTCCTCCCTTAGATGGGATAGGCGCTCAGCAACTCTCCGAAGGTGCTGCAGGGGAACCCCATTACGGACCCGAAGCATCTCGAGCGTTCGCAGAGCGACAATGTCCTTGAACGAGTAGAATTTACCGTACGGTCCACGGCTATCCTCCACGTAGCTGGGCTTAAAAAACCCGGTCTTTGCCCAATAGCGGAGTCGACCAATCGACAACTGAGTCAGCGTGCTGGCCTGATCTTCGCTAAAGGCGGCGATGACATTCTTGATGTCCAGTGACATGGTGTCATCCTTCACAAGCAGTGCATCCCATTCTCGCCAATTGTTCGCGTTGTCAATCAGTCCCTTCCTCACCCCAGCACACGCTCCACCGCATCAGCCCGATGGCCTGTCGGCGATCATCGCGACCTGAGAGGCCGCCTCCGAGGCCATGCGGCTGAGCAAGAGAGGGATCGCGCCGGGCGAAAGGTCATCATTGATCGCATCGAGGAACAGGAGTTCGATCTCCGATCTTAGGGTGCGTCCGGATGGCTGCGGATTGTCGAGGCCGAATTGATCGAGAAAGCCGAGGGCCTCTCTGAGCACTTCTTTGTGCTGCTTATGCGTGAATTGGGGCATTCTCTCACCTCCTAAAGGCCCGGCCGGCTGGCCCGACGAAACGTCTCATTCGCGGCGGCGTCAATCACCTGGGGCGCAGTCGCCCGCACCACTTCCACGGCAACGGGGCCGCTCACACGCTGAATGCGCGCGTCGATGTCGCCCGAAAGCTCAAGCCGCACGACCGACACGCCGCCTTGCGCCTGCGCACCCCCTGCCGCGACCGCATTCATCCGGCCCAAGGGGATGATCTGACCCGACACGTCTGGGCGGAAGGCTTCCACTCGCCCGGCGCCCGCACCTTCGTTCACTCGGTAGATGCTGCCAGCATTGACCCGGCCACCGCTCGATCGCCCAAACAGCGATGCGCCGATTGAAAGGACGGAGCCAAGTAAGCCTCCCCCGCTGCCACCTTGCGCAGACAGTGCCTCGGTGAGCGGGCCGAACACGTTCTTGTCCAGAAAGATGCCGATGAGGTCGCGCAGGAACGGGTCTTCAATGCCCAGGGCATTGGTCATTGCATCGGCAATCGTGGCATTCAGCCGCTCGATGCGTCGAACGGCAGCCTCTTGGATCCGGGTGTCTGTATCCTTGGCATCATTGGCATATCGCTGCAGCGGGCCGGCCATTCCTTGCTGCAAGCCCGTCCGCTCTGCCTCTTGGCGAGTTTCCAGATTGGCCCGGGCTTTCGCAGCATCGGCGATCTGGCCTGCCGCAATCGCCGCTTCGAGACGCTGGCGCTCCTCCTCCTGCATTACTGCGAGCAGACGCTCCTCGATCGCACGGCGGGCGTCCAAGGTGAGCGCAATGCGGGACTGCGCTTCAAGGGTGCGGGCATCATCGCGAAGGGCCTCAAGGCGCCGGCCAAGGGCTTGCTCCTCACCGCGAACCCGCTGCTCAGCAATGTCGGCGAGGGCGGCATCGGCAATGGCAGTTTTCTCGGCCGCTGCGATTTGCTGCAGCACGGCGATACGTTTGTCGCGCTCGGCGTCTGCCAGATCGCTGTCAGCCTTGAGACGCTCGACCTCGGCAGCGAGATCGGCATCGATACGCTGGCGCTCAGCATCGGCCCGATCCTGAATGTTGCCGGTGAGCTCGGCGGTGGCGATGGCGAGATCAGCATTCAGGCGCTGCAGTTCCACCGACATGCCGGAGAGGCTGGCAGTCATGGCCGCCGCTGCAGGCTTGCTGCCATCGCCCAGGAGCCGCTCGATCGAGATGGCGCCGGTGCCGACGGGACCAGACAGCATTCGATCGGTTTGCGTTGGGGCAAGGCCAAGCGTATCCTCGGCAAACTTGCTGCGGATGGTGCCTAGGCCGAATGGCAGTTCCGTCCGGTTGAAGCCTTGGTTCTCGTAATAGGTATCGCGCGCCCGCTTCGATGCCGCGGCCTTCTGGCCTGGTGTGCCGGGCGTGTTCGCTTCCACCGCCTTCGTGATGTTCCGAACATCAGCTTGCTGTTGCCGGGTCACCCCCAAGTATTTCGCGAAGCCGGCGGCCGCCTTGATTGCCTTGTCGGCGAGATTGGCGAGGGCATCGGCGAGCGCCACGATCTCGTCGGCATTGTCCGCCACCACGCCTGCGATGCGCGCCTCGAGCACCTGCTTGACCGCGGCGAGCTTGTCCGCCGCATCATCGGCGGACTGGATCTGTTCGCTCGAAAGGACGAGGCCCAACTCGCGCGCAGCATCGCGAAGATTGTTGACGCCCGCCGCCCCGCCAGCGAGCAGGGGTTCAAGTTTCTGGCCCGAACGCCCGAACAGGTCCATGAGAAGCGCCGCACGTGCTGCCGGGCTCTCGACCCGCTTGAGTGCATCGGCAATCAGCGGGATCGCGTCACCGGCCTGGATGATGTTGCCTCGGGCATCGCGGACATTGATGCCCAGTGTCTCGAAGGCTTGTGCCTGCGCCTTTGTGCCGCTGGCAGCCTCGCCGATGCGGCGAGTCAGCTGTGAGAGCGACTGGTCCATGTCCTCTTGTGAGAGACCGGCCTGAGTTGCGGCGAAGCGATACTCCTGCAGCGCGTCGGTGGTGACACCGAGTTGCTGGGCGACCTCGCCAAGGCTGCTGGCATAATCGAGTGCACGGCCGATCGCGCCGGTAATGGCGTCGACGCCCACGGCCGCGGCAAAGCCGACAAGCGCGCCCTTGGCGATGGACAGGCCGCCGCTGAATCGCTTGCCAAAGGTATCAATGCGTTTTTCCTGACGGCCCAGTTCATCGTCTGCGGTGCGTGTGGTGCGGCGAAGATCGCGGATGTAATCGTCGACATCAGCGCGCAGCTGAAGCACCAAAGGATCGATTTCCGGCATTCTTCTAACTCCTGAGCATGGGGACGGTGATGCGCCGCCATGAGGCAGGCGCTGCCCGCCGTTTCGTTCCGGCGCTGCTCATCGCCCAGCCCCCACTGCGAGCAATTCCGGATGACGCTCGATCAGGCCCTTGCGGAAATGCCAATAAAAATCAGGCGCTTTTGCGGACAACTTGAGATCATGCCAGTGGTGCGCCCGGCGCTCGCCCAGCTGGGCAATGGTGACGGCGCGAAGGGCATCGCGGAATCGATCGGCAAACAGGCCCTCGGCAGGAGCGAGCGCATTCACTGCCTGGGCGAGGCGTTCAAACGGGTCGCCGCACTTGAGGCCTGAGAGGTCGACAATGGCGCAGGCCATGAACGCAGCCATCGGCCCGGCAAACGTTTCGCGTAGGTCGGCATCGCCAGCGAATTCAGGATAGCGAGCCGCTCCCACGGTCTCGGCAAGCTGGGCGTTAGAGCGTCGAAAGGTCATACGTCCTCCCACTGCTCTGCAATTCGGTGAGTGCCCAAACGAGGGCATCTGCGCGATCGGGAGAGCCCTCGCCCACGTATCCGGCGGGCGTCATTGCGCACATCTGATCTTCGAGCGTGTCGAAGTGCCCGACGTGATGCACCTTCTCCTGCTCGTAGAGCGCTGCGATCGGCTCCGCGCGCACGGCCTTACCCCTCGAAGCCGTCACCAGCTTGATGGGCAGTTCCTTGGCGACGTTGCGCATGACGGCCGCGACCATGTCGCCGCCGAAGTTCTTCTCCGCGATGACGCGGTCTGCCCCCCACTTTTCGTAAAGATCGGCGACGCGGCGTGCCCAGCCTTCGGGGGAAAGCTGGCAGCTGCCATCCTCGAGCACGAAATACTTGCCGTCGCGGCTCTTGCCGGCCACCACGATGCCGATCTCGTCGCCACCGTCCTTGCCGCTGGTGCCGCTCGGGTCGACGGCCACCACGATGCGGGCGAGATCGGGCGCACCCTTGACGCGGTGCGGCTCGATCATGGCAGTGGTCCACAGCCCGCCCTGCACGTCCTCAAGAAGCTCGGCGAACAATTCTTGGCGCCCCAGCCGCGTGCCCTCATACCGCTCGCGCAGCCGGGCAAGGGTGCCCGAGGGTAAATTGACGGCATTGTCGAAGGTCGAGCCTCGCGTGATCATGGCGCCCGGCGTGCGCATGATGGTCTTGATCAGCGGCGTCGGCTTAGGCGTTGTCGTCGCGATCACTTGCGGGTTTTCGCCCAGGCGCAGCCCGAACAAGAGTTGATCCCATGCGGACGGGTCCGGCCATGCGGCAACCTCATCGCCCCATGCGCGATGATGCTGAGGGCCGCGCAGGCGTTCCGGCTCGGTCGCCGAGAAAAGCTTGAAGCGCGAGCCGTTCCAGAGCGTCACTTCGCCGATCGAGCGGTTCCAATTCTCGACGCAAACCTTGGGCAGCACCGCCAGCAAGCCGCTCTCGCCCTCCACGCACGTATCGCGGGCGTCGGCCGCAGTGGGCGCGACGATGGCGATGCGCACACCGGGATTGGCACAGGCGAACCATGCCACATCCTCGGCGCCGGTGCGGGTCTTGCCCCAGCCACGGCCCGCCAGCGCGAGCCACACCGGCCAATCATTCCCCGGCGGGGTGATCTGGTCCGGGCGGGCTTGGGAGAGCCACTTGCTGCGTGCTACTACTGCCGCTTGCAATTGCGGCGGCAGCGCGGCCAAGGACTCCTTCGATAGCTGCAAAGGCGTCGTTTCCAGCGACATTTATAGTCGCCTCCACAAGCGGCCGCTCGGCGAACGCATTGCTGAGTTTGCCAAGATACCAGCGCTCAGCATCGAACGCCAAGCGCCCAGCCTGAGGATCGCTGGCATTCTTCGCGGCAGCGACGGCGACCTCAGCGCGGTAGTGATAGCCGAGCTCACGCGCTTCGCGAATGCGGGTTGCAAGCTCGCCATCACCCTTTGCCCAGCGCTGCACTTGCCTGCGGCTCGGCATACCTTCCTCACGGCAAATGAGGACAAGGCTTTTGCCTTCCTCAAGCTGATCGCAAATCTTGTCGATGATCTCGGGCGGGTATGTGCGCTCCATTGTGGTTCCTCAGGGGAAGGGTTGGCGGGAGCCCCAACGACCAGAAAAAGGCTCCCGCCGCCCGGCTTGTTTGACGCGGCAACCTCAAGGGCCCGAGCCGGGATGGTGACGCCGGACGGGGCTGTTGACGGCGACCCCCGCCCGGCGCTCGCGGCAGGCAAGGAGGTGTAGCCCGCCGCGAGATCTGAAAGGGTGCCGCGCGCCTTGCGGGGGGCATCACTCCCCCGGCGCGCGGCGTCCGGTGCGCGCATCGTGGAACACGCCCTGGAATTCATGACTTCCGCCCATCGAGGCGTGTGACCTGCAAGCGAGGCACGGCGGCGAGCGCCTTGGCAACCTCATGCGAGAGCACCAGCTGACGGCGATCCCACGGCCCCATGGCCGCCGGAATATTCCCGCCCACCAGGTCCTCGGGAATGAAAACGACTTCCTCATTCATGCCCACGCCGCCCTCGACCGTGAGCTGGTAACGCCCATGCTCGCGGGCGAATTTCTCGGCAGCCTCGGCCTTGGCCTTAGCCTTGCGCTCCTCCTCCTCACGGCCTTGCACAATGCTGGTGTGGATCTGATCAGCGCGAGCGCCCATGATCGCATTAAAGGAATCGACCGGCCAAGCGCGGGCTGCGCTGGCGAATTCCGGGATCTTCATCTTGGTGAATTCCATCACCGGGGTGACGCCCAGCATCCCATTGCCGGAGACTCCGCGAGCCTTGAACTCCGCGTTCGCCTCATGCGCGCCCGCCGTGCGCATCCGCTCGGCGTTGGCCTGCACGGCCTTGAAAATCTCGATCATCTCGGCCGTGAGGGCTGGGATACGATCGGCGAACCGTGCTGCGATTTCGTCGCGCTCGGTGATCGCTGCGCGCTTTTCAGCCTCGGCGGCCTTGCGGGCATCATCGCTGCGCCGCTCCTCGAGCAGTGCGGCGACCTTGGCGATCTCGGTTTCGAGGCCTTTCAGGGTGCGATCGAGCCGCCCGGCCTTGGCCGCGGCCTCCTCGCGGTCATCCTCGCTCAGCGTGAAGTCGACGGATTCGGCGGCGGCCTGATCGCGAGCGATTTCGAGACGTGCCCGCTCCGCATTCAGGTCGATGAGCAGCCCTTCGTTATCGGCGATGCGGGCATGAGGAGACATTGCGGCTTTGAGCCGCTCCATGAGGTTTCGTGCCATGGCTGATCACCCCTCAGGAGTAGCGCGCGAGGCGCAGAGCATCGATCGAGGCGCGGGCGGACCCTGCATCGTGCGTCGGCGCAGTGGCGCTTGCCGTGCCACCGATTGCCCTGGTCGAGCCTTCGGGCATTTCGATGCGCTTTGAGCTGTCCACCTGATAGCGTCCGGCGGCAAGGGAGCGGCCAAAGCTCATGTCATATGCCTGCAGACGAGCGCTGTCGCCGATGCGGCATTCGGACCCCGCTCGGCCTGCCGCCACTAGGGCAATGTGATTTCCCCGGATGCCCACCTGCCGGGCGTCATAGGACTCGCCTTGCGGGCTCTTGCCGGGCGTCCAATCGAGCGTGCAGGAATAGCCCGCACTCAACTCGCGGGCGGTGCCACGGTCGAAAGTCGAAACAGCCTCAGCGTCGGCGAGGATGAGCGGGATCTCGACGAATGCGCCGTCGCGGGCAACGCGGCCTTCGGTGTAGCCGACAGCGACCTTGCGCCAATTCTTCGAACTCACCGGCTCACTCGGATGGTCGAGCGTGATCGCCTTGTGGGCGAAACTTGCCATTGCGTCTTCGGAGAAAACCTCAGCCTCGTCGCGATAGACGCGCACCGTGGCGAGCTCGGGACGACCTACTTCGGCTCCGGTATACTGGTAGATGCCCGATCGGGCGAACTTGGCGACGGCGGCGATGCGGCCATCTGCTAGGCGGCGCACCTTCTCGATCGGTGCGCGGTCGGTGAAAATCATGGTCTGCTCTCCGTGGCTCCGGGCACAAGACCGGGAGCGGCGCTATCAGCGGGACGCTGACAGGGGAGAGGATGGCAGTGGGGCGGGCGGCAATTCCCGCCGCCAGACACGCAAAAGCACCCGTGTACGGGCCTTGTACCATAAAGGGGACGGCCGTTCGGTTTGCCCGAGCAACCGCCCCCTCGGTCGCACCCTTGGTGCATAAGGGTGCAGGAGCGCAATATAGGTTGGTCACCCACGTTGAAGTGAGGAGACCAGGCATGGAAGATTTTGACGCACTTCGCCGGGAGTTTGATCGCGTGAACGTTTTCCCCGGTTTCGACATCAGCCAGCGCATCTGGTGGATCTATCTTCGCGCAGCTGTCGAGAAATGGCTCGAGCGCAACGAAGACCCCGAGGTCCGCGCCGCCTATGATCGGCTCAAGGAGTTTCCCGAGAACCTGCCCAACGAGGCGGCACGCTGGATGGCATTGCGGGAGGCGGTGGGCAAGGTGCTAGCCAGCTGTCACTGAGTTGCCCGCCGGTCGCTTGTAGAACGGACTGGTACGTACACGCGACCGGCGGAACTCAGGTTGGCAGCACCCGGGCAGGGAGTGGTTGGCTGCTGAGACCCGTATGGCAGCGTTTGGTTTCAATCGATGAACCGCGAGCATAGGGGGCATTGCGATGTCGGTGCGGTGGGTGACGAAAGCCGTTACAATCAGTTTCCGACGTGCCGTGCGGGCGCGTTCTCACCACCGCCCTTGCGAAGCGCGCGCCTCGTCTTTGCGCCCGTGAGCGCGATCCACTTCTTGAGGCAATCGGTGCGAGCCCCATAGAGGAGCTCCACCCGTTCCCATCCGCCCCGCGCAAATTCCTCGACGAATTCTGGCGGGGGCGGCGGAAAGCGGCGAGGGGTGCGTTTGCCGCTCTCCCTCACGGCTCGATGATTCCATACCCGGCGTCCGCCGCCTCCTCGGCCATCGCGAAGAAGTCCTCGCGGACGGACTTGGGAGCGCGGTTCCATGCCCGGCAGAGCGCAAGCATCGCATCATCCTCCGGGTCATCTTCACGGGGCAACACGAGTCCGAGGTCGACTTTCTTGAGCATCGCCTCGAGCCGGATTTGCTTGGCGCCCATCTTCTCCTTGCCAGCGCGCTGCAACAGCGGCAGCGCCTCCTGCTTGGGGAGATCGGCAAGCTGCGCGTGGTGCTCGAAGGTCAGGCCGGGATGACGCTGCGATGGCGGAAAGGCCCGCGCCACACGCTCAAGGCGCTTAAGAGCCCGCGCGTGCTCAGCATCGAGCGCGATCTCGCCCAAAGCCATCTCGATCTGTTCCGGGAAGAAGCGCTCGCGGCCCTTGGCCAACCAGTCACCGATCTCGAAATCGAGGGTGAGGCGGATGCCCGCAAGGCGGCGGCCCTCGGCAAGCCACCGGTCGAATTCGCTCGGCGTTTCCAGGGCCGGAGCAGAGGACAGTTCTGTGTCAGTCATGTGCAACCTTTTTGCAAAGGTCGCCGCGTCGAAGTCTCTTATAGCCGATCGGCCAAGGCTTGGAAAGGGGCTGAGGTTACTTAAGGCGGCAGGACTTTACCGCTCGCTACTCGTGTGGCATCCTCACCAATGTAACGGTTACAAGGGGATAGCCATGCGTTCGCTCACTCTCGTTGCCCTATCGGTTGCCCTAGCCTCATGTGGTGAGGGGTCTCCGAGCGATGCTGTTCCCGATGAGGCCGCCATCGCAGCCGAGGCGCCTGAGGCGGAGGCAACGCCTGCCCTGCCCGATCCGGTCGATGCGCTCTCCGGGCCGCAAAGGAACGCGCGCAAGAATGCGGAGGAGTTCCTCGCGATGTCAGGCTTCTCGCGGGACGGCCTGATCCATCAGCTTTCGTCGGAGTATGGCAGCGGCTATGCCGTCGCTGATGCCACCGCAGCCGTCGACAGCCTTGATGTCGATTGGAACGAGCAGGCCACCCGGTCTGCGCAATCATTCCTCGAGATGACGGGTTTTTCCTGCCAAGGCCTGATCCGGCAACTGTCCTCCGACCATGGCAGCAAATTCACCCGCGAACAGGCCGAGCATGGGGCGAAGGCCGCAGGGGCCTGCTGATGCTTGCCACTACTCGAGGATGAGAACGCTACGGCTCGTGCAACCGCAGTTGGGCGGAATGCCGGGGAGATCGTCGGCCGGCGGCGGGGCAAGGACGCGCTGCCCCTCATAGGTGCCGCCCACGCGATCAGGATTGTCGCTGTAGAGATTGCCATCCCGCGCCTTGTGATCCTCACGAGGGTGCGCCTTGGAGCTATGAACCCAAATCCAGGCATCGATCCCGGCTTGTCGCCTGCGCTCCTCATTCAGCTGGGCTGAAAGCACCACATTCTGATGAGCGGCGATGCGAAGAGCGCGGCGCCGAACAATGCCCGTGCTCTCGGCAATCCCTTTCGCCACTTCGCGCGGCGGCGTGCGGTTCTGAAGGCCGCGAAACACGGCATCGGCAATCCGCTGTCTCGCATCATCGCTCACCGATCGCACGAGCCCAACATTCCTCGCAATGGCGGCATCGAGCGTCTCGCGGGCATCCTCGGGACCGATCAAGGCAGAAAGGTCGAGGCCCGTCGCCGCTTGCACTGTCCGCTGCCACCTCGTGCGGTGCCATGCCTCGGCCATGCGGCCCCACGTGCCCAGCCGGGGGCGAATGGTGAGGATGAGGGCACCCGCTGCCGCAAGGGCGCGCTCGATCTGGGCATCGATGCTGGCGGCGCTGTCCACTGTCAGCGCGCCGCTGTCCGCCGTCGCTGCTTCGCGGAGTGTCCGCTCATATTCCTCCATGATGGCCACCTGAGCGCCCGTCCAGAGATCGATAATCGGCGCATAGCCCGCCCGGTAGAGGTTCGTCGCCTGCATTGCGGGCAGAGTGACGGGCTGCAAGGTGATGGCCGCACGGCGCCCACGCGGGCGCGAACGTTTGGCCATGGTGGCGAGGGGGATGCTGGGCGCAGGCATTGTGCGTCGTCGCTATGCCGCAACGGCGAGCCGGGGGGCGCGGGTGGGCTCAGCATCCTCGTCGCCGAACGCTGGCATATCGATCAGCTTGCCGTCGCGCACGAGCAGCACGGGCGCGGTACTGGCGGTGCAGTTGGCGGCACCGAACGCGAGGCCGGTGATGCGCCACTGGCCATTGATGCCGCCCGATTGCACCTCAAGGCGCACCGGCTCCGGGTCGAAAGCGATCACCGCCCCTGCATCATCGATCGCGACGGCATGAATGGCGAGACGCTCGCCATCATCTATCAGGCGGAAGGCATTGAAGCCTGCGGCGGCGCTGGCAGTCATAATGGGCGGCTCCTCGTCATGGGGGTTGTCCCGCTCGGTTTCGGGGGGGTGATCCGAGCGGGACTGGCACAAGGTGCAGCGCGGGCGGGATGGGGCTTCCCGCCGTTGTTTACGTCTCGAAAGTGGCACCTAATGTTGTAACCGGTCCCTGATGTTGAGGAGAAATTGTAGGAATTTAGGGGCTACAGCTTGCATGATAGGCTCCCGCTTTGGGAACCAAACCTCGCCAGAGCGGGCATTTCCCCAGACTTGTGCCCGCTTTGTTCTCCCCTACCCTTCCCCACCACGGGCACTCGAGGCATCGCCCAGGAATGGGCCGAAAGCATCCCCGCACCGTGAGTGACCTCGCCCGATGGGGCTATAGGCTGCGCGCCAAGTGCCCCGCGTGCGGTCATGTCGACACGCTCGACCCGTTGCCGATCGCGGTGCGCTGCCACGAGAGAGGCTGGCGGCGCGAGATCGAGGCGATCGGCGAGCGGCTGCGCTGCAAGCAATGCGGTTCCCGCGGGGCTGAGTGCGGGCCGGGATAGGTCCATCGGAATTCCGAGGGACCTCTTAGCATGGGTTTCGAGATTGCCGACGCCCTTGGCGCCATCGCGCGCGTGCGCGATACCTGTCTTGCCGGGTTGCGCGGTTTCAAGGCTCGCGCGCGTGTAGCTGCGACGTCTGGGCGGGCTGGGCGGTTCGAGCCGTCAACCCGCCTGCGGGGTTTTCGGGGTTTTGCGGGTATCTTCTCAGCCCCTCCAGAAAAGATGCAGCTGCAATTTTTCTGGGTGGGTGCTCAACATACCCGCAATTACCCGCACTTACCCGCAACCCCGTTCACCAAATCCCCACCTAATCTGAACGAACGACGCGCCAGACTTTCTGGTGGCTATGGCTGTCCTCGCCATCGACGAGCTTAAGCCCTTCAATGATGCGGCCTTTGTGGCGCTTGAGATACCAGCCCAGGCGGCGCGAGTTGAGTTCACCCCGTTCCATGGCAACGGTCGAAAGCGCTGTGTGTAGGGCGCTGAATCCCAATCCAGCGGTCGACGCTCTTTCGATGATGCGTCCGGTGGTGTGTGCGTCGCTGCCGACCGCATCATGCCAGCTGGTGAGGAGCGCGCGAAGGTCGGTGATGATGGGATCATCGGCCCGGGCTGCTTCCATCGTTTCCACGGGATCTGCGAAGTCGAGCCAGACGAGAGCCGATCGCACGATATTGCTCCAATCCTCGAATGAGGCGAGCGGGGGCCGCTTGCCGGGTTGCCCCGCGCAGACATAGGCCCGGCAGATAGTCAGGGCGGCGGCGATGTAACGCCCACGGTCGGCGAGGACAGCATCAAACGGGCTGCCCTTGAATTTGCGGAGCTCGGGCCGCTCGACGTTGGGGTCTAATGTGCAGAGCACAACGCGGCGCGTCATGTCGCCGCACAGGTGGATGTTGTTGCCGGTGGCGTAGATGGTTGCCTTGCTCTCGATCTTGACCAGCTTCGAAACGCCGAGCGGGCGCACAGCGACTACGGGGCGCTCGATCATCTGGCAGAGCAGGTCGCCTCCGAGCTCGCCATTCACATTGTCGATCGAGACAATCGACTGGCCATTCAGCAGAGCGGCGCCGAGGCGCTTCTCTGTTTCTTCCTCGGTTCGCCCGGCGGCGATGACAGGTGCGCGTTCGCCCGTTGGAATCGCTGACGCAAGGTCAATGACGTAGCTCTTGCCGGAGCCAGCTACAGGGGCCGTGGTGGCATGCATCGGGGCGACTGACAACGCGCCGCGCACGACAGGCGTAATCAGCGCCGACATAGCAACCGATCGACTGGCGTCGTCGACGAAAGGGAATTCGGTCAAAAGCCCTGCGAGAATCTCAGCCGCCTTCAGAGCGTCATCGCGTGTCGGGCGGTCGGGCATCGCCGGGAGCGCGGGCGGAGACAGGAGCAAAAGCTCTGTCTGCGCGTCATAGCCCGGCGCGGACAAGATCGAGCCGTCTGGTCGCATGGTCGGCGTGGTGATGACGCCGACGAGCTTGCGAAACTTCCATTCGCCTTCGCGAGACAGCATTGTTTTCGCCACCTTCAGGGGCGGGTCGGCTGGGAGCCACTTCTCGGACCTGCCGTCATACCGCTCCCAGCTGGCACACCGTGAGAGGTGATCGATTGCGCAATCTGGCGAAACTTCGATCAGCCTGGCGACTTTGGTGCGCCGGCCGTGCGATGCCGGGAGGTCGTCGACGCTGGGCCTTACGATCGAGCCGCGGACATAGAACGGGGCATCCCCCGCGATGAGAGCGGCTTCTGCCTCCGATGCAAGATGGTGCAACGCATCCGGGCGCAACCTGATCTTCGGGCGACCATCGAGGGAAACCTTCGCCGCGAAGGGCTCGGGCTTTTCCATGCGTGCCCTTGTAGCGCTCGCGCCGCGATCGGAGCCGGCCGCGGTTTCCTTGTGCCGCTTCGCCTGCTCGCGGAGCGTGCTCACGTTAATGCGTGTCGCCTTGCTAATCGCGCGGATCACGGCCTCTTGCTGGATCGGTGGCAGGCTGGCGGATTCTTCGATGAGTTCCTCTGCCTCATCGAAGCCTTCACGCGTGAGCGCGGCCGCCGCATCGAGCAACTCGGCATAGGTCCGGGGCGGGACAAATGGGGTTTCGGTAAAGGGCGCAGTCATGCCGCCACCGCCTGTTCTTTCAGAATATCGTTGAAGTCCCGGCCCTCGCCGGGGTCGAGAATGGAGACGCGCCAGTTCGCCGCGTGAGCGCGCTGGGCAAGCGCCTGGGCCGCAGCGCGCCCCTCAGGGTCCGCATCCGCAGCGATTGCCATAGCGCCGGGCGTCTCAGGCAAGCGCAGCGACCGCATTCCGCTCGTGGAGAGCGCCGCCCACACCCGCGCGGGGCCGTCGAGCAGCCCGCATACGAGCGAGAGGGCGCTTTCGATGCCCTCGGCGATCACGAGCCGCCCCGGGCCATCGGAGAGCCTCACGGCCCCGCCGGCGACGCGGCCGAGCATCAACTTGTCGCCATCGGGCAGCCCAGCCTTGCCGCGGCCATCGGCGCGCAGAAAGGTACGGTGCACCGCGAGGACCCCGACGCCGTCGACCAGTGCCACCATTGCGGGCAGCGTCTGGCGAGAGGGGCCGTGAAAGCAGCGTGGATGGAAGCGCAGCGTCTGGGGCAAGGGGCAATCGATCCTGCGCGAGCGCAGATAGACCTCGGCGAGGGTGCCCTCGATCAGCTGCGCCTCATCCCAGACGCGTCGCGCCATTGCTGAACGCTTCACAGTCTCGGCTTGCGCTGCCATCATTCGCCTGGCGCACTCTTCGCGATCAGGCGCGCGATAGTCGCCGGGCTGCAAGCCCGCGGCCGCGAGGATATGGCGGAAGTCGCACCCCGATTTCTTGCAGTTGAGCAAGATCCCGGCGCGGCCATCGCCCAGCGTGAGCGCGTTCTGATCTCGCCGCTCTTCGGGCTGGCAGACTGGGCAAGGCGCGGTGCCATAGGTGCCGTGCCAGCGCCCCTTAAGCCGCGCCGTGATCTCGCGGGCGGTGCAGCTGTCGCGCTCCGCCGAGAATGAGTAGGGCGCGCTCATAGCCCGGCCCTCCTGTAGCACTCCGGCTGCACATGCACCGGCAAGCCCTGCCGGTAGTCCTTGAGCATCATCAGGACCTTCCATAGCGGGCCCCGGTAGCAAAGGCCGGGATCATGATGCATCGGGTTGCCGGTCGGGATGCTGAGGCACTGATCCTGCCCCTCAGGCCCATGGGGCACCACGAGGATTGCGCGGGCGGTGCGGCCATGGGCGCGGAAAGGTACCGTCCCTGCCCCCTTGGTCCTGCCATAGGCGAGAGCGCCAGTGACGAAGTTCTGAGGGATCATGCGCCCGGCCCTCCCACATAGGCGCAGTTCGGGCGCGTCGAGGTAAGGGAGACGGCGCAGCTGATCGCGTCGACCCAGTTGTCGAAGTGGTGGAGATCGTACCAGCCTTCATGCCATGGTCTGAGGAATGCGACAGGGTGCGGGCGCGGGTTGCCGTGCTCGTAATACCACAGCCACCCGGCTTCAAAGTCGGGCAGGTCTGCCTCGGCCTTAACGGCGGTTGCAATTTCCCCCGCCTCGCTGTATACCGTTTGCTGAAATTCACCCCTGACAGTGTGCGTTTCAGAGCCCCGCCCGCCAGCGGGGCTTTTTCGTTCGCGCGGCCAACTCATGCGGCATCTCCCGGCATTAGGGCGAGAATGTCGGTCGCGGGGATTACCGATCGACGGCCGATCTTGACCTTGCGGACCTTGCCCGCGTCGATGAGGTTGTAGATGGTGCGCCGAGACAGGCCGAGCGCGGCGGCGGCATCATTGATATTGTAGGAAACCGGGACAACTTGCGTCATTGGCTTGCTCCGTGCGTTGTTGTGCAGGAGCGGGATTGCGAATTCGGCTCGGCTTGTCGTCCTAACCTAGATAGGTTGCGTTAGGTGAACCTAGTTCCTTTGTGGGGCTTGCGTCTTGCCCGGCGCTTTTGCTGCTGCTGGCCATAGGCGAAACTCATGGCCCAACTTTCGCGCCCGGCCTGATCGATACCCGCCCACATCGGGCCCAGCTCGATCTTGGCAAGGCATTCGCGATAGATTGGGCGGATCTCTTGCCAAGCCTCTTTGCTCTTGGCTTCGCCAATCTTGAGTGCGGATGCGGCCCTGCGGACGGCATCCGTTTCTGTAAGTTTCACCCCAGCCGCCTTGGCTTCATGCAATTGGGCTTCAATGTGGGCAATCACGCGCAAAGCGTCGCGCTGCGCGTCGGCAGCTGCCTTGCCATGATTTCCGCTCAGGTTTCCGCTTACGGTGAGCCTGACACCGGAAGTTGTCCCGCCATCGAGGGCGGCGGCAAGCTCCTCGCGCACCTCGGGTGCAATGTCAGCGCCCGATCTCAGCAAGGCGATGAGGTCATCGGCTACGCTGCGCGAAAAGCCGTGCCGCATCGCAAACCATGCTCGCCGGTTCATTTCGTCAAAGTCGGGATCATCCATTGGCTCGGCACCTCTACCCTCGCAACGGGACCGCTCGCAGGACGGACTCGGTTTCCCGAGCCCGCCCGCCGTTGAAAATCTCGGCTGCGCTGATCACGCCGCGGTCCGCACGGCCCCGCCGTCACTAGGCGCTGGGCACATCAGGCGATCGCAGTCATCCCACATTTGCGAGCAATATTCCCGCGTGTACCCGCCATCCTCGGTGTGCTCGAGCTTCCAGCGCAATGCCGGCAGGTCAGGTGCAGGCATCGCCATAAGCTCGGCAGCGATCTTGACGTATTCGTCGCAAAGTCTGTCGCGGTGAGCGTTGATGTGAGCGGGCACCGCATAAGCTGGATTGGCCCTTAAGAGAGCCACCCGCCCCCCAACATCATCTGTCAGCTTGTTGAAGCCGTGCCGAGCAAGGAAGTCGGCCTCAAGACTATAAAGCGGATCCGTTGCATCAATGTATTCATGCATGGCGATTTCAGCCTTGACCAGGCGCTGGGCAGCTTCATCCCACTTGGCGCGCAGGTCATCGGTGGTAAGGGTCTGAGCAGTCATTGATCGATCTCCTGATGATCGGTTGATGATAGGCCGGGTCTCGGGGCGCAATCCCTTGGCTCGGCCGCTTTTCAGCAAGCTGGATGCCTGCAGAAACTCATGCAGCGCTCGCCGCGCTGATTGGCGTCACGTTGCCCATATCGCCAGACAGCGAGGGTGCTGCGAATTGCCCCCATGCCGCCATGAGCGCGTGCCGCTGCTCAATAAAATCGGTGCGCAGATAGGCTCGGACCGTACGGTCGCCTGTCTCGTGCGCGAGGGCCGCCTCGGCAACGTCGCCCGGAATTGTGGGCATCTTCTCTGCCGCCCAGTCGCGGAAGGTCGAGCGGAAGCCGTGCACCGTCTCAGCGCAGCCGGCGAGGGTGAGCATCTTGCCCAGCGCGGCATCAGACAGGGCCTTGCCCTTGCTGTTCGGAAAGATCAGGCCGCTCTTGTCCTTGAGCGCCTCGGCGCGCGCGAGGATGGCGATGGCGGCATCGGACAGCGCAACGTCATGGGCCTTGCGGCTTTTCATGTGCTCGGCGGGGCGGCGCCAGAGCCGCTCCTCGAAGTCGATCTCGGCCCAAGTTGCCTTGCGGGCCTCCCCCGATCGCGCTGCGGTCAGGATGGTGAAAAGCAGTGCGAGCCTTGCGGGGCTGTCATCCTTGGCGAGCTCGGTAGCCATGAATGCCGGCAGGACCTTGTAGGGCATCGCCCGATGCCCCTCACTGGTCGGCTGCTTGCCTAACCCGTTGCTGATCTCTTTTGCATCGGGCACCCGAGCGCTGCGCCAGCCATGTGACTTGGAATAGGCGAGCACCTGTAGGATGCGGTGACGCACTTTTCGGGCGATCTGGGGCTTGTCGCGCCAGATTGGGCGCAGGGCCTTATTCAGGTCTGCCGCTTCGATCTCGTCAACGCGAAGCCGGCCAATATGGGGCACGGCATGCGTATTGAGCGAAGACAGGAAACCCTCGGCGGTCTTGTCCGCCCAGCCCTTGCCGAGATCCTTGTGCGCAGCCGCCATCGCCTCGGCGAAAGTCGGGATCACAAGCCGGTCGCGGTCACGCTCCACTTTCGGGTCGAGGCCCTTGCGAATGAGTTTGCGAAACCGCAACGCCTCCTCGCGCGCCTCGCCGAGGGAAACCTCGGGATAACCGCCGAGGCCCATGTATTCGCGTAGCCGTCCGGGCCGCTTGTAATCGAGCACCCACGACTTCGCGCCGCTGGGCTTGATGACGAGATAGAGGCCCTTGCCATCGCTGTGGCGGACAGAGCCAGTGCGCGGCTTGCCGTCACGGGTCACACCGCCCGGCCACTTCATCTTTTTGACCTGGAGATCGGTAAGCTTGCCCACTCGCAGCGCCTCACAGTTACAACATCAGTAACAACTTGATGCGCTGCATTTGGGTGCTTGTCAATGCACAATCTTGCGCTCGCTTTGTGCTACATCCCTGCGATTTATGGCCTTTTTTGCGCTATGTTGCGCCTCAGTGCGCAATAGTGAAATTCCTACTCGGGGAGCCACTTTCTCAAATCGTCGGGCTACAAGGCCAAGCCACGCGCATCACGCTGGCCGCCGTTCGGGCTAGACGCCCAGCAAGAGCCGCACGCCGACAATCAGCACCAGCAATGCGGTGAGCCAGCGAATCCATTGCGGCGGGAGCAAGCGCGCCGCTAGCAGGCTGCCCACCTGCCCTCCGATCACCACCGCGATCAGCAGGGGCAGCGCTGCACCGAGTGCAGCGCCGAACAGGCCGGGGCCGTTCTTGAGCAACTGACCGGCCAACCCGAACAACGAATTGACGAGGATGAAAAGGCTCGCCGTCGCCGCGATTCCCCTCGCCTCGTGCCAGCGCACCAGATGCAGCAGAGGGGCAAGGAAAACGCCGCCACCGATCCCGACCAGCCCCGCAAAAAAGCCGAGCGGCGCGGCGGCCAAAGGCATGAACCGGGCTGCACGGGTGGGCATGCCACCGGCTTCGGCGCGCACCGGGATTAACATCGTCAGCGCGGTCAGGATCAGACTGCCCCCCAAGAGGCCAAGAAAGGTAGCCTCCTTGATCGGGGTCAGCCCGCCAACGAAACTCGCCGGAGCGCCCAACGCCACGATCACCAGCGCCTTTTTCCACGGGGTCAGCCCCGCACGGGCAAAGCGGATGCTCCCGCCTGCCACCACCACGATATTGCAGGCGAGGCTGACCAGCGGCAACAGCCGGTAATCTAGACCCGAAAGCGCCAGCAGCGCCGAATAGGTCGACCCGCCGCCGAAGCCGACGCTGGCATAGAGCAGCGCCGTCACCAGAAAGGCGAGCGCGAGCAGCACCGGCACCGCACCGATCACCGCTCAGCCCTCGCCCATATCCGCGCGCCGCCGTCAGATGTTCTGCGGAGCGCCAACCGCGCCGTGGCAATGCTTGTACTTGTTGCCACTGCCGCAAGGGCACGGCGCGTTGCGGCTGATATCGAGGTTGGCAAACGGGTTGTTCGGGTTCGCCCCGCCCGGACCGAAGGCCGCACGCGGACTTCCCGCAAGCGAGCCGAACAGCTCCGGGCGCAGCTCCGACCCGTCACCGTCACCCGAGTTATCAAGCCCGGTCAGCGGATCGATATGACCCGTGAGGAAATCGGGCAGTTCAGGCAGGGCTTCCGGTTGCGGTTGTTCGATCCGGAGTTCAGCGCGGAACAGGATCTTGGTCACCTCTTCGCGCAGCGTGTCGAGCATCGTCTCGAACAGCACGAAGGCTTCCTGCTTGTATTCGTTGATCGGCTGCTTCTGCGCCATGCCGCGCATCCAGATCACCTGGCGCAGGGCGTCGAGCGTCGCCAGATGCTCCTTCCAGTGGTGATCGAGCTGGCGCAGCAACACGTCCTTCTCGACGATCCGCCAGATGCCCGCATCGGATTCGCCCATCTTGGCGTCCATCATCTGGTCGGTCATCTCGCGCAGACGCTCTTCGAGCAGTTCAGGCTCGACCTCTTCTTCGGCGATCCACTCGTCATAGGGGGGCTGGAAGCCGAAAATCTCCTCGGTCCGCGCCTTCAGGCCGGCAATATCCCACTGTTCAGGGTAGGAGCCCGGGGGACACGCAGCGCCGACAAGGGCGTTGATCGTGTCGTGGCGCATGTCGACCACCACATCGTCGACCGCCTCGCTATCCATGATCTCGGCGCGCTGTTCGTAGACCACCTTGCGCTGGTCGTTCATCACGTCGTCGTATTGCACGACCTGCTTGCGCATGTCGTAATTGCGCGCCTCAACCTTCTTCTGCGCGGTCTCGATCGCCTTCGACAGCCACTTGGAGCCGATCGCCTCGCCATCCGCGAGGTTCGACTTCATCATCTTGGAGAATAGCGTGTCGGGGCCGAAGATGCGCAGCAGATCATCCTCGAGACACAGATAGAAGCGCGAAAGGCCCGGGTCGCCCTGACGGCCCGAACGGCCGCGCAACTGGTTGTCGATGCGGCGGCTTTCGTGACGCTCGGTACCGAGCACGAACAGGCCGCCGGCGGCCTTCACACGCTCTTTCTCCTCGGCGACTTCGGCGCGGATCGCGGCGATGGCGGCGTCACGCTCGGGCCCCTCGGGCATTTCGCCAAGCTCGTCGCGGATGCGGTATTCGATATTGCCGCCCAGCTGGATGTCGGTCCCGCGCCCGGCCATGTTGGTCGCGATGGTCACGGCGCCATAACGTCCCGCCTGCGCCACGATATGGGCTTCCTGTTCGTGGAAGCGCGCGTTGAGGACGGAGTGCTTTACCCCTTCCTTGTCGAGATAGTCGCTCAGCAGCTCGGATTTCTCGATCGACACCGTGCCGACCAGCACCGGCTGGCCGATAAGCTGCTTTTCCTTGATCGCCTTGGCGATGGCACCGAACTTGTCGGCGGTGTTCTTGTAAAACTCATCTTCCTCGTCGATGCGAGCGACGGGCAGGTTGGTGGGGATTTCCACCACGCCGACCTTGTAGATGTCCCAGAATTCCGCCGCTTCGGTGGCCGCCGTGCCGGTCATGCCGGACAGCTTGGGATACATGCGGAAGTAGTTCTGGAAGGTGATCGAGGCGAGCGTCTGGTTCTCGGGCTCGATCCGCACGCCTTCCTTGGCCTCGACCGCCTGGTGCAGGCCGTTCGACCAGCGGCGGCCGTCCATCATGCGGCCGGTGAATTCGTCGATGATGACGACCTTGCCGTCCTTGACGATGTAGTCGGTGTCGCGCTTGCGGGCAAAATTGGCGACCAGCGCCTGATCGAGGTGGTGCACGACCTGCGTGTTCTGTGCGTCGTAGAGGTTCTCAGAGGCGAGCAGACCCTTTTCGATGAGCAGCTTTTCGACTTCCTCAAGCCCGTCTTCCGTCAGCTGGACGCGCTTGGTCTTCTCGTCGATATCGAGCCATTCCACCGGAATCTCGCGCGCGACCTGATCGAGCTGGACGTAGAGCTCCGACTTGTCCTCGGTCGGCCCCGAAATGATCAGCGGGGTGCGCGCCTCGTCGATCAGGATCGAGTCCACCTCGTCGACGATCGCGAAGTTGAAGGGGCGCTGCGCCATGTCGGCGCGCGAGTGCTTCATGTTGTCGCGCAGGTAATCGAAGCCGAATTCGTTATTGGTGCCGTAGGTGATGTCGGCGTTGTAGGCGTCGCGCTTGTATTCTTCCGGCATCCCGGGGACGATCACGCCGACCGTGAGGCCGAGCCAGTTGTAGAGCCGCCCCATCTCCGCCGCGTCGCGGCGGGCGAGGTAGTCGTTCACCGTGACAACGTGGACGCCCTTGCCCTCGAGCGCGTTGAGGTAGACCGCCAGCGTCGCCATCAGGGTCTTGCCCTCGCCGGTGCGCATTTCCGCGATCTCGCCGCGGTGGAGCACGAGGCCGCCGATCAGCTGCACATCGAAGTGACGCATCCCGAAGACGCGCACCGATGCCTCACGCACCGTGGCAAAGGCTTCAGGAAGGATGTCGTCGAGCTTGGCGCCGCCGTCGATCAGGCCGCGCAGCTTGGCGGTCTGCGCCTGCAATTCCTCGTCGGAAAGCGCCTGAAGCTGCGGTTCCAGTGCGTTGATCTGGGCAACGACTTTCCGCGCGGACTTGATGTAGCGCTCGTTGGCGGAGCCGAAGACGGACTTGATGATGGTGTTGAACATGGAAAAACCTTCGCTGCGTGCAGCCGCCCGGACGATGCGGGCGTCAAACGGTGATGTGAGGAGGCGCGCTGCCACTTTGGCCGGGCGCGCGGAAAAGCAGGGATATCGCGAGAAAAGCGCCTATTCGAAGGCGCGTTCGACACCCATCAGCACCGGCAGGCGCAGGCTTTCGGGAACGACTGGCGGCGTGCATGGAGCCTCCACCGCTCGGGTAGCGCTGATCGTGGCGGGCGCGGGCTGCATCGCCACGCTTTCGCCTGCGCAAAGCTCGTCACCGCTTGCTGCCGCAATGCTTGAGGAACAGGCCAGCGCCTCCGCCAACGACGACGCCACAGACGCTTGGGCCGTGCCGCCAATAGCGACGAGGCCCGTCAGCAGGGCCAGAAAGGCAAGAAAACGCCGGGTCATGATGGGCCCAGATAGGGAATCCCGCAGGTTTCGTCCACCTGATTTGCCGATTTACGCAAAGCCCTCCCCCGCCTAGAGCGCGCTTGCCATGCAGATTGATCGCTCTCCCCTCGCCCGCCCCTTCCCGCAGCTGCCCGATATTGCCGGCGTGACACTGCGCGTCGCCCGCGCCCGCTACAAGACGTGGGACCGCTGCGATCTGACCTTTGCCGAACTCGCCGAAGGCACCGCCGCTGCCGGCGTGTTCACCAAAAGCGCCTGCGCGTCTTCCGAGGTGGAGCTGGGGCGCGAGGCGGTGAAGCTCGGGCGTGCGCGAGCGCTGGTCGTCAATGCCGGCAACTCCAACGCCTTCACCGGCTGGCGCGGCCGCGCGGCGGTAGAGGCGATCCGTGCGCAGGTTTCAGGCGCGCTGGGCTGTTCGCTGGACGAGGTGTTCGTCTCCTCGACCGGTGTGATCGGCGTGCCGCTGCCCATCGACAGGGCGGAGGCCGGGATCACCGCCGCACTCGAAGCGGCGCCTTGCGGGTGGGAGGATGCGGCGAACGCGATCGGCACCACCGATACCTTCGCCAAGGGTGCAGGCGCTTCGGCGATGATCGGCGGCACACGCATCGAAATGGCCGGGATCATCAAAGGCAGCGGCATGATCGCGCCCGACATGGCGACGATGCTCGGCTACATCTTCACAGACGCCAATGTCGCCCCCGCCTTCCTGCAAGAGGTGCTCGAAAGTGCCAATGCGGCGACCTTCTCATGCATCACGGTCGATGGCGACACCTCGACCAGCGATACGGTGATGGTTTTCGCAACCGGCAAGGCGGGCAATGCGCCAATCGAAAGCTGGGACAGCCCCGGGGCGGACGCCTTTGCCGCCGCTTTGGCCGATGTGTGCCGGACTCTCGCCCAACTCGTCGTACGCGACGGCGAGGGGGCGCGCAAATTCATCACCATCCGCGTTTCCGGCGCAACGAGCGATGTTAGCGCGCGCATGGTGGGGCTTTCCATCGCCAATTCGCCGCTGGTGAAGACCGCAATCGCAGGGGAAGATGCCAACTGGGGCCGCGTGGTCATGGCTGTCGGCAAGGCTGGCGAACCGGCTGACCGTGACAAGCTGTCGATCGCCTTCGGAGGCATCTGGACCGCACGCAACGGTGTTCCGGTCGAAGACTATGACGAGACCCCCGTCGCCGCGCACCTCAAGGGCGAGGAAATCGACATCGCGGTCGACCTTGGCCTCGGGGATGGACGGGCAAGCGTGTGGACCTGCGATCTGACGCACGGCTACATCGCGATCAATGCAGATTACCGCTCGTGAGCCTCTCCGCGCTCGATGCCGAAATCCGCGACCTGATGCGCTTCGCCGCGCAGCGTTCGATGCTACCGCGCTTTCGCCAACTGGCGGATCACGAAGTCGAAATGAAGGGGGCGGACGATCCCGTCACCATCGTCGACCGCGAGGTGGAAGACTTCCTCACCGAGGCCCTCACCAAGCTCGCACCCGGCGTCGCGGTGGTGGGCGAGGAGGCGGTGCATGCCGACAAGGGTGTGCTCGAACACCTATCGGGCCAGTGCTGGATCATCGATCCGCTGGATGGCACCGCGAACTTTGCGGAAGGAAAGGAACCCTTCGGGATCATCGTCGCGCTCGCGGATGGGGGCGAGGCGGTTGCGGGGTGGTTTTATGATCCGGTGAAGGACCGCTTCTGCCACACGCGGCGAAGCGAAGGAGCCTTCGTCAACGGCGAGCGTATCGCGGCACGTACGACAGGCCAGCATCCGCCGGTCACCGCGGTCAGCCGCATCTTCCTCACTCCCGAGCAATCGGCGATGGTCGATGCCAAGCTCGCCCCTCACTACACGCTGGTCGACATCCCGCGCTGTGCTGCGGAGCAATATCCGCGCCTTGCGCTCGGCGAGAACGACATCTCCAGCTTCAAGCGCACTCTGGCATGGGATCACGCTGCCGGGGTTCTCTGGCTCAACGAAGCGGGCGGGAAAGCGGCGCGGCTTGACGGGAGCGCTTACCGCGTTGACCAGCACGATGCACCCGGTCTGGTCGGCGCATCCAGTCCCGCGCTTTGGGACCAATTCGTCGCGCGGGTGCTGGGCTAGAGTCTGTCCTGTTTAGACTGAATCGATGTGGGATTCCCAAGGGGTGCTGATTGTGATTCAAGCTGCTGGCTGGGCAGGAGGCCAGCAGCGATGGCACGAGCCTATTCTGACGATTT
>Ga0114986_1000053_pt1 | contig 30473 bp, 31 predicted proteins | sample Shrwel1BS1Day17_FD_96988 | JGI IMG/M metagenome (GOLD analysis project Ga0114986, IMG submission 96988) | Subsurface microbial communities from deep shales in Ohio, USA - Utica-3 well 1 S-1-Day17 | ecosystem: Environmental > Aquatic > Deep subsurface > Shale gas/oil reservoir > Produced... | reverse complement strand
TTCCGCTTCCCGCAGGAAGCCAATGATCTGTTCTTCGCTAAATCGCTTTTTCACGTCCAATCTCCTGTTACACGGGATTGGACTCCAGAGTCAGCTGCTACTCAAATCCGGGGGGACGTCGGCTGGCTTCGCGAAAGCCGGGGCCAGTAATTCGCCGCCAAATGTCGTCGCGCAAAAATATTTTTATCTTTACCTGCGATAACGGAATCATGTCCAGATAGGCCCGGAACAACGCGCGAAGTGCAGTTGCTTCTAGTTCAGGCGAATCGGAGAAAGCGACGTCTAGGCGATCTAAAGCAAGCCAGCATGTGATCGCCTCTTGGCGGAATGCCGTATTCAATTGTTCAAGAAGGGAGTCAACGGACTTGAATCCAACACTTCTCTGCTCCCCTGTTGGCTCCGCTAATGTGATCTTCGCCGAAAAATTGACCCCAGAATTTGGATCATGTACAGATCCCTCAATAGTCGGCAAGTGTCTCCTCAAATACTCCAGAGCAGCACGCAGCCGAGTAATTAGGTTTACATTCGGAGCAAGGAGGCCATTTGAGGTCAGTAGCTCAAAGACTTCGTTTGCGTCCTGGTTCGTCTGCCTTGTCTGCGTCAAATGATGACGTAGATAGTTGGCAAGGATCGAGAGGAAATAAAGTTTCCACAGTCCTCGAAACTTATCCTCAGACATGGGCGGCTCATTGGTTAGGTCGCGGAAAGCCGGCGTTCCGCGCGGATTTTCGGCAGCGAGAAACAGGGTACGCCGGCCTAAGCGAAGTCTTTCCTTCTGTGCGACAAGCAGCGAGTAGAGGGCGCTCTTGCCCGCCCCCTTGGCACCAAAGATGATGTCAACTTCTCCAGCGAGTACTTTCCGCCATTGCTCGGTTTCCACAAAGTAAGTGTGCAGATCGTCGACCTCATCCTCTGCAATTCGGCTTCCGAACACGGCCTTTGTTAATAGGTCTTTTCTACTTTTCATTGGAATCTCGGTCATTTCAATGTTCACGGACTAGCCGCCTCCTCTTTTTTATCGAACTACAAGAATCATCGATCCAATTCGCCAATCGTAATCGTGTCGACATCTGCCTCCAAACAGCTTGACATTGTTTCTTATTTCGCAGAGCATTTCTGTAGCGACAGTCTTAATTAATTAATTAAGGCGAAATCCTGCGCTCTACGGAGTGCGCCCCGCCAGCACAAAATGCCGGAGCCAAGCAATTGGCAGTCCGGGTACTAGGGGTTACAGTGGCTTGCCGGTTGTCACTGTAGGGGCCAACATCTTTCTATTCTTGAACCGCACCTGTCGCGAATTTCCAACTTCTTGGAGTTCGTATGCGTGCGGCTACGTCATCTGTCGTTCCCTTTTCATTTTCCAATCCTGCTCCGGCAGGAGGTCGCCCCGCCTGCGGGGCGCATCCTGGCGGCACAGCCGCCGGGCTTGTCCCATCTAAAACAAGTCCTCACGACTTGTCCATCAACCTGGCTCCCTCGGCTGTAGCCGAGCGTCGGGTAAAGCGGCTCAAGCGTTCTGTCTGGGCTTCCGGCCACCTTCATGGCATGGCCGAGAACGGCTCCAGACCGTCCGTCTGTTGGTTCGTCACCCTCACCTATGTCGGCGTCGATGATTGGCGTCCCCAGCACATTGCCTGCGCCATAGACCGTTTCCGGTATTGGTGCACGAAGATCGGCGCTCCGTGCCGCTACACATGGGTTGCCGAGCTTCAGAGCCGGGGCGCTGTGCACTACCACCTCCTAGCGTGGCTTCCCCGAGGCATCAAGATGCCTCATTGGGACAAGCCTGACGGCCGCCGCCGTGCCTTTTGGTCTCATGGCATGACCCAGACCGAGATTGCCAAGTCAGGCGTCGGCTACCTCATGAAATACCTCTCCAAGTTGGGTGAGCTGACACGCTTCCCTAAAGGTCTGCGCCTCTATGGCGTAGGAGGGCTGACTGAACAGGGACGGCGCATCCGGTCGTGGTTCAACCTCCCCGAATGGGCTAAATGCAGCTACGGTGTTGGCGACCTGGTGCGTCGCTCCGGACAACTGATCGTCAAGGCAAGCGGGGAGATTCTCCAGTCGCCCTACCTTGTGAAGCTGGTGCCCTTCGGCCTGAGCGTGAGTCTCACCCGGGAGATTCCTGATCGCTTTCATTCCGGGGCCTACTCAACCTGGTCGCCGCCATGAGCATGCGCACGCTCAACGCCGTAGAAGCGGCCCAACTTCTCCACATCCACCCGCAGACCCTCAAGGAACGGGCGCGAGCTGGCTTGATACCCGGCTGTCGCATCGGGAAGGCATGGGTCTTCGTCGAATCTTTGCTGATCGAGTATCTGGTGTCACAATCGCTTCCGCGTGTGTCTGTAGCCGGTACTCAGGAGATGCCTGAATGTCGCTCTACAGAAGAAAAGACTCCCCAAACTGGTGGGTCAAACTGCCGCCCATCCGCGGAGAATCTGGCCCTTTACAGGTCAGCACTGGGACTGCCAACAAGCGCAAGGCGCAGGAGTTCCACGACAAGCTCAAGGCCGAACGCTGGGAACAGGACAAGCTCGGCGTCAAATCGCGACGGTCATGGCAGGAGGCCGCCGGCAAGTTTCTGAGCGAAACCACCCACAAGCGATCTCGCGCCAAGGACATTTCCATCCTGGCTTGGCTGCATCCCATGCTTGGTGACAAGCACTTGGACGAGATCAATCGACAGTTGATCGACCACATCAAGGCAGAGCGCCTGAAAGTGGGGGCGGAGAGCACCGCCAATCGCTACTTGGCGCTGATTCGCTCCATCCTGCGTAAGGCGCTCCATGAATGGGAGTGGATTGACCACATCCCAAAGGTAACGCTCTTCAAGGAGCCGGAGGGTCGAGTTCGCGCCCTTACCTTGGAGGAATTCAACCGCCTCCACGCTGAGTTGCCGCCGCACCTGGCTGACATGGCGCTGTTCACCATTGCCACCGGCCTGAGACAGGCCAACGTTGCCAAGCTGGAATGGTCTGAGGTCAGTCTTGACCGGCAGCATGCTTGGATACCTGCCAACAAGTTCAAGAACGGCAAGCCTCATGCTGTCCCCCTGAACGAGATCGCCATGTCCGTACTGCTGGCCCAGCTCGGCAAGCATCCGATCTACGTTTTCACCTATCGCGGCAAGCCGGTGGTCAATGTCTCCACCAAGGCATGGTGGGCGGCTCTGGAACGGGCTGGGATCGAGAATTTCCGCTGGCATGACCTACGGCACACCTTCGCGACCTGGCACCGCCAAGCTGGCACACCAACCCACGAACTGCAACGCCTCGGTGGCTGGAAATCGCTCTCGATGGTGGAAAGGTATGCGCACATTGCCCCGGAGGGCTTGCAGCAAGCCGCCAGTCGGCTTGATAATGTGCTTTCAGGCTACGCTTTGGCTACGCCAAAAGGAAAGAGGGAACGCCCATGACAGCCGTCCCCTCTAGAGATTTGGTAGGGCGTGAGGGACTTGAACCCCCGACCAAGGGATTATGAGTCCCCTGCTCTAACCAACTGAGCTAACGCCCCGACCGAAGGCAAGATTGTAAGGGCCTACTTGCTGTGGCTCAGGGCGTTGCTGACCAGCTTGGACGTGATGTCCACGATCTGGATCATGCGGTCGTAGGGCATGCGGGTGGGGCCAATCACGCCCAGCGTGCCGACCACCTGGCCGTCCACCTCGTAAGGCGCACTCACCACCGACAGCTCCTCGAACGGCACCACCTGGCTCTCGCCGCCGATGAAGATGCGCACGCCCTCGGCCTGGCCGGTGATGTCGAGCAGGCGCATGAGCTGCGCCTTCTGCTCGAACAGGTCGAAGGCCCGGCGCAGCTGGCTCATGTCGCTGGAGAAGTCGCTGACCGACAGCAGGTTGCGCTCGCCGGCAATCACCACCTCGTCCTGCGCCTGCGTCATCGCCTCGGTCCCCACCGTGACGGCGGCCTGCATCAGGGCGGCGATCTCGCCGCGCAGGCTTTCCACCTCGCCCTGCAGGCGCTCGCGCACCTGCTCGATGGTCAGCCCCATGTAGTGGGTGTTGAGGTAGTTGGCGGCCTCCACCAGCTGGGATTGGGTGTAGTCGGTCTCGGTGAAGATGACGCGGTTCTGCACGTCCCCATCCGGCGAGACCAGGATGACCAGGATACGGCGCTCGGACAGGCGCAGGAATTCGATGTGGCGGAACACCGAGGTGCGCCGCGGCGCCATCACCACGCCAACGAACTGCGACAGGTTGGACAGCAGGTTGGCGGCATTGGAGATCACCTTCTGCGGCTGGTCCGGCGCCAGGCTGGGCGTTGTGAACTCGCCGCGCTGTACGGTCAGCATGGTGTCGACGAACAGCCGGTAACCCCGTGCCGTGGGCACACGCCCGGCCGACGTGTGCGGGCTGGCAATCAGCCCCAGCTCTTCGAGATCGGCCATGACGTTGCGGATGGTGGCTGGCGAGAGCTCCAGCCCCGAAGCACGCGACAAGGTGCGCGACCCCACCGGTTGCCCTTCGGCAATGTAGCGCTCGACCAGCGCTTTCAACAACAACTTGGCACGATCATCGAGCATGGATTCATTTTAATGATGTAATTTGCGCATGACATCCAAATTTCAGCAGGTCGCCCTCATTGGCAAGTACCAGGCTGCAACGGCCGGTGGCAACGCCTCGGTGCGTCCGGCGCTGGAGGACATTGCCCGTTTCCTGCAGGCCCAGGGTTGCCGGGTGGTGCTGGAGGCGCAGACCGCTGGCAACACCGGCCTGGGCGGCTACGAGATCATGGACGTGGAAGCCATCGGCCAGCACTGCCAGCTGGGTCTGGTGGTGGGCGGCGACGGCACGATGCTGGGCATCGGCCGGCAGTTGGCGCGCTTTCAGGTGCCGCTGATCGGCATCAACCACGGCCGGCTCGGCTTCATCACCGACATTCCCTTCGGCAGCTACGAGACCACCCTGCCGCCCATGCTGCAGGGCGAGTACGCGGAAGAGCGTCGCAGCCTGATGCAGGCACGCGTGATGCGCGGCGAACAGTGCGTGTTCGATGCGCTGGCCATGAACGACGTGGTGGTGCACCGCGGCGGCACCTCGGGCATGCTGGAGCTACGCGTCGAGGTCGACGGCCATTTCGTGGCCAACCAGCGCGCCGATGGGCTGATCATCGCCTCGCCCACCGGCTCTACGGCCTACTCGCTGTCGGTCGGTGGCCCCATCCTGCACCCGGCCCTGGGTGGCTGGGTGATGGCGCCGATTGCACCGCACACCCTGACCAACCGGCCGGTGGTGATCGACGACGACTCCGAGATCGCCCTGGAGATCGTGGCCGGCCGTGACGCCAGCGCCAATTTCGACATGCAGTCACTGGCCTCGCTGCAGCACGGCGACCGCATCGTCGTCACGCGCTCGCAGCACCAGGTGCGCTTCCTGCACCCACGCGGCTGGAGCTATTTCGACACGCTGCGGCAGAAGCTGCACTGGAACGAAGGAGTGGCCTTGCCGTGAGCCTCAAGCGCATCGTCCTGCGGGATTTCGTCATCGTCAGCGAACTCGAGCTGGAGTTGAACAACGGCTTCACCGTGCTCACCGGTGAAACCGGCGCCGGCAAGTCCATCCTGATCGATGCCCTGCAGCTCGTGACCGGTGCGCGCGCCGACACCGGCCTCATCCGCGAAGGCGCCGCGCGCACGGAAGTCGGCGCCGAATTCGACGATGGCGGCGCACTGCGCCCCTGGCTCGAAGAGGCCGGCTTTTCGCCCGACGACACCCTGCTGCTGCGTCGCACGGTGGACGCGCAGGGCAAGAGCCGCGCCTGGATCAATGGCAGTCCTGCGACCGCCACCCAGTTGCGTGAGGTGGGCGAGCAGTTGCTTGACATCCATGGCCAGCACGCCTGGCAAAGCCTGACACGGCCGGATGCCGTGCGCGGCCTGCTCGACGCCTACGCCCAGCTGGATACCAGCCGTCTGAGCGCGCTGTGGCAGCAATGGCGCCAGGCCCTCGCCACCCTGGAGGAGGCGCGCAGTGCACAGGACTCGCTGCAACGTGAACGCGAACGCCTGCAATGGCAGATCGGCGAGGTCGAAAAGCTCGCACCGCAAGCAGGCGAGTGGGAAGAACTCAACACCGACCACAGCCGCCTGGCCCATGCCCAGGCCCTGCTCGACGCCGCGCAGGGCGCGCTCGACGCCCTGGACGGCGAGGACGGCAGCGCCAACCACGCCTTGAGCGCTGCCCAGCATCTGCTACAGAATCAGGAGCATTTGGAGCCTGATTTCAAGGCGCTCAACGAGGTTCTGGCCTCCAGCCTGGCACAGGTGGAAGACGCCGTGCACACGCTGCGCACCTACCTGCGCCGCACCGACCTTGACCCGGAGCGTCTGGCCGAACTCAATGCCCGCCTGACGCTATGGGTGTCGCTGGCGCGGCGCTACAAGCGGCCGCCGGAAGAGCTGGCCGCCACGCTCGCCGGCTGGAAGGAAGAGTTGAACCGGCTGGACGCTGCTGCCGACCTGGCGGCGCTGGAAGCCGCCGAGCAGCAGGCCCAGGCCGCCTACCTGGCAGAAGCCAAGTCCATCTCCAAGGCGCGCGCCAAGGCCGCGCCCAAGCTGGCCCAGGCCATCACCCAGGCCATGCAGGGCCTGGGCATGCAGGGCGGGCGTTTCGAGGTGGCGCTCAACCAGGCCGCGCAGCCGATGCAAAGTGGTCTGGAAGAAGTGGCCTTTCTGGTCGCGGGCCACGCCGGCAGCACGCCGCGCCCAGTGGGCAAGGTGGCCTCGGGTGGTGAGCTCTCGCGCATCGCGCTGGCCATTGCCGTCACCACCAGCCAGCTCGGCACCGCCCAGACCCTGATCTTCGATGAAGTGGACTCCGGCGTCGGTGGCGCGGTGGCCGAGACCGTGGGCCGGCTGATGAAGCAGCTCGGCCGCGACCGTCAGGTGCTGGCCGTGACGCACCTGCCACAGGTCGCCGCCTGTGCCGACCATCACCTGCTGGTGGCCAAGCAGCTGCAGGGCAAGTCCACGCTGAGCACGGTGGCGGCCGTGCAGGGCGAACAGCGCGTGGCCGAAGTGGCACGCATGCTCGGTGGCGAGCGCCTGTCCGGCACCACGCTGGCGCACGCCAAGGAAATGCTGCAGTCGGGCAGTTGAGCATGGAGATCGTCCTCATCACCGGCATGTCCGGCTCCGGCAAATCGGTGGCGTTGCATGCGCTGGAGGACGCTGGCTACTACTGCGTCGACAACCTGCCGCCCGAGCTGCTGCAGCCCTTTGTCGCCCTGGAACAGCAGCACCAGGCCAAGCGCCTGGCGATTGCCATGGACGTCCGCAGCGCCACCTCGCTGCCACAGGTTCCCCCCCTGCTGACGGCGCTGCGCCAGCAAGGCATCACCGTCAAGCCGCTATTTCTGGATGCCGCGACCGACACGCTGGTACGGCGCTACTCGGAGACCCGACGCAAACACCCGCTGTCGCAGACCGCCACGGCAGCGGCCCCTGATCTGAACCGGGCGCTCATTGACGCCATCGAGCTGGAGCGCGAGCTGCTCAGCGCCCTGCGCGAACAGGCACATGTGATCGACACCAGCCTGATCCGGCCCTCGCAGCTGCAGGGTTACGTGAAGGATGTGATCTCGCTGCCGGGCAGCCAGCTGACGCTGGTGTTCGAATCGTTCGCGTTCAAGCGCGGCATCCCGGTTGACGCCGACTACGTGTTCGACATCCGCATGCTGCCCAATCCGCACTACGAACCTGAGTTGCGGCCACTGACCGGCAAGGACGCACCGGTGGCCACCTTCCTGCAGGCGCAGCCCGAAGCCAGCCGCATGCTCGGTGACATCGAGGCCTTCCTCAACCACTGGCTGGACGCCATGGCGCACAACCACCGCAGCTACGTCACGGTGGCCATCGGCTGCACCGGCGGCCAGCATCGTTCAGTCTATCTGGTGGAAGAACTGGCACGCCGCTTTGCCGTGCGCTGGACCACACTCAAGCGCCACCGCGAACTCGACGCCGGCTGAACGTCGCCGCTCAGCCGTTTTCCAGCAACTTGCGCACCGGCGCCGGCAAGCCCAGGCCCGGCCACGCCTCGGCCGCCTGCCAGCTGCCTTCGGATGACAGCCGCGCATGCGCCGGCAGCTGCACCCGCACCGGATGCAGGTGCAGGTCCTTGTGCGTCAGCACATGGGTGAACACCGGCGCCTCCTGCAAGGCCGCGCGGTAGCGTGGCGGCACCGCGGCCTCCAGCGCGTCGCGGCTGTCGAACAGCTCGAAGCAGTACAGCCCGGCCCAGACGCCCGGCGTGGGCCGCTGGCGCAGCCAGACGGCCCCATCGCGCGTCTGCGCCCACAGCAGCCAGAGCGACTGCGTCGTGCGCTTGAGCTTGCGCGTCTTCACCGGGTAACGCTCCGGCTGCCCCTCGCGCCGCGCCACGCACAGCTCGGCCAGCGGGCAACGCTCGCACTGCGGCTTGCGCGCCAGGCAAACCGTGGCGCCGAGGTCCATCACGCCCTGGGTGTAGCGCGGCATGCTGCGTGCCAGATCACGCGTGGGCAGCAGCTCGGTGGCATGGGTCCACAGGGTTCGTTCGTTGGCCGCCACGGCCAGGTCGGCATCGAAACCGAGCACGCGCGTCAGCACGCGCTTGACGTTGCCGTCCAGGATGGCCACGCGCTCGCCAAAGCAGATCGAGGCGATCGCTGCCGCGGTGGAACGGCCGATCCCGGGCAGCGTTTGCAAGGCCTCGGCGGTCGGCGGGAAGACGCCACCAAAACGCTCCACCACCTGCAGGGCGCAGGCATGCAGGTTGCGCGCACGGCTGTAGTAGCCCAGCCCGCTCCACAGCGCCAGCACGTCGTCCAGGTGGGCCGCTGCCAGGGCCTGCACATCAGGGAAGCGCTGCAGGAAACGGGCGTAGTAGTCGCGCACCGTGACCACCTGGGTCTGCTGCAGCATGATCTCGGACAGCCACACCCGGTACGGGTCGCGCGTGGCCTGCCAGGGCAGGTCATTGCGCCCGTGCTGCTGCTGCCAGCGCACCAGCCGCGTGGCGAGGTCTGGGGGCATCACGCTCAGGCCTGTGCCAGCTCGGGCTGCGCCTTGGGTGCAGGCACCTGCGGCGAGCGGGTCAGGTAGCTGGTCAGCTCCTGCAGCTTGCTGTCGAGCTGGTCAATCGCCTGGCTCTGGCCTTCGATCTCGGTTATGCGCTCATCCAGTCCGCCGGCGGCATTCTGGATGCGGTCAATGGCTTCGATGCGGCGACTGAAGTTCTTGCGCCGCTCGCGCAGCTGCGCGTCGAGCTGGGCTGCAGCGGACTTGCTCCACAGCTCTACATCGGCCAGAGCCGTCTGGTGCAGACCACGCACGCGGGTGGAAAGTGCACGCACCAGCCGGTCGGCAAACTCGGGCTGCGCCAGCCGGAAGGCGTTGCCGATGCCCAGATACTGCAGATGGCCGCGCTCGATCTGGTCGAGGTCGTTGAGGTAGTCCAGCACCTGCGGCTCGGTGGGCGGCTGCAGCGAAAAGCCATGCTCCGCATTGAGCTGACGGAAGGTGGCCGCCAGCATGGTCTGGATCTCGCCGACGAGTGATTGCACGCGCCGCAGGTTTTCGCGCAGGCGGTCGAAGGTGTCGCCATAGGCCTTCTTGACGCCGAGCTTGAGCCCCTTCTGCTGCAGGGCCTGCGTCAGCTGGCCCATCTCCTGGCGCAGCGTGGTCGAGCCCAACAGGTGGAACACGTCGCGCAGCAGCTTGAGGTGCACCGAGCGCACCGCATGGATCTTCGCACCGCTGAGGTCAAACTCGGCCTGCTCCTGCGCAATGCGCGCGCGCATGTGCTTGATGATGCTGCTGTTCTTGCCGCGCAGGCCCTTGAGTTCGAGCAGCTGCTCGGCCAGGTCGCGCCGGCGGATGTTGAGCACGCGCCCGGTCTCGTTCTGCAGGTCGGCAATGCCGCCCGCCACCGCCTTGCCCAGGATGCGCTGGCGCTGGCCCATGATGCGCTGCGCCAGCGCCTCTTCGAGCGCCGGCAGGCAGCTCGACTGCAGCAGGGCCGCGTCGTCGGTGACCTTGGCCACCAGACCCTTCTGCGCCGAGATCGGGAACACCTGCTCGCGTGGGATGCCCAGGATCTCGGCCGTGGTCTCGCACTGGCGCTCGATCTGCAACTGGATCTGGGCCGGCGAACTCAGCGCGTCCCACAATGAATCGATCTTGTTGAGCACCACCAGACGGGTGTCGCTGTCGTCGGACTCGGTGATGAGGTGCTCGCGCCAGATCGCCAGGTCCGACTTGGTGACACCGGTGTCGGCGCCCAGGATGAACACCACCGCATGCGCCTGCGGCACCAGGCTCACCGTGAGCTCGGGCTCGGCGCCAATGGCGTTCAGGCCCGGGGTGTCGAGGATCACCAGCCCCTGCTTGAGCAGCGGGTGCGCGATGTTGATCAGCGCGTGGCGCCAGCGCGGCACTTCCACCATGCCCTGCGCGTCGGTGAGCGGGTTGTCTTCCGGCGTCTGGCTGTCCCAGAAGCCCAGGGCGCGCGCCTCGTCCTGCGTCACGCGCACCGTCTCGGCCACCTTCTCCAGCGCCAATGCCAGCTGCTGCGGGTCGTTCACGTCCAGATCGATGCGCGTCCACTTCTCGGGCACCATGCGCCATTCCATCAAGGATTGGGTCTGCAGCCGGGTCTCGATGGGCAGCAGGCGCAGGCAGGGCGGCACCTCGGCGTCGTAGCCCATCTCGGTCGGGCACATGGTGGTGCGCCCGGCGCTGGCCGGCATGATGCGACGGCCATAGCCGGCGAAGAAGATGGCGTTGATCAGCTCCGACTTGCCGCGCGAGAACTCGGCGACAAAGGCCACCATCACCTTGTCGGCGCGCACCTGGGTCTCCAGGCGGCGCAGCCGTTCCTCGACGGCGGCGTCGAGCAGCTCGTGGTCCTTCATCCATTCGGCCAGCAGCTTCAGGCGCAGGGCGAACTCGCGCCGCCACGTGCCATGCTGGTCAAACCTGTCGTTGAATGAAGTCGCCACGGTCTCTCCCAATGAACTTTTCAATATAGCACCGCCACCTGCTAGCCCCGCTGACAAAGCGGGCAGTAATAGGTGCTGCGCTGCCCCTGACGGATGGCCTTGATCGGCGTGCCGCACACCCTGCAGGGCAGACCCTCGCGACCATACACCATGGCTTCAAGCTGGAAGTAACCGTTTTCACCCTGCGCGTTGGAAAAATCACGCAGCGTGCTGCCGCCTTTCTGCACCGCGCGCGCCAGCACATCGCGGATGGCGGCATGCAGCTTGGCCGCGCGCGGGCGGCTCAGCCGGGCGGCACTCAACGTCGGCCGGATGCCGGCCAGGAACAGCGCCTCCGAGGCATAGATGTTGCCCACGCCCACCACCACATCGCCGGCCAGCAGCACCTGCTTGATGGCGGCGCGGCGCGCCTTCAGGCCGGCATGAAACGCCGCCACGTCGAAGTCGTCCGACAGCGGCTCCATGCCCAGCCCGCCCAGCAGCTTGCGCGCCTGCGGGTCGCTCTCATCCTGCACATACACCACGGCACCGAAACGGCGCGGGTCGTTCAGGCGCAGCGTGCCGCGCGTGGTCACCAGTTCGAAGTGGTCGTGCACGCCCGGCGGCGGCAGCGCCGTGGCGAAACTCAGGCTGCCCGACATGCCCAGGTGCAGCAGCAACAGACCCTCATCCAGATCGAGCAACAGGTACTTGCCGCGCCGGCGCACACCGCGCACCGTGCGGCCCACCAGGTGCTCCACCGGCATGCCCAGCGGCCAGCGCAGCGGCTTGCCCAGGCGGGCGGCGACGATGCGCGCACCGGCAATGCGATCGGCAAAACTCAGACGGGTGACTTCGACTTCCGGTAGTTCGGGCATGGCATGAAGGGGCAACGGGCTTGGATTATTATGGTTTGATGTCGCCTCTCCAACGCATTGCCGCCCTCATGCTGGCTGGCGCGCTCAGCGCGCAGGCCCAGGGCCCGGACACCCCCGCCGCTACCGCTACCAACTCCGCGCTCGAGGGCGCCCTCTTTTACCAACTGTTACTCGGTGAACTCACGGCGCAAGGTGGCGACCCCGGTACCGGCTATGCGCTCCTGCTCGACGCCGCGCGCAAGACCAACGACGCCCAGCTCTACAAGCGTGCCACCGACATCGCGCTGCAGGCGCGCGCCGGCGACTCGGCCCTGCAGGCGGCACGGGCCTGGCGGCAGGCCCAGCCGGCCTCGCGACAGGCCAACCGCTACCTGCTGGAGATCCTGATCGCCCTCAACCGCCTGAGTGACGCCATCGAACCGCTCAAGCGCGAAGTCTCACTGGCCGACGCCCCGGAACGCGTGGCCACCATCAACCTGCTGCCGGGCTACTTCGCCCGCGCCAGCGACAAGAAGCTGGCCGCCCAGGTGCTGGAGCAGGCCCTGGCCGACCAGCTGGACCAGCTGGCCACGGGTGCTGCCGCCTGGACCAGCATCGGCCGCCTGCGCCTGATTGCCGGCGATGTGCCGGGCACACTGGAGGCCGCGCGGCGCGGCAATGCCGTCGACGCCAAGGCCGAAGGCCCGGCGCTGCTGGCGCTGGCCCTGACCAGCGTGTCGCAGCCGCAGGCCGAGACGCTGGTGCGCCAGTACCTCGACGCCCAGCCGCAGTCGGAAGTGCGGCTGGAGTACGCCCGCATCCTGCTCAATCTGCAACGCCACAGCGAAGCCTACGAACAGCTGCGCCTGGCCACGCGTGATCGGCCGCAGGACGCACCGGCCTGGCTGCTGCGCGGCACGCTGGAACTGCAGGACCGGCGCCTGGGTGACGCCGAGACTTCGATCAAACGTTACGTCGAACTGCTGCAGGCCAGCACGGCAATGCCCGAGGAAGAACGCAGCCGCGGTCAGGCCCAGGCCTATCTGCTGCTGTCGCAGATTGCCGAGCAGCGGCGCGATTACGCCCAGGCCAACCGCTGGCTGGACCAGATCAGCAACGCGCAGGAAATGGTCAGCGCCCAGAGCCGGCGCGCCGCCCTGCTCGCGCGCGAGGGCAAGCTGGAAGAAGGCCGCCAGCTGATCCGTCGCCTGCCGGAACGCAATCCGGGCGACGCCCGGCTCAAGCTCTCGGCCGAAGTCCAGCTGCTGCGCGACAACAAGCAGTACCAGACCGCCTACGACCTGCTGGAGCGAGCCAACCGCGGCGAGCCGGTGGACGTGAACCTGCTGTACGACCAGGCCACGCTGGCCGAGAAGCTGGACCGTGCCGACGACATGGAGCGGCTGCTGCGCCAGATCATCGCCATCAAGCCCGACTACCACCATGCCTACAACGCGCTGGGCTATTTCTTCGCCGATCGCAACATCCGCCTCGATGAAGCACGGCTGCTCATCCTCAAGGCGCTCGAGTTCGCACCAGGCGACCCGTTCATCGCCGACAGCCTGGGCTGGGTCGAGTTCCGCCGTGGCAACACCGCCGAGGCACTGCGCATCCTGCAGGAGGCCTACCGCAAGCGCCCGGACGCCGAGATCGCCGCCCACCTGGGCGAGGTGCTGTGGCGCACAGGCCAGCAGCAACAGGCCCTGAGCGTGTGGAAGGAGGGGCTCGACCTCAACGCCGAGAACGAGACGCTGCAGGAAACCATCAAGCGCCTGGGCGCCCCGCTGTGAACCTGCGACGCCGGGCGCTGGCCGCCCTCCCGCTGGGTGCTATTTTTTTTATAGCAGGCTGCGCCCAGCCACCCAAGGCAGAACCGCCCAAAGGCATGGAGTCCCGCTACTGGCGCGGCCGGCTGGCGCTGCGCGTGGACAGTGAGCCGCCGCAGGCGTTCTCGGCCGGCTTCGAGCTCAGTGGCCAGGCCGCGCAGGGCGAGCTGCGCCTGTACAGCCCGCTGGGCACGGTACTGGCCGAGCTGCGCTGGATGCCGCAGGCCGCCACGCTGACGCGCAATGGCGAGACGCAGCAGTTCGACTCGCTCGACGCCCTCGCCACCCAGGCCACCGGCGCCGCGCTGCCGGTGGCAGCCCTGTTCCAATGGCTGGCCGGGGTGCAGACCACCGCCGACGGCTGGCTGGCCGACCTGAGCCAACTGGAGGCCGGCCGCCTGACCGCGCAGCGCACCCAGCCCGCACCGGCCACCGAGTTGCGGCTGCTGCTGGAACGCTGACGCCCGCCGTCGCGCGGGGCGTCGATAATCGGCCGCATGAAGGCGCTCTACGACGTACCAGCCCCCGCCAAGCTCAATCTGTTTCTGCACGTCACGGGCCGGCGCGCCGACGGCTACCACCTGCTGCAGTCGGCCTTCATGCTGATCGACTGGTGCGACACGCTGCACCTCGAGCGTCGCGATGACGGCCGCATCGAGCGCGAGGACCTGCTGCAGCCGCTGCCGGCGGACGACCTCATCCTGCGCGCGGCACGCGCGTTGCAAGCCGCCAGTGGCTGCACGCAGGGCGTGCACATCGGCGTGGAAAAGCGCCTGCCAGCGCAGGCCGGCATGGGTGGCGGCTCGTCGGATGCCGCCTCCACGCTGCTGGCGCTCAATCGCCTGTGGCAGCTCAACTTCTCGTTGGAGCAACTCGCCGCGATTGGTTTGACGCTGGGCGCCGATGTGCCTTTCTTTCTGCACGGCCGCAATGCCTGGGTGGAGGGCATCGGCGAACAGATCACACCGCTGGACGTGCCCCAGGGCCGACTGCTGGTGGTCAAACCGCAGGCCGGACTCGACACCCGCGCAATTTTTTCCGACCCGTCGTTGAAACGCGATACAAATCCTGCTACAATTTCAGGCTTTGCTGCAGACCCATACGGCTTTGGCCGTAACGACTTGCAGCCTGTTGCCCAGAAGCTTTGCGCTGGTGTGATGCAAGCCCTCGATTGGCTCGCCTCACTCGGTCTGCAAGGTCGGATGACAGGCTCTGGAAGTGCCGTGTTTGCCTGGGCACCGCCCTCTTTAAGCGTTCCGAAGGCGCCGGACGCGATGGAGGCCCGGTTGTGCAGCAACCTGGAGGTCCACCCCCTGGCGGGTTGGGCGACCAGCGATAGAGTTGTCGGTCGGTAGCCGTTCAGGCTATCAACCTGTGTAGGGGAGTCGCCAAGTTGGTTAAGGCACCGGATTTTGATTCCGGCATGCGAGGGTTCGAGTCCTTCCTCCCCTGCCAAATTTTTCTGGGTATTTGATCGCTGGGACGTACATGCAGGCCGCTCCTTCCCCTGATTTCATGCTTTTCACCGGCAATGCCAATCCCGGCCTGGCCGCGGACATTGCCAAGCATCTGGGCATCTCCCTCGGTTCGGCCACGGTAGGCCGCTTCTCCGACGGCGAGGTGACGGTCGAGATCAACCAGAACGTGCGCGCCCGCGACGTCTTCGTCATCCAGTCGACCTGCGTGCCGACGAATGACAACCTGATGGAACTGCTGATCATGGTCGACGCGCTCAAGCGCGCCTCGGCCGAACGCATCAGCGCCGTCATTCCCTATTTCGGCTACGCCCGCCAGGACCGCCGCCCGCGCTCGACGCGCGTGCCGATCACGGCCAAGGTGGTGGCCAACATGCTGCAAGCCGTGGGCGTGGCCCGCGTGCTGACCATGGACCTGCACGCCGACCAGATCCAGGGCTTCTTCGACATCCCGGTGGACAACATCTACGCCTCGCCGGTGCTGCTGAGCGACCTGCGCCAGAAGAAGTACGAAGACCTGATCGTCGTCTCGCCCGACGTCGGTGGCGTGGTGCGAGCGCGCGCGCTGGCCAAGCAGCTCGGCTGCGATCTGGCCATCATCGACAAGCGCCGCCCCAAGGCCAACGTGAGCGAAGTGATGCACGTCATCGGCGAGATCGAAGGCCGCAACTGCGTCATCATGGACGACATGATCGACACCGCCGGCACGCTGGTGAAGGCGGCCGAGGTGCTGAAGGAACGTGGCGCAAAGAAGGTCTACGCCTACTGCACGCACCCGATCTTCTCTGGCCCGGCCATCGAGCGCATCTCCAAGGGCACGGCCCTGGACGAAGTGGTGGTGACCAACACCATCCCGCTCAGCCCCACCGCCGCCGGCTGCAACAAGATCCGCCAGCTGAGCGTGGCACCGCTGATCGCGGAAACCATTCACCGCATCGCCAAGGGCGAGTCGGTCATGAGTTTGTTCTCGGAGCAGGAAGACCTGTTCTGAGGCAATCGCCGGCCTGCGCGCAGTTCCGCCGCAGGCCTTGTTAAACCGGAGTCACACTGGTCGCGGTGGACTCTCCATGGAGTGAACTATGAAATTCGTCGCCTTTGAGCGCGCCAAGCAGGGTACGGGTGCGAGCCGCCGTCTGCGCAACACGGGCCGCACGCCCGCCATCGTCTACGGTGGCGCCGCCGAGCCGCAACTGATCGAACTCGACCACAACGCACTGTGGCACGCCCTGAAGAAGGAAGCCTTCCACTCGTCCATCCTGGACATGGAACTGAACGGCAAGACCAGCCAGGTGCTGCTGCGCGACGTGCAGATGCACCCCTTCAAGCAACTGGTGCTGCACATCGACTTCCAGCGCGTGGACGCCAACACCAAGCTGCACATGAAGGTGCCTTTCCACTACAGCGGTGAAGAGAATTCCCCGGCCGTCAAGCTGGACCTGTGCCTGGTCAACCACGTGGTGACCGAGCTGGAAGTGTCCTGCCTGCCGAAGGACCTGCCCGAGTTCATCAATGTGGACCTGAGCGGCCTGAAGAAGGGTGACTCGCTGCACCTGAACGACATCACCCTGCCCAAGGGCGTGACCGCCGTGACCCACGGCAAGGCCAACCCGGTGCTGGTGACCGTCGTGGCACCGGCCGAGGAAGCCGAAGCCGCTCCGGCTGCTGCCGAAGCCGCCCCGGCCGAGAAGGCCCCGGCCAAGAAGAAGTAATCACCTCTTCTGCCCCCTTCCGCAACGGCCCACCTCGGTGGGCCGTTGCTTTTGGTAACCCCGTCGTCATTGGCGCAGCCCCGATAATCCGCGCATGATCAAACTGTTTGTCGGCCTGGGCAACCCGGGCCCGGAATACGAGGCCACGCGCCACAACGCCGGCTTCTGGTGGATCGACGCCGTGGCGCGCGAGCTCAAGGCCAACCTGGTGATGGACAAGAGCTACCACGGCCTGGTGGCACGCACCACGGTCAAGGGCCAGACGGTCTGGCTGCTGGAGCCGCAGACCTTCATGAACGTGTCCGGCAAATCAGTCGCGGCACTGGCGCGCTTCTTCAAGATCCAGCCGAACGAAATCCTGGTGGCGCATGACGAGCTCGACATCGTGCCCGGCCAGGTCAAGCTCAAGCTCGGCGGCAGCCATGCCGGCCACAACGGCCTGCGCGACATCCACGCCCAGCTCGGCACCGACGACTACTGGCGCCTGCGCATCGGCGTCGGCCACCCGGGCGTCAAATCCGAGGTGGTGAGCTGGGTGCTGAAGAAGCCCTCGCCGGAACACCGCACCGCCATCGAGGACTGCATCGCCCGCTCGCTCAAGGCCCTGCCCGAGCTGCTGGCCGGCGACATGACCAAAGCCACCATGCTGATCCACACCGCCAAGCCGCCGCGCCCGAAGCCGCCACGGCCGCCCGCCACGCCCGAAGCCACCGCACCAGGAGACGCCGCATGAGCCGCCTCATTATTGCTATGCTTTTGATAGCCTCCAGTGCTCTGTCGATGGGCGCCGGGGCCCAAACGGTCTATCGCTGCGGCAACAGCTACAGCCAGTCGCCCTGCGCCGGCGGCGTGACCGTCGACGCCAATGACAGCCGCAGCCGCACGCAGCAGGCACAGGCCGAAGCGGACACCGCACGCGCACGCCAGTCGGCCAACGCGCTGGAGAAAGACCGCCTGAAGCAGGAAGAAGCCGCCGCCCGCGCCGACCGGCAGGCCCCCCAGGCTGATGCGGGCAAGGCACCCGCCACGGTGCACGCCACGAAGCCTGCGCAGACCAACAAGAAGAAACCGGCCAAGCAGCCGCCCTACTTCACCGCCCATGCGGCAGGTGAGAAGAAAGACAGCAAGAAGGCGGCGAAGAAGAAAAGCGCTGACGTCGAGAAGACCGACGGCGCCAGCAACACCCAAGACGCCGCGCGCTGAACGCGCGCCCGGCTCGTCTAGCCCGTGCGCTCAGGCGGCGGGCTTGCCTGCCCCGGCGGCCGGCACTGGCGCGGCCTGGGCCTCGGCCTGCAGGCGGCGGTACTTCTGCCACAGCGTCTCGCGGTCTTCCACATGGGCCCGGTTCACCGGGATGCAGGCCACCGGGCAGACCTGCACGCACTGCGGCTCGTCGAAATGGCCCACGCATTCGGTGCAGCGATTGGGGTCGATCTCGTAGATCACCTCGCCGAGGTAGATGGCCTCGTTCGGGCACTCGGGCTCGCAGACGTCGCAGTTGATGCACTCGTCGGTGATCATCAGCGCCATACGGGCCTCGTCATCGGCAGGGGGAAAAGGAACGTGCGGCTCGGCATAACCCCAATTATCGGCGCTGGCGCCACAACCCTGCCGCCATCAGGCTGATCGGTCGATCAGGCCGATCCGGTCTCCGGCGCCGCCACGCGCGCCAGCTTGGTCTGGTCATACACCGGTTGCGGCGGCAGGTCGGCCAGGTGTGCGGTATCGGCCCACTGCACGATCTCGATGGACTCACCCACCACACGCACGCGGTTCAGGCCGGCGTTCGGAATCTCGCTCTGGCGCGGGCCCGACAGCGACAACCCGCACGCGGTGCGGTACACCATGTCGAGCACGCCACCGTGCGTCACCACCACCAGCGTCTGCCCCGCGTGGCGCCGGCCCAGCGCCTGCACGGCCGCCACCACGCGCGCATGGAACTGGCGCGTGCTCTCGCCGCCTTCGAAAGCGTAATCGGCCTCGAAGCGCACCCAGCGCGCCCAGGCCTCGGCATGCTGCGCCTTGATGTCGGCCACACGCAGGCCCTCGGCGATGCCGAAGTGCTGCTCGCGCAGTGCCATGCTGAGTTCCGGCGCCAGCGGCACCGGCTGCAGCGGGTGCGCACCCACCGGCTCGGCGGTCTGGCGCGCGCGCAGCAGGTCGCTGCTGACCAGGTGCTGCAGCGGCGCCTGCGCCAGCCGCTCGGCCACGCGCCGCGCCTGTTCATGCCCGACGGCATTGAGCGGCACGTCCAACTGCCCCTGAAAGCGCAGCTCGCGGTTCCAGTCGGTCTCGCCGTGGCGGATCAGGATCAGTTCGGTCATGGTCCCATTATCCGGCGCCGGCGCTGCAGGAATTTTTCAAGCTCCACCGCCAGCAGCACCACGGCCGCGGCGCCGAAGCACACGCCCAGCTCCAGCGCGCTCAGCGGTGTGGTCTTGAAGATCGGGTTGAGCTGCGGCACGTAAAGCGTGGCCAGCTGCAGCGCCAGCGTCAGCAGCACCGCGCCCAGCAGCGCCAGGTTGGAACGCAGGCCGATCGTCAAGAGCAAGTCGCGCTCCGAACGGATCGCCAGCACGTGCGCCATCTGCGCCAGCGTCAGCGTGGTGAACACCATGCTGGGGCCGTGCGGGTTGCCGTTGGCCTGCGCCCAGGCCTGCACGCCCAGGCACAGGCCGCCCATCAGCAAGCCCACCCACAGCACGTGCTGCCACAGGCCGTGGGCAAACAGGCTTTCCTGCGGCGGACGCGGCGGGCGCTGCATGATGCCGCGCTCGGCCGGCTCGCGCGCCAGCGCCAGCCCGGGCAGTCCGTCGGTCACCAGGTTGATCCACAGGATGTGGATGGGCAGCAGCGCAATCGGCAAGCCCAGTAGCGGCGCCAGGAAGATGACCCAGATCTCGCCCGAGTTGCCGGTGAGCGCATAGCGCACGAACTTGCGGATGTTGTCGTAGATGCGTCGCCCCTCGCGTACCGCGCGCACGATGGTGGCGAAGTTGTCGTCCAGCAGCACCAGGCTGGCCGCCTCGCGCGCCACGTCGGTGCCACCGCGCCCCATGGCCACGCCGATGTCGGCGCGCTTGAGCGCCGGCGCGTCATTCACGCCGTCGCCCGTCATGGCCACGAACTCGCCGTGCTGCTGCAGCGCCTGCACGATGCGGATCTTCTGCGCCGGGTCCACGCGCGCATACACGCGCACACTGGCCACCCGTTCGTGCAGCAGCGGCTCGTTCATGGTGGCGAGCTCGGCGCCGGTCAGCACTTCCACATCATGGCCGTCGTGCACGATGCCCAGGCGGCGCGCGATCGCGAGCGCCGTGGCCGGATGGTCGCCGGTGATCATCACCGGCGTGATGCCGGCCGACAGGCAATCGCGCACCGCCGCCTGTGCCTGCGGTCGCGGCGGATCGATCAGGCCGACCAGGCCGATGAACTGCAGGCCCTGTTCCAGCAGGGCCTCCTGCCCCGCGGCCGGCAAGGCCGGCAGCGGGCGGCGCGCCAGGGCCAGCACGCGCAGGCCCTGCGCAGCCATGGCCAGCGCCTGGTCAAGCACGGCCTGCAGCGCGCCCTGCAAGCCCGTGCCATCGCACAGCGGCAGCACCGACTCCGGCGCGCCCTTCACGTACACCACCAGTTCGCCGTCCGGGCCGCGGTGCACCGTGCTCATGCGCTTGCGCTCGGAATCGAAGGGCAGCTCCTGCACGCGCGGCCACTGCGCCTCCAGCGCGCCCTTGTCCAGCCCGGCGTCGAGCGCGGCCTGTGCCAGTGCGGTCTCGGTCGGGTCGCCATGCCAATGGCTGCCGTGGCTGCGCCGAGCGTCGTTGCACAGCGCAGCGGCCTGCAGCAACGCGGCGCTGGCCGCCGGCAAGGGTTGTCCGTGCTGCCAATGCCAGTCCGCCGTCCAGAGCTGCTCCACATGCATGCGGTTCTGCGTCAGCGTGCCGGTCTTGTCGGAACAGATGAAGGTCACCGAGCCCAGGGTCTCGACCGCTGGCAGGCGGCGTATCAGCGCGTTCTGCCGCGCCATGCGGCGCGCGCCCAGCGCCAGCAGCACCGTCACCACCGCCGGCAGCGCCTCGGGGATGGCGGCCACCGCCAGGCTGACGGCGGTGAGCATCATCAGCACCGGGTCTTCGCCGCGCAGCACGCCCACCACGAAGATCACCGCGCAGATGCCCAGCACCGCCAGCGCCAGCCGGCGACCGAAGTCGGCCAGGCGCAACTGCAGCGGCGTCTGCCGGTCGGCACCCAGTGCGGCGCCCAGGCCCTGGGCTGGCTGGCCCTGCAGCAGGCTGGCCACCTGGCCGAGCTCGGTGGCCATGCCGGTGGCCACCACCAGGCCGCGCGCGCGGCCGTGGGTGGCGGTGGTGCCCTTGAAGGCCATGTTGAGGCGGTCGCCCAGCGCGTGGTTCGCCCCGTGCAGGCGCCGCGTGTGTTTTTCCACCGTGACCGACTCGCCCGTCAGGGCCGACTCGTCCACCTTGAGCTGGGCGATGTCGAGCAGGCGCAGGTCAGCCGGCACCTGGTTGCCGGCTTCCAGCAGCACGATGTCGCCCGGCACCAGCTCGCTGGCCGGCACCACCTGCACCTGGCCACCGCGCAGCACCGTGGCCTGCATGGCCGCCAGCTGGCGCAGCGCGGCCATGGCGCGGTCGGCACGCCAGGCCTGCACGAAGCCGATCACCGCATTGAGCAGCACGATGACCAGGATGGCCAGCGTGTCGACCCAGTCACCCAGAAAGCCCGAGATCAGCGCCGCCGCCAGCAGCACCACGATCATGAAGTCGCGGAACTGGTCCAGCAGCAGCGCCAGCGGCCCGCGCGCACGCGCCTGGGCCAGTTCGTTGGGGCCGTGCTGGCCACGCCGGCGACCTACCTCAGCTTCCGGCAGGCCGTGCGCCGGGTCCACCGCATGTTCGCGTGCCAGCTCCAGCGCCTCGCGCAGATGCCAGTCGCGCGGCGTGTTCGTCTGCACCACCCGGTTCAGTCCTCCTGCGCGGGCTTGACGATCGTCACCGGCACCCCGGCCGCGTGCAGCACCTCGTGCGACACCGAACCCAGCAGCGCGCTGCGCAGGTCGCCCTTGCCGCGCGCGCCCATCACCACCAGGTCGCAGCCGTAGCGCTCCAGAATCTCCACCAGCATGTGCGCCGGGTCGCCCTTCACCACCTCGCGCTCGTAGGCAATGCCGGCCTGCTGCAACAGCGCCTCGGCCGCCGCCATGGCGTGCAGCCCGGCCTCGGTGGCGATGCGCTCCAGCACCTCGGCGTCGTGCGCCACCAGCATTTCGTACAGCGAGGCCGGCTCCTGCACATTGGCCAGCACCACGCTGGTCTGCAGCCCGTCGCGCGCCAGGCGCACGACGTAGCGCGCCGCTTCAAGCGACAGGTCGGAGCCGTCCACCGGCAGCAGGATCTTCATGGTTCTTTCCTTTCAAGGGCACGTCGGAACTCTTCGAGCCGCGCAGGGTAGTCGGCGGCGTCGCCATAGTCGAGAAAATGCGCATAGCGCGCATGGCTGCCCAGCACCTTGCGCGCATGCTTGATGGGGCAGAAGTACTGCTCGGTGCGCGCCACGATCTCGGTCACATAGGCCATGAGGCCGTTGGCGTAGGAGCAGTAGGCGCAGTGCACGCGTTCAATCGCGTTCAGGTAGCCCAGGTGGTGGCGGTCGTAGATGAAGTAGTCGGCCCGGCGCACCCGCTGCACACGGTAGAGCGGAAAGCAGATCCACTGGTACAGGCTCACGCACACGTCGAGCAGCAGCAGCGGCACGATCATGCTGTAGATGACGGGCGCGCTCATCAGGTTCTGCGGCCGGCTGGTGAAGAGCCAGCGCAGGATGCCGGTCTTCATGCGCGCATGCGCTTCGCGCACCGACGCCTCGAACTCCACCCGCTTGCCGTGCAGGCGGTAGTTCAGCCGCTCCTCCTGCTCGTGCAGGGTGCTGCGCAGTTCGTCTTCCAGCGTGCCGATCTGGGCCAGCAGCTCGCGGATGCGTTCGTTCATGAAACTCCCCCGGCCGGCACCGCCCCGACCCATGTGTTGCGGCCGTGGCCCGTTGCGTCTACTCGCGCCCGAGGCTGCGCACCTTGTCCGCCAGGCGCTGCGCCACCAGCGGGTCGACGAACTTGTCGACCTCGCCGCCGAGCGTGGCGATCTCGCGCACGAAGGTGCTGGAGATGAACTGGTACTTGTCGCTGGGCGTGAGGAACACCGTCTCCACGTCCGGCATCAGGCTGCGGTTCATGCCGGCGAGCTGGAATTCGTAGTCGAAGTCGGTCACCGCGCGCAGGCCGCGGATCATGGCCTTGGCGCCGCGCGCCACCACGAAGTCGCGCATCAGGCCGGAGAAACTTTCCACCGACACCTGCGGGTAGGGCTTGACCAGCTCATGCACCATGTCCAGACGCTCCTGCAGCGTGAACAGCGTCTTCTTGTGGTGGCCCACCGCCACCGCCACGATGATGCGGTCGAACAGCTGGGTGGCCCGGCGCACCACGTCGATGTGGCCGAGCGTCATGGGGTCGAAGGTGCCGGGGTAGACGGCAATCACGTTGCGGGACATGGTGGGCTTCTCCTCCGGCGCATTATGCAGTGTGGGACGGCCTAACGAATCAGAAGCGACGACCTACACAAACTCAATCTCGTCAACGGGAGGAAGCCATTCCTTGAACTCAGCACCAGATGATATCCACCGAAAACCATTGGGAGTTGCCATGAGCAACGCGCCATCGGGATTCACTTTGTTGGGTAAGGGATCCCACAATCCTTTTCCGTCTACCTCGGCAGCGAGGGAGGCAAACTGCTTCGCATCTTCGCAGTCAACGATCAAGACATCAAATCCATTCGCGGAAATGTCTGCCAAAAGATCGGGGGAGACGCCCCTCTCAGGAGAAACATATGCGGCGACCATTCGGCCGCCCAAACGATTGTTGATTAGTTGTTGACGTTCGTACGCGGCATCGGTCTTCGGACCGGCTGCGATGCTGGAGATGGAGAAAGTTCTGTCTTCAGTAAATTCGATCCGCCACGGCATGGGCGGGTTCGCGCTAAGTCGACCTATGATAGTGCGCGCAGGACGAAACTCCTCTCGCTTTGTATGCTGGAAAACATTTAAGAGTTCGAAAAAGTACAGCGCCGTCTGCACCGCCTCAGTTAACTCCTCGTTGGCAACAAAGACGGGCTGGCCACCGTTTCTCCGTCGCAGTCGAAGTCCATCTGGCATCAGTATGTAGTCAGCATGCGCCATAGCATTCCGTATGTCATCTCGAAATGCGATTTCTAGCAAGCTTGCCAGCCCAGTCATCCCGATAGCAGTGGCAGCATCCGCCAAACGTCTGAACATCCCGTTGGCGTTAGGACCAATTACGGCATGAGGTTTTTTTCGGACTCGAACGAGGTCCTGAAATGGCCATAAGTTGTACGGTTTCAATTGCGCAACTTGGATGGTATTGAGCAACCCTTCGTAAACACCGCCGGCTTCCGCAAGCTGCGCGTATAGACAAAGAACCTGTCGAATCTCGGCCCGCGCCAGAGGTGCGTGCCTTGATCCGAGCATCTTCAACTCATCAAAAACCTCATGCGCAGTAGCAACAGTGCTCCATCCCGCATCTTGCATTCCACGGAACTCACCAAATAAAGCCGCTGCAGTGTCAACTTCGTTGATCTTGCTTGCATAAGCAAAAAGATAGGTGAACTGGACATTGAGCGCACGTACGTAGGCTTCAGGTTCCATTTCTTGAAGTTCAGAGCAAATGTTTACACATAGTAGAACACCGCAAACGACGAACCTAAGAATTTGTCAGCAGACGCAAGGAGATAGCGAAACAGAAACTGCGACGACGATTCCCGAGGCACATTCATTAACCGCCTCTAGACTGCACTTAGCCCACAACTCAACCTTTCTTTCCCACCACCCCACTCGCGACAAAGATCGTGCCCATGAGCACGGTCTCCACCTCCATTTCTACGCCCTGGTCCAGCAGCGGTTGCCACGGGGTGGCCAGACGGTCGAAGTTGGTGATGGACTGGGCGGCGAACAGGCCCACCAAGGCGTTCCACGGCACCAGCCAAGAGGCGGTCCACTTCAGGCCGGTGGCGACAATGCGCGCGCCGGGCTTCAGATGGCTCAGCACATGCGCCACCGCCTGCGGGCTTTGCAGGATGTCGTGCACCAGGTGGAAGAAGGCCGCGTCGGCCTGCGGCGGCAGGGGCGCGGCTTCCACTTCGGTGCAGAGCAGCTCCACGTTTTTCCAGCCTTCCAGCTGCACGCGGCTGCGTGCCAGGGCCACCATTTCGGGACACTGGTCGACGGCCACCACTTTCCCCTGCGGGCCCACGGCCTGCTGCAGCAGTGCCAGGCTCATGCCGGTGCCGCAGCCGAGGTCGAGCACGCACTGGCCCGGCTGCAGTTGCAGCCGCTGCACGGCGTGGCGGCGGATGAATTCGTAGGGTGCGAGCTGCAGGTCGTAGCTGTAGGCGCGCAGGCGGTACATGGTGCGCGCCGCGTCGTGGCCGGCCGCTGAGTCGTAGCGCATGGTCTCCTCCCTGGCCCGGTGGCGCCTAGCCGAACAGTTGTGCGAGATCGATGCTGGAATGGCGCCCGATGGCATCGTACTCCTTCGCCAGCCAGGCGTCAGCACAGCTGCGGCCCTGTGTGCGCAGCAACTCCAAGAAGGGGCCGTAGGCCAGCAGCTTGGTGTCGCTGCGCTGCAGGGCGGTGACGTCGCTGGTGTCGATCATGTGGAAACGCATGCGCCGCAGCCGGCGCTGCAGCCGGCCCAGCGCCAGCCAGGGCGGGCCGGTGAACTCGGCGGCGTGGGCATACAGCTGCATCTCGCGCATGAAGTGGGCGCTGAAGCCGAGTTCGGCGATGCGCGTCTCGATCTCGGCCGCGGTGTGCGGCGTGCCGGGGCGCAGCAGCGGGTTGAGCAGCACCAGCAGCACGTCGCGCGCGTGGCAGTCGTGGTAGAGCGGGAACACCGCCGGGTTGGCGCTGTAGCCGCCGTCCCAGTAGGGCTCGCCGTCGATCAGCACCGTGTGGTGCAGTTTGGGCAGGCAGGCCGAGGCCAGCAGCATGTCCACCGTCAGCTCGTGCTCGCGGAACAGCCGCAGCTTGCCGCTGCCGGCGTGGGTGGCGCCGACGAAGAGCTTGAACGGGCTGTGCGCGCGCAGCTGCGCAAAGTCGATCTGCGCCAGCAGCAGGTCGCGCAGGGGGTTGAGCATGAGCGGGTTGAGCTGGGCCGGCGAAAACTGCCCGGCCCAGAGCGAGAGCAACCGCGCCGCGGGCGACAGGCCGATCTCGCCGCCCTGCCCTTGCGCCAGCCAGGGCCAGGGCATGTGCTGCGCCACACCCTCCCAGAACGCCGCCAGTGCCTGGCGCGCGCCGTCACGGCCGCCGCGGCGCCAGCCTTCGGCCAGCACCACGGCGTTCATGGCGCCGGCACTGCTGCCGCTCAGGCCATCGAAGGCCGGCCGGCCATCGGCCAGCAAGGCGTCCAGCACGCCCCAGGTGAAGGCGCCATGCGCGCCCCCGCCTTGCAGCGCCAGGCTGATTTTCCCCGAATCGCTATAAAACATATAGCACCTCCCGCTCGTGGAACAAGGGCCGAGGCCCCAAATGCCTTATAGCAAAGGAGGATGACAGCCGGCTGCCACGCGGCCGGCCAGGCCTTAGCCGCCAGCCAGGTTCTTGAACACGTAGCGCGCCAGCGCGGCCCAGAAGTCTGAGCCCGCATGCTGCTGCGCCAGGCGGGCGATGTCGGCGTAGCCCTTGTGCAGGATGACAGCGAAGATCAGCACCAGCCCGAGGATGGCCACGACCTGCAGCACGTTCTTGAAGATCGCCTCACTGCGCGTGCCCATGGCGTCAGGCACCGCGCTTCAGCACGGCAGCAACTAGCACGGCGATGGCGGAGATGACCGCCACCGACAGCGCCACCAGGTTGGTCAGGGTCTGGCGACGGTTGTTGTCGCGCAGCTCGCTCAGGAAGCGGGACTCCTCGCGCTCGATGGACACCATCTGCGTGAGGGTGTTGATCAGCATGCCGATCTCTTCCGGCGTCAAGGGCAGGGACGCATGCGCGCCAGTGGCGGGATCGGTTTGTCGACGCGCATAGCGCAGGTGGACGGTGAAGCAACGCTCGCCGTTCTTGCGGTTGGCCGACTCGCGAAAGAAACAAGGGTAGGCGCCGAGCACGCGCTCGGTCTCGGCGCGGTCCATGGCCAGACTGCCGGCAATCTCGGACGGCGTGCGGGACTGCCAGCGTTCATGGGCGCCCAGGTGCGTGATCAGCGCACACAGGATCTGGAAATCGGCCGAAAACGATGCTGCGATGCTCTGATTCATCTCACTCCCCTGGCCTGTTGTTTGCGCGGCAGCGCATGTGCCTACCCGGCACATGCGCTGCCCTGCCGGCCTCATGCTAACGCCTGGCCCTGCTGCAGTAAATGCGCATGCACCGTGCCGGCCTTCAGGTGGCGGTACAGCGTGAGGCCCAGGGGCGTGAGCTGTTCCTCGCTCCAGGCGCGCGGGGCTTCCAGGTAGAGGTAGCCGCCCGGCGCCAGCACGCGCGCAGCGGCCTGCAGCGCGGCGTCGAACAGGTTGGCGTCAAACGGCGGGTCGAGCAGGATCAGGTCGGCACTGGCCGGTGGCAGTTGCTTGAGCGCGGTGATGCCGTCGCCGCGCTGCACCTGCACGGCGTCGGCCTTGAGCTGTTCCTTGATCTTCTTCAGCTGGGCCACCAGGGCGGCGTCCTGCTCGACGAGCGAGACAGCACCGGCGCCGCGCGAGGCGGCTTCGAAGCCCAAGGCGCCGGTGCCGGCAAAAGCATCGACGCAACGCCAGCCAGTGAGGTCTTGCCCCAACCAGTTGAACAGGGTTTCGCGCACGCGGTCGGGTGTGGGGCGCAGACCGGGCTTGTCCGCCACTGGCAGCTTGCTACGCTTCCACTGGCCGCCGATGATGCGCACCTCACCCGCGGTAACGCGGGCAGCAGTCTTCTTGCCTGCGGGTTGGCGGTGGGTGGGTTTGTTCATGGCTGGCCTCCCACCACCACCGTCACCATGCGTTCGGGTTGCAGCTTGCGGGCGAAGGCAGCCCTGATGTCGGCCAGCGTCACTTTGGCCACCTGCTGTGTCCAGGTGTCGAGGTAGTCCAGCGGCAGGCCATGCCAGGCGATGTTGGCCACGTTGTCGAGCAGCTTGCGGTTGCTGTCGATGCGCAGCGCAAAGCCGCCGATCAGGTTGTCCTTGGCAGCCTGCAGCTCGGCCGCGCTCGGGCCTTCGGCGACGAAGCGCCGCACCACATCCTGCGCCACCTGCACGGCCTGCGCCGCCTGGTCGGGCCGGGTCTGCAGGCCCACGGTGAAGGCACCGGCGTGCAGGCCGGGGGCGAAGTAGCTGTAGACGCTGTAGCTCAAGCCACGCTTCTCGCGCACCTCGGTGGTCAGGCGCGAGACAAAGCCGCCACCGCCCAGGATGTAGTTGCCCACGGTGAGGGCAAAGAAGTCGGGGTCGGCCCGCTTGAAGCCAGGCTGGCCGATCAGCACATGGGCCTGGGCCGAGTCGAAGGCAATGCGCCGCTGCACCGCGGCGGCCAGCGGCTGCACTTCGGGCACGGCTGGCTGCGCCGCGCAGCCGTCCGTGGGCAGGCGCGCCAGCAGCTGGCTCACCAGCGCCTCGGTCTGCGCGCGCGTGATGGCACCGACCAGGCTCACACGCGCATTACAGACGCGCACGGCGCGGGCATGCAGGGCCTGCATATCGGCCACGGTGATGCGCGCCAGGGTTTCTTCCGTCATCTCCTGGCCATAGGGGTGCGTGCCGTAGACGGCTTGGTTGAAGGCCCGTGCCGCCACGGTGGCGGGCCGGGTGTTGGCCTCGCGGATGGCGGCGGCCAGGCGCGCGCGCTCGCGTGCCCAAACCGCCTCGGGGAAGGCGGGCTCGGCCAGCTGGCGCGCGGCCAGTGCCACCGCACGGGCCAGCAGGTCGGGGTAGGTGAGCGAACGCAGGGTGTAGCTCAGTCGATCGCCACCGGCGCTGGCGCCGAAGGCGGCGCCGAGATCGGCCCAGGCTTCGCCCAGGGCGTTCTCATCCAGGGCCGGGGCGTCATTGACCGCGCTCAGGCCCTTGGCCGTCATGCCGGCCATGGCACTGGCCAGGCCGGCTTGCGCGGCCGGGTCGCGCCGGCTGCCGGCGTCGAAATCCACCTGCACATCGACCATGGGCACGGCCGGGCTTTCCACCAAGTAGACCGGCACGCCCGCCTGCTGCCAGTGCTGGATGGGAATGCCAGCCTGCGCGGCATTCAAGCCAAACAGGGCTGCAGCGCCCGTCATCAATGCGCAGATAGCTCTTTTTTTGATAGCAAACATGAAAGCTTCTTCAGTGGCGGCCGCCGTTGACGGGCAGGCGCTTGGGGCGGTTCGGGTCGGGTGGCTGCGGCAGCAGCTGGGCCACGGTGAGCTGCTCGTCACCGAAGTAGCGCGCCGCCACGGCCTGCACCTGTTCGGCCGTCACGGCGCGCAGCCGCGCCAGCAGCTTTTCGCTGGTGTCGAGCGGCAGGCCCAGCACCCAGTTATTGCCCAGCTCGCGCGCCTGGAAGAAGAGCGAATCGCGGCGGTAGACCTCGCTGGCCACCCACTGCGTCTTGACGCGCTCCAGTTCGGCAGCGGAGATGCCTTCACGCGCCACGCGCGCCACCTGCTCGCGCAGTGCCGCCTCCACCTGCGCCGCGCTGTTGCCGGGCGCGGGCACGCCATCGAGCACAAAGAGCTGCGGGCCGCGGCCCAGCAGCCCGTTGCTGGCGCCGGCACTGTCGGCCACGCGGTCTGTGCCTTGGGTCAACGCACGGTCGAGGCGCGCGCCGCTGTAGCCGTCGAGCACGGCGGCCAGCACGGTCAGAGCCAGGGCGTCGTCGTCCTGCGGCGTGGGCTGGTCAAGCGACTGCAGGCGCGGCACCTTGAAGGCCAGCGCCACGTAGGCCTGCTCGGCCGGGGCCTTGACGTCGATGCGGCGCAGGCCGCGCTGCGGCGGCTCGCCCTGCGGCTTGCGCGCCGGCACGGCACGCGCGGGAATGCGGCCGTAGGTCTGTTCGGCCAGGCGGCGCACCTGGGCCACGTCCACGTCGCCGGCCACCACCACGACGGCATTGCCCGGCACGTACCAGCGGCGGTAGAAGGCGCGGGCGTCGTCGGGCTGCAGCGCCTCCAGATCGCTCATCCAGCCGACGATGGGGCGACGGTAGGGCGCGGCCTGGAAGGTGGCGGCGCTGAGCGACTCGAACAGCAGCGCGCGCGGGTTGTCTTCGGTGCGCAGGCGGCGCTCTTCCTTCACCACCTCCAGCTCCTTGCGGAACTCGTCGTCGGACCAGCGGTTGTTGGCGAAACGGTCGGCTTCGAGCTTCATCACGTCGGCCAGACGGTGCGCCGGGATCTGCTGGAAGTAGCCGGTGTAGTCCTGCGCGGTGAAGGCGTTCTCGCGACCGCCCAGCGCGGCCACGCGGCGCGAGAACTCGCCCGGCTTGAGCGTGCGCGTGCCCTTGAACATCATGTGCTCCAGCACATGGGCCAGGCCGGTGGCGCCGTCGACCTCGTCCATGGCACCGACGCGCAACCAGACCA